>Ga0247803_1000600_pt1 | contig 19311 bp, 19 predicted proteins | sample UWRJL014104B1_FD_180928 | JGI IMG/M metagenome (GOLD analysis project Ga0247803, IMG submission 180928) | Plant litter microbial communities from Arlington Agricultural Research Station in Wisconsin, United States - UWRJ-L014-104B-1 | ecosystem: Environmental > Terrestrial > Plant litter >...
CAGCGTTTTCACATTGTAATTATCCTGCACATTAATGATTGATACAGAACCTTCCGGATCGACGGTATAATCCGCATTCGGTTCTCCCTCATTCGCGGTGACGATGTACTTTCCGTCAGGACTGAAAGTAACCATATCCGGCAAAGCACCGACCGTTACTTGTTTGATTTGCGTAAGTGTTGATGTATTTATAAGAATGACACTGCCATTCTGCTGCTTGTTAGTCGCTTCAAGTGCAATAGCGAGCTTCCCATCCGACACTGCCACACTATTGGCAACACCACCCAACGCCGAAACATTGATAGGCTGTAATTTCTTGATCGCTGGAAATGAAGAAAGATCAAGCACATCTACGATTGCAGTTGCTTCGTTATTGACAGTAAAAAGTCTTTTCGTTGTAGGATCGTATGCCGAGATCTCGGACGCTGCCGCGCCCCCTAAATCTATCTGGGCCACCTCGCTAAATGATGCTGGATTTTCGTTTCCAGGTTGTTCAATAGAATGATCTGTGCAACCTAAGGCAAGTAATGCCAGTAAAGTGCAGGCTGAGATTGTAGTTTTTTGGAACATAATAATTGTGAGTAGTTAGGCTGTAAAACTACATCGCCAACAATTTTATCCAGATGATTTCTAAAAGCTTAACAATTTTTTAACTTGGCTAAGTCCGGAAAAAATCGGCTTCCATATGCACAAAACGAAAGAAATTCTGAAGAATGCTGACTTGTGATTTCTCTATTCAAAAAGCAGTACAGTCAGTCCTAACAACGGATGGGAAATCTTAAAAAGTATTTGTCGGCCAGAGCTCCAACGCCATTTGGAGCTTTGGCGCCGGTCCTGGACATCCTTTAAAACAAAAAGCTACCTCTCCAGGTAGCTTTTTGTTTTAAACATCGGTTTGTGGAGAATATCGGATTCGAACCGATCACCTCTTCACTGCCAGCGAAGCGCTCTAGCCAAATGAGCTAATCCCCCTTGTTCAGAGTGCAAAGATGTATGAGAGAAATGGTATAAACAAATGATAACGCTATTTTTCAACTACTTTTATTCAACAAAATGGCAAGAATCTCATAGACAAGGCATTAAAAAAAGGACAGAGCAGTCATTTTCCGACTTAGCTCTGTCCCGTATTTATCGTTAGTGCTTTTTTAGCTCTTATTGCCTCCAAGCATTTTGGTGAATAACCAGATAACTAAACCTATAACAGCGATGACTAGGATTGCCCCCACCCACATACCACCTTTGAAAATGCCTCCGGCAAGTTCGCAGCTGGTTAAGCCAATCATTAGGAAAAAGACGATGAGGAAGTTCATGTAAGCTTTCATGCGTATAATAATTTAGGTTAATTTATATACCTCTCACTATTATAAAAATCATTCCACATGTATCTGAGCAATCATGCCAGGATTTACGCGTAATCCATCGGAATCAATTTTTGCAGGTCATTTTGCAGAAGCAATTCAAAAAGTTTTACGGTAGCGGCGGCATCGCCCTGGGCGCGGTGACGGTTTTCAATTAATATCTGAAGGCTTTCACATAGATTTCCTAAACTGTACGATTTCAACCCGGGAAATATTTTTCGGCTTAACTGCACAGTACATAGCAAATCTCGCTGAAAATATTCATCCAGAGCGCCGAATTCTTTTTTCAAAAATCCATAATCAAATTTTGCGTTGTGCGCTACAAACCATGCGTCAAGCGTCAACTGACGAACCGCATCCTGAACCTCCGAAAACGTCGGCGCATCCTGAACCATCAGGTTATCAATACCGGTAAGGCGGGTAATAAATGGTGGAATAAATATTTCAGGATTGATCAGGGAATGAAAGAAGTCGACAACTTCTACTCCATTATGACGAAAAACAGCTATTTCAGTTATACGAGCATTTCCTCCTCCTCCGGTTGTCTCTATATCAACAATGGCGTACATTACTTAACGAATATCTGCATAGGTAAACAAATCGTGTTAGCTGGAACTCTTAAACAGTTATTTTGAATTGCATTTGAAATACAAAAAAACGAAAAAATCCCCGCAAATGGCGAGGATTTTTTCAAATATTTACTAGATTCACTAAACTCTTCCGTTGGAAACTAGTCGAGCTGAAACACAATTGGCAAGTTAAAACGAACACGCACAGGATTCCCTGACTGACGTCCAGCTTTCCAGTTTGGCATCAATTTGATAACGCGCTCTGCCTCTTCATCACAACCAAACCCGATCCCTTTGAGCGTTTTCACATCCTCAATCTTACCATCAGAGCCCACAATAAAAGAAACAAAAACTCTTCCTTGAATATTCGCCCTTGATGCCTGAGAGGGGTATTTCAGGTTTTTTCTTAGAAATTCAGCCATGGCTGCATTACCCCCTAAATACGCGGGCGCCTGTTCAACGACTAAAAAAGTTTCTTCTTTTGGAGCCTCAGCTTCCACTGCCTTGCCTTTTCCAGCCGGAGCTTCTGCTGCCGGAGGAACGATGTCCATCATATCCGAATTTCCTTCAATCGTTTTTTCTCCAGGTAACGCATGCTCCAAATCGTCCACTGTTGGCGGCGTTGCTTCCTCCACCACCATATTATCAGGCAAAACATCAAAGGACGGAGATTTCACTGTGTTAGGCTGAGGTTCTGCCTTCGGAGGTTCAACCGGTACTGGCGGCGGCGTTACTTCTGGTTTGACATCCACTGTTATCAGTTCGACCTGAAAACCAATATCATCCTTTTCAGGCTCAGGTACCAGTCGAGCATACAAATTCGGCAACAGCATAATGAGTAAAAAGAACGTCACCCCCAGCAAAAGTGAGCGCTGCATTGTGCTGTTATACCCTTTTCGAAGCTGATAAGCTCCGTAAGATTTGTTTCGTCCTTCAAAAACGATGTCATTTAATGTTTTTTCCATGGCTAATAGATGATTATGTTCAACACTCAATACATGGAGCGTTTCCGGATCAGCTGTTTCAACGATTCCGCTAAAAGCATGCTCAAACGAATCCCCGTCCCAAAGTCTTTCTTCTGCTTCGCACGCCAGGTGATCGAGAATTTCAGGAAGTAATTCCGCACTCAACCCACTCTTTTTCAAATAATTGCTGAGCAATTCTATTTTGTTTTCTTGAAGGCGTTTCATCTGTAAAGTAGATTAGGGTATTACAGGATTTATAAAAACTATTAGCCAATGATCTGTTATTCAGTCGCCAGACTTTTCGGCGCAAGCAATAAACGGATCGCATCTACAAATCGTTCGAGATCATCCGTCTTAACACGCGCGGCTTCGTTTCCCGGCGTTGTCAGCGAATAATATTTCCTTAAGCGACCGTCAACTTCGACAGATTCAGTCACAAGAAGCCCTTCCTGTTCCAATTTGTGTAACACTGGATATAACGCACCAAAGGTTAATGCAATCGCCCCGCCTGTCCGCTCTTTAACCTCCTGGGTAATTTCATAACCATACATACGCTTTTCCTCAGCCAGTAAATTTAGAACAATGGTTTTCAGCGTACCACGCACGTATTCGTTGCTTGTTGTGTTCGTATCCATAAGTCAGTTTTTACCTTACAAATATATATAAGTTTTTTATATATACAATAAGCAAGATTAAAATTTGATTAAAAATAAGTATTTAGTAAATTATCAGTCGTCTGTAAGTGGAATGGAGCGATTAATACGTTCCTCTAACGAAATAAATGTCTCTGTTCGCTGAATTCCACTGACTTTTTGAATTTTGTCATGAAGAATCTCTCTTAAATGACCTGTATCCCGACAAACAATTTTGATAAAAATACTATAGATTCCGGTAGTATAATGAATATTTACTACTTCCGGAATTCGTTCCAGTTCTTGTGCTACCTGTTCATACAGAGAACTTTTATCAAGATAAACACCAAGAAAAGCACTGATATCCCACCCCAGTTTGGCCGGATCGATCAATAGTTGTGAACCTTTGACAATACCGAGCTGCTCCATCTTCTTCATACGCACGTGAACCGTACCGCCGGACACAAATACGCGCTTTCCTATCTCAGTATAGGGAAGCGCAGCATTCTCGATCAGCAGCGATAGAATTCTTAAATCAGTACTGTCTATATCTGAATATTTCTGCATAAAGAGGATTTTTATTGAATTTTTGGCAATGATTTTAAGCAATTTATAGAAATATCGTAAATTTTTCGATTTTTTTATGCAAATATTTTATAATTAAAATTTTACGCCTTACTTTTGCATTGTCATTCCAGGGAAGACAATTTATTTTAAAATCTGGAATCGACAAAATATCACATTGTAGGGTGATGAAATTGGCAGCCATGCCCTCCTGTCTCGGGGGTGGTGAATCAGGGATAAACACGGTATAATGCCGACGAGAGTCGACTGGGGTGGACCACCAACAGTATTTTGTATCGCGGCTAACCGCACCGTGGGTGGTTCGAATCCCCCTCCTACAGCAAAAAAAACTTGACAAGCGATTTTTTTCGTAGTAGTTTTATTTGGTTTTTAGTTTGTTGATGAAGTGTAATTTGACACGCGGGTTCATTTTGAAACCTGCGTGTTTTTTGTTTCTTGACGAAAAAAGTGTTTTTTTAGGCTCAGGAGGCACTTTAATACCTACTGCGCGCTAAAAAGATATGTTACGTTTGCCCGTAGCAGTTATCATTTCCGTTCATTCTTCATAAATCATTTTCCGGGTCATGCCTCCGTCAATGACTAAATTTGTACCCGTTATAAAATTATTTTCAGGATTTGTTAAAAATAAACACGCCCTGGAAATGTCTTCCGGCTTCCCGACCCGGCCTGCCGGATGTTGTTGGTGATCAAGTGGTTTCAGTTGAGAATAATCACCAGTCTCTATCCAACCCGGACTTATCGCATTCACCATAATTTTGTCCGGCCCAAGTGAAACTGCCATCGCATGCGTTAAAGCCAGAATTCCTCCCTTCGATGCTGCATAAGCTTCCGTATTTGGTTCTGACATCAGTGCCCGGGTTGACGAAATATTAATGATCGCCCCTCCTCCATTTTCCTTCATTATTTTGGCGGATTCTCGGCTACAAATAAATGTGCCTCTCAAATTTGTATTTAATACGTAATCCCAATCATCAATGTCCAGTTCATAGGGCGACTTGCTTTTTCCTAATCCTGCATTATTAATCAAAATATCGACTTTCCCGTATTCTGATTTAATTTCTCTGAAAGTATCAGCAATGTCAACTGGCTGAGTGAGATCCACGATCCTTGAAAAAACTTTTGCTCCTTTTTCGCGTACCAGATTTTCAGTTTCCTTTAAATCGTCGGCGTTTCTGTCAAGAATTGCAAGTTTCGCCCCTTCTCTTGCATAAGCCAAAGCTACGTACCGTCCAATACCTTTTCCTGCACCGGTTATAACCACTATTTTATTTTCAAAAGATCGCATGATTTTCATTTATGTGACGAGGGCGAATAGCCAAAATGTGATTTAAATAATCTGGAAAAATGAGCAATATTCTCGAAACCTGTTGTATAACAAACATCCGTGACGGACATCGATTTATTTAAAAGCAAATCTTTGGCCTTTTCGAGCCGCTGCTCACGAATCCACTGTGAAGGCGGCATGTTATATAAGGCCTGAAAATCTCTCTTAAAGCTCGACAAACTCCGTCCTGATAAATAGGCAAGTTCATTTAACGAAACCGGATTCAGCAAATTTTCCTCCACAATTGCTTTAATATTCTTACGACTGATCTGATTGAGTTGTAATAATTGTGCCAGAATATTCTGGTCGGTATTCGTGAGATCAAATAACAGTTCGAGTAATTTAAGCCGGATAAGATTTTCCTCGATTTTCTCTGACTCGCTGAAATAAGGTTTTAGTGAATCCAGATATTTCAGCAAGCGCTCGTTGACTTCTCTAACCGACACAGGAACAGCCGCCGATTCATCGGTAGACAAAGATTTGATATCAGCTATTTTGATGAAATCTTTTAAAAGATCGTCTTTAAGAAAAAACATCATATACTCGACCCTACTGTCTTGCCCTGGCTCCGCAGCTTTATGATAATCTATCACAACTGCTTTCTTCAATAAAACCATCTGATTTTTTCTGACGGTATATTCTTCCCTTCCGTGGCGCGCTTTGTAAGTGCCTTCTAGAACAAACAACAAAAGGTGATCTTCCAGAAACATAGTGCCCGTCCGAGTGTCTGAAAACACGCAGGATTCGATGACCGATAGATCTTTAAATTTCAGACTTTTCTGGTTATAAGGGGCGCTTGTTAATCCTTGTGGCACTCTGACTATTTTTGTCTCCATTTTTCCGGTTCAGGCTATAAACCTTAAACAATACCAACTTCTAATAGTTCGTACGGTTCAGCAAAACATCATTTTCCGTACCAGCGAAGGTATTGTATATCCGTGAACACGATCATTGCCGGCAAAAACAAAAAACCGCCGCTTAGGAAAAGGAGATTTCGATCCTTTCCAAAGCAGCGGTTCGCGCCCCTGATAATCCTGCTATTTCAACACCGAAATACTTCCCATATTTTCAAGCCTGGCAACAATCCCCCATCCGAAAAAGTTATTGGCAACCCCTATTAAAAGCTCGTTTTTCCCTTGTTTGAAAGGAATGTCAAAAGAGCAGTTTTCAAGTGACAACCTCCCAATTGGTTGTTTCATGATGGGCGAGCCGTATAAGTTTTTATCGACATACAAATAGCGACCGTTTAAAAATACCCAGACTTCATCACTGAAACCGAGAGACATTTTCTTTTTCTGTTCAGTTTTGGAGTCAATCATTGTTTTTAACCAGACAATCTTCCGCTTACCTTGATGTCCTCCAAATTTTCGCGTCAGGTTAATTAAACCCATTCTTTCTGAGCTGATAGTCTCCCAGATATCTCCGGACTTCGGCAAAAAATCGATACTGAAATCGATTCCTTTCGGTGTTTCAATAGGCTCGCTTACCTGCCAGGTACGAATATATCGGGGGTCGTGATCCGAAAGATCAATTCCCGGCAATGGGGATAAATTTTCTGTCTGATCCACTTTCATAACGAGGTTTGAAATAACGCAATCTCCTTCGAAAGCGATAGTACCTTTCGAAGTATTGGCTTCAAGTCTTGGAATTTCAACGGCTGGCCGCGCCATATCATTGACATATGCCCGCATCTGCATACCGGAAACTACAATCTTCACATGATTCCATCCATCTTTCCAGAAATAAGTGTTTCCCTGAAAGTGACCCAGCAAATCCCATAAATTCACGCCTGAAATTGTGGCTGCATACTGAACCGCATCTGTTGCAGCAGAGTCTCTATTTTGGTCTGTTCTGAAATAAAAACATTCATTTTCCTTCGGATTTTCCCAATGAAAATAAACGGTAGCAAAGTATGGATCGTTGGGTAGAAGATCAAATTCGATGGTCCCGTTAATAAACGTTGTGTTTTTTAAAACTGCCTGGACACCGTTAGCTGAAATCTTCATAGCCTGCCTGGAATCGACTTCTGTAAATTCAACCTTACCCTGCGGAAAGTCCCAGCTATCTGCTGTTAAGGGAATTTTCAAAACCGAATTGATTTTGACAGCATCAGTATGTTTCTTTTTTTGAGCAACAACAGAGACTGAAATAAGGCCTAACAAAATAAATATTATTGTTTTCATGGCTTTGGATAAAGGATTAAAAGATGTGAATGAACAAAATGATTTTATCCATCAGGATATATAATTCCGGCTGCACTTTAATGGTGATATTTTCTTTTCGGGAAAAGCTTGCAGCGAGATTCATGGCTGCATCAAAACTTGCGACAGGCGACTGAACGGTTCCCTTATTTCGGTCGTCACCTTTCGAGGAATCCAGAAAGATGGTCTGCGCTTTCAATAATTGCGTAAGTGGCAATGATATTATCAGTAAGCGTGTTATAACTTTGTACATACTTTCAGATATTGTGTAAAATGACAGGTTATTTTACAGGTGACTTGTTACCTTTGACAAACCTAAGCGAATGGACATTCTTTTCTCTCTCAAATCCTGGTCAAGTTATTTCAAGTTATATCACATTGAAAACCAATGCCATCCGAGATAAACGAACTTTTACGGTGTAAGAAATTAATTGAGCAAAAGCTTGATTGGGGACCAGGCGAAAGTTGGCAAAGTATTGATTTTGAAAACCTGAGCCAGCTTATTCTGGATGATACCGGCGTTTCATTAAGCGTTAGTACACTGCGAAGAATCTGGGGAAGAGTTGAATATAATCATCTCCCAAGTGTGACGACGTTGAATACGCTGGCTAAGTTTGCGGGTTATGAAGACTGGCGAAATTTTATAAAAACAAAAACGACAGCTCAGAAAGAAATTTCTGAACCTGCCAACCAAAATAACAGGGCAGCCAAAAATGGATCGGCCATAAAACTGGCCTGGCTGTTTGGCTCGCTATTGATCATCGGAACGATCAGTATTTTCGCATTCGACAACGGTGATGCGCTTTTAAAACCAGAAGATTTTTCATTCAGCAGCCAGCCCATCACAAGAGGAATTCCAAATTCTGTCGTGTTCACCTATGATGCCTCACAAGCACCGGACGACTCGGTTTTTATCCAGCAGTCTTGGGACAATAATAAACGGACGCTGGTTGATAAAAACCAACACAAACACACGTCTATTTATTATGAACCAGGTTTGTTTATCGCCAAACTTATAATTGGAAACCAGGTCATTAGAGAACACAAACTTTTAGTCCCGACTGACGGATGGCTTGGTACAATTGACGATAAAGAAATTCCGGTTTATCTTAAAAATTCTGACTTTATAAGAGACGGAATTTTGAGCCTTCCGATTCCGGTTATTAGTCAGAAAAATATTCCGATGCAGCCAAAACCACCCGTTGTAACTTATTCTAATGTCGGCAACTTTGACCCTGTTTCTTTAAACGACTTTTCTTTTACCAGTGAGATAAAAAATGAATTCCGGGAAGGCGCCGCAGTGTGTCAGTTGACCAGAATAACCTTATTTACAGATAGCATTCCGATTGTCATTCCGCTTTCTGTTAAAGGCTGTGTCTCCGAATTAAACCTTTTAAGCGTCGATCATTATGTGTCCGGAAAAAAAGCAGATTTATCTGCATTTGGAGTTGATTTTTCAAATTGGGTCGAAGTTTCCTGCAAAAGCAACAGCTCTAATATTCAATATTTTGTGAATAAAAAGATCGCCATAGAGTTTCCTTTACCTAAAAACAACGTCAGGATTATCGGAATAGCTTACACCTTTCAGGGGACTGGCGCTGTTCGAAAGATCCGCTTATCCAGCCAGGATGAAATGGTCTTCGAAGCATTTTGAAAATTATAAACACACTTGATCTTGCTTTTCTAATTTCATTACTTTAAAAAAATCAAATACTTTTAATAAGACCGAACTTTATCAGTCGTCCCCCTTTTTTCAAGGACAAATTCCGGTTAACAGGTATATCCGGCCGCACTCATCCTGCCTACTCAGATTTTATATCAACCGCAGCCCCAATTTTAAATATTGATTTCATAGCTAATTAAATATGGCTTTACCGAAAAACTTTCAGGATGTTATTTGAAATTCAGCGGTTCAAATTTTCCCAAGTATCTTCTTGAACACAATTTATTTCACTAAATCGTTCTAAGAAATACAGCGCCAAATCCGTTACAATAAACTCTATGAACCCATTTTCGTTAAAAAAGCTTTGATCGTATCCCGGTATCCGCGCGTCCATTTAATCTTATGACCTCCCGCCAAATGCACGATGTATTCGCCGTTAAAATAGGTTTCCATTTCTGAGATGAAATTGATATTAATTATATTGGAACGGCTCACACGGATCATCACAGATGGATCCAGACGATTTTCCAGGCTACTCAGACTTTCGTAGATCGTGTACGTTTTTGCCAGCGTGTACAGAGAAATATAGTTTCCATCGGCACCGAAGTGAGTGATATCCTCCAATTTTACCAGATACATACGCCCGGCTTCCTTGACTAAAATTCGCTTCAGATGGCTCCCTTCCTTTCCCTCTTTTTGCTCGTTCAACAGCCGGCTTACCAATTCTTCAACACGCGGCTGAGACTGCTGGCTTAGTCGTTCTTTCAAACGTCCAATGGATTGATGAAATCGGATCTCATCAAATGGTTTCAGCAAATAATCAATTGCATTGACCTCAAAAGCACGCAGAGCATACTGATCATATGCAGTTGTAAAAACGACAAAAGGCTGATGGTACGGCCATATTTCCTTCAATACTTCAAAGCCATCCAGTTCGGGCATTTGGATATCCAGAAAAATAATATCGGGTTTGTGCTGCAAAATTTTGATGACAGCCTGCGTTCCGTTCGAGGCCTCATCCACCACACGAATAGAAAGATCCGCTGATAAAAATGTACGGATCACGTCTCTTGCCAATATTTCATCATCTATGATAAGGCAGCAATAAGTCATTGGTTTCCTGAATTTTGGTTTTAGTTTGACTTGGAAATGACAGGCTCACAATCGTTCCTCCTCCCGGCGGCTGAGTAAAATCAAGAATTCCATGATTTCCATAAGCTTGCTGCAATCGAAGCATGGTATTTTTTAAACCAAGACCTGTTCCCGATGAAGATTTGCGCTGTTTATTTCCGACACCGTTGTCAATTACTTCAATGATCAGGAATGTACCTCGAATTTTGCTCGTAATACGAATAACAGCATTCGTCGTTAGTTCAGAAATACCATGCGTGAAAGAATTTTCGACGAGCGGTTGTAAAATCAGCTGAGGAACTGCGCAAAGCTCAGTCGCCGGATTTATGTCGTATTCCACTTTTAATCTGTCCTGAAACCGGATTTGCTGAATGGCCAGATATTGCTGCGTAAGCTTCAATTCTTCTTGCAAAGGAATAAAATCGGCCTTCTGATTTACAAGAACCGCACGTAAAAGATCACTCAAGGTTGTGATCATCTGAGTTGCCTTTCTTATATCATTTTTAATCATCAGACTTACGACGGCATGCAAGGTATTAAAAAGAAAGTGAGGGTTCAGCTGCATTTTCAAGGATTGAAGTTGTGCTGTTGCAAGTTGTCCGCGTAATTGCTCATTTGTAAGCTCTGCCTTGAAATGTTCCTGTTTTAAAGCCTGATACCGATAAATATATGACACTTTATTGAACCCGATTACCAGCAGCATGTACTGGCTAAAACTTGCCGTATATGCCATGAACAGCGAAAATAAATATTTTTCTGCCGGCACAGATTTACCGACGGCCCAAAACATAATCGGATTAGTTATCAGGTAATGAAACGAATTGAGAAAGATATTAAGAAATGTGACAATTAGAAGATGAAGAAATACTTGTCTGATCAATAATGTTTTACGTTCCTTGAAAGCGATGGGAACTTTCAAAGACGCATACAAGATCAACGGCGTCGTCGACCACCAGAAAAGCCCGTCGAGCAGCCAGATGAACGTTTCGTGATACTGCATGACCAACCCCTCTTTCAAAATCCATAACATGCTGAGCTGCCCGAAAGTGATAATCGCAAAAATACTCCAGTAACCCAGTGCATACCACCAAAATTGTTTCGGTGTCAGCGGGAGTTTTGACTGCGAAAGCAAACGTTGAACAAAGTGCATACATGGCACGGTTTAGGTCCTTCAACTTTGAATAAATTTTTAAGATATCCGTCAACCGCAACAAAATCAGTTGAAGATGACCAAAGTTTATCCGGGAACAAAAGTAGAAAATCAACATTTTCGTACCTACCGGAATTATCTGAACTGCACGTTTTCTTATTTGAGCTGATTCAAAACAAAACTGCTTGCTAAAACCCGGCCCTACTAATCTTCAATTCAGCAATTTAAATATACCGATCATCCTAATATTTAGACGGTTTTTAAATATATCGTGCTAATTTTACGATTGGAATTTCATGGTTTTAGTCATTTATTTAGCGAAATAATAATATTAAAATTCATGCTTTTAGGATAGTATAATTTAGTCCTCTGACAAAATGAAAAAGATAAAATGGCTAATATTCGTATTAACCATATTTTATATTTATTTCTCAGGCTGTGTAGCAGCCGAAAAGAAACCGGTAAAAGAGACTGCAAGCGGCTTTTTCCTGACCGGAAATCGTAAACATGACCGGATTCCTTTTAAATTTCGGTCTAACCTGATCATTATTCCAATCCAGATTAATGGCTCGGATACATTAAATTTTATCCTGGATACCGGCGTAGCAAATACGATCATCACAGATCCGACCGCACTGGATAAAACAAAACTTGATCTGAAACGCAAGATGATGATCGAAGGATTGGGTGACGGAAAAATGATCAGCGGGCATACGGCCATCGGCAACTCGTTATCGATGCAGCACATGCAGGTGAATCAGCACAATATGCTCGTTCTGGATGAACCGATCACAAGCCTTTCGGGTTACGCGGGAATACCGATACATGGCATTATCGGCTACGAAATTTTCAATAGCTTTGTCGTAACACTGGACTTCGCCAGAAAAGAAATGTTGCTGAGTGTGCCGGCAAAATACAAATACAGCGCTAAAAACGGTGATAAATTGCCAATCCAGATTGAAAATACCAAGCCTTACCTGGCTACTGATGCAACAATATCCGGCAAGAATTACAAAGATTTACGGTTGATGATCGACACTGGTGCAGGAAATGCTCTGCTAATCGATCATACGGCTCAAAATCAGATTTCCCTGCCAGCTTTTGTGATTGAACCTCGGGAGGGACTTGGCTTAAACGGAGCGGTGCGGGGAAGTCTGGGGCGAATCGACGGAATTAAACTGGGTTCAAATGAGCTCACAAATGTCCTCACGTCTTTTCCGGATAGTATTGCTTATGGATTAAAAATAGAAGACCGCAATAATCGTCAGGGAAGCATTGGCTGCGATATGCTGCGCCGTTTCAAGATTACCTTTAATTATCCCGAAAAGTATGTAATTTTCAAACCAATCAAAAGCCGTCTAAAAGAAGGTTTTGAATATAACATGAGCGGACTGGACATCCTTGCCGTCGGCGAAAAACTGGATGCCTACTTCATCGATCATGTAAAAGAGAATTCCCCTGGTGAGAAAGCAGGTTTAAGAAAGGGTGATCAAATCATGTTTATTGACGGTGCTTCGGTAAAGGAAATGAACATTAACGACGTATATCAGCTCATGAAAAAAGGTGATGGAAAAGCACTGGATATTATGGTAACCCGCGATAAGAAAACCTTTTTTGCAATGATCAAACTTCAAAGAATCATCTGAGTTTTCAAAAATTTAAGTAGCTTGGGCTTTGAGCAAAGACATTGTTCTGAGAAATTCATCAAACCCGACTAAAAAATGATTTTGAAAAACATTCAAACACACGCTGGAAATAATCCCTGGATCTTATTGGTAATCTGCGCATTGCTAGCATCCTGTTCTAAAAAAGAAAAAAAGCTGCCTGAAATTGCAGTTCGCGATACGACGATCACAATAGAAAATTCATTCACCGAATTATTCGTTGATAGCGTTGCGCTTAACGGATTTGTTAAAACAACTGAAAACGATAGTATTGCGAACCAGATCCAGAGTTTTTACAATCATCGAAATTATCAGTTCGCCTGGTTTTTCCCGGATGGACTTGCAGATTTTGTGCCGACTTTTCTAGGTTTGCAAAATGACTACATTCATTATTCAGGAGATAGTTCTTTATATAATGCGCAGCTAGTCTCCCGGATTGATTCTCTAAAAATACTCAAAAAGATAAACCCGAAAGACACGGCTGTTCTCCGTACTGAGCTTTTGCTGACGGAGCAATTTTTCCGTTATGCCAGCAAAGCCTATACCGGAGATCACCGCATCAACACGCAGGAACTGAACTGGTTTATACCACGCAAAAAAATAAATACCGAAGCATTTCTTGATTCGCTTTTGAAAAATAAAGCACAGAATCTGTCAGCGTATGAGCCTGTAAACAGACAATATAATCTCCTGAAAGAAAATCTGTTGAATTATTACAAAATCCGGAAAGAAGAAATCTGGGATTCTTTGCCGGCCGGTAAGAAAAAGTTCAAAGAAGGGAATCGTTATGCTATAATTCCGGAAATAAAAAACCGTCTCTTTGCCTTGGGCGATTTGCCGGAAGCTGACAGCACCGACATACTTGATACGACTTTGACCAGGGCTGTCAGAAGTTTCCAGGCTCGCTTCGGACTAAAACAGGACGGACAAATTGGTGCTTCGTTTTTTAGAGAACTAAATGTTCCCGTCCAGCAAAGAATTCAACAGATTCTGATTAATATGGAACGGATCCGCTGGGTGCCTGCGACGCCGACAACTGATTATTTACTTGTCAACATTCCTGAATACAAGCTCCATGTGTATCAGGACGGAGAATTGGCTTTCAACATGAATGTCGTTGTGGGGTCAGAAGCGCATAGTACTGTCATTTTTTCAGGAACACTTAACCAGATTGTTTTTAGTCCGTACTGGAATGTCCCTCCGAGTATTTTAAAAAATGAAATTTTGCCTGGAATTAAGAAGAACAAGAATTATCTGGCCCGACATAATATGGAATGGAACGGAAATGCCGTTCGTCAAAAACCCGGACCGAAAAATTCCCTGGGGCTTGTGAAGTTTCTTTTCCCAAACAGTTATAATATTTATCTGCACGACACGCCATCGAAAAACCTTTTCGGAGAATCTAGCAGAGCATTTAGTCACGGCTGCATCCGTCTTTCAGAACCCAAAAAGCTGGCAGAGTTCTTGCTGAGAAAAGACAGTGTCTGGACAGAAGAAAAAATCACAGCCGCTATGAATCTTGGAAAAGAAAAATATGTCAGGCTGCGGGGAAAAGCAGAAATTCCAGTTTTTATTGGTTATTTTACTGTGTGGGTAGACCAGAATGGCCGTTTAAATTTCCGAAAAGATATTTACGGTCATGATAAGAAAATGGCCGAAAGACTTTTCAGTACAACATCCGAAGAAATTGCGTTAGAAGATTAATCCTAAATTAAAAAACCGGCAAAAAGCCGGTTTTTTAATTCTGATGAAGTTGATAAAATTATAAGCCAACTTGCAATACGTTATATTTTTCGGCAATTCCATGCTTCAACACTTTATCTACAGTCGCTGCGTTACCAGAGAATGGCCCGGATGATCCAATTTTCAAAGTAGCCATCGCCGCACCATATTCACCAGACTCCTGGATATCACCGCCTTGTATTTTTTTGCTCAAATAACCTGCCATATAAGTGTCCCCACAACCTGTTGCGTCGATGATAGCGGAAGGTTTGTATGCCGGAATTTCATGGAAAATACCGTCTCTGAAAATCAAAGAACCACGGCTTCCCAGAGTAATTATCACTTCCTGAACACCAAGATCCGCCAGATAGCGGGCTCCCTGCTGCACATCTGACCAACCCGTTACCACTTCCATTTCATGCTCGTTAGCCTTTAAAATCGAAACATAAGGCAACGCTTCTTTTTTGTCTGCCCAGTCATGGTATATTACTTTTTTATTTACGACCGAACGTAAAAGTCCCTGAACGTCAAGTGATACCAGACCTTTCAAGGAAAGAAAACGAATTAGGTCGACAGAGATATCGTCCGACAAAAGAGGTCCCAAATGATAAATTTTAGCGTCAACAGCCGGCATTACGGAAACACCGAAAGGTGCCGCTTTCTGCAAAACATTCTGCTCGCGGTAATCCTGGTTTTCACTGTAAATATTTTCAAAATATACGGAATGTTCACTTGGTAACGTATGGATCCGGATGCCATCATTGCGCAATCCATCAACCACCTTCATCTCGCTTTGCGCCAGCGCCGTGACCAGCACGTAATTTATATCAAATTGTTGAATTGCCTTGGAAAAATAAAACGAAGTACCGCCCGGCATGTGTTTAACAGACTTGGTCGTTACTACTTTATCCAGCGTTATATGACCTATCGTACAGATATCGTACATCATTGTAGAAATAATCGGTGTTAACAAAATGGTTTACAACAGATTAAAAAAGCAGTGCCAGTTTTAACCGGCTTCTCATATTTCTTTACTGTTATTTTTATGTTACGGTTTGCTCACCGCATCATCATTAGCCAACAACATTGGTTTTGTTATAGTTCTTGAAAATGTTCAAATCCGCTGGTAAATTAGAAAAAAATTAGATTTTTTGCATTTGGATTATTTTAATGTTCCTGGTGGAAACAAAAACGTGACTGATTTTTTAGCCAGCCACGTTGCATTTATTCCTTCAAAAGTATTTTCAAATCTTCTTTCAATTTTGCCGTCCCCGCTTCCGTTGTTCCGTCATACATTCCGCGAATATGCCTTTCTTTGTCAATTAAAACAAAGGCTCCGCTGTGGATATATCCTCCAGCCTGACTTGAATCTTCCATCGCACTTACCATATAATGTTTTTGCCCGATGTCATAGATTTTTTCACGATCACCGGTTACAAACTGCCACATCGTTCCGGCAACTCCCAGATCCGTAGCATATTGTTTCAAAACATCCGGGTTATCATGCTCAGGATCAATCGTATGTGAAAGAATTTTAACATCTGGATTATCTTTAAATTCTTTATAAACCGTGAGCATATTTTTTTTCATGATTGGGCAGATGGTTGGGCAAGTAACAAAAAAGAAGTCTGCTACATATACTTTGTTTTTAAAATCCGCCTGAGTCACGGTTTGTTTATCCTGATTCGTGAAGGAAAAATCAGGGATAGTCGGGTAAATTTTCTCTTCCTTTTCTTTTCCATCTATCACCTTGTTCACAACATCCGGCTCTCCCAGATAGGGTAATTTTTTCGTCTCACAACCAGCGGCAACGGTAATTATGATCATCGTAAGCCAAATCCATTGTGCTTTCATATTACTTTTTTATTTTACCAATAAACTGACTTGCATCCAATAGACTTTTGTTCATTAGAACTTTCACATTTTCAATCTTCGACTTCTGATCAGCTACGTAAGCTTCGGTTTCTGATTTATCCAGCGATTTTAAGGTGTCAAATTTAAATTCGTGCATCCAGTCCATCATCGCTTTATCGGCTCTGTCGAGTTCGGTGTGCAATTTTTCGGCTTCTTCTTTACGTGCTCTCAAAACCTCACTGGACTTTATCGCAATCAGACTATCCGTTTTTTCAAGTTCCAGCCTGATCTGCTTTTTATAATCCATGAGTTTGTCCATATGTGGCATAATGCTGTCGTGTATGGCAAGCATCTTCTTCGTTTCATCACTTACAGGACCATCAGATTCGTGATGCGCATGTCCTTCATGCTCATTTTTCCGTTCGTCTGCACTATTGCATCCATATATGAAAGTAATCGCCAAAACTGCAAAAAGGTATTTTTTCATTTTATTTTAGTTGAATTTGTAACGGTTATTATTTTTCGTAATCGATTATTTTAAACAACAGCATCAGGGCCTGCTCAATTCACGGTTTGTGACAAATTCTTCATCCGTCAGTGTATTCAAAAATGCCATGATCGCCTTCTTTTCATCGGGATTAAATTGAAATCCATTAGTCGGGATTGTTTTATCCAGCGTCGGGGAAACTTTTATTTCACCGGAATAATGATCAATCACATCTTCCAGTTTCGTAAATCGCCCGTCGTGCATGTAAGGCGCAGTCAGTGCGGCATTACGAAGTGTTGGTGTCTTGAAACTTCCCATATCAGCCGGGTTATAGCTAATCCTGAATCGCCCCTGAAAAAGTCCTTCAGACTGATCGTTGCTAAAATCAGCATCGATTCCATTATTATGGTAGGCATTGTCTGTGAATAATTCACCCGTGTGACAACTCTGACATTTTTGCCGGACCAATTCCAAGCCTCGCAATTCCATTGAAGACAAATTCCCTCCCGCTTCATTTCGTTTAAATTTGTCATAACGGGAATTCGCAGATACCAAAGTCCGTTGAAACTGCGCCAGTGCCTTCACGATATTTTGAGAACTGATTTGATCTTTGAAAGCGAGATCAAACTGTTTTACATATTCCGGTACCGCATTAAGCTCATCTACTAATTCAAACAAATCCTGATGCATTTCATCCGAGGCCGTAAGCGGGCCAAAGGCTTGCGATTCCAGATTTGTTGCGCCGCCATCCCAAAAAAAACCATTATTTGCCCACGCCAGATTGACCAGCGCAGGAGCATGTCGATGAAGAATAGTTCCAGAGACACCAGCATTACTTAAAGCCTTTCCATCACTGAAAGCAAGTTTTTGATCATGGCAGCTCGCACAGGAAACCTTATTATTTCCCGAAAGACGTACGTCATAAAAAAGCATTCTGCCTAATTCGATACCTTCTCTCGTCATCGCGTTTTCTATATCGAAGACGGGTCGTGGAAAGTTGGCCGGAACCGCAAACTGATAAATTTGCGGCTCCGGATCAACAGATTCCTTTTTGCTGCAAGCAGTCAAAATAAGACTCAACAGGATACTATATGAGAAATTTATTTTCAAAAATATCCGTTTTTTTAGTTAGCAATACTGCCAAAAGTCATTGCTTTTGAACCATAGTTGGTAGCCAAAGCAGACATAACCTCAGCTTGCGCAGCATTTACTTTCGGAGTTTTTATCAGATCAATTCCGTCGACGATCTTGGTAACGTCCAGATTTAACACAACTCCTTTCGCTGTCGAGAAATTGACCGGCGCAGCGAAATCGATGGATACCGTTTTATAATTAGCGTTCAGACCCGTTTCTGCTAAAAAATCTGCACTTGTCGTACCTTCCTTCACAATTCCGGCTACCGAAGAAAAAATGTAACTGGTATGCCACATCCACGCGATATTGCTCATGCCGTTCGCAATCGATAATTCCCCGGACTGCAAACTTAGATTGTCATTGTGCTTGGAATCAACACCGATTGAAAATTTAATACTCTTATATTCTCCTGCCGGAATATCTTCAACGTCAATCGATTCGCGTTTACGCGCCGGATAGGTCAGCTTATCTGAAATCGTACCAGAAAGATTTAGATCGCCGACTTCTTCCATTAGGTAATATGAATCGGGGATCAAATATTCAGCTCCTTTTGAATCAATCAGTGTCACATTACTAACCCAGTATCGCAGTTTGGAAAAATTATATGTACGCGTCCCGATTGTAAAATCTTTATTTAAAGCGAAGTCTGCATTACCTACACGTGCGTCGAAAGTGATTGTTGTTTTTGCGTTCTCAACAGGCTGTATTTCTGTTGAATCATCATTATTATCACAAGAAGTAAAAATTAAAGCGGCAATGGCGAAGATGAAAATTCTTTTCATAATATTTTAATTAATATAATAATCCAGTTAAATAATTGAAAATGAGTTGGGTTCAGACAAAGGAATAACATCTCATATCGCGTTCCAGGG
>Ga0247803_1000601_pt1 | contig 19300 bp, 9 predicted proteins | sample UWRJL014104B1_FD_180928 | JGI IMG/M metagenome (GOLD analysis project Ga0247803, IMG submission 180928) | Plant litter microbial communities from Arlington Agricultural Research Station in Wisconsin, United States - UWRJ-L014-104B-1 | ecosystem: Environmental > Terrestrial > Plant litter >...
CGCCGGAAAGATCTGGATTTTTATAAACCAAGGTTTGGAAATTCTTACAATGAATATCGGAGTTCTTTTGTTGACCGCTGGGGAAACATCAACTGGGGTTATCAGGTAGAAGGCCAGTTCCAGTCTCAGCAGGATATCGAAAATCATACCGTTGATAACGACGGACAAGGAAACAGAACGCAGTTGCCTGGCGATTTTATTTACAAAGACATAAATGATGACGGTATCATCAACGAGCTGGACGAAAGACCAATCGGATATGCCGAAGGCGCCAACCCATACCTTAGTTTTGCCTTTAACGGAAGTCTTGCCTACAAAGGATTTTCATTGTTCTTCGATTTTGCCGGCGCGTCGATGCAAAGTTTCCAGAGAAACTGGGAGTTGAAAATACCTTATCAAAACAACGGAACTTCTCCCCATTTTATGCTGGAAGACCGCTGGCATCGCGAGGATCCGTTCGACCCGAACAGCAAATGGATCCCGGGGACCTATCCGGCTTTGCGAAAAGATAATACAAGCCATGTTAACTTCCGTAAAAGTGATTTCTGGATTACGAACGTGCGTTATATCCGTCTTCGGAACATAGAATTTGGTTATAATTTCGATCAGAAACTTGCGAAAAAAATTGGTTTGTCGGGGCTTCGGCTTTACGTAAACGCAACCAATCTATTCTCTCTTGATAATGTAAAAAAATATGAGATCGACCCTGAAATCTCGTCAGGAAATGCGTTGGTATATCCGCAGCAGCGCTTGTTGAATGTTGGTTTCAATCTTACTTTTTAATCTGGTTTTTATGAAAAGAATATCAAAATATACATCTTTCGTTCTCTTGCTTTTTTTCCTTTCGGGATGTGCCGAGAACTGGCTGGACAGACAACCGCAAAATTTAATTCTGGAAGATCAGATATGGAATGATCCGAAATTGATCACTGGTTTGCTCGCTAATTATTATGATCGTCTGCCGGCGCACACAACTTTGAATACCGGCTGGGCAGAATTTTCAGCGTATGACGAAGCCATGTGGTCAAACAACGACGACGGAAGAAACAACATCATCTCCTATCCTTTTGACCGCTGGCGCCTGTGGGATTATGGGTTAATTCGTGATATTAATCTTGCACTGGAAAATATCGAGAAGTTCAGTACGAAACTATCAGCAACTCAAAAAAGCCAGTTTTCTGCCGAATTGCGTTTCGTAAGAGCTTTCGTTTATTTCGATCACGTAAAAAGAATGGGCGGTGTGCCGATCGTTACCAAGCAATTGATCTATGATTTTAATGGCGACCCGTCTTACTTGCAGCAACCTAGAAACAAAGAAGAGGAAGTTTACGATTTTATTGCATCGGAACTGGATGCCATTAAGGATCAGCTTGGAAATGCTGGAAGCAATACGCGTGCCAACAAATTTACGGCAATGGCACTGAAAAGCCGCGCCATGCTGTACGCCGGATCGATCGCAAAGTATAACAGCAAAATGGCGTCGCCGATCTCAACACCAGGTGGAGAAGTGGGTATTCCAGCCGCGAGAGCAGCTGACTACTACACAAAAGCTCTTGAAGCCTCAGAAGAAATCATCAACAGCGGCGTGTACAGACTCTATAAAACGAATCCAAACCTGGGTGAAAATTTTTATGACGCAATTACTAAAAAAACGGCCAATCAGGAAGTTATTCTTGCTCAGGATTATTTAACGAGCAAAGATAAGAGACACGGATTTACGTATGATAATATTGCCAGAAACGTCCGGGAAGACAACCTTTCCTCATCGTCCATAACCCCTTCATTGAACCTGGTAGAAGATTATGAATATCTGGACGGGACTTCCGGTGAATTGCGTACGAAGAATTCAGCTGGTTCCGACTATGTTTATTACGACAACCTGCAAGATATTTTCGCAAACAAAGATGCACGGCTTTACGGGACTATCATCTATCCGGGGACTTCGTTCAGAGGTATTCCGGTTCAAATTCAGGCAGGGGTGAAATTATGGAATACGACAACGAACAGTTTTCAGAATGTCGAGTCCAATACGCTTGGTTCTACTTATGAAGACGGAGGTTTGTTAACAGGATCTTCCGGGCCGCAACGTTCGCAGACAGAGGTAACCAACTCCGGATTTTATCTTCGAAAATATGTTGACCAAACCGCAATGTCCAGCACCCGTGGTATCCGCAGCGATATGTGGTGGGTACGTTTTAGATTAGGTGAAATTTACCTGAACGCAAGTGAAGCTGCTCTCGAATTGGGTAAAACTGCTGACGCTTTGAAATATGTCAATGCTGTCCGTGAGAGAGCTGGTTTTGGTGCAAATAGCTTGAAAACACTTTCGATTGAAAAGCTTCAAAATGAACGCCGCGTTGAACTTGCTTTCGAAGATCATCGCGTATGGGATTTGAAACGCTGGCGGATTGCGCATGAGGTCTGGAACGGAAATGCGTCCAATCCTGATGCGGTAATTTATGCACTTTATCCTTACCGAGTTGTTCGTCCAGGACATCCTACTCATGGAAAATACGTATTTGACAAACTTGTCGCACCACGGTTCCGCGCTCCGCGTTTCTTCCAAATGGGGAATTATTATTCATCCATTGAGCAGCTTATTATAGACAATAATCCAAAAATCGTCCGTAATCCATTCCATTAATCGATATGAAAACGACATTGATAGCATTATTCATGATGGCTTCGGCAATCGCCCTGACTGGATGCGAAAAAGATAATTATCAGCAGCCAAAATCAGTTTTAAAAGGAAGAATTGTTCATGACGGACAATTAATCGGGGTTCGATCAAACGGCGTTCAGTTGGAACTATGGCAACGCGGATATCAGTTGTTTACAAAGATCCCCGTTTACGTAGAACAGGACGGAACATTTTCTGCAAGCCTTTTCGATGGAAATTATAAGCTCGTCAGGCTGCGTGGCAATGGTCCCTGGATTGATAATTCAGATTCAATTGATGTACAACTGAAAGGCTCTCTTGAACTTGATGTTCCGGTTACGCCCTACTTTGTCATAAGAAATGATAGTTATCAAAAAGGGGAACAAGCGGTTTCGGCTACTTTTAATTTGCAGCAGGTGAATACGAGTCGTCAAATTGAACGGGTCAATTTATATGTTGGAACGACGACGATTGTAGACGCCAACAACAATGCAGGAAATGCTCAGAAAGTAGCCGCAGATTTGACCGATCTTACCAAACCTGTAACATTAACAGCGAACCTTTCCGCCGCTCTGGCGAGCCGCGATTATGTATTTGTCAGAATTGGCGTTAAAACCGCCGGCGTTGGTGAAATGATCTTCGGAGCACCGCAAAAAATAGCGCTGAAATAAATTTTCCGATTTATGAATAACACTGACTGCGAGTTATAGCTGAGCTATACCTCGCAGTTTTTTCTTAAATCTTATCAAAGTGCAAAAACAAACGTATTTTAACCTATAATTACCAAATCAATAAACTTTTCAGATAATTTTAGACCATTTAAGGTGTTTTTTAATCCTGAAACTGGTAAGTTAGCACATCAACACAGGCCGCCTACTAAATTATCCACCAGATGAAAGTAGTACAATTCACTATACCCGTTGCGAAAGAAAGCACGATTGTAGTTCAGGACAATATTATCCCGCATTTCTACAATCACCTGCACCGGCATCCGGAAATACAGATCACCTGGATCAAGTCCGGTGAAGGCATGCTGATTGCAGGAAATTATATGCAGCGCTTTAAGACCGGAGACATTTATATTATCGGTGCCAATCAGTCGCATGTTTTCAAAAGCGACGAAGTTTACTATGATCCGGAGCAAAACAAAAGCGTTCACGAAATTTCTTTCTTCTTTGACCCCGCTCATCTTTTCCAGAATATTTTAAGACTTCCTGAGATGGGTGTTATTCGGAAATTTGTAGAAGGTGTTCATAACGGATTGCAGCTTCCCGAAAGTTCTTACGAAATGGTCAAGAAGATGATGACTGAGATCATGAACAGTTCGGATAGTCTGCGAATTTCTTCTTTTATTAATTTATTGCAATCATTTTCAACGCTGAAAAACCTGAAACCGCTATCGACAAACAATAATGAACAGATTATTTCTGACGTCGAAGGAATCCGGATGGACCAGATTTTTCAGTATGTAATCGGTAACTACAAAAACCATATTACCCTTAGCGAAATTGCTTCAATCGCAAATCTGACGCCACAGGCTTTTTGCCGTTATTTTAAAAAACACACCGACAAAACATTCGTAAGTTTCCTGAATGAAGTACGTGTAAATGAAGCGTGTAAGATCGTTGTATCCGGAAAATTCGATAGTTTTTCTGATGTTTCCTATCAAACAGGTTTTGATAATGTTACCAATTTTAATCGCGTCTTTAAAAAGACAATCGGCAAATCGCCAAGAGAATACCACCGTGATTTTTTCAAAAAACTGCTTTAAACAATTTACATCAAATAGTATAACAGTGATATCCGGAAGACTTTATATGGCAGTCAACCGGCTGACTATCTGGATCTTTATTATTGGTATAAAACTTTGATCCGGTAAATTTAAAATGCAATAAGGAGGAAATCAGGTTTAAATTTGCCTGTTTTTTAAATATTCCATATAAATCACTACATAATACACATATCGCAAAATTAATTCTAATACCAAGTTAATATCGGTAAACTATCCGGCAATTAATACGAAGAATTTAAAAATCGGGAAAGGTAATTTTACACTCATTACTTACAGTCATTTACCTAACACGATGTGCATGAACAATTCAAGCTCCTGTTGTCAATTATTAAGTAAACTAAGCGCGGTCTCGACTCCCTGATATTTCCATTTTGGAAATACCATTGCCGGTGAAATATTTTCTCCGGAAGAATTGCTATTGCCCAAGGACTTCATTTGTTACAACCTATCTAAAAGTATGAAACGACCTATCTTTTCCTTTTTACCAAAGCGTTTATGCGTGGCAGCACTCATTGCGTTTTTCTGCGTTCCGACGGATTTCGTCAGGGCCGCGCCGGTCAAACAATTCTCTAAAACAGCCGATATTGAAATATCCGGCGTGATCACTTCTAAAGATGATGGAAGTCCTCTTCCGGGAGCTTCAATTTTAGTCAAAGGAAGCTCCAACAACGGAACAACTACGGACGCTGACGGGAAATACCGTCTCAATGTTCCTGAAAACGGTACACTGGTTGTCAGCTTCATCGGTTTCACATCACAGGAAGTACAGGTAAACGGACGTAAAAATCTGGATATCGTTCTGGTATCCGATTTGAAGCAGCTGAACGAAGTTGTCGTTACCGCGTTGGGTATGACAAGGCAGAAAAAATCGCTTGGATACTCAATTCAGGAAGTAAAAGGAAACGATCTCGTTCAAAGTAATGAGCAAAACGTGCTGAATTCCCTTTCGGGAAAAGTTGCCGGTGTACAGATCACATCGGCAAGTGGAGCCGTAGGTTCCGGCTCGCGTATAGTACTAAGAGGTAATAACTCTTTCGGTAATAACCAGCCCTTATTTGTTGTCGATGGTGTACCTGTCAGCAACTTTTCCACCGATGTTGGTTCAGGCGGTTCGGTCGATTACGGTAGTGCCATTTCAGAAATTGACCCAAACAACATCGCATCAATGTCTGTTCTGAAAGGCGCCAATGCCGCAGCTTTGTATGGTTATCAGGCAGCAAATGGTGTTATTTTGATTACTACCAAAAATGGAAAGGGATCTGGCAATAAAATGTCCGTTTCTTACTCTGGTGGTTTTTCAACCGAAAGACCATACATCCTTCCAAAATACCAAAATCAGTATGGGCAGGGAAAATATGGTGAAGAATATATGTGGAAACAATACCAATCCGGCGCCATCACCCTGGGAGATATTGGTGCAGATGAATCTTTATCGCCGGCAACGTATCAGGATTGGGCACAACAGGTTGGTTTTTCTTACAAAGATGGTCTTGGAAATGGTGTAAATGATGGTGTCGATGAAAGCTGGGGACCACGTCTTGATGCAGGATTAAACATTCCGCAGTATAACAGTCCGCTTGATGCAAATGGAAATCGCACCGCCACTCCATGGATTTCACACCCCAACAACGTGAAAGACTTTTTCAGAACTGGTTACACGATCGACAATTCTCTTGCCGTGACCAACGCTACCGAAAACGGCGATACCCGTTTGGCTTTCAGTAATCAAAAACAAGTTGGTACCATTCCAAACACAGATCAAAAACGTTATACAATTCAATTGAATACGACACAGCAATTAACAAAACGTTTGAAAACCAACGCTTTGATCAATTATGTACGTACAGAAAATGACAACCTGGTAGGCCAGGGTTATAATAGCAATAACCCGATGCAATCAATCGGAGGATGGTTTGGCCGTCAGGTTGATATGAAAGATCTGGAAGCAAATTATGAGAAAACATTTGCCAACGGAATGCCTTATAACTGGAATAATAACTTCCACGACAATCCTTATTTCAACGTTTACAACAGCACGCACGGCCGCAAGAAAGATAGAATGTATGGAAATGTAAGCGCAACTTACAAGTTCCACGACTGGCTGACCGCGATGGTGCGAGTTGGACAAGATTGGTCAAGCGAGCGTCGTAACGAAATTACCTATAACAAATCGAATTCGACGTTGACCAGTATGGCAGACAAAACCTGGGGCGGCGGTAAATTTAAAGAATGGCAGTATAGTCTAAGCGAATTCAACGCAGATCTTATCCTGACAGGCGGCGGAAATATCGGCAAAGATTTTTCTCTGAACTATACTGCAGGTGCCAATTACAGAAACAATCAGCAGATTAACAGCTCACTTGGCGCAGATCAACTTACCGTCCCTAACTTGTTCACGATCAGCAATACAAAAGGTTCTCCTGTTACGAGTATGAGGACAACGATGTTGCGTTCAAACAGTATTTTCGGACAGGCTTCCTTCGGCTATAAGGAATCACTTTACCTGGATCTTACCGCACGTAACGACTGGAACTCTACATTACCAAGCGATAACTGGTCTTACTTCTACCCTTCTGCCAGTGCGAGCTGGGTATTCACGAATATGCTGGATATCAACCCCAATATTATCCGTTTCGGTAAGTTGAGAGCGAGCTGGGCAAGTGTTGGTAATGGGGGATCACCTTATTTATTACAAGCTCCTTACATCGCAAACGCGGCGGGTTTTAATGGAACAACGCTTTACAGTATTTCAAGCACATTGCCTCCACTAAACCTGAAACCTGAAAAAGCAAACAGTACTGAAATTGGTACGGAATTGCAATTCCTGAATGGCCGTTTGGGGTTGGACGCAACATATTATGATAAAGTAACTACCAACCAGATTATGCAGGTTAACATTTCCAACTCAACCGGATTTGAAAAACTGCAATTGAACGCTGGTGAAATCCAGAATAAAGGAGTTGAATTACAATTGAACCTGGGAATCATCCGCAAGCCGGAAGGTTTCAACTGGGACATGAATGTAAACTGGGCAAAAAACAGCAGCAAGGTTAACAAGTTATACGAAGATCCGGTTACGAAACAAAAACTGGAAGCTTATACCATTACCTCTGCATGGAGCTTAACGGTTGACGCCATTCCTGGCCAAGCTTATGGTGTGATGCGCGGAAATGCATTTTTACGGGATGAGGCGACCAACGCGATCATCATTGGAAGTGATGGATTACCTAAATACACTTCATCTCCAAAAGTTGTAGGTAACGTAATGCCTGACTGGGTTGGCGGTATCACAAACAGTTTTTCTTACAAGAATTTAAGAATGAGTTTCCTTCTTGATATGCGTAAAGGCGGTGATGTGTTCAGCGTCACACAGTGGTTTGGACTTCAATCAGGTGTTTTGGAACCGACTGTTGCAGGTGGAATCCGTGAAAATGGCTTGATCGTTGGACAGGATGTTTTGAAAGGCGAAAAAGTGATGCTCGAAAATGGCGAAGCGAACAATATCCGTGTCGGCGCGAGAGATTATTTCCAGAGTTTATGGGGTGGTAAGGAAACAGCGATTATCGACGGAAGCTTCATCAAACTTCGTCAGATCGAACTTGGCTACACGCTTCCAGCTTCACTTACCAACAAAGTTACCTGGTTGAAAGGGGCAGGATTATCGGTTTTTGCCCACAACGTAGCACTGCTTTACACGCATAAAAGCAACGTAGCACACATCGACCCTGAAACTGGTTTTGGTGTTGGTAATGACGGACTTGGCATCGAACAATATCAGATTCCTTCCAACAGAAGCGTCGGTGTAAAACTTAATGTTAAATTCTAATTGCGACATGAAAAAAATATCATCTTATATACTGTGCCTCGGACTCTTGGGTTTTTCTGCCCAGTCCTGCACCAACGAATTTGAAGACATCAATACCAATCCAAACAGTCCGGTTGAAGCACCGATCACCAATGTTTTGGCTTATGTAATTCAGGATTTCGCAGCAAATTATTTCGATGCCTGGGGAAACATGAACGAACCGGAAACATACAGCGGACACCTTGGAAAAATCCAGTATGTCGATGAAGCACGTTATATGTACCGCAGCGGAACGATCAGCGATCTTTGGAAAAAAGTATATCGCGATCTTAAAAATGCCCAAGCGGTAATTGACCAGGCCGACAAAACACAAGCGATCAACATGAAAGCGGCTGGTATGACGATTCAGGCTTATATTGGCCAGATCGCAACGGATCGCTGGAGAGATATGCCTTACACCGAAGCGATTAAAGGTGATCAGGGTTTTATCACGCCAAAGTATGACAAGCAGGAAGATATTTACCCTTTACTCATCGCTCAGCTAAAAACCGCAGCAGATCTTTTCGCATCCGGCGGCACTGATCCTCTTGGAGAAGGAGATTTGTTATATGCAGGAAAAGTAGCGAACTGGCAGAAATTCTGTAATTCTTTACGTCTCCGCGTAGCGATCCGTATCTCGGGAATTAACCCGACGCTTTCGAAATCAATCATCGAAGAGATTGCAGCCAATCCGTCAAAATATCCGGTTTTCAGCAGCAATACCGACAATGCATTTTTCAACTGGGTGGGTACCAGTCCATACATCGAACCATGGAATAACGATTTCCGCTCACGTGACGACCACGGTCCAAGTGCGCCGTTGATCAATACACTGACGACTTTGAATGATCCGCGTTTACCGGTTTATGCGAAGCCAGCGCCGGATGATAATGTGTACAGAGGTGTTGAAATTGGTCCGATCAGTTCTCCAACAATTTCTCGTTTTTCAAGAATCGGGGCCAGGTTCCGTGAAAATGCAGCCGGATTCTCTCCTTTCATGCGTTATTCTGAGGTTTTGTTCATCATGTCGGAAGCAGCTTTGAAAGGCTGGAATGTGGGTGGACAAACGGCTGAAAAACTTTACGAAAGTGGTGTGACAGCTTCTTTGCAGGAAAATGGAATTACTGATGCGGCTGTAGCAACAAAATACCTGAACGAAACAGGTGTAAAATGGGACGGAACGACAACCAAATTGTATACTCAAAAATGGCTGGCGTTGTTTAAAGATGGTCACGAAGCCTGGGCAGAATCAAGAAGAACAGATGTTCCTTTACTTCCGGCCGCGAGTGGATCTCCATTCCCCGGACATACACGCCCGCCTTTCCGCTACCCATATCCGGCAGAGGAAACAACCCTAAACGGAGCAAACAGTGCTGCTTCTGTTGCTGACGTAAAAGATAATTTGTGGGGAAAACAAATGTGGTGGGATACCAGAACCGGAGTTAATTAATAATTAACCGTAATTGCCAAAATAAAAAGAGACTATTCAAGCCTGGCTTCGATATAGTCTCTTTTTATTTTGAATTCTGACTCGAACATCTGGTTACTTCACCCAGCTTTTCAGGATCATCTGTTGGATTTTGTCAGGGTTTGAAATTGGCTTTATAGCAAATGATCTTTCTGATTTCGTACCTAAAACAACAGGAATAGCAATTTTAGTATCATTTTTGACCAGGTTTAAATGCACTTTTTCCCCTGATTTCTTATTTGCATAGATGTATTCTATGTTTTTATCTGTGGCAGGTGCAGAATCTATTTCCTGAATTACATTGCCTCTGCGAACCCCTGCTTTCCAGGCCGGAGAATCCCAATCAACGTTTGTTACAAGTAAACTGTCATTTTGCAGTTTTGTTTTTATGCCCAGATATCCACCCGGAACCTGTTTCGGCGCGACATCAATATCTAGTCCTGCGTAGTTAAAATATTTTACGTAATCAAGTTCCTTAGTAGTATATACGTAATGGAAAATTTCTTCCAACGATACACCGGCAATTTTCTCACAAACCTTTCTGAATTCCATTTCTGTAAATCCGCGCTTCTGTTTCAGGTAATATTCCTGATACAATGTCCGCATCACATCATCCAGAGATTTCTTATTTCTCGTTTCATGACGAATTTTAAAATCAAGTAACAGACCAACGATCGGCCCTTTGATATAATACGAAATCGTCTTATTAAATTCATCATTAACACGACCGCTCGGTCCATCTGACCAGGTTTCTGCACTAGCCTGAGCAAGCGATTGGTATAATCGTCCCGGCTGAGTTTCCAATTGTAAAATCAAAGATCTAAACGCATCCAACATCTCTTTTTCAGACATCAAACCTGCTCTGTTCAGTATAGGGTATTCGTAATAAACCGTCAAACCTTCAGCAACCCATAGCAAATTCGTCTTGCTCCCGCGGTCATAGTTAAATGGACCAAGTTCGATCGGACGAATTCTTTTTACATTATAATGATGAAAATATTCATGTGTCAGAAAGCTCAGCAATCTGATCTTACCAGACTGCGTGCCCAAATCTGCGCCGTTAAAACTTACCGCTGTGGAATTTAAATGTTCAATTCCACCCCTTCCGGGTCCTATTGCAAGAAATGTATAGTGTTTGTAAGGAATGTCGCCGATTAATCCGGATGCTTGTTCGATCATTTTTTTCAAATCCTGCATGAACTGAGCTTTGTCAAAATCACCCATTTTGAAACCGATGAAACGATGCGGAATACCTCTGATCTCAAAAGCCGGCAACTCTTCCAGATTCCCGATCAAAATCGGACTATCGTAAAGTATGTCAAAATCAGGAGCAGTGTACGTAAAGTTTTTTCCAGGAATCGAGTCAAGTCCGGTAGCTACGTTTTTCCAGTCATGATATGGTTTGATGGCTATTTCTGCGGGTCTTTTAATTTCATCTTCCAAGTAAAGACAGATACTTGCGGGAATAATATAACCGTGTTGTTGGTCAACAAAGCTAGTTCCAACGAACTCCCGCGAGGTAACGACATCATATTCAACTTTTAAAGCCGTCGCTTTTCCTTTTTCCACATGCCATCCATTTTTTCCTTTTTTGTTGAATTCAAGATTCTTTCCATCACCATCCCGCACTGAAAAATTAGTAACGGCATCGGCAAAATCCATTATCTGATAGTAGCCGGGCGACCAGGCTGGTATCTTCAATGTGGAGGTTTCATGGGGTCCAACTTTACATTCCATTATTACATGAAATGTGTGATTTACAGGATTCTCCATCGAGACTGTAAAGTGGACCGTATCCTGCGTTTGTCCAAAAATTGTAAAAGATTTAAATAACAGGAGCGCAATGAAAAGCCAGTAAAAAGGAGCGTTTCTTTTCATGATTAAGGTAAAAGGTGGTAATAATTTGATATCAGGAAAGTAAAAAAATACAATTGTAAGATAACCATTAAAAACAAAAAGACTCCCAAAAGAGCCTTCAATTTTTCAGTTAGTATGGTTAATTTTTATTCTAAATTTTGCTGTATATTCAGGACGAAATTTTCTGTCACACTAGCAAAATTTGCTATTTCTGAAATTGTGAATCTATTTGCCAATAAAAGATTACGAACGACTTCTTCTTTACCTGTGACAATTCCCTCTTTTTTTGCCAGATCAATAACTAATTCCCTGATACCCATAGCGGTGCGTTTTTTTGTTAACTCTTCAATTACCTTGTCAAATTTAACATTATATCGCGGATCTGCAAAAGTTACATAATGTTGCAAGAAAATCAGCAGATGATCAATTTTCTTTTTAGTCATACTTTTGCTTAGTAACATTTTTGCCAGCGAATACTTCCGTTGAAATAGATGTTCGTCGCCAAACTTACCCTTTTTAATTGCAAGCAATACTGTTAAGATTACCATAGCAAAAGGATTTTCACTTCCCATTAGCACCTCTTCATTTTGCTCGATAACTTTATAACTATTAAATTGAAAACTAAGTTTTGTACCTAAGTATTCGTACAAATAAACACTTGGTTTAAAGTTCTTATGAGAATCCGTAAAAATCGCAATGCTTGTTAAACGCTTGCCATATCTGTCAAGGATACGATAGAAATAAGTAAACATTCTTTCACCAAAGTTCTCATCATTATATCCCTGCACTTCAATATGTACTAGAATCCACTCCTCATTCCCTGATTTTGTAAATACTTTAACCAACTTGTCAACGAATTTAGGAGATAGAATTTCTTCTGCCGGAAATAACTGTTCGAGTTCTTTATCCAGAAATTGAAAACCCTTTTCTACATCAAATAAATTTTCAGACTCTTGGAAGAAAAAGGATAAGAAATCAGCAAAAATATTCTCCAATATTCCTTTCCATAATGTGTCATTTCTTTTCATTACTGGCTTAAATCATTAGTGTATGTATCGTTTTTGTTAATCATCAAACTAAATTTCTCCGTAACTGCTGATCACAATCGGTTTTATTCAAAATCCGGTGTAATTTGGTAATTGAATCTTTTTTGCGCTAAACCTACCATTTTGAATACTTCAAACACACCAATCTGGAAAATCAGTATTGATACCGGCGGGACTTTCACAGACTGTCTTGCTATTGATCCCGAAGGAAAAAAGACAAGAATAAAGGTATTGAGCTCTTCACGATTGAGAGGGAGAATAAATAGAAAAGTCACTGATCTAACCTATGACTTTTATTCACCCTGGATTTATAATACTGAACTGCTGGCTGGATATACTTTACGTGTTGGCACTGGCGACGAATCGGCTGTATTGGTTGCAATAGATTATGACAAAAATATACTGACCTTAGATGCTGAACTTTCGGATATTTCGAATGCTGATTTTGAATTATTCAGCGGAGAAGAAGCACCTGTCCTGGCAGCCAGGTTGCTGACGAAAACAAGTTTGAAAGATCCACTTCCACTTATGGAAATGCGATTGGGAACCACCAAAGGGACAAATGCATTGCTGGAACGAAAAGGTGCGAAGACACTTTTGGTAGTCACAAAAGGCTTTAAAGATTTATTATACATAGGAAATCAGCAGCGGCCATCTCTTTTTCAACTAAATATCCCCGAACCAAATTTATTGTACTCGGATGTCATTGAACTGCATGAGCGGATCGATGCTGAGGGTCATATTATCAAGGAGTTAGATAGCCGCGATTTCTCACTTTTTCCGGGGATGCACTTCGGATCGATTGCTGTTTCTTTGCTGCACTCATATAAAAATGATCAGCATGAAATTGCCATCACGTCGGCTTTCAGGCAAAGTGGAGCAAAGTATGTATCCGCTTCATCTCAGCTTTTTCCGTTCTCACATTATCTAAGACGCACCCAGACCGCGGTCGTTAATGCATACCTTGATCCAGTTCTGGACATCTATCTTACCAATATAAAAAACTCTTTGCCTGATGGAAGTTTGAAAATCATGACCAGTACCGGAAGTTTGTCCGAACTGAATGGTTTTAGAGCAAAAGACAGCTTATTAAGTGGTCCGGCCGGTGGAATGGTCGCAGCAACCAATACGGCGAAACTTCTAGGCTTTCCGAAAGTACTGACTTTTGATATGGGTGGAACCAGCACCGATGTGGCAAGGATTGACGGGCAGCCTGAATTGAAATATATCACTGAAATTGACGGAATCGAATTTCACAATCCAACGCTTGCCATCGAAACAGTAGCAGCAGGCGGCGGCTCAGTTTGCTGGTTTGACGGGTTCACTTTGCAGGTCGGTCCTGAAAGTGCAGGCGCATCGCCGGGCCCGGCCTGTTACGGAGCTGGCGGCCCCTTAACGATTACAGATGTAAATCTTCTTCTCGGAAAACTGGATCCGGCCAAATTCGGAATTCCCATTCGTAAGGAAAAAGCATTATCAGCACTTACAAATCTTCAGACTTCTATTTTTGAAAAGACAAATAACTTGCTTTCTGAATCAGAAATCCTGATAGGTCTGGAAAGGATTGCAAATGAAAAAATGGCTGACGCGATTCGAAAAATTTCGGTAGCGAAAGGGATAAATCCTGCGGAATATGCTTTGATTACATTTGGCGGCGCAGGTGGTTTACATAGTTGTCAACTGGCAGATTTACTCGAAATCAAAAACGTAATTATTCCTTACGATGCGGGACTTTTCAGCGCAGTTGGTATTGGAGAAGCACTGATCAGTGCCCTTGTTTCCAAACAAATTATAACTCCATGGGAAAAAGCAGAAAGTCAAATTTCAAAATGGAAGGATGAGTTACTTGCCAACGCTGAAATTGAACTTACCAGCCAGAAAATTACCGAATATGACATCGCCTTTTTTACCGTTTTCCTCCGTTTTGCAGGACAAGAAAATGCGATTGAGATACCTTATGAAGGAGAACAGACACTGGAAAATTTTAAAAAATCTTACATTACTCAATTCGGCTATTATCCCGAACATTCAATTGTCGAACTTGAAAGTTTAACACTTAAAGTTCAGGAAAAGGCTGATGCTATCGCCTCAGATTCTATTTTGAATCAGGGAAAAACCGTTGACGCATTGCGGCGAGTCGAACCATTTTATACTTCTGAAAACACAGAAATTGCAGGCTTGTATGAATGGGATATACTGAGCACAGGCGATGAACTGACTGGTCCGTCCATTTTGCTTAATAACACTTCCACTGCTTACATTCCGGCAGGCTGGAAACTTGTTATTCAGGAAAACAAAGATGCAATTGCTTTTAAGACTCAAACAAAAAATATCCAGCCCGGGGAATATAGCGACGAAGTTTCGTTGCAGCTTTTCACGAATCGTTTTAAAGCCATTGCGGAGGAAATGGGCGTTCAATTGCAGCGAACTGCTTTTTCTGTTAATGTGAAAGAACGTCTCGATTTTTCGTGTGCACTGCTGGATGCTAATGGCGAATTGTTAGTTAATGCGCAGCATATTCCTGTTCATTTAGGCAGTATGGGCATCTGCGGAAGGCTTGTCCGGGATGCAATCATAATTGGGCCGGGTGACGTTGTTATTACAAACCATCCAAAATATGGCGGTTCCCACCTCCCGGATATTACATTAATTTCTGGTGTTTTTACGGAAGACAGTGAGTGTCTGGGTTATGTAATTAATAGGGCGCACCATGCAGAAATTGGTGGAAAAACGCCAGGTTCGATGCCGCCGGACGCGACATGTCTGGCCGAAGAAGGTGTTGTCATACTTCCACAATATCTGGTAAAAGCAGGGGTTTTTCAGTGGGAAATTATTAATAAAATCTTCACCGGATGTGCGTATCCAACGCGCAATTTTCTTTCCAACGAAGCTGATATCACGGCCGCTTTATCTGCATTAAAAAAAGGTAGTGAACAACTTTTGAAACTGGTTGATAATCATGGGAAAGAAACGGTTAAAAAGTACATGTACCTGTTAAAAACCAGCGCAATTCAGCAGCTGGCGTATGCATTGAAACCACTGGAAGGTAAAACATTTGAGGCCACTGAATTCCTTGATGACGAATACCGGATCCAGGTTAAAATTTCAATAGATCCAGACAAACAGATTTTTGATTTTACAGGAACTTCACCTGTGCACCCTAACAATCTGAACGCGAATATCTCGATTTTATACAGTGCCATTTTATACGTTTTACGGTTGCTGGTAAATAAAGAGATCCCGCTAAACGACGGGTTAATGAAAAATGTACAGATCGTTCTGCCCGATAACAGTTTTCTTCATCCTGATTTCTCAGACGATCCGTTAAAATGTCCGGCTGTTGTGGGCGGCAATACCGAAGTGAGTCAGCGGCTGGTTGATACATTACTAAAGGCTTTTGAACTGGCAGCGTGCAGTCAGGGAACCATGAACAATTTTCTGTTCGGAAACAAGAATTTCGGGTACTATGAAACCATCGGCGGCGGCGTTGGCGCGGGCCCGGGTTTTAAAGGAAGATCTGCTGTGCATCAGCACATGACTAACACAAGAATCACCGATCCGGAGCCGCTGGAAAGGAAATATCCGGTAAGACTGCTCGAATTCGGCATACGCAAAAACTCAGGAGGCGATGGCAGGTTTGATGGCGGAGATGGTATTATAAGGAAAGTAGAATTTCTCGAAAATTTACAAGTCACCATCATGGGGCAGCATCGCAACTACGCACCTTATGGCTTGAACGGCGGACTAGACGGAAAACCAGGAAGACATACCTTGACAAGTAATCATATCGCAACACAACTTCCAGGAATATGCAGTCTTGAAGCGAAAAAAGGCGATATTTTAACAATTGAAACGCCAGGCGGCGGCGGATATGGCATGCCCGAATAGAAATCAGCTCAATACGAAAACGAAGAACAAGATAAAAACGAAAACTCCGTGTCCAAACCGAACTACTAATGTCTGTAAAATCTTCAAAAGCGCTTCTAGGTGCAGCATTTTTAATGGCAACTTCGGCAGTCGGCCCTGGCTTTCTGACACAAACAACCGTATTTACAGAACAACTTGTTACAAGTTTTGGCTTCATTATTCTGATTTCTGTTTTAATCGATTTGTGCGTACAATTTAACATCTGGCAAATTGTAACTGTATCCGGAAAACATGCTCAGGACCTTGCCAATGAACTTTTTCCGGGGTTAGGATATCTTCTTGCTTTTTTAATTGTACTTGGTGGGTTAGCCTTCAATATAGGAAACGTTGCCGGCGCAGGTTTAGGAATTGAAGCGATGACAGGAGTTTCCGTAAAAACCGGAGCCGTTATCAGTGCGATGATGGCCGTTGGAATTTTTCTATTCAAAGAAGCCGGAAAAGCGATGGATATGTTTACGAAAATTCTGGGGCTGGTTATGATTGCCCTGATCTTATACATTGCTTTCACATCAAATCCACCCTTCGCCGAAGCGATTCACCATACGTTTATTCCTGAAAAATTTAATGCAATTTCAACCTTAACATTGGTTGGAGGAACTGTCGGAGGTTATATATCTTTCGCCGGTGCTTACAGACTTTTAGATTCCGGATTTAAAGGAGAAGCTTCTTTGCCCCAGGTAAATCGGGGTGCAGCAACAGGAATTCTGGTCACGGCTCTGATCCGTTATTTTCTTTTTCTCGCTACTTTGGGCATAATACTGGCAGGCGCAAGAATCAATCCTGAAAACCCTACCGCCTCCGTTTTTGAAAATGCCGCCGGCCAGTTTGGTCGACAAATGTTTGGCTTAATGATATGGTCTGCGGCTATTACTTCTGTGGTAGGAGCAGCGTATACTTCAATATCATTTCTAAAATCCTTCCACCCTCTTCTTGAGAAATACCAGACCTATCTGACGATCATCTTTATTCTGATCTCAACAATCGTATTTTTGTTTGTTGGAAAACCTGTAAAAGTGCTGATTTTTGTAGGCACCTTAAATGGATTTGTCTTACCGATTGCACTTACAATATTACTAATCGCCAGTCGAAGATCCCGGCTTATGGGAACCTACAAGCATCCTGTTTTATTACAAATTGCCGGCTGGCTGGTAGTTCTGGTTTTGCTTGGTTTAAGCGTCAATTTATTTTAAAAGTTCAGCTTAAAATAATTTACGATTGCAGCTCGTCTTTTTCAGTTTTACCAAATAAAATAAACGTGACTTGTAAATCGCTTCAATATTTTCATCCGGCACGAAGCCCTTTAATAATTCCGGGTCATCTCCAAGAATATAGTCGTAGCAAAAATCCTTCTGCGCATTTTTCAAGACCATAAATTCTTTTTTGTAATAGATATATTCCATTCTTCCCGGATTCTCTTTTCTGGTAGAAAGCGCGCTCCAGTAATTATAGAATCCCAGTTCCTTTCTGAATAAAATTCCTACATTTTGATTTTCTCCTTCGACATGATCGAGTAAAGGTTTGACGTTGTAATAATTATCCAGATGGCTCAGAAAGTACATTTTCTCTCTGCTGGTAGAAAAAACAGTTGCTGATTTATCGTCATCGTAGTAACCAAGTTTTTCAAGATCTTCAAAAATCTCTGCCCGTTCACTGTAACCTGGCCAGGATTTTATCGGGTGGCACCGGTCTTTTCCAGGAAATACATAATAATCTCCAAGCTCCTTTTGATAAATTGATTCCTGCAAACTGTCCGTTGCGCAGATAGCAACCGGGATATGCCCGAGAACCTTTTTAGTAAAATATCCCATCGGTACAAGCGGCTTGTTTGGATTCCCGTAGACAAAAACAGAAGAGACAAGCATCAGCGGAATAATCAGAAAGGCGATCCTGAATTTGAAAACCTCACAATAAATATAAGCTACTAAAATTCCCCCCATTGCAAAGAAAGGCATATGCGTTCTTGTGCTCCAGAGCTGAAACTTCATCATAATGCCAAATAAAATAAATCCAATTACGGCGCTGATCCAGACCCATTTTACCTTCCATTGATTTCTTACAAAAAAAATTGGGATGCAAGCAATTGCCATTAGCCAGAGATGAATTGTGTTGGGTACCATGTCTTCATGCACAGAATAACGAACAGAGAAAGGATCTAATCGTAAGCCAATATCGTTTATATCGACACCAAGAAAAGCATGAAAATCCCGGATCCGGGTATCTACAAATTGATTAAATCCATTATTGGGAAGTCCAAGATGCAGTCCGATATTTTTGACAATACCGGAAATTGCAAAGGCTACGGAATGTTTATCAACAGGAATTTTTTCCGAGAAAAATCTTGAATCTGTTGGCGGGCTCATGACATTTCCGAACAACTCATAATTTCTGTAAAAGAATGGTGCGAACGTCAGAACCATAAGTAAAATGGCTAAAACCAGGACCTTTATTGCATATAGAAATCCATATTTCGTCAGAATGCGAATCGCGAAATAGAGCGTAAAAGGAATACCAAAAATAAAGACAGTATACTTCGAAAATCCTCCAAAAGCCAGTGATAACAAAAAAGCGAAAAGCGTCAGCGAAGATTTATTTTCCAGCAGATCAAACCCAAAAAAGACAAATGTGATGAAGAAAAAACAAGCTACATAATCAACCTGAGCGCTCGTGCTTTCAAAAATTCCTATTGGTAGTGTTAACAAAAATACGG
>Ga0247803_1000602_pt1 | contig 19275 bp, 19 predicted proteins | sample UWRJL014104B1_FD_180928 | JGI IMG/M metagenome (GOLD analysis project Ga0247803, IMG submission 180928) | Plant litter microbial communities from Arlington Agricultural Research Station in Wisconsin, United States - UWRJ-L014-104B-1 | ecosystem: Environmental > Terrestrial > Plant litter >...
CGACGCCTACGCCGCCCCGTCCCAATCCGACCCCGCCGCGCGCCGCGCCCACGCCGCCGCGCACCCAGCCGTCGCTGGACCTGAACGCCCTGGCCGGGCCGCGCCGCCCGACGGGCAATACGGGTCGCCCTGCAACGGGCCAGACGGGCGCAGGTCAGGCGCCTCAGGCCACGGGGCCGCAACTGACGGCCATCTTCAACCAGGTCTATCCGAACTGGACCCTGCCCTGCGACATCCCCGGCGCAGACCAGCTTAGGATCCAGATCGATGTCACGCTGTCGGCGGACGGGCGGATTACGGACGGACCGACCCTGCTGAACCCCCAGTCGGGCAACGTCTATCGCGCGGCGGCCGACGGCGCCCTCAGAGCCCTGCGCCAGACCGCGCCGTTCGACGTGCCCGCCGGCTTCCCCGGTGGCAGTTTCCGGCCGACGTTCAACACCGAACGAGCCTGCCGGAACCGCTAGACGGAATCGCTAGACGGGCCGGAATCGCTGGACGGCCTGCGTGCAGAGCCACCGGGCAAAACCTGCCGTCCCGAAAGTCGCCCCAATCCCCCGGATGGTGGGGGGCAATGGTGGCGTTTGTCGTGCAGTCTGGCGATAAGGACTGACGACCGTCTCGTCCCTGGGAGCCTTCGCATGCGTCTGAACCTTCTGCTCACAACGGTGGCCGCGCTCGCGGTGGCGGCCTCTACGCCCGGTATCGCCCAGCAGCAGGATCGTCCTCAGCAAGGCGCACCCATCGAGGTCGAGATCGACCAGGGCGTGCTGCGTCCCTTCCAGATCGCCGTGGCCCCGTTCAGCGGTCAGAACGGGTCGGACATCGGCCAGGTGGTCTCGGCCGACCTGCGTCGCTCGGGCTTCTTCGAGCCGATCAATCCAGCCAGCTTCATCGAGACCGGCCTGACCCTGGCCAACGCCCCCGATTTTCCCAAATGGACCAATATCGGCGCCCAGGCGGTGCTGTACGGATCGGTGACGCCGCGCCCGGACGGCCGCAACGACGTGGGCTTCCGCCTGTACGACCCCTACCGCCAGTGCCAGCTGGTCAGCTATAATTTTACCGCGACCTCGGAACAGTGGCGCCGGATCGCGCACAAGATCGCCGACGTGGTCTATCAGCGCATGACCGGCGAGAGCGGCTTTTTCGACACCCGCATCATCTATGTCGCCGAGAGCGGCTCCGAGCTGAACCGCCTCTCGCGCTTGGCCATCGTCGACCAGGACGGATACAATCCCGTCTTCCTGACCCAGGGCGAGGAGATCATCCTGACGCCGCGCTTCTCGTCCAATCCGAACGAGATCACCTATATGGCGCTGGGCAAGGACTATAGCCGGATCTACCTCTACAACTTGTCGACGGGCCGCCGCGAAAGCCTGGGCGAGTTCGATGGCCAGGCCCTGGCGCCGCGCTATTCGCCGGATGGATCAAAGGTGGCCTTCTCCATCATCCGGGGCGGCAATACCGACGTCTATGTGATGGACCTGAGAAGCCGCCAGCTGAGCCGGCTGACCTCGGATCCCGGCATCGACACCTCGCCCTCGTTCAGCCCCGACGCGTCGCAGATCGTGTTCAACTCGGATCGTTCGGGCACGCCGCGCCTCTATGTCATGCGCGCCGACGGCTCGGGCCAGCGGCCGATCTCGAGGGGCGGCGGCAGCTATACGGCGCCGTCGTGGAGCCCGCGCGGCGACATGATCGCCTTCACCAAACAGGCCGGCGGCCGGTTCTCGATCGGGGTCATGAACACCGACGGCTCGGGCGAGCGCAGCCTGTCGTCGAGCTATTTCGAGGAAGGCCCATCGTGGGCCCCCAATGGCCGCTACATCATGTTCGCGCGTCAGACCCAGGGCGGGAACACCAATCTGTGGATGGTGGACCTGTCGGGCCGGGTGATCGCCCAGTCGGGCTATCAGGGACGCGGGTCTGACCCGGCCTGGTCGCCACTGCTGGACCCGGCGCCGGCCAACCTGGGCATGAACCAAGGGCCGGATTCCTGCCCGTCCTGAGATTCCCCAAGGGGGTGATCACGGATGGACCTGAAGGGCTCAACTGTGCGTTATCGCTCCAGACAGACACAAGACCGCCACGCTAATGGTCGAGCTTGAAGGCTCGCCAAGATCGTAAAGATCGCTGCTTCGAGGAGACGACCCGATGATCCCCGCATCCACCCTGATCAAACTGGCCGCCGTTGGCCTTGTGGCGACGACGATGGCGGCCTGTACGCCCAAGCGCGCCGTCGAACCGGCTGTTCCCAATGTGCCGTCGGACACGGGCGGTCCGGTCTATCCGGGCGGCAACAACGGCAACGTCGGCGGCAACACCGGCGCGGCCCTGCCCGGTTCGGCCCAGGACTTCGTCGTCAACGTCGGCGACCGGGTCTATTTCGACCTGGATTCCTATCAGGTGAACACCGAGGCCTATCCGAGACTGGACGCCCAGGCCCAGTGGCTGCAGCGCTATCCGCAGGTCATGGTCCGCATCGAGGGCAATGCCGACGAACGCGGCACCCGCGAATACAACCTGGCCCTCGGCGCCCGCCGCGCCGAATCGATCCGCAACTATCTGGTCAACCGCGGCGTGCCCGCCGGCCGGATCGACACGATCAGCTTCGGCAAGGAACGGCCGATCGCGCCGGGTTCGAGCCAGGACTCCTGGGCCCGCAACCGCAACGGCCATACCGCCATCGTCTCGGGCGCAAATTAAGCCTAGGGCGCTAACGCGCATTACGCTTAGGGCGCTATCGATCGCCGCGCGGCGGCTCGCTGCTTGAGCGCAGGCTTGTTGGGCGCGCTACACTCGCGACGCGGTCGCTCGCTGCTTGAGCGGGTGTTGATGTGATCAGGGAGGGCGTCGGCTGGGAAGCCGGCGCCCTTTCCTTTTGACCTCCGCCTTTCGCCCCGGCAGAGAGGGCCGACAGCGGAATTCGGGGCGACGATGGATCTGGAAGCAGTGGGCGGCGCGGTGACCGGGGGGCTGGTCGCCGCCGCGATCGAACGGCCGACAGGCGAGGCGGGCGAGGCCCATCACACCTGCAGCGACTGCGGGTCCGAGACCCAGGGCAATTTCTGCTCCAACTGCGGCCAGCCCACCCACGTCCATCGCACTCTGCTGCACCTGGGCGAGGAGTTGCTGCACGGCGTCATGCATTTCGACGCCCGCATCTGGCGCACCCTGCCTCTGCTGGCCCTCAATCCGGGTCGGCTGACGCGCGAATGGGTCGAGGGCCGGCGCACCCGCTATGTCTCGCCGCTGGCGATCTTCCTGTTCACCCTGTTCGTGATGTTCTTCGCGCTCAGCTTCATGCCGCATCCCGAATCCACGCCGCTGCAAGGCGACATCGCCGAGCAGCGACAGGAGCTGGCCGAGGCCGAGGCGGCCCTGGTCGAGACGCGCACGCAACTGACGGCCGAGTCTGCGGGCGCAGGCCGTATGGCGGTCGAGATGGCCGAGCAACTGGTCGTCAAACGGCGCGAGGACCTGGCCCACCTGGAACAGGAACTGCGCGACGGCCGCACCGACGGCCTGAAGCCTGGCAGCTGGCAGTCCAGCATCAAGGACCTGGCCGAGGGGAACAGCGCGGGCAAGCTGACGGTGATGGGGCACAAGGCCGGGAGCGAAGGTCACGGCTTCGGCGCCACGGTGCTGAAGAAGCTGCAGAACCCCGATCTCGCGGTCTATAAATTGCAGCAGACGATGTACAAATTCGCCTTCCTGCTGGTGCCGCTGTCGATCCCGTTTGTGGCGCTTCTGTTCCTGTGGCGGCGCGGTTCGACCCTCTATGATCACGGGGTCTTCGTCCTTTACTCGCTGACCTTCATGGCCATGCTGCTGATGACCATGGTGCTGGCGGCGACGCTGAACTCCGTCCTGGGCGGTCTGGTCATCTTTGCGGGCCTGTTGGCCATACCCGTCCATGTGTTCGTCCAGCTGAAGGGCGCCTATTCGCTGTCGATCTTCTCGGCGCTGTGGAGAGCGGCGGCCCTGCTGGTGTTCTGCAACATCGTGATCGGCCTGTTCGTCACGGCGATCGTCTATCTGGGTCTTGGGCACTGAAGCCTAGGGCGGCCTCAAGACGCCTTGCAGGCGCCTCAAATCGGTGGAACGAAAGCCGCATGACGATCAAGCCTTCATCCCGTTTCATCCTGCTGGCCACGGCCGGCGTCTGTCTTCTGGCCGGAGGCGTAGCGGTGTCTCAGGTCGCGCCCCTGCCCGCCACCCAGTGGGACAACCGCCGGCTGGAACAGCTGGACCGCAACGTGCGCCGGCTGGAGCGGGCCCTGACCCAGCGCAACGCCGTGGGCCAGCCGGTGATCGTCGAGCTGGACCCCGAGGTGGTCACCCTGCAGGGCCAAGTGGCCCAGATGGACCGCCGGCTGGGCGACATCGAACAGACTGTGCGCCGGGTGAACGGCGAGCTGGAACGCACCACCTTCCAACTGGATGAATCGACCCGCGCCAACGCGGCGCTGCGGACCCAGCTGACCGCCGTCGAGGCGCGGCTGAAGACCGCCGAGGACACCCGCGCCGCAGTGGCCGCCGCCGCAGCCGCAGCGCCCGTCGCCGGGGCCTCGCCCACCGGTGACGCCGTCGCGGACCTGGCCGCCGCACGCGCCCTGACCGATCCGGCGCAGAGCGCCTCGGCGCTGGAAGCCGTGGCCAACAACTGGGACGGCACGCCGTCAGGCCGTGAGGCCAGCTGGCGGCTGGGCGACATCCGCCGGGCGGCCAACGACCACGCCTCGGCGGTGCAACTGTACGCCACCGCCCTGAACGGCTGGCCGACCGCCCCCTGGGCCGGTGAGACGACGCTGAAACTGGCCCGCGCCCTGGTTGCCACCGACCGCGCGCCCCAGGCCTGCGCCGCCCTGGGCGAGTTCAACCGCCGCTACGCCGCGTCGGCCTCGACCGCTCTGAAAGCCATAGGCACCCAGGTCGGCGGACAGGCGCGCTGCACCTGACCGGCCAAGGCCCCGACGAAGGGGCTGTGGGGCTGGCTGCTCGCATCCATGCGCGGCTGGACGCGCGGTTGCAGACCCATGTCGATCATCCGGTCTGTCTGGCCCTGTCCGGGGGCGGGGATTCCATGGCCCTGCTCGACATCGCCGCCGACTGGGCGCGGATGCGCGGGCGCAGGCTGACCGCCATCACCATCGATCACGGCCTCAACCCGGCCAGCCCCGACTGGAGCCGACTGTCCCGGGCTGCGGCGCATCGGGCGGGGGTCGACTGGCTCGAAAGGCTCTGGCAGGACGACAAGCCAAAGACCGGCCTGACGGCGGCGGCGCGAACGGCGCGGCACGCCCTGATCGCCGAGGCGGCGCGTGCGTCAGGGGCGAAGGTCGTCCTGTTGGCCCACACCGCCGACGACATCGCCGAGAGCGACTGGATGCGGGCCCGGCCGATGGCTGGGGGCGGCTCGACCCTGGGGCGGCTGCGCGAGTGGTCGCCGAGCCCGGCCTGGCCAGAGGGGCGGGGCCTGATGCTGTTCCGGCCGATGCTGGACGAGAGGCGAGAGGTGTTGCGCGACTGGCTGCGCGCGCGCGGGCAGGACTGGATCGAGGACCCCGGCAATGCGGACCCCCGGTTTGGCCGCAGCCGCGCGCGGGCGGCGCTGGGGGACAAGGCAGGGGGGAAGGGCGAGGACGAGGCCCACCGTGATCCTTCACTTTCCCTTCCGAGGTCGTCTCGCTCCGTTCGGCGGGCCTCGACCCCTCTTGCGTTGGGCGAAGGGTTCCGGGTGGAATCGTCGGTCGACGCCACCGAATTGGCCGCCGTCATCCTGTGCGCCTCGGGGCGGACCGAGCCGGTGCGGCGCGACCGACTGGATCGACTGATGCAGCGGTTGGGACAGGGCGAGGCGTTCGTCGCCACCCTGTCCGGCGCGAGGATCGAGGCGGGGGTTGGCGGCGTCATCGTCGGCCGCGAGCCAGGCGAGCAGCATCGCCGTCCCATCCCCGCCCTCGCCCTGACGCCCGGCGTCCCCGCCGTCTGGGACGGGCGTTATGAGATCACCGTGGATCAGCCCGGCTGGACCGTCACCGCCGCCGCGGGACGGCTGAACCGGCTGTCCGAGGCCGACCGCGCGGTGCTGAAGACGGTGCGGGCCTCGCAACGCGCCACTCTACCCATTCTGACGCGGGCCATTCTGACGCGGGCCATTTTGATCCGGCCTGTCCTTATCCGAGACGAGGGAGATGCGCCGGTTCTTGCATGGCGAAAGGCTGATGTCCGCGCCCTGGCGCCGCGCCGTCTGAGCCTGTTTCTGGACGCCTTGGCGGGCGAAACGACGCAGGAAGCGGACCTCGAACGAACCATCCATGGCGAAACGCCGCCGCCTGACCTATTTTCACACGACTGACCCCAATGCGACGGTCCCGAACGGGGCGTCCAGGAACCGAGAACCGTAATGAACCTGCGTAACCTGGCGATCTGGGGCGTGATCGCCCTGCTGCTGATGGCGGGCTATGCCGCCATGAGCCAGAACGGCGGCGGAGCCATGCCGGGCGCCAAGGGCGCGGCCGCCCAGCGCCAGGCGCCGATGACCTATTCCGAACTGGTCCAGGCGGTCGAGGGCAAGGCGGTCAAGGAAGTGACCGTCAAGGGCGACCAGATTTCCGGCGAGCTGCAGGACGGCCGTCGCTTCATCGCCACCAGCCCCTATCCGAACGAGGCCCTGGTCGAGTCTATCCGCCAGTCGGGCGCGACGGTCGATGTGAAGACCATGAAGCAGCAGTGGTGGATGAGCCTGATGGGCCTGTTGCTGCCCGTCGCCCTGATCATCGCCTTCTGGTTCTTCATCATGAACCGCATGCAGGGCGGGGCGAAGGGCGCCATGGGCTTCGGCAAGTCCAAGGCCAAGCTGCTGACCGAGCACAAGGGCAGGAAGACGTTCGAGGACGTCGCCGGCGTGGACGAGGCCAAGGAAGAGCTGCAGGAGGTCGTCGACTTCCTGAAGGACCCGGGCAAGTTCCAGCGTCTGGGCGGCAAGATCCCCAAGGGCGCGCTTCTGGTGGGCCCTCCCGGTACGGGCAAGACGCTTCTGGCCCGCGCGGTCGCCGGTGAAGCGGGCGTGCCCTTCTTCTCGATCTCGGGCTCGGACTTTGTCGAGATGTTTGTCGGCGTTGGCGCCAGCCGCGTTCGCGACATGTTCGAACAGGCCAAGAAGAACGCCCCCTGCATCATCTTCATCGACGAGATCGACGCCGTCGGTCGTCACCGGGGCGCAGGCCTGGGCGGCGGCAATGACGAGCGCGAGCAGACCCTGAACCAGTTGCTGGTCGAGATGGACGGCTTTGAGTCCAACGAGGGCATCATCCTGATCGCGGCGACCAACCGTCCCGACGTGCTGGACCCGGCCCTGCTGCGTCCCGGCCGTTTCGACCGTCAGGTCGTGGTGCCCAATCCCGACGTCAACGGCCGCGAGAAGATCATCCGCGTCCACATGAAGGACGTGCCCCTGGCATCGGACGTGAACGTCAAGACCATCGCCCGCGGCACGCCCGGCTTCTCGGGCGCCGACCTGGCCAATCTGGTCAACGAGGCGGCCCTGATGGCGGCGCGCAAGGACCGCAAGATGGTCACCCACCGCGACTTCGAGGACGCCAAGGACAAGGTCATGATGGGCGCCGAGCGCCGGTCGATGGCCATGAACGAGGAAGAAAAGCGCCTGACCGCCTATCACGAAGGCGGCCACGCCATCGTCGCCATGAACGTCAAGATGGCGGACCCCGTGCACAAGGCGACCATCGTCCCGCGCGGCCAGGCCCTGGGCATGGTGATGCAGTTGCCGGAGGGCGACCGCTATTCGATGAAGTACCAGCAGATGGTCGATCGCATCGCCATCATGGCCGGCGGTCGCGTGGCCGAGGAGCTGATCTTCGGCAAGGAGAACATCACCTCGGGCGCATCCTCGGACATCCAGCAGGCGACCAAGCTGGCCCGCCGCATGGTGACCCAGTGGGGCTTCTCCGAGGTGCTGGGCACCGTGGCCTATGGCGAGAACGAGCAGGAGGTCTTCCTGGGTCACTCGGTCGCGCGCAGCCAGAACATCAGTGAAGAGACCGCCCGCACCATCGACGCCGAGGTCAAGAAACTGGTCACCTCCGGCTGGGACGAGGCGCGCCAGATCCTGACCGACAAGGCCGGGGACCTGGAAAAACTGGCCCAGGCCCTGCTGGAGTACGAGACCCTGTCCGGCCAGGAGATCAAGGACCTGCTGGAGAAGGGCGCGGCCCCGAACCGTGACGAGAACAACTTCCCCAACGCCGGGCCGTCGGTCTCGGTGCCGGTGACCCCGGTGTCGGACGGCACGACGGTGGAAGTCGCCACGGTGCACTGAGGCCGTCTTCACGGTTCAAACGACAGAACCCGCCCGGATGCGTCCGTGGCGGGTTCTTTCACGCGAACTAGTTTGCATCATAAACAAGTCTGAGGTATTTGGCGTCATCACCTTCTCGGAGAAGACCGATGTCATCCGCTGTCCAGACGGCGCCGCTTCAGACCTCAGACCGGCTGCACGGGCTCGACGCCCTGCGTGGCGGCGCCCTGTTGCTGGGGGTGGTGCTGCACGCCGCCATGTCCTTTTTTCCGACCCAGATCTGGATCGTCGGCGATACGCAGACCTCTGCGGGCGCCAGCGGCCTGTTCTTCGCCATCCACCTGTTCCGCATGACGGCCTTCTTCCTGATCGCCGGCCTGTTCGCCCATATGATGATGGGCCGGCGGGGCGTCGTCGGCTTCATCAAGGACCGGGCGATCCGCATCGCCGGGCCGTTGGTCGCCTTCTGGCCCTTCCTGTTGGCCGCCTTCGTGGCTGTGCTGATCTGGTCGGCCGTGATCGCCAACGGCGGGACCCTGCCGACGAACAGCCCGCCGCCGCCCCTGACCGTGAGCAATTTCCCCCTGACCCATCTGTGGTTCCTGTGGGTGTTGCTGATCTTCTATGTCGCCATGCTGATCCTGCGCGCGCCCTTCGCCCTGCTGGATCGCCAGGGAGGCTGGGGCGCCGGAGTGGATAGGCTGGTCGGCGCCGCGATCGGGCCGTGGACGCCCGCCCTGATGGCCGCGCCCCTGGCCCTGGCCTTCTGGGCGACGCCGACGTGGATCCCCTTCTTCGGCATTCCCACGCCCGATACGGGACTGGTCCCCAACACGGTCGCCCTGACAGGATTCGGCGCCGCCTTCGGCCTGGGTTTCCTGCTGGATCGCAGGCGCGACCTGCTGGGCCGGATCGCGGGCCTGTGGGCGGTGTTCAGCGTCATGGCCGTGGTCGCCGGCGTCGGCGCTCTGATGCTGGTCGGGGGCGCGACACCCGTTCTGGCGCCGGTCGCCGATCTGGGGCTGAAAACCGCGACCGCCGCGGTCATGGCCCTGGCCGTCTACAGCACGACCTTCGCCGTCCTGGCCCTGACCCTGAGGTTCGCCTCCGGCCACAGCGCGGGGCACCGCTATCTGGCTGATGCGTCCTACTGGATCTACATCGTCCATCTGCCGCTGGTCATGGTCGGCCAGGTGCTGGCGGCCCGGATCGACGCCCCCTGGTGGATCAAGCTGGCCGGCATCGTCGCCGCAACGGTCGCGATCGCCCTGGTCAGCTATGAACTGCTGATCCGCCACAGTTTCATGGGGCGCTGGCTGAATGGCCGCCGCATTCCGTGGCGCCGCGCGCCTGTCGCATCCGTCCTGACCCCCGCCGAATAGCTTGCCAACACCTCGCGGCCCGTCCACTTGCGGCGGGCCGGCACGGAGAGTCGCCATGACCGCCAAAGTCCCAACCACGCCGGAAGCCGACCTCGCCTTCCTGCGCGCCATCGTCGAGGGCGCGCCCCCTCGCGGCCAGATGACCATGGGCGTCGTCTTCATGGCCGGGGGCCTGTTGTACGGGCTTCAGTGCCTGTTCCATCTGGGCCAGATCGCCGGGATCGTCCGTGTCTCGAGTTGGACCAGCACGGCCTTCGTCTTCGCCATCACCGCCAGCGTGCTGGGCTCCATCGTTTGGGCCGTGTTTCGAGACCGCAGGAACGGCCTGAGCGGACGCTCCGGATCGACGGCCAGCCGAGCGATGAACGGCGCCTTCAGCGGTGCGGGCATGGCCAATCTGGCCATCCTGATCGTGTTCGGGGTCGGCGCCTGGCGCGAGAACGACTTCTCGATCTGGCTCTATTATTCCGCCGTGGTTTTCGCCTTCCAGTCGGTGGCTTGGTTCATGGCCTGGCAGTTGAAGCGTAAGGCCTGGATGGGCCTCGTCGCCTTGGGACACTGGACGACGGCGGTGGGCCTGGGCGTGCTGGTGCGTCAGCCGGTGGCCTATTTGGGCCTGTGCGCCGCCGCCCTGTTCCTGCTGTTCGCCCTGCCGGGCTGGATCATGCTGCGCGAAGCGCGGGCTGCTCAAAAGACGGCGGCCTGAGGCGTCATGGCCCTGGATCTCGACAGGATCGACGAGGTCATCCACGGCCGCATGCGGCTGGGGATCATGGTCTATCTGGCCGATACGGAGACGGCTGACTTCACCGAGCTGAAGACCGTGCTGGAGGCGACCCAGGGCAATCTGTCGGTCCATATCAAGACGCTGGAGAAGGCGGGCTATGTCGCCGTGGCCAAGAGCTTCAAGGACAACAAGCCCCTGACCCGGGTCTCGATCACGCCCAAGGGGCGGACGGCCTTCGCCGCCTATCTCCAGGCCCTAGGCGACCTGATCGGCAAGCGGACCTGATGGCGCCGATGACGGTCGATCCGAAGCGGGTGCAGGCCTTTGCCGACGATGCTGCGTTGCACGACTGGCTGGCGAGGCATCACGACCGAGAGCTCGAGGTGTGGATCCGGGTCTTCAAGGTCGGGTCGGGAACGGCCAGCATCACCTGGAAGGAGGCTATTCCGGTCGCCATCGCCTGGGGCTGGATCGACGGGGTGAGGAAAAGCCTGGATGAGGTCAGCTTCCTGCAGCGGTTCACCCCGCGTGGGGCCAAAAGCAGCTGGAGCGAGATCAACGTCGGCCACGCCGAACGGCTGATCGCCGAGGGCCGGATGCAGCCCAGCGGCCTGAAGCATGTCGAGGCGGCGCGGGCGGACGGGCGCTGGGCCAAGACCTATCGGGTCAAGGGCGCGAGCGTGCCCGACGACCTGAAGGCGGCCATCGACGCCGACCCCAAGGCGCGGGCGATGTTCGAGACCCTGACCGCCCAGAACCGCTTCGCCCTGATCCACCGGACTAATGCGCTCAAGACCGAGGCGGGCCGCGCCAGGGCCATCGCCCGGTTCGTCGATATTCTGGCGCGGGGCGAGACCCCCTATCCGCAGGGACCTGCCGTCAAGAACTGACCGCCGAAGGAGTCAGGCCATTTCCGCCCGGTCCTCGACCAGGATCGGCGTCAGCTGGCGTTTGCCGGCTGCAGGATCGGGCCAGTCGATGGAATGACCCTCGATGAGGCCGATCAGGCCGGACCCGGCCCAGGACAGGACCGAGATACGGCCCTCGTCGGGATTTTCTTCTTCGGGCAAGACGACCTGGACCCGGCGGGGCGAGGTTCCCCGGCCCTCCTGGAAATGCAGCCACTGGTTCAGCCCCACCGCGCCGAGCGGCAGGTCTTCCTCGTCGCAGATGATGCAGCGCTGAAGCTCGCCGCGCAGCAGGGCGGCCGTGCCCTCGGCCGGATGATCGCCGACGAGCTGCGAAAGTCGGTCGTGATCCTCGGGGGTCAGATAGACGTTGGGAACGGTCTGGGCATAGTTCCGCATGAGACGGGTCTTCATGATGATGTCCTCAGCGACGGCCCGCCATCCTGGGCGAGAAAGAGCTTGGTCCAGAATAAGAGCGCGTCTTTGAGGAGACAATGGCAAGGACGGTGACGTGGACGAAACATGGGGTCGACGCAGGCGAACGCCAGTGGCCTGCGACGAGGCGTCCTATGCGCTAAACCCGGCTGACGTAGCCAGGGATGACGGCTAGAGGCTGTAGCAACCGCGCTCACCGTAATCCGCCGCATCAGAGGCCCGATGCCGTTCAACCCGTCCCCCCGCAGTCCTCAGACGCCCCCCGGCCTGGGGGCAGGCGGCGCTGCGCCGACCCGGGTGATGGGCATCGTCAACACCACGCCGGACAGCTTCTCGGACGGCGGGCGGTTGGTCACGCTCGAGGCGGCGCTGGAACACGCCATGCGCTTGATCGACCAGGGCGCAGACATGCTCGACATCGGCGGCGAGAGCACCCGCCCCGGCGCCCAGCCTGTCGGCTCCGACGAGGAGATCGCGCGCACGGCGCCCGTCATCGCCGCGATCCGCACCCGCTGGGACGGGCCGATCAGTATCGACACCCTGAAGCCCCAGACCGCCCGCGCCGCTTTCGAGGCGGGGGCGACGATGTGGAACGACGTCTCGGCCCTGAGTTTCTCTCCCGACAGTCTGGCCGCGGCGGCGGACCTGGGGTGCGAGGTGGTGCTGATGCATATGAAGGGAGAGCCGCGCACCATGCAGGCCGACCCCCGCTATGACGACGTGGCAGCCGAGGTCATCGCCTATCTGGTCGAACGCGCGGACGCGGCGATGGCGGCCGGGGTGGCGCGCGACAGGATATGGCTGGATCCCGGCATCGGCTTTGGCAAGACCGTGGCCCATAACCTGGCCCTGACGGTGGCGACTGACCGGCTGGTGGCGACCGGATATCGCGTGCTCTACGCCGCCAGCCGCAAGCGCACGATCCTGGGCCTGGACCCCACCGCGACTGATCCTCTGGACCGGCTGGGCGGGTCGCTGGCCCTGGCGCTGGAGGGAGCCCGGCGAGGCGCGGCCATGGTGCGTGTCCATGATGTGCGCGAGACCGTCCAGGCGCTGAGGGTGCAGGCCGCGCTGCTGGCGGCGCAGTCTGAGTAGGCGACTTGCCTGACGCAACGGACTCGGCCATCTCACCCGCATGACTTCTTGCATTGGACGCGTGCTGATCATCGCCGGCTCGGACTCGGGCGGCGGGGCCGGAATTCAGGCCGATATCAAGGCCGTGACCGCCATGGGCGGATACGCCGCCACCGCCATCACCGCCATCACGGTGCAGAACACCCTGGGCGTCCACGGGGTGCATCCCCTGCCGCTGGACCTGATCGAGCAACAGGCCCGCGTCGTGCTGGACGACATCGGCGCCGACGCAATCAAGACCGGGATGCTGGGCTCGGTCGAGGTGGTCGAACGGGTCGCCGCCATCCTGGACACCTCGGATGCGCCCGCCGTGGTCGATCCGGTCATGATCGCCAAGGGCGGCGCCGCCCTGCTGGAAGACCGGGCCATCGCGGCGGTGCGCTCGCTGATGATCCCGCGCGCGGCGCTGCTGACGCCCAACGCCCCCGAGGCCGAGGCGCTGACGGGGATCGGCGTGGTCGATCTGGACGGCCAGCGAAGGGCGGGCGAGGCGCTGCTGGCGCTGGGGGCCAGGGCCGTGCTGATGAAGGGCGGCCATGTCGGCGAGGACGGAGCGAGCGTGATCGACGTGCTGATGACGCCGTCCGGCGAAACCCTGCTGGAAGGACCGCGCATCGACACCACCTCGACGCACGGCACCGGCTGCACCCTGGCCAGCGCCTGCGCCGCCGGCCTGGCCAGGGGACTGCCGCTGGAGGTCGCGGTCGCCGAGGCCTGGGCCTATGTCGCCGAAGCCATCCGCCGGGCGCCGGGCCTGGGCGGCGGGCACGGGCCGCTCGATCACGGCTGGACGCTGAGAGCGGGCCGATGAGTGACCTGGCCGCATCGGATACAGGGCGGCTGGATGCGATCCTGCGCGCGGATCCGGGTCTGATGCATGTACTGACGACGCTGCGCGGGTTGGACGTGCCGGATTGGCGGGTCTTTTCCGGCGCGGTCTATCAGAGCGTCTGGAACCACGTCACCGGACGGCCCGCCGGCTATGGCCGCAAGGATTATGACCTGGGCTATTTCGATCCGGACACCTCCTGGGACGCCGAGGACGTCGTCATCAAACGCGTCGCAGCCGCCTTTGACGAACCCTTCCGCAGCGAGGTCGAGGTCCGCAATCAGGCGCGGGTCCATATCTGGTTTCCCGAGCATTTCGACGAGCCCTATGACCCCCTGCCGGACACCGACACGGCCCTGTCGCGCTTCGTCGCCCCGGCGTTTTCGGTCGGGGTGCGACTGGAGGCCGACGACAGGATCAGCGTCGCCGCGCCTTTCGGCCTGGAGGACATGTTCGCCATGATCCTGAGGCCCAATCCGAAACGGCCCCGCGCCGCGGGCTGGGACAAGATCGTGGCGAGCGCCCAGTCGCGCTGGCCGGAACTGACCGTGGTCGCATGAGTGACCGCTTCGTCGTCCTGTCGGGGTGTTCCGGGGGCGGGAAGTCGAGCCTGCTGGCCGAACTGGCCTCGCGCGGCTTCGAGACGGTCGAGGAACCGGGACGGCGGATCGTCGTCGAGGAGACGGATCGTCGCGGGTCGGCCCTGCCTTGGGTCGATCCCGTAGCCTTTGCACATCGGGCGGTGGCGACGGCCCTGGCCGATCGGCTGTCGGCGCCGGCTGAGGGGGGCGTGTTCTTCGATCGGGGACTGGTGGATGCGGCGACGGCGCTGGAGCATCTGACCGGCGAGCCGACCGTGCAGCGGTTGGGGCGGGCGCATCCCTATCATCGGCAGGTCTTCCTGACGCCGCCCTGGCCGGAAATCTATGTCGCCGATGCAGAGCGATGGCATGGCTTTGACGAGGCGGTGGCCGAATACGAGCGTCTGCGGATCGCCTATGCCGCCCTCGACTACGACGTCGTCGTCCTGCCGAAAATTGATGTGGCGGCGCGGGCCGATGTCTTGCTGACGAAACTGAATCCGGAGACCGCGACATAGAAAAGGGCGCGACCCTTGCGGATCGCGCCCTCGGTATCGGGAGAAGTTAGGCCTAGCCGCGGCCGTGTCCACGACCATTGCGGTTGTTGTTGTCCCAGCGTTCGCTGCGGATCTGGGCCGAGAGGCGGTCGAAGCGGCGGTCCAGGTCGGCGCGTTCCCAGTTGCTCAGGCCGTTGCGGCGGTACTGCTGCTCCAGCCGGGCGATGCTGTTGAACTCGCTGCGCAGACGGGCGCCCTCGCGGCGGCTGAGCGAGCCATTGCGCAGGCCCATGTCGATGCGGCGGTCCAGGCTGGCCTGGCGCTGGTTGATCGACTGCCAGCCGCCGTAGCCGGCGTTCTGATAGGCGGGGCCATGCGCCGGGGCGCTGGGGCGGGGTGCGCCATAGGATTGGGCGGCGGCGGGCAGGGCGACCGAGGCGGCGGCCAGAACGAGGGCGGGGACAAGCATCTTCTTGAACATCGGATCACTCCATTAAAAGGGTCAGCGGCGGGGCGCCGTCGATGGAGGCAGATGACCATCCGGGGGTTGAGCCGTATCTGAACATGGCGGGTCAGGCGGGGTTCATCTGGCTGAACCATCCGTAATCCCGGCTGGATCGCCGTCTCGCCTGCGCGCGGATGAGGTGCAGATGAAACGGCGACGAACCGGCGGGCGTGGGTTACTGTCGTCTGATGCCGACGTTCAGGCGGCGTTCAGGGCCTGGATCCTAAACACACCATCATGACCCGCGTTCGAGACATCCTGATCATCAGCCTGGCGCTGGCAGCCGCGCCCCTGGCGACGGCTTCGGCCGCCGAGCCGCAGACCGGCCTGGGCAGGTCGGTCGACGTGGCCTTGCAGGTCGACGGTTCGCGCCGCGAGCAGGCGCGGTCGGCGGCCCAGAGCGGACGCCGCATGGACCTGAGCGACATCGTGCGGATGGTTGAGTCCGGGCGGCCCGGCCGTATGCTGGGCGTGCGTCCGCAGGGCGACAACTATGTGGTCCGCTGGGAATACAGTGGCGGACGGATCGTGGATATCACCGTCGACGGTCGCACTGGCCGCATTATCGGAGAACGCTGAGAATGCGTGTGCTGCTCGTCGAGGACGACGTCGACCTGTCGCGTCAGTTGAAGACCGCCCTGTCGGACGCCGGCTATGCCGTTGACCACGCCGCCGACGGCGAGGAGGCGCATTTCCTGGGCGACACCGAACCCTATGACGTGGTTGTGCTGGACCTGGGTCTGCCCAAGATCGACGGCGTCTCGGTGCTGGAGCGCTGGCGGCGCGACGGCAAGACCACGCCGGTCCTGATCCTGACGGCGCGTGGCGCCTGGTCGGACAAGGTCTCGGGCTTCGACGCCGGGGCCGACGACTATCTGACCAAGCCCTTCCACACCGAAGAACTGCTGGCGCGCCTGCGGGCCCTGCTGCGGCGCTCGGCCGGCATCGCCTCTGCGACCCTGTCTTGCGGCGGGCTGCGCCTCGACCCCCGCGCGGCGCGGGCCACGGTCAATGGCGAGCCCCTGCGGCTGACCTCGCTGGAGTACCGGCTGCTGCATTACATGATGATGCATCAGGGCCGGGTGATCAGCCGCACCGAACTGGTCGAACACCTCTACGATCAGGATTTCGACCGGGATTCCAACACCATCGAGGTCTTCATCGGCCGCGTCCGCAAGAAGGTCGGCGCCGACCGGATCGAGACGGTGCGTGGGCTGGGCTATCGCCTGACCATGCCCGCGGGCGAGTCGGACGCGGGCTGACTCGCCGGTGACGACGCCGAGCACGGCGCCCCCCCTACAGATGCTCCGGGCCGCCGTGCTGCCGGGACGATCGTTGACGCGCAGGCTCATCTGGCTGGCCGCGCTGTGGATCATGGGCGCCCTGATCGCCACCGGCATGGTGCTGACCTCCCAGTTCCAGGAATCGGGCCTGCGCCGTCTGGGCGGGGTGCTGAACACGACCATCGACAGCGTGATCCTGGCCACGACGGCCAGCCCGACGGGAGTGGTCACGCCGCAGATCCTGGATCAGCGCACGCTGGAGACCTTCTCGGGCAAATACTGGTCGGTGGCCGAACAGACCCCGGACGGCAGCCTGAAAGTCATCACCCGGTCGCTGTCGATCTGGGACGGCGAGATCACCGTGCCGGGCGAACTGCTGGACCGGTTGCAGGACGCGTTCGGCCAGACCATCACCTATAACGCCACGGGCCCCAAGGGCGAGCCGCTGCGGGTCGCGGCGACGATCAAGACCCTGCCTGGCCGCAGCCAGCCGATCATCTTCCTGGCCGCCATCGACCGCTCGGCCATTGACGCAGACACGCGGGACTTCGCGCGGGTGACCTGGATTTCCCTGGGGCTGCTGGGTCTGGGTCTGGTGACGGCGGTGTTTCTGCAGGTGCAGGTGGGCTTGCGGCCCCTGTTCGACCTGAAGCAGGAGATCGCCAACGTCAGCCAGGGCAAGGCGGCGCGGATCGAGCGCGCTTATCCGACCGAGATCGCGCCCCTGGCCGAACAGCTGAATCAGTTGCTGGACCATAATCAGGAGGTGGTGGAGCGCCAGCGAACCCATGTCGGCAACCTGGCCCACGCGCTGAAGACGCCCCTGTCGGTGATGCTGACCGAGGCCGCAGACATGGCCGGCGACCGCGCCGCCCTGGCCGACATCGTGCTGCGTCAGAGCGAGGTGATGAAGGGTCAGGTCGATCACCATCTGCGGCGCGCCCGCGCCGCCGCCCGCGCCGCCCATGGCCTGGGCGAGCGCACCCCCGTCGCCGAGGTTCTGGACGAGATGGCCGTGATGCTGGAGCGGGTGTTCCAGTCCAAGGGGGTCGAGATCGACTGGCGGGCGCCCGACGAACTGGGCTTTCTGGGCGAGCGGCAGGACCTGCAGGAAATCCTGGGCAATCTGATCGAGAACGCCTGCAAATGGTCCAAGCGCCGGGTGCGGATCTCGGCCGGCGCCAACGGCCTGGGGCAGATGATCGTGGTGGTCGAGGACGATGGTCCGGGCCTGCCGACGGACCAGCGCGAGGCGGCGATGAAGCGCGGCGCGCGGATGGACGAGGAGGCGCCGGGATCGGGCCTGGGCCTGTCGATCGTCGATGACCTGACCCGCGCCTATGGCGGGCGGCTGACACTGGCGACCAGCGACATGGGCGGGCTTAAGGCTGTGCTGGAACTGCCCGCCGCCGAGACCTGAGGGGGCGCGCAGCCGCGCCGTGGCCGCAAACTGTTAACCCGGCTTCCTTACCCTGACCGGCGGGTCGCCCTGTTCGGCGACCGGCGGGACGAAGTGTTCATGGCCGATCTTTCGATCGCCCATCGCGCCGCGCTGGCGCAACTGCTCGGAAACGTTCCCGACGGGACGCTGACCCAACTCGCCCTGCTGGCGGCGGGGATGGCCGGAACCCGCGCCCGAGACCTGGAAGAGATGCTGGACGCCGAGCGGCTGGACCGCGTGCGCCGCGGCCGCGCCTTCGCTCCCCTGATCCCCCTGTTCCGCCCGCGCGCCGACGGCGTGGCCTCGATGACGTTTCCGGCCCGCGTTCTGGGCCGGGTGTGGAAGATCGCCAGCCAGGGCGAGGCCGACTTCCTGCCCATTCTGGACGACCAGGAAGAGCGCAGTATCGGCCGGGCTACCCAGGTTTCCGCCCGGCTCTGCGTCGCGGCTGCGGCGGCCGTGAGGGATCAGCCCGACGCCGTCTGGCCCGTCGCCTGGAGCGAGGCGCAGGTTCGCGAAAAGGGGCTGACCGACCTGGCCTGCAGCTTCGACCTGGGCCTTTTGGCGCACCGGGCCATGCCGTCGCTGAAGGCTTGGGTCGGCCGGCCGAGCGAGGATCAGCTGGCCGAACTGCGCCTGCTGGTGCGCGACGCGGCCGCCATCGCGCCGGATGGCACGCAACGGCTGCTGGACATCCTGTTCGCCAACCTGGCCGACGCCGCCCTGGTGCTGAGGCTGGTGTCGCACTCGTCCAGTGCGGCGGGGCGCGAGGTCTTCCTGGCCGAGAGCGAGCTGGCCGTCTTCGTCGAGCGGCTGATCGGCGCGGTCGAGGACCGGGTGGCCACCATCGCCCGCTGGCGACCGGCCGACGTCAAGGACGTGGTCGGTCCCCTCCAAGAGATCCTGACGTGGTCGGCGGGGGTGCTGACCGAACTGGACATGACTATCGAGATGCGGGCCGGCGGGGTCTGGGGCAAACAGGTCCGCGACGCCCGTATCCGCATCAACGAGAAACTGTCGCGCCTGCTGGGCTCGGTCGAGGGCGCGGTCGACAAGGCCCTGCCCACCATTCGGATGCAGACCTCGGGCCGGATGACCCGGCGCGTCCCCAGGCTGGACGTTGCGGTGGATGACGAGGCGGTCCAGGCGGCGACGGCGGCCCTGGCCCTGTTGCGGGCCGTCAGGACCACAGCCGGCGTGTTCGGCTGCGAACAGCAGAGATGGTCGGTG
>Ga0247803_1000603_pt1 | contig 19275 bp, 21 predicted proteins | sample UWRJL014104B1_FD_180928 | JGI IMG/M metagenome (GOLD analysis project Ga0247803, IMG submission 180928) | Plant litter microbial communities from Arlington Agricultural Research Station in Wisconsin, United States - UWRJ-L014-104B-1 | ecosystem: Environmental > Terrestrial > Plant litter >...
GCCGTAATGGCTCCCGTAGTTGCCCACTCCATCGCCATGTCCAAGTTGGCACTGACCAAGCGCCGCAAGATATACGCGACCTCGGAGGAGCGCAAGCAGCGCAACCGCCAGGCCCAGGCCGCCTTCCGCGAGCGCCGCACCGAGTACATCAAGCAGCTCGAGAGCACCATAAAGCACCATGAGGACACCCTGCAGAACCTCCAGAACAGTCACCGCAATGCCGCCGACGAGTGCCTCATGCTCCGGTACAAGAACTCTCTGCTCGAGAGAATCTTGCTGGAGAAAGGTACCGCGCCAATACCAACACCTCGGACTGCATCCAAGCGCTAACACCTCGTGCTAGGCATCGACGTCCAGGCTGAGCTGCGCGCAAAGACTGGCAGTCCCAATCTGGGCCCCACCCGGGCTCCAGCCTCGGCCACCACATCTCCGAACCAGCCGCCGCTCCAACAGCGCGCCGTGATGAATAGACAGCAGCAGCGGCGGTCGCTGCAGGGGCCGCCCAAGGCTGAAGGTTCGCATGGCTTACCCATGATCCAACCTGACGGAGCAGTGCCCAACCGTTCACCACTGTCGCAGCCCACGCCTGGTTCACACCTCTCTTCCCCCGCCACTTCCGCAACACGCTCGCCGAGTTTCATGCCTCAAGGCACCTCGGTCTCTCCCAACTTTGGGCCAATCCCCCCTCAGCAGCAGCACTTACGGCCACAGCCGCCTAGGGCAAACTTCACCCCAATGATGGGCCCACAACGGCCCTCCTTGATCACGAACCAACCACCCTCGAACGGCATGTCGAGTGCGTCCACCGTAGGCAGTGGCGCGAGCGTAATGACACAGAGTAGCACCAGCGGTGGTCCTACCTCATACTTTTCAACCCCATATACGGACCACATGTCCCAGCTCGGCAAGCTGTCCCGTTTCCTACTTCGTCCCTTAGGTATAGAGCTTTGTAATCCTAGGCTGATTCCGTGACAGAGCAGGAGTACGACGAGCAAGCCGACATGCTCGACCAAGAAGACCCAAGCGACCAATCTGCTGGGCCTGGTCCGTACCCACAACACCAAAATTTCCCACCGAACGGCATCCAGTCGCAGGGCATGCAGCCGCCGATGCCGCCCGCGCAGAACCCCCCCTTCACGAGCCCTGCCGCGCTGGCACCAAACGACGGAGCCAACGTGTTCAACGGAATGAACCACCTCTTCGACCCTTACGATCCAATGCTCGACGCAGACCCATTCGGGCTGTCTGCCAGCATGCACTTTCCGACCATGTACGAATCGAGATGACGGAAGCGTTCTACAAGAGCTTGGGGAAGGATATGACGGCTGTTTCGATCTTATGTTTGATGTCGTTGTTCAGCGGGCGCTCGGGCATTGGAGACTGGTATGGTACCGGTCACGGTCACGGCGTTTTGGACTTGGGGCGGCAATTAGTCCTCGGTCAGATGCGAATTCTTATGGGAGGCATTCTAAAAGTTCTACGTTTGCGATTTTAATTTAGTACGAGAGACCCAGAAAGGAACGGAAGGAGGCTATTGATTGGAGACGGGATCTCTGCTGTCATGGTTTCGATTGTTCATATTGGCACAGCTGCTCTCACAATTCGAGACCCAGCAGCCCTGTAAATACGTCATGTTACGGACTCAATACCAAGCGAGTGAGAAGATGTGCTTGCACGTTGACAGCGACATGTGATGTCAATATGCTCCAAAATGTATCCATGCTTCTTGGAACTATCGACGGCCTGCGCGACGTCAATGCTGCCGAGGTCGCGACGCACGGACCATGTGAAGCTTGACTAAGCGAATCATTGCTCTCCACAAACGAAATTTCCCCATTGACCTCAAGCGCTACGAATAACCTCAACGTCAACCACACCACGCAGACCACCCACTTGAATCGAGCCGCGACCCTCACTTTGCAGGGCCCGCTCAAATCTACCTATCTCTCGGCAGATTGAGCGTCTAAGAGGACAAGCGCGAAAGGCGCTTTAATTCCCAAGATGTCGATTGCTTCCAAGGTATGCCACGCCCGCCTCGACAGTGCGATTGAGCCCGCAAGCCATTGCGATCCCATTTTGCTTTTCAATTTGCAAATCGAGCTAAAGCTGACGAAATTTAGAACCTGTTCGACTTGCTCGGTACGACAGAGCCGATTTGACATTTGAGCGACACCCGCTAACCAGCCACGCAGGCAACGACCCCGAGCTTGACCCCAACCGCGAGCCCGAGCCGCCCACAAAGGCCATCGATAAGCCGACTGCGCGGACTGGCAAGCGCAATGCTCCCACCGAAGCCCCCGCGAGGTCTGCAGGTGCAGGTGCTACCACCACCCGTGCGCCCAAGGACTCTGCCAACGCAAATGACAACTGTGCGTTACACCTGAACATGCGCTTGAACTTCATTTAGATGCAGCTCTGGCGGTGCTTGTGGAGCGATGAGCTAATTCGAACTAGACCTTCGGGATCGCAACGTAGGCTCTGACAAGAACCGCAGCCGAGGCTCTGGTGGTAAGCATTTTACGTACAGTATCTCAACTTCAGCTAACACAATCAGAGCCTGGCGAGTCCGGATACCGTGGTGACCGTGGCGGCCGTGGCGGCCGTGCTCGCGGCGGCCGGGGTGGCAGAGGCGGTCGCGGCGATGGCGACCGTCACAGCAAATCTGGCCAAGGGTACGACTACTTCGCCTCTCACCTTTCATGCAAACCTGACAACGTACAGTGAACACCAGAAGCAGGCAGATGCCGCATGGGGAGGTCCCGACGGTAACGCCGAGCTGGCCGACGAGCAGGCTGGCGAGACTATCGCCAAGCAGGACGAGAAGGCCGCCGTCGTTGAAGACTCCGAGCCTCAAGCTGAGCCTGAACCCGAGGACAAGACCATGTCTTACAACGACTACCTTGCTGAGCTGGCTGCGAAGAAGTTGGCGACCAACGACAACGTGCGCAAGCCCAACGAGGGAGCCTCTAAGAAGTTCCCAGAGGGTACTGCCATCACCCGCCAGGAGCAAGAGGAATTCATGTCTGGATCCGGTGGCAAGGCCAAGCGCCAACGTGAGCGCAAGGAGAAGGCCTTTGTCGAGCTCGATGGCGACCGCATGCTTGCGCAGCCCGCTCGCGATGACGCCCCCCGTGGTGGACGCGGAGGACGCGGCGGACGCGGCCGTGGCGAAGGCCGTGGCGGCGGCGAAGGTCGTGGCGAAGGCCGTGGCGAGTACCGTGGCCGTGGAGGACGTGGTCGCGGCGAGGGCCGTGGCGATGGTCCCCGCGAGCACCGTGGTGGACGCGGTGGACCGCGAGGTGGTGGACAATCGGGCCCCAACCTTGCCGACTCCAGCGCCTTCCCCAGCCTGGGCTCATAGCCCCTTCGACCATGAGTCGACACACGCACGACCGCAGCGTCTGTGCGCAACTCTGGCGGTCCGTCATCTGGCCGTCACTACTACCGGACAATGAGCAAGAAAACAAGCGGAGAATGACGGGGATGGAGGTTGGCCAGGTGTGAGAAAAGATATATGGAATCTGCAAAAGGGAGGGAGGGAGTGTGGCGGGCTTAAAAATCATCATCTACTTTGGGGGATGTGTTTATGCTAGTGAAGCTCTACTTTTTCGATTTTGTCGCAGTGGCTCAAGTGTCTTGATTCCTCCGGGTTTAGTTTCCTCTCCACCCACCCTTTGAGCTGGATGGTCTCGACTGCATTTCCTAATCAATACAAAAGATTGTTTACTGTAATTTCTCCACTTCTGCTTGATGATTCTGGATCCTTGTGAAGCGGGGAGAGTGTTGCTCTGCGTCTGCGGAGTTATTGTAGGGTGTTGAGGTCTGCACGTCATATGCCATCCCAGTGCGAGCTGATCAGACATGAGACGCGCAACTTGGGAAGCACTAGAAAGGCGACGAATGCTAACCATCTGGAGCCGTCACACAGGAAACATGTCACTATGAGGCCACTCGAACTCGGGTATTTCCATCTCGTGCAATTTACATTCATTGCATTTCGTATACTAGGGCCCCATATCTTCGAAAAATGAGAAAGGGATCATGAGATCAAAAAACCTCGTTACGCTCTACGCTCCCTGCTCCCTGCTCCCTGCTCCCTGCTCCGCGCTAGACTTACGCCGCGATGGAGCATAAAACCCTTTCTAGCGGCCGCGACGACTGATGGGATACGCGGAAATGGTATATAACGCTGTGACGGAAAAGAAAAAACGGGAAACGCTTGCTTGAATGCAATGGACTGGAATGAGATAATGGGAAGCCATGGCATGAGTGTCGAGTGCTCGCGTTCGGGAGTGGATTAAGCAACGTCAGACTGCAGACATAGACGGGTGCACCGCGGCGTCCTTGTCGAGTCCATCTTCCTCGCTCTCCTTCACATTGTCTTCTTCGCTCTTCTGCACATTGTCTTCCCCACTCTCCTTCACATCGTCTTCCTCGCATTTCTCCATCTCGTCTTCCTCACTTTCCACCTCGTCTTACTCACTCTCATACTCCAACGCTGCCAAGGCCCTGTCTTTGCAGGTGCTACACACGAGGATATCGCAGTTACTGCATTGGTATGCCAAGCTGAACGGAGTGCTGTTGGTGGCGAGGCTGATGGGTGAGTGCTTGTGGATTGGTGGAGGCGAGGTCTGGTGAGGTATTGTGGTAACTGGCGGGATTCGCATAGCACTGTGCGTGGCCGGCAACCACTCTGGCTCTAAACGGTCAAGCAGATGTACATCTAGCATAGTAGCATCTGTGGAAGCGCGACGACGTGGGGTGGGCGTTTCAGTGGTGGTGATGATGTTTCCGTACGTATCGATGACTTGCTCGACGCCTGCCGCGGCGGGCGGAGAAAAGGGTTTGTTTTGTACACTGTCTGTGGGCTGGGAGTGCAGTGTAAAGTTGGGCACAGAGCTTGCCCGCGTCGTATCAGACTGCCCATTGAACGGGTTCCTCATGAGATAGGGGTGTGCTCTCACACCTGCTCTCCTACTCAGTCTACGTCCTGGACCACGTCCTCTCATAGACATTGGCCCTTCTATGTAGGTGACGCTTCGCACGCCGCAACTGTCGATACTCCTTGACATCTTGATCTCAGGGTGTATCGCCCCCCAGCATTTCATGCACTCCATGCTCGTAGCTGACGGTGCTTTGAGCAGAGAGTCGGCCAGGTTAACTAACGCTGTGTTGAAGGAGTGATCGCAGGCCCAGGACTGGTCGTAGTATTGACCGTTGGGTTCACCGCCGAAGTCGTGGTCTTGGTTTTCCCAGTACCTAGATGAGCCGCCGTCCAGATTAAGCACACGAGTCGTTGGCTGCGGTGTTATTGACTCTTCTGCTGGCTGCGTGCCTTCGGCTACCTGTGCTTCCTCAATAGTGTGTGCTACGGCGGGATATTCCGCTCCATCGCCAGTCTCCCCAGGCCGAGACTGCTCCTCGTCTTCCTCTCGATCAGGTTCTTCATCGCTGTCATTCTCATCGCTGTCACCTTCGCATCCAGAGGAATCAACTCCGCATCCATAGCTGCAGCCATTTTCATCGTTCTCCAAGCATAACCAGCAAAAGTGCGCTCCGCATCGACATTCCATGTGGTCACAGCCGTACATCTTCTTCAAGCCGTGTCCGCACTTGGGACACCGCTTGTAACCCCATATCTCCAGCAGCTCCGCGGTCTTCTTGTCGATTCCAAATTCCAATGGGTCACAGGTAGTGTGAGTATGCGCGAGGTTTCGGCACGTGGTACAGATGTCCGTTTCGCAACTTGGACAGGTAACAACCGCCGGCGTGGGAGTACCAACACCAGAGTCGACACGCTGCTTTCCCTTGCGACTCATCATTTCCTGCAGGAGTAGCCGTTCCGGAATGAAGGCCGAGCATCGGGCGACTGGGCAGTAAAAGGGATGCGGAGTGCTCCATTCCTCGTACTTTGCCTTGAACATGGTGATTTCCTCTTGCGTTAGGTATGGCCGTGCGTGGTGTAGAGGGATCTGGTTGCAGCATTTCGGTGGCATGCGTGTCATGTCAGTGCAAGCATTGACAAACATCTCCTTAAGGCAGTCCATGCAGAAAGGGTTGCTGCAGCGAGGGCATGGTTTGAGCGCCGTGTTCTCATCTAAGTCCTCGCTGCAAATTAGGCAGTTGAGCCGTAGCCCGGGCATATCAGGAAGGTTGGGGGGTGGCGCTACCGCAGGTGGTTGCATATGTTCAGGCGGGCTGTAATCGAGGATGTCGCCGGGCAGCTCCAGTAGCCCTCTGAATGCGGACCCAGAGTACGAGTCGGTGGATTGCCGAGGATTCGTTTCGGTCTCCATGGTGTCTGCGTGGGCATCGTCTGCGGGGGCGAGAGGGTTGTGCTCCGTGGTGGAGGAAGTAGCGACGTTGGCGAGGGTGTCATTAAGTACTACCTGCCCGTGCTCGCCATCTATATCGGGAAGTCTCGAATCTTGGTGGGTCTCTGTCTCCAGTTCGCTGGTTGGGACGGGGGCAGTGACGGAGGCAGCAGCGTGCACGTGCGGCCGCACGGCCTTTGAGAATGTGGAACCCATTGTGAAGAAGAAACGAGACGTTATGATGTGGTCTGTGACTAGGGCTCAGAAGGTCTATATAAGGAAAATCTTGAGTGGCTGGGAATCTATGATTGAGTCAACGGTAGGCGGTTGAGTCAGGAAGCTTATCCGGGGCGAGGTGAGTGTTGCCTGCAGGCAGCCTTGTGGCGCGGGCCTTATTGGACAGGTAAGTGAAAGGGGGGGGGCTTCCCCACAGTTATGGTCTTACATTCGCATGGACATGTTAATGTACGGACAACTAGGCATGACCATAGCGCATTAAGCAAACGGTGTTGGTAAATTGGGCCTAGTCGTGGCTGTGCAATGGTATGCCTCAAGTGAGATACTCACGCAGCACAGAAACACCAAGACTTAGTGATAGTGGCTGACGGACGGAATCTCCGTTGCTCGCCCCAAGAAGGGCATTGCGATGCATACCCATGGCGATGAAGATGGTCGAGTCGGCGCACTTCAGACGTCGCGATGGATGATGGATGAAGTGGCTCGTGCTTATGGCTCGGGTCATCTTGATTGGGATTAGCCTCCAATCAGCACCAGGCGTCAACCTCACCTGGTCCGCTACCCTTTGCTTTGCGACATGAAGATCCGATACAGCTGGTGTCCTCACTTAATGGAACGTTTCCCCAGAATTTGGAAGTATGGGTGGACTTGTTCAGGATGGATGCCAACAACTGGCAATGGTTTTTCTGACGTCAAAACAACTACGTTCAAGATTATCATTGCGTAGAGTTTCAGATGAGTGACACTGATCCATCAAGAAGTCGAGAAGGCTAGCAGACTGACGAAGAGGTTGCGGGCTGTCGAAGACGCTAACCTTCAAGCAAGGAATCAACGCTCAGCATCGGAGGTCAGTACCAACAAGCACTACCAGCGAAGCCTACCCGAGCACGCGCAAAGTAAAAGACGATGCTGCATGAACAGTTCGGAATAGCAATAGCTTGACGACGTCTTTTTGATGTCGATCAAAATGATTGTTCCCTACGCATTCGGGCCGAATGTTCATCAGCGCGCTCCAACGTGCCCACACCTCACCACTGGCAGGACATTCACATGCGAGACAGACACTCGTATCCACCAGTTGCTTTTTTGGATAGTGCGCCCACGCGAAAGGCTGTGTTTCACGCCCTGGCAGGCCGAGCGTGTGCGACATCGCCAAGAAGCATGAATCTTGCACGCGGGTATGTAGATCACTTGGTCCAGGCTAATGACGTAGGCCCTTGCAGCACATCGTCACCAGCCACAATTCCTGTTGAGGATAGGATGAGATCACTGGCGCGTTTTGGCGTGTATATAGATGCGAACAAAGATGGTATAACTACACCTGCATCAACCTCCTCTACTTACCATCCGAACCTGCAATATACTTTATTTACACATCTTTGACGGTACAAACCAAACAGACCTCATCATGACGGACCAGAACAACAGCAACAGCAAGTCCTACAAGGAGCAGGCTGGCCAGTACTACAACCAAAAGTACGAGACATGGATGCCATGGATCGAGGACAAGTACCTGTCCTGGTTCACAAACGACAACAAGGCTTCCTATGGCACCAAGCGTACGCCTACCACGCCCTTTCTCTCCATCGTCATTCATAGCAGGCCTTGCTAACATCTTTCAAGAACAACTTGACAAAACGAAGGTCACCGGCATCTCGCAAGTCGACAACCTCCAAGACGGCGTCAACAACCTCGTCGGCGGCCAAGTGGGCAAGGGCGGCCTTGCCCAGCCCATCGGCGACGCGGTCTCGAAAGAAGGCGTCAACCGTGCTGAGCGAGGCGGCAAGGACGAGAACGGCAACTCAAGCACAGGCCCACTTGGTGGATACGGACAAAGCGCTATGGATAGTGTGAAGGGAGCTGGAAGTGGCCTCACAGGTGGTGCTCAGAGCGCTGGCAGTGGAGTTACTGATGGTGCGAAGGGCGCTGGTGGTGCGGTAGGAGGCCTTTTGGGCGGAGGCAAGAAGGAGGAGAAGTAATTTAGGAACTTGAACGGTGGAGGCTTGATGACGACTTATGATACCATGGGCGGGAATTACTTGTTGGCTTAGACTGCAACTTCGGGAGGCTATATTCTTTGGTTTGTTCTAATATCGAATTTACGTTCAACATGTTCAACCACAACGGCGAGCAAACAAAAGCATGGCGAACCATCGTTGCCATCTGATATATATGTATAGAGAATGCAGCAATTCGTTCTCTACAACCTCATTGCTGCTGACCAGCTTGTCAAATCGTCTCGTCTCTGATTGGCGGGAAGACAGCTGCAAACGCAGGGTTCGGATGGCGCACCTCCGATCACAACTCCCGCACAGCACCGTCTTCATAGGTGTGCCACATAGCCCCGCCATGTCAGACCACGCAAGCTGCAGCTTTGCACCGGACCTCCGAATTATGGGGGGGCTTTACTTAGCAGCCAGAACTCTTGATCCCTCCACTAACCTCTTCATTGACGTTTTATTATTATAGCACGCAGTTCTTAGCTCCAGGACATATCTCAAGCGCGACGATACACGCACATAACTCTCCGACACTTCCCCTCAGTCCTCGGTCAACCATCCAAGATGACCTCAAACGGAGCTGTATCGGACAGCAAGGAGCACAAGTTCAATCCACACTTCACTCAATCCGTAATCAACGCGACGGGCCCGAAAGCGACGCCGCGAGTGCGAAAGCTCACAACAAGCCTGATCCAGCATCTGCACGACTTTGCGCGCGAGAATGAACTTACCGTAGACGAATGGATGAGTGGCCTGGAGCTTGTACGTATACCCGGCAGCCAACACGCCCAGAATTCTGGCTGACCACACACAGCTCAACGAAGCCGGCCGCATGTCCGACGACCGCCGCAACGAAGGCCAACTCCTCTGCGACATCTTCGGCCTCGAATCCCTCGTCGACGAAATCACCTACAAGCTAGCCGACACCGCCGAAGACGAGCCCACTGCAACCGCTATCCTCGGTCCCTTCTGGCGACAAGACGCGCCGCAGAAAGCTATGGGCGATACCATTGTCACCGGCTTTGAGGACACCGGCGATAGAACGTGGATGCATGGCTCTGTCACGGACTTCCGGACAGGAAAGCCTGTGGAGGGCGCGGTACTAGACATCTGGCATACGGCGCCGAATGGGCTTTATGAGCAGCAGGATGAGGGGCAGCCGGAGATGAATTTGAGAGGAAGGTTTACGACGGGGAAGGATGGGAAGTATGACTTTTACTGCCTGAGGCCGGTGCCGTATCCGATTCCGTATGATGGTCCAGCAGGGAAGATCTTGCAGGCATTAGACCGGCATCCGTATCGGCCTGCGCACATTCACTTCCTCGTAGGTCTACCCCCAGGTCCCCGAATGCACAGCAGCTGACATCATGTAGCTCACGGCCCCCGGCTACAAACCCATCGTCACGCAGCTCTTCGACCGCAACAGCAAGTACATAGAAGACGACGCCGTGTTTGCGGTCAAGGGTTCGTTGCTGGTGGACTTCAAGCCGTTCCAGGGCGATCCGAAGGCTGACTTTGAGCTGCCGTATGACTTTAAGATGGCGAGTTATGAGGATGCGAAGAAGCATTCTGTGGCGGGTACCACGGAGGAGAGCGCTGGTGCGTAGGTTGGAAGATGGAACGAAGAATGCAAGCGGCTTTAGTGCGAGACAATGGAGGATTTTCATCATCTGAGTCTGTCCGCATTCTGTAGTTCTCTACGCGTTTACACCTGCGCGTGCTCAACGATGCTACAGCAGTCCTGCTGCAAATCATAAGATTAGATGTTAGGGTGCAACTAAGCTTCGCCACATCTCGATTCCTATCTCTTGTCAGGATGTCTGTCGTGCAGGTAACAATATACCGATAGCGTTCGCTAACCCCTCTGCACCCTACACCGATGAAGCACTGCCTCTGCTGTTAATCTTGCGCATTCACGTTGGCCTTCTCTTCCACCATTCTGACTATCGCACCGTGCCCATTCTTTTTTGCCCAAAATAGCAGCGTTTTTCCGTCGCTGTTCAAGCAGTCATTGACGTCAATCTCGCCTTCCTCCAACAACAGCTTGACTATAGCTTCGTGTCCTAAGACTGCCGCTAACCATAGCGCGATGCTATCGCTTGCTTTCCAAAGGTCGTAGGGGGGTGTCGCACTGTTGTCGCTGAATCTGCCGCGTCTGCTTTGGAGCATCATATGAATTGCAGCTCTGTTTCCCTCTCTGGTCGCAATTTCCAATGCTGTCATAGGTCTAATAACCCAGTGATAAGAAATTTCTCGTGAGCGTATGAACGCGCCTCCAACGTACACAGAATGCTCGAAAAGGCGTTTCAACTGTGCCGGTGTAAAGATGCTTTCCGGTTCTTGCACTTCCAGACCCAGGCGAGTAATATCGTTTTCGCCGATAATGTTGAGCCGTGCTAGTACGTGGGAGGGAAGCAGGCGGAGGTTTCCACCTTGATCTTCATGTAGAAGACTCAGAGAGTTGTGCCTCCAGAATTCCGTCACGTGCGAATCCAATCTCCAACGCGTCCCAGTGAGCGTGCCCATCTTCTCCCAGGGGACCAACCTTTCCAACCTAATGTCCCCGATCTTTCTCCAGCCGGTCGTCAACACATAGTCGGAGGGAAACAAACGATCAGAAGGAATGAGGCGGTCCCGAATTGCAGCATTCCCTTGCAGTAGTAACGTAAACCCGAATGCGGATTCATAGCTCAATACAACACGCAGAAGCATTTTACTCCAGGTTGGATCAAACATGGAAGCTTGGCTCGCCCCAAGCTCGCAGTGCCGCAGCCCGTGTTGGACCAGATAATTCAGGAAGGTGTCGAATCTCCATAGTCTCAGGAACCGATGCAGCCAGTAGCAGGCTCTACACTCATGCATTTTGTGGTTCCTGTAATGAATCCAGTGCTCCACTTTATGGTGTTCGTGTTTCCAAGCCCTAAGTGTACCTTGCTCGTTTTTCCCGCCCTCGAGTCGCATCCACGTATGTGTCCAGAGTGGATGGCTCGACAGCCCAACGACATCAATGAACATTTCGGCAATGACCAGGTTGTTGTTGCTTTGCGTAAACTGCGCCTCATCTTTCTTCTCTCCCTCCTTGACGTCTGCTCCCTTCGCCATCTTCACAGTCATCTCTGAGATGAACTTGTTGGCTGACGCGTGGACCCATCTCATTTCCTTGACGGACTCAAATCTTGGTAAACCACTTACATAAATAGGTGGCTTCAAGGACTCCACGTATTGCAGGAAACCTGAAGATAGTCGCAAAACAGTTTTCTCAGATATAAACTCTTCAAAAGTTGTTTCCTTAACTCCCAGTGCATCTTTGAGGTTCTGAGCTGTTAAAGTCCAGGAAGACTCAGTTGCCAATACGGTGTGAAATAAACGGATGCGTAAATCCCGATGCTGTTTGTCGGTCGGCGTATACGAGTCCCACAAGCGTTGATATCCGACTTTGAGACGGTCGTACGGATTAGCGTTATAGGTGGCCCCTTCACGCAGGTGCTTCAATATTAATTCGGCATGGGAGGGCGTCTCGACAACCAAATCAGGCAACCATGGAAGACAGATATCCAACCAAATTTGGACCCAGAGGAACATTCCATTGGCATGTTCGAGCAGCTGCGTTCTGAGCTTTTTGAGCAAATTTTCCTGCTTGTCTGTCACCCAACCAGTCAGCATCTTTGCATCAGTTGGTCATGCATGTACATTCTACTTACAAAATGCGCTCTCTAGCGAGTATCTCTCTCGCCGTTGCAGCTCACCATCGATGTATGTCCTCATGTCTTCAAGTGTGGCTGCGCGGTTGACCTCGATGTCGAAGCGGCGGTCAGCTTTGAAGTGATTGTCGACGGGGACGTGCTTGTGTGACGAGCATAACAAGTGGACATGTGAACGACTCATGACTTTGTCTGTCATGAATCTGAGGAATTTGTTTCTGTCTTCCAGTTCCTTGCACTCGTCGAGGGCATCAATAATGAAAACGAATTGGTCCTCGCTTTCTTCGATGAGCTCGAGAAATAAGTTCTGCCAGAAGGTAATGCCAAGCTCGGCGTCTGGATCTTGAACGTTGACATATGCTTTTCGCGCCTCTTGTGCGAGAGTTGCGTCTGGTAGCCACGACATGTGCCAAATCAGCGCTCGGAGAATCGTTTCGTAGCTAGGTCCAGACGCTTTGCTAGCATCGCAGAAGTAAGGCACAATCCGTATCGCACCATTCCTAGGACCATTTCTTTGTTCTTTCTTTAGTTCTGTGTAAGTGCGGTAGATGAGCGTTGTTTTCCCGGTTCCATATGTGCAATAAACCCACAGAAATCGCTTGACACTGGCTGGGTCTTTCGGGTTCCAAAATTGGTGGTGCCAGTTTCGAAACTCTTCTCGGTCCAGAAACCATTGCGCTGCGTTCGTATAATTGCCGTCTGGCATGACTTCCTCTCGAAGGTTGTCGAGTCTCGGCTTTGGATCACCAGCTTTGATCCAGTCTCGCACCTTTGTCGCCTTCTCGAACTCCGAGAGCACTTTGTACAAATGGTCCCTCTTATTTTTCCACAGACCATGTTTCCTCGTGATGATCTTATTTCTGAGTTCCAAGTCGACAATCCTGTTAGTAAATTTATTCGATAGATTGTTAGCTGCGTTTGCAATTGTCAGTGGAGCACTTCTGGCGCGAGCTACAGCTTCTCAACTGCACATCAACTGACCTCGGACGCTGAACCATGCCTTCAAATCTTCCAGAGTTGTTTTGTCAGGCTTCGGAACATCTATGAACGAGTGCTGAACGTCAGAGACAAGCTTTAGGACTCGAATATACTGATTGTACAGTCGGTCTTCCACCCCCGGAACGAGCTCTTGGATGGCAAAATGACCTTTTTCAGCGAAGCCAGTCTCAAACGACACACATTCCGCGATGGTAATCTGACAGTTGAACATGATGTCTAGAATCTTGTCTCGATCCCCTTCATTCATGTGGTTGAGAATGATCTGACTTTCTTAGCAAGAATTGAAAAGGGAACGGGTTTCGTACATCAATGCTGAAGAAAATTGACGCGCAAACGACCGGCGCTATCTTGTGGGGATCGAGACTGGCAGCAGCCATTGTTATACCTCTTAGAGCAGCGACGGTGGGTTGCACTTTTTTCAATTTTTCTTTGCTCCCGGACGTTTCCTCGTCGTCCAACATGTCGGAAAGGGAATCGAAGACTTTGTCAGGATCATCGAGAGCTCCGTCTATCGCCTCGTTTAATGCATTATACGCTTTTTGATTTTCGTCGCACCAATTTGTCAAAGCCAGATTCCACTTAGGAGCGGATTTTCCAGTGCGAGCGAGGGGAGACTCTGGCGACTGTTGATGTTTGTTTTCCGTGACTGGCTGAGTGGCATGCATTGTTGTGAATAAATTTGAAGCAGTGTCAGCATGCACAACAGCATGTGCTGACGTGGTTTGTCCAATACTACCGCCAGAAATCGTGGCAGCATTTGGATCAGCTTCAGTATGCTCGACCGTATTGTGTTCTCGAATTACTGGTCCACCACTACTACCGGACATTGTGGTCACATCGGGACCAATCTCAGCATGCGCGACGGGAAGTATTTGCGTGTTTTGTTCACCACTACCGGTAGGCAATGTGGTCGTATCCGTAGCAGTATCAGCATAGACAACGGTTTGTACTAGTGTGTTTTGCCCAACACTACCATTAAGCCTTGCAGTAGCATCCGGAACACTCTCAGCATGCGCGACAGTAGGTGCTGGGGTGTTTTGACCCCTACCATCTGCGGCAGCTTCGGTTGACGAAGACGCAGTCTTTCCTGACCCAGACTTCACACGACCCGCTGGCAACTTGTCTGTGAATGCCGTGAACCTCTTCTTCAGACGGGTTATACGTTGAGACATTGCTGCGCGCAAGGCTGAGAATCACATTAGCCAGAAAGTTCCTTAAACACGCTTGAAACTTACTGACCTGGCCAAACTGCGAACTGTTCAAGAGGTTTTTCGTTTGACTTCGTGCGTGGGCGAGTGTACGATTTATTCACGATTGAGAGGTTTGATGTTGATAGGCAAGGCTCTGCGGTTTAAACAATACAGCCTTGCTTACGAAGACGACTGATCAATCCAACATGAAATGTGCGGGCGTGGCATTTTGTGACGTACAAATAAGGCTGAACAGCTTTATCGTGGTAGGTGCCAAGCAGGTGTTCGGCTAGCACTGCAGCTTAATTATTGAAGAAAAAGCCATGTCGTCACAGCGCGCATCGACACTCACACCAGACTACTAATAGACAACCGTCTCAGTCCGCGTCGAGGTCATCGATAAGGCGATATCTCGGGAGCAAGACTACATCGATGTCAAAGTCTTCAATGAGATCACACCAATGTCCTGTCGATGAAGCGCGCAGCTCGCTGCCTGCATCCACGTCGGACAAGATTCGTCTTCGAGACCCTGCAGATCCGGGGTGAAAAGTGCGTTGTAGATGGAAGATAACACGGGATTTGGTAGGTGCTAATGCTCCTCGAGACTGCGGTTTGCAGATTGAACTTGTTGGACCGTGAACCTGTTTCACATGATACCTTCCACGAGTAGTTCGCCGAGTAGCGTCCTCGTATGACGCAATATGGAGAGCTAGCTGGGCAATGCACCGGCGAAAGTGGGAAACGAGGATGGGCTACCAGATGGTTTCTATTTCAAGGAAGAGAGAGAAAGAGAGGAGGGGAAATATTACTACGTACATAAAACATAGAAGCAGGTACATAATGTTTAAAAGGGCGACGGGAAAAGGACATCTCAAAGCAATACTCAAGTGTCATGACGGCCGTGGCAATTTGCCTTTTCCAAGGGAAAACAAAATCAAGATAGCAACACGTTAACGAGAGTGGGGAGACGCAGAGAACGTATGGCTAGGAAATGACTATAAAAGTGGGTTCTGAATCCGCCGAAAACAACTGCATAGTTGCGTGACCACAGTGTACGATCAGGGGTGTGATTTCGGTTCAAGCAGTTTCTTCAAGGTCCAGCGTAAGGGCTACTGGCATCTGCGATACTGGGAGTAAGTCGCAGAGCCGAGAGTTTTTCATCAATGGCGTCGTCATCGCAATGAATGTATACCCACTCCTCGATAGCTTCATCGCTAGGCACAACACGAGCCCTTGTTTCGATCGGAAGTGCTTTCATATCCGCACCTCCCGTGGCTGACAAAAGAGGAGGTGCGGAGCCTTTGGGTGTATATGCCCCTGTGAAGAAATCGTCGGCGGACGATGACGAGGAGAGGAGGCTCGGAGTAGACGAGATTGAACAGGCGGAGCTTCGACGACGCCAGCGCTTCTCATGGCTGACGGAGGGAGGGATCAGTTCTTGCGCCATAACTGGTAGCTGGATGGCTTGTGCAGGCTGATGTGGAGAGATATCTCGTAAGACACCCTTGCTCCTCCGACAGAGTAGAGAGCCTTGTCTCGGACGCGGGCTTGAGTACTCGGGAAGCTTGATCAAGTGTGGTTCTACCCTCATCTTCTCGGCGATGTCAGCGAAGACGTCCTGGATGGGTGTGAATAGAAGGTTGCCGTTGTCCCAGCCCCAGAGTAGGCCTAGGAGCTGATTGTCTGAATTTCGGGAGATAGATTAGCAAAAGCGTCGACTTCGACTTCGACTCCGAATTACTCACCGTTGCCCAAGATCCACGCGCCACTGTCACCTTGGAAGTCACGATCCCTCAGTTGTTCGCAATCCGGCACAACCAATGCCCATTCGTGGGTGATATCACCAAACTCATCTCTCCATTGGACCAATGCGGGGTTGATGATTCCTTCTCGAAGGCCACTCGTCGTACCTATGTAGTAAGCTTGCTCGCCAGCAACCACTTCGCCGGTGGATGTGCAAATTGGTCCCAGTCCCCCAGACCTGATCACTTCCGCTTGGAGTTGACTGAGAGTAGGCTCCTGAACTCGGCCATACCTGTGGACGTTCTTGCCCATCCGACGTCGCGTAGTCACTTCGGATACCGACCAATCCATGCGATGACAGGCTCCTGGTATCGGAAGACGAGGGTTCGTTGATGGTCTTACCAGAAGTTGACTATTTCCACAGCGTTCGCGTACCGTTGCAAAAGCGAATTGAGACTCTCCACCATCCAACTCTCGTTCGAAGCGCCTATACTGCTCTAGCTCTTCGTCTACATCTCTAGCGAACAAGAGCTCCTCGACCTGGCCAAGTGGAATCTCGTTTGGCGCCATTTCTCGAATCCTTAGACTGAGTTCTTCGATTTTCCTCTCGAGTTGTACCTTCACATCTCCGATATCGCTACTCGACGGCGAGCGGACATCTGTAGAAAAACTACAGAGACATTCCGAAACAAAGTGGTCAACGGTAAGCATGTATATCCTGTTGTCAACGGATATATATCCACCGAGTGTCGCAGATACATGGGGACAATTGCTCGGTCCAATCGAGGCGCTCATGCCTGGATTAGGCCACGGGCGCCGTTCGTGTGGAAATCGGTGATCATAGGAAGGATCATCAAGGATCGAAGCTAGATGAGAGGGTGCAAGATCAGCAAAGCTCAAAGAGAGGATAAAAGATCTCCAATGACTAGAGATGCAAGTATATCTTCGCGTAGGAGATGACCATGACTATGCAATAAAGCCGCGTACCTTCCAAAGATCCTCCTGCCAAACGCACCAGCGTGCCTTCAGTAAATTGAACGTGGAGTTTCGAACTTCCATTCTCAAGGCAAATTTTCTTCACGGACTCTCGAACAATTTGCCGCGAGGCTTTGCTTTGGTTACCGGAGCTCCTGAATCGAATGACGGGATACAAGCTGTCGAGAATCTTTTGGCGAACTAGTGATACCGAGTAACTACCTTCAATCAACGCCTCTCGCACGATGACGGGAAAGCTCGGCAAGAGGCGTGTATTCCAAAGGGCCAGAACATCCGCGTTCTCCTTCACATCAAGTGCATGGATTTCTGGCTGTGGGCGTACGGACGCTTGTTGGTGGGATACTGGCTTTGATCTCTGCTCCATAGTACCTGCATCAGCGTTTGCTGAGGTTCTCACTCGAATACTTTCGATCAGCCTCTCCAACAGCTTCTTGCCTTCGTCTAGTTTGGCAGCGCAGGAGCCGCGGAGCTTGATGGCTCCCTCTTTGGAGTCGAAAACTGGGGCTAAACTAAGCGCTTGTAGATCCTCAACCAGTCCGTTCCAGCCTAATTAAAGGTACATTAGCCAGTTCCGTGTAGCGTAGATAGGAGTGACGTACTCTGGTGTTTAGTAAGTGCATGCAGCTCTACGACAGAGATGGCAAAGGTCTGCTCAGGCTGAGCAGACAAAGACCATGGTTCTGAGCTAGAGCCAAGGCTGGAACTCTGTTCTGTTTGCACAATGGTCTGAGGGCTGGAAGTGACAATTGTGGGCGAACTCAAGAGCTCGTCTTCCAAGTATTCTGTTGTAGACGCATGCTGAGGAGTGGTGGTCATGGCTACACAAAACAATCAACACGTGTACTGACGGGTAAGATCGACCATCGTTTACCGGATTCAACTCGTTCGGTCTTCCCGCGTTTTGCATCGGAACATAAAACAGCACCGTGAGGGCGCTTTTCGCGGCTACCGGCTGCGAAATGCTCGTACAGTGGAGTTGGAAATGCTAGACGTTCTGGTTAGCGCTCGTTGTTGAGCCAAAGCGTAGGCGTACTCACCATCAGGTCTAAGCTCTCCCAATGGAGCTCTAGGGGAGATAGTCGAATGCTCTTGCTTCTCGTGTTCTCTGAGCTCGCGCTGAGATGCAAAGAATATGCCGCCGAAGGTTTTGCTCACATAGCATAGTTCTCCCAAGCATTGGAAGTCTCGAAAGTCGAAGTCGTCCTTGACCTCGTGGACATCTTTGAAGTGTTTCTTCAGCTTCTCTCCTCGAGCGAGCGTTTTTACCTGTAGTCCACTCAGTAGGCAAGTCCCACACCGGTACCCAAGACCCGTTTCGCTGTGGAGTCTCTCGTGTTCCCTCTTCTCTTTTGGTTTCGAGAATCGCACATCTGCGCAGTTCTCGTGCGGACATCTGTGTTGCTCGCGTATGTGTCGATCAAGTTCGTACTGCCGCCCGAAAGTCTTACGTGGGCACCCATCCGGACACTTGACGGGTTCCGTCGTCATCGAAAGTCTAGGCACATCAACCGATGGCGTTCCAGATAGATCGAACAACAAGTCGTTGTCGAAGCGAGGTGCAATGACTGGGAGCATGTGTGTCGGCGAATTCGTCCTCATACCGAAAAACGGGCTCTGCGGCGAGGAGGGCTCCGGAAACTAATAAAATAAGATGGTGTTTTTTGTGTCTGCATGTTTGTTACTTACCAGATCCATATTATCCGCCTCATTGTAGCTGGTGTTGGTCGAAGGAGCCCGGTCCATCGAGCTCTGATCAGAGGATGGTGATGAGCCCTGCTGATATTGCAGTGGATGCCATGCGTCTGTACAGGCCGGATCGAAATTGGAGGATATGATTGCATCAGAACTGAAATGCCCACTTGACAGATCGGCCGGATTTTCGTAAGGCCAGGGATATGGCGCGGACGAGTCGTCGTAGTAGACTGTTTCCATTGTGTAGTAGGCTAGATCAGGATCTAGGACCCTGAAGCTGTGCGGTATCATTAAATCCGAAGCAAGTGAGAATAACACCCAGGACAAATCTACTTACTCTCGATCGTCGGCAAAACCCTTCATTCAGCAGGCTTCGGCCTACGTGCCTTTCAATGCTTTATGA
>Ga0247803_1000604_pt1 | contig 19273 bp, 12 predicted proteins | sample UWRJL014104B1_FD_180928 | JGI IMG/M metagenome (GOLD analysis project Ga0247803, IMG submission 180928) | Plant litter microbial communities from Arlington Agricultural Research Station in Wisconsin, United States - UWRJ-L014-104B-1 | ecosystem: Environmental > Terrestrial > Plant litter >...
CTGCTAAGTTCCAGCGGATTTCTTCCGGCATCATATTTATTAATGTTCAATAAATCGTTTCTGTTATTGTCCCTGCTATTAAAACCTCCGGAGAAACTCAGGATATCTTTAGTAGTCAGGTAATAATCAATACCTGCTTTTACGTTGTGAGATTTGTCGGTCGACTTTGAATCGGTCAGCTGATCTGCCGAAGCCAATGAGTCTGTGCGCTGTAAATACCTGATATTATTATAGCCGCCGCCTAAACGGTTTCCATAACGGTAGCTGTAATTTCCGTAGATATTGATCTTTTTATTCTGGAAGCTTAAGCTTGTATTCCCATTATAGTTATCACGGTTACCTGCAGTAAGCGCTACATTTCCATTTAGGCCCAGTTTAGTATTTCTCTTTAATACAATATTGATAACGCCCGAATTTCCTTCTGCATCATATTTTGACGAAGGATTAGTGATCACTTCTACCGTTTCAATAGAACTTGCAGGAATAGATTGCAGGATAGCTGCGATATCACCTCCCGCAATAAGTGACGGTTTACCATCGATTAACACTTTTACACCTGCAGATCCCCTTAAGCTCACATTCCCATCAACGTCAACCTGTATCGAAGGTACGTTAGTTAATAGATCAGATGCAGAACCACCTTCACTAACCAGGCTCTGGTCTACTGCAAAAACCTTTTTGTCAATGCCCAATTGTATAGGTGCTTTTTTCGCAGTAATGCTTACTTCGGCAAGTACATTGCCATTCGCAGCCTTCATTTTAATAGTGCCGAAGTTGATTATTTGTGAATTTTTGAACGAGACAGAGTCCCTAACTAACGTTTGGTAGCCAACATAGCTGATCTTTACTGTAAAAACGCCATCGGGAATACCAGCAATAACCAGGCTGCCGTTCATATCGGTTTGTCCTGTCTTTACGGTTGCTTTTGTTTTTCTATCGAGAAGTATAGCAGAGGCGAAAGGAATAGTTTCATTATTTTGGACATCTACTACTTTTCCTGTAAGTTTACCAGACCCGGTAGTTTGTGCATGAAGCTGAATAGTGGTGAAAGAGATAAAAATTGTGAGGGTTATAAATAAAAATTTATAAAGATACTTGTTCATTAAAATTCGTTGTTTAGTTGTTTTGTATAAGAAAGACAAAGTAACGGGCTTGAAGTTTAATAAATGGGGGGTAACTATTTTATTACAACTGAATTATGGCCAATTACAGTAATATTTTTGTGAATGAAGGATTAACCTACGCAACATATAAAGAATTGATCAGCACTTTATTGACAGAAGGCAAAACAACGGGGAGTGATGATAGCGAAGCGATGCTGCACTATACTAAAATGAATATGCAGCGCATGCACCGTGTAGAGAAAACAGTGCTGTTAAATAAAGGACTTACAGCAGCAATTGAACAGCTGGAAAATAAGTACCAGTTACTGGTAATCTCGGAAGGATGGTGCGGCGATGCAGCACAGATTACACCAATTTTCTATAAAATGACTGAGGCTTATCCAGATAAGTTTGAACTGCGTTTTGTATTGCGCGACAAGCACCTGGAGTTGATCGATGCACATCTTACAAACGGTGGCAGGGCAATCCCTGTGCTGCTTGTGCTGAATGAAAAAGGAGAGCTGATAGGTAAGTGGGGGCCCAGGCCTGCAGTACTTCAGGAAATCCTTAGTGAATGGAAAAAAGAAATAGCTGATATGTTTGCCGTGGCCGAGAAACTACACCTGTGGTATGCAAAAGATAAAACTCAAACTACACAAAGCGAGTTAACCGCATTGGTCAGCTCGCTCGAATAATATAATTAGTCTACTGTTACTGTAAGGCCTTCCTGCTGCAGGATTTTCCGGTAAACTTCCATCTCAGTAAAGGAACCTTCAAGCACTGCACATTTGCCTTTATTATGTACTTCCCATGCAATTCTTTCTGCCTGGCTATCTGTGTAATCAAGATACTTGGTCATACAGTGGATCACATGGTCAAAACTATTTACATCATCGTTCCAAAGAATCAAACGATGAGAGGTTTTAAGAGAGGTCAAAATCTCTTCTAGTGTAAAGGTTTCTTCTTTTGTTTCTGTTGACATGATACAAAAATAAGCTAATTTCAAATTATTTTTGCTAAAAATTATTTTTGCGCGCTAATGTCCGTTCAGCTTCCTTTGGCCGACCGGGTCATTTGTCCGAATGCATCCCAGAGATCATCTGGAACGGCCTCTAATCCATTAAATTGTCCGGCTCCCTGCAACCATTCGCCACCATCAATGGTAATCACTTCCCCGTTGATATATCCAGAAAAATCACTCACCAGAAATGCTGCAAGATTAGCAAGTTCCTGGTGATCGCCTACACGTTTTAAGGGTACACGGTTCTTGAAGTCAAATTTCTCTGCAAGATCTCCCGGTAGTAAACGCTCCCATGCACCCTTGGTAGGGAACGGTCCGGGAGCAATAGCATTCGTGCGTATCCCATATTTGCCCCACTCTGCGGCAAGCGACCTGGTCATGGCTAATACACCGCCCTTAGCACAGGCCGATGGCACTACATATGCAGAACCTGTAAAGGCATAGGTAGTCACAATATTTAAAATGCTGGCTGGCTGTTTCTGTTTGATCCAGTGTTTCCCAAAAGCTAGTGTACAATTCACTGACCCTTTTAATACAATATCAATAACTGTAGAAAAGGCGTTCGCCGATAAACGTTCCGTGGGAGAGATAAAGTTTCCTGCTGCATTGTTTAAAAGACTATGTAGGCTTCCAAATGTTTTGATGGTTTCTGCAAGAACATTTTCTACTTGTTCATATTCACGCACATCGCAAGCTACGGCCAGTACTTTTCCACCGGTCTCTGCTTCCATCTCTTGTGCTGTTTTTTCTAGTACATCTGCCTTGCGGCTGGTGATGACCAGGTTTGCGCCCAGTTTTAAAAAATAGGTTCCCATTGCCCTTCCCAGTCCGGTACCACCGCCTGTAATTACAATAGTTTTGCCTTTTAAAGCATCATCTCTCAACATCGGTTCGTTATACATCAGTTATTTCTTTTGAAGGTTATCAATGATCATTTTAAGGATACTCCTTGTGGCAGGCGACCACCATTGGGCGAGCATGATATCGAGTGCGCCAGATTGATCGGCCGAAGTCGAGGCAATCAATTCTTTTCTAATATTGAGTTTGCTTTGCTGCCAGGTGTTAGCTTCCAATGCCATGTATTTACGTGCTTTACGTTCTGCAGCAGTCATAATACTTGCCGGGTTAACCAGCTCGTCTACCAATCCTATTTGCAAGGCTTCTTCCGGACTAAACAGTTTTCCTTCCAGTATGCTTCTGCTGGCATTGGCTTTTCCAAGCCAGAAAGCATAGAGGTTAAAGATGCTATCAGGTACAATGATGCCTACTGGTACCTCATTTAGTCCAATAATAAATTTGCCCTCTGCCATTACTCTTGCATCACAAGCCAGCGCAATTACGCATCCTCCTGCTGGTGAATGTCCATTGATTGCAGCAATTATTGGCTTTCTGAAAGCAGTAATTTTAGCAGTGAAATTAAGAAATAGGTTCCAGAAAGTTTTAGCCTCTTCTTCGTTATAGCCATAAAGTTCCATCAGGTCTAGCCCGGCAGAAAAGAAGTTTTCTCTCCCAGTAATTATTACGCCGCCAATATTGCTGTCGTTCTCGATATTGTGCAGCATATCCGTAAGCTCAGTGATCATCTCACCATTCAGCGCATTTGATTTACCCCTGTTCAGGGTAATCAGCGCCAAACGGTCTTTTATTGTCACATTGATTGTGTTCATGTCTTTTTATTTTACTTCGTAAGTATATACTTTTCTTGCGAGATGTCCGTCATCATTAATTCCTTCAATAACAATTCTGTACGTTCCGGGCTCGTCAGTATTATAATAATTAAATTTAGCTGTCCCATTCGCAGCTGTAAGAATATGCGGAGTCCAGAAAACCGTTGTCCTCCTATCTTCTCCTTGTATTTTGTTATCGGGAGTATATTGCGGTGAATAAAACTCACGCGCCGCATAATACCCTTTAGGCGAATAGGTGATAATGCCTGGTGAGTATCTCGAATAACCCATATCGCCCCCGCCCCTTTTAGTAGTTACCACCAACACACCGGCACCGCCCTGCGAGCCATATATTGCTGTGTTTCCAATGCTTTTTAAAACCTCTATTGTTTCTATATCCTGTGGGATAAGGTTGTCAAGAAAATCAGACCCAACATTCATACCATCAAGAATAACTGTCATAGGCGCCCCATTATTGCGCATCAGATAAGCCCTGCCATTTCTTATCATTAATCCCGCAACCCTGCCCTGTAAATACTGACTGATAGAAAAGGCTGTTTGAAGGTCTTTTGCGGTAATGATAGCATCTGCCATTCCCGCACCATTTAAGTTTGACGAATTTTTTGCAGGATTTTTCTTCTGCACAATATTTACCTGATCCAGAAACAAAGTGCGCTCCAGCAATCCCCGTTTATTCAGGTCGTTAAAATAACCTTCGCTCTTTTGTATATAACTTTGAATGGCTTCATTTACATTTACCTCAATATCTCCGGTATTTTTATTTTTAGTTACCAGCTGCCCTGGTATCAAATCTAGATTGATCTCTACATTTTTTTTGTTCTTTTCATTTCTGGCCTGCACCACAAACTTGGTGCTGTCGCCAAACACAAGGTTGTCAAATGTAAAACGTCCATTAGCATCACTTAGCGTATCGATAAGAAACATACCACCAGCTGTAGAGAGTAAAGATATTTTACCTTTCGCTACAGGTTTGCCACCCAAGGTTGTAATCTTACCGCTTATTTTCTGCATGGTCTCAGGTTTAAAATCGAGTGGCTTCTCTGTGGCTATGTTGTCTGTTATAGCTGTCCATGCAAACCTGCTCCATCCTTGGGTAAGCATCAAATTGTCTAAATCGCTTGCTGCCTGTGGCCCTCCGGTGTTAAAATAATAACCTGGACGTTCAACGAATCCTTTTAAGTCTGAGGTAAGCAGTAACGAGGCCAGGATATTACTCTCTCTATCAGGATCTGGTTCAACGATACGCGAATTGGTTACCGCAACTGAGAAACTGCCTACCGTAGGTTTGCCTCCGTCTCTTGTCAGCAGGTTAAGGGTCATATTCCCTCTTTTATCATAAGAACTCTGTAGGTTTTCTAAGCTTACATTGATCTGATCTTGTGGATTATTGATGAAAACGAGCCTTTCACAAACAGGGATATTAGCAGCAGTAAATAAGGTGAAATGTAAAATTCCCGAAGGCAGATCTTTTTTAGGGAATGAAAAAGCGGTAACTTGCTTTTGTGATTTGACTTTTAACACCGTGTAAATGTTGTTATTGTGCTGTATGACCAGTTTCATTTCTGCAGGATTTAACAAAGCTTCACTAATCATGACTTTTGCCGAAATCTTAGTACTATCCGTGTTATTGATGGCTAGCATATATCCCGTGGGAAGAATCTTTGGCAACTGGATATCCTGCTGGGAACCATCTTTCATCTTTACCCTTGCCTTATAACTTCTTCCCGGCTGTGCATTGAGAACGAAATTTCCCATACCCAAATGAGTAGTTTTAAATGTCAGTACTGCAGTACCTTCACTATCTATCACCGTACCAGAAACATCTTCTCCCAACCCAGCCGCATTAACGGCCTTAATGGCAACCTTAGACGGCAAGTTTTCTATGATATTTCCCCCTTCAGGAAATAGCTGTACAGCAACCGTATTTGAAGTTGCCGTTACAGGAATTGTTTTAATAACTTCCTGTTTATTAGCCAGCGTAATAGTCGCCACGATCTTTCCAGATGCTGCAAGACCGGGTTTAGCGGTAAAAGCTAAGCTCAATGCACCATTTACACCTGTCGTCCCTTTGCCACGTGCTGCTAGTTTATCTTTTAGCCAAACCTGGTAAGTAACAGGTTGCCCTCCATAGGGCTGCCCCTGTTTGTCGGTAAATTTGATTACTGCATTTACCTCTTCATCCTGTCCCTTCTTCCCAAAAGTATATGCTGTGCTGGTAAAAACCTTATTTGCCCAGGCATTACCAATTTTAATAGTTTTGTCAAAGAAAAATTCCGGACCGGCGTTCCGCATCCATTGCGTATATGCCCTGATCCTGTAATTACCTTCCTGCAGCGTATCTGCCAATTTAAAATCCCCCCAGCCTAAACCTGCAGTCAGCGGTAATTTGATTTGTTTCTTTATGGAATCATTCTCATTGATCAGTTCTACGTAAACGGCACTGCTAATCCCTGTAAGCTTATTATTTGTTGCGTTTGTTACGTAAGCTTTAAACCAGATATTATCTCCAATGGCATAATAAGGTTTATCCAAATGCAGATAAACCTTTTCCTGCGGATGTGTATCATTGTAAGTAGTTAGTTTTTTTAACAACTCTTCAAATGGATCATCTGCCAGGCGAAAGGCATAAAAACAGGTGCACGCAAGCAATAGCGTAAAACAGATTATTGATTTGGCTTTCATTGGTGACTGGTAAAAAATTAAGCCTCAATATAAGAATATTGAGGCTTAAAACTGCTAATTATGTAAGGTTGAGTTTATTGTTATTGCACATCGTAGGTATAAACCTTTCTTGCAAGGTGGCCAGCATCGTTGATCCCTTCAATTACTACCCTGTAAGTTCCTGGCTGATCAGTGTTGTAGTAGCTGAATTTTCCAGTTCCGTTGGCATCGGTAATCACATTTGGATTCCAGTACACAGTAGTTCTCTCATCTTCTCCTGTTTCTTTATGATCAGGAGTATATTGCGGGGAATAAAATTCTCTGACTATATTATAGCCTTTTGGCGAATAGGTCAGCATTCCCATAATAGGCCCCGTCTCGGCACCTATCTTGGCAGTTATTACCAAAACGCCACTTCCTCCATTCATACCATATGCAGAGAGCATTCCGGGCGACTTTAATACTTCTATGCCTTCTATATCTTGCGGCCTTATATTTTCCAGGAATAAGGGGTCGACATTCATACCGTTAAATACGATTTGCATCGGCTGAGCAGAAGGGTTTTTTTGTAAATTTCTAGTAATATAAAACATGCCGCTTTTTACGGTTACACCATTCAACCTGTTCATTAGGCATTGAACTAATGTTATACACGTTGTGAGATCTTTCCCGATAATTGTCTGATCTGCCTGCCCGGGTCCGTTCAGATTAGCAGATTTTTCTATTAGTTTCCTTTTTGTAACTATACCAACCTCTTGTAATTGCAAACCATTGTTTCTTAAAGCAAGTTTAGCCTGACCGGCAAGATATCCCTGGCTTTTTTGAACATAGCCTTGAATAGCTTCATTTAAATTAACAGTGATATCACCTGTGTTTTTACTTGCGGTGACTACTTGCCCAGCAGCAATATCAAGCTTAATCTGCACATATTTGCTGTTTTTAGCATCTCGTGCCTGGATCACAAATTTAGAGCTGTCCCCGAATGAAATGTTATCAAAAGAAAAATGACCGTTTGCATCTGTTAAGGTATCAATCTTTAAATAGCCATCTGATGTTGATACTAATGATACTTTTCCATTAACTACAGGCTTCTTCCCATTTGTAGTAACCGTCCCGCTTATTTCCTGAGACAGCTCTGGCATAAACTCTGGGGCTTTCAACGTATTTCCACTAATATCAGTCCACTTAAACCGTGACCAGCCTTGTGTGAGCATTAAATTGTCCAGATGTAAAGCCCTCTCTTTCGTCTCATTCAGAAGATAATAGTTCGGCTTTTCAATATAACCTTTAAGATCTGAAGTAAGCAATAAGGAAGTCAGGATATTACTTTCATTTTCCAAATCGGGCGCTGCAATGCTGGCATTCGTAACCGATACCGAGAAACTGCCCGTTGTAAGGTCATTACCATCTTTCGCTAATATCGCGAGATCCATTTGCCCTCTTTTAGCATGTTTATCTTTTAAGTTCGATAAGCTCGTGGTAAGCTGCACAGCAGGATTGTTCACAAAAATCAGCCTCTCCGTAACCGGAATATTTGTCGGGCTAAATAAGGTGAAATGGAGAATTCCTGCAGGCAAGTCTTTTTTCGGAAGGGAGAAAGAGTTGACTTGTTTTGATGTGTTTGCTTTTAAAACCGTATAAACGATATTATTATGTTGTACAACCAGTTTAATATCTCCCTGGTTTAATAAGGTCTCGCTGATATAAACCCTTACAGTTACCCTGCTGCTATCTGTGTTATTCACAGATAGCACATAACCTGCCGGCAATGCTGCGGGGATCGCAGTTTCTGTTACCGTGCCGTCACCTAGTTTTATTTTTGCTATATACGTTTTACCCGGCTGCGGCGTAAGTAAAAAATTGCCCATGCCCAGGTGTACCGTAGTAAAATCTGTAATTTTTGTCCCTGTATTGTCAACAATAGATCCTGTAATATCTTCTCCATTACCAGCCGTATTAATTGCTTTAATCCCGACTTTTGAAGGCAGGTTCTCCACAAGGTTTCCACCTTCAGGGAAGAATTGTACAGCAACCGTTTTGGCTGTCTGATTTATAGCGGTACCTGTTACTGCATTTGGTTTAGTTTTATTTACTTGGACAGCAGGGGCAGCAGTGCCGGCAATTACAATAGTCTTATCATAAAAATAATCAGGGCCGGCATTTCTCATCCACTGCGTATAGGCCCTGATCCTGTAGCGCCCTGCCTGCAGGCTGTCTGTTAGTTTAAAATCTCCCCAGGCTATTCCGGCCGACAAGGGCAGTTTAAGTTGTTTCTTAATAGAGTTACTTTGATCTATCAGTTCTACATATAGTGTATTACTAATCTGTGATGGTTTATCTGTATAAGTTTCGGTTACATAAGCTTTAAACCAAATGTTGTCACCTATAGCATAATAAGGCTTGTCCAGATGTAAATGCACTTTTTCCTGTGCATGCTCCTCATTGTAAGTTATTAATTTTTTAAGCAGTTCTTCGAACGGATCATCTGCAAGGCGAAAAGCATAAAAAAAGGTGGCTGCAAAGAGTAATACACAACAAGACAAGAGCTTAAATTTCATGAGGATCGTTAAATAATAAAGCCTCAATATATGGAATATTGAGGCTTATTACTATATTTTTAGTTTATAACTAGAAACTATTTTTCCACATCATGCTTTCTACAGGCTTAGTCGTCTTATTACTATATTTAGCGTCGTTTTTGGCATTATACATAGTCTGTACATCACCTTCAACGGCGAAATAAATCAGCTGCCCAATTGGCATTCCTGCATAAATTTTAACTGGCTGTGCACAAGAAATTTCCAGTGTCCAGGTATTACAGAAACCTACGTCACCTTTCCCTGCAGTAGCGTGAATGTCGATACCTAATCTTCCTGTGCTCGATTTCCCTTCCAGGAATGGTACATGGGCATGTGTTTCTGTATATTCTAATGTTACACCCAGGTAAAGTGTTCCTGGCTGCAGCACAAAACCATCTTTAGGTATTTCGAAGTGCTGTATTTTATTATGTGCTTTGGCATCAAGTACCCTGTCCGTATAGGTGGCCAGGTATTTCCCCAAATGAACATCATAGGAGTTGGTGCCTAAACATTCTGGTTTAAAGGGCTCAATAATTATTGTTCCTCTTTCAATCTCTTCTAAAATACGCTTATCTGAAAGTATCATTTGTAAAGTCTTTCGGCGAAATTATGATTAATTTAAGATACTTTTGCATTGATTTTTTAAAATAGGATGCCTGTAATCTATAATAAAGATATTGACGATCAGACTATACTCTCTGTATGGAAGATTGAAGAATCGGAAGAAGAGCTTTTTTCCGGTCTCCAGTTAAAACAGCATGAGCTCGATTTTCTGGCTTCCTTAAAAGGAACCAAACGTATCCTCCAATGGTTAAGTACCCGTCTGCTCCTGCGTAAAATGCTGAATACAGCAGATTATATAGATTGTCGCATGGACGAGCATGGTAAGCCTTACCTGGTTAATTCTGATTACAGTATATCATTAAGCCATTCTTACGACTATTCTTCTGTTATGATTGGAAAGAACAGAAGTGTGGGAGTGGACATCGAGCAGGTTAAAACCAAGATCCACAGGATCCAGCAGAAATTCCTTTCTCCGCCAGAACTGGCTTTGCCAAATGTGAAGGATAATACGCAGGGACTGTATGTGTGCTGGTGTGTTAAGGAAGCTGTTTACAAATGGTATGGTAAAAAAGGGTTAGAATTTAGAAAGCATATTCATATCCAGCCTTTTGAATTGAAGGATGAAGGTTCGATGACTGTTTTGGTAGACCTTCCGGAAGGAACAAGAAGCCTTACAGTATACTATTTTAACACTATTGAAGGCTATATGCTGGGGTATGTAGCCGCTTAATTTTCGAGAAAATGAACAAAGAAGTGAAATATGTGGATTGGGGACTGCTGGATTACCAGGAGGCATGGGACCGTCAGGAACTTATTTTTAAAGATACAATTGCTGTTAAAACGAGTAACCGTACCAATGGTGCTACAACAGAAACACCAAATTTTCTTATTTTCTGTGAGCACCCGCATGTGTACACTTTAGGTAAAAGCGGGCATCCCGAAAATTTGCTGCTGGATGAAAAAGGGTTGCAAGAAAAACAGGCTACTTATTATAAAATCAACAGGGGAGGGGATATCACCTATCATGGGCCAGGTCAGCTAGTTGGTTATCCGATCCTTGACCTTGATAATTTTTTTACCGATATCCACTTATATTTAAGAACATTAGAAGAGGCAGTGATCCTTACCTTAAATGATTACGGGATTGCAGCAGGCAGATATCCTGGCTTTACGGGGGTATGGATAGACGCTGATAATGAAAAGGCAAGAAAGATATGTGCCATGGGCGTCCGCTGCAGCCGCTGGGTAACGATGCATGGTTTTGCTTTTAATGTGAATACATCGCTCGATTATTTTAAAAATATTATCCCTTGCGGAATAGATGATAAAGATGTGACCTCTATGCAGCGCGAATTAGGGCACGAGCTGGATTTGGCGGAAGTGAAGGGTATACTGAAAAATCATATCGCCAACTTATTCGGTATGAATTTATTTTAATATGTATCTATTACCCTGCCCTTTTAAATACCTTACCGGTTATGATTGTCCGGGTTGTGGTTTTCAACGTGCTGTTCTGGCATTAGTAAAGGGCAATTTCCACGAAAGTTTTCATCTTTATCCACCCGCAATTCCTATCCTGCTTACTATAATTTTCGGTCTTGCGGCAAATCAATGGCTCCCTTCCAAAAGCAAATTGATTACGAATACTTTATTTGTAATCACAGGGTCAATCATATTGATCAACTACGCTTTTAAAATTTTTATGCCACATACCCACATGCAGCTTCTTTAAAATTATTACCTTCAACATCTGATATACAACTTCTTTCGTAAATTTCTGTATGAAGTTAACGGCTGCATTAATCCTTGTTTTTTTTATACTGGGCTGCGAAAAAGGTACAATAAACGGTATGAATAAAATTGATACACTTAAAATGGAAACGCCTGCTGGCCAATTGAGCTACCTCGCTCTTGGGGATTCTTATACGATTGGGGAAGCGGTTGCGCAAGACCAGAGCTTTCCATACCAACTGGCGGTAAAGCTAAATACACAAGGTGTTAAAGTCGCTGTGCCAGGGATTATAGCTAAAACAGGGTGGACGACCGGAGAGCTGCAAGCTGCTGTTCAATCTGCATCAATCACCAGAAAATTTGATATGGTTACCCTGCTGATCGGTGTAAATAACCAATACAGAGGAAATTCAATTGAGATATACCGGACAGAATTCAGATCACTGTTACAAACCGCAATCGCATTTGCCAGTGGGAATAAAGCGCACGTGTTTGTGGTTTCTATACCTGATTGGGGAGTTACACCATTTGGTAAAGGCAGCGGGAAAGAGGTGAAATCTATTTCAAAAGAGATTGATGCTTTTAATGCTGTCAATAAGGAAGAAACATTGCAAGCGGGGGTCAGTTATACTGATATTACCCCAGAATCGAGAGACGTAGCTAATGATGTTTCCCTGGCCGCAGCTGATGGATTGCACCCTTCAGGGAAAATGTACCAGGAGTGGGTTACACTACTGGCACCGGCTATTGTAAAAGCTTTTAAATAAGTTTTAACATTCTGGTAAGCTGATCGGTATATTGGTAGCTAAACCTCCATCTGATGTTTCTTTGTATTTGGAGTTCATGTCCAGTGCGGTTTCCCACATGGTATTCACAACTGCGCCCAGGCTTACCTTGGCTTTATCGGGATTGCTCTGTAAGGCAAGCTGACTTGCCGTGATGGCTTTAATGGCACCCATAGTATTTCTTTCTATGCAGGGGATTTGTACCAGACCACCAATAGGGTCACAGGTTAAGCCCAAATGATGTTCCATAGCAATCTCTGCTGCCATCATTACCTGTCGCTGTGAACCGCCTAAGCACTCTGTTAATGCCGCCGCAGCCATAGCTGAAGAGACGCCTATTTCAGCCTGACAGCCACCCATAGCTGCAGAAATTGTTGCTCCTTTTTTAAAGATGCTGCCTATTTCGGATGCGCAAGCGATAAATTGTATAATCCTTTCTTCTGTAAAACCGTCGCAAAATGCAATGTAGTATTGCAATACCGCAGGTATTACACCTGCTGCCCCATTGGTTGGCGCGGTAACCACACGGCCAAACGAGGCATTTTCTTCATTTACGGATAAAGCAAAACAGCTTACCCAGTCGAGCGTATAATTAAAACTGTTTCCTCCGGCCCTTATAGCCGCAATCCAGCTGTTGTAATCTGTATATGGCCTGTTACCAATCAATCTTTTATTTAAAGCTGCCGCTCTTCTGCCCACATTTAAACCCCCAGGTAAAAATCCGCCTGTATGGCAACCGCGGAAAGTACAGTCTTTCATCACCTGGAAATGCTGCATAATTCCTGTACGCGTTGCTGCTTCTGTACGCCACGCCAGCTCATTCTCCATTACTACTTCAGAAACTTTTAGTCCTGTGGTGAGGCACCAGTGCAGCAGGTCGCCTGCAATTTCTATAGGAAAAGGAAGGTCTACCTGCTCTTTATCCCCATTTAGTTCTCCGTCTTTCACTACAAAACCACCCCCAACAGAATAATAGGTTTCAGAATATGCTTTACCTGTAGTCAGGAATGCCTGGAAAGTAACTGCATTAGGGTGAAATGGCAAGCTCTCCAGATAAAGAAATACCAGATCGTCTGTATAATCAAACGAAATGTGATGTGAACCTGCAAGGCTAAGAAGCTGATCATTTTTAATTGCTGCAATGGTAGGATCAATCGCATCCACATCAAAAGTCACCGGATCAGCTCCGGTTAAACCAAGCAGAATTGCGATATCCGTACCGTGCCCTACACCAGTTTTAGCGAGTGAACCATATAGTAGTATTTTTACCTGTTCCACCTGGTATAGCAACCCTTTGGCAGCTAATGAAGCTGTAAATTGCTGTGCGGCTCTCCAAGGACCTAAAGTGTGTGAACTCGACGGACCTATACCTATCTTAAAAATATCAAATACGGAGATTTGTTCCCTATGCATGCACAAATCTAACTAGTTTAAGGTGAATTAGCGGTTAACTGGTTAATAAATTAATAGAAATCATAACACCTCAGTCCATTAAACTTATTATAGCTCGAACTGTTCTCGAAGTATTTTTCATAACCTACACTTGCCTCTGTAGTTCCATTGGTATTGGTATAGTTAATTTTCGAAGTTGTTGCATCATGACTGATACCGAGTCTTAATTTCTCTCCGTTTCTACTACGGCCGCCAGAGAAGATATCAAAAATCAGGGAAACTACAATTGCATCCGGCCCACCTTCACCAGCGGTACGGTACCACAGCCCTGTGTTTACGCCTTTGTATTTGAATTGTGCCCCGGCACTCATCGAAGAGACATTCCCTTGTTTATAATAAACTACTGACGGGATTAAATAGGAACCATCGTCCGAGCCATAGTTGTAATTTCTTGATAAGGGCAGGCGGTAACTTGCATTGGCAGTAATCCGTCTGGGTAGTTTTGCTTGCGCTCCGCTAAATGATTCGTCGGGCTCATTAATGTGGTGCATTGCCAGGCCCGCCATAAAACTACCATAAACAAGGTTTATCCCTGCAGCAGGATCAAAGAAAAACTTATTTGCCATATCCGGCAGCTGCGCACCACTGATGCTGCCTGGGATATACCCCAAACGGTTATCGATCTGATCCGAAAAAACAAGCTTGTTCCAGTTGATCTGCCTGTTGGTGAAGCCTGCTTGTATACCAAAAGAAAGTACAAAATCATCGCTTCCTACACTGTAAGAATAACTTGCTGCAATGTTGTTCTTTACCAGGAAAGCCGTTCCTTCAGAACTGCGGTTAAATTGCAGCCCTATACCACCACCAAAATTAGGGATATTCAAATCTGCAGAAGCATTGATGTAAGAAAGTGTACCGCTTAAACCAGACCATTGGTTACGGTACAGCATATTCATCCGGATGTCTCCTTCAAACTGTCCGGTTAAGGAGGGGTTGAGGTATAGCGGTGCATTAAAAAATTGCGAATAAATATGGTCCTGCGCCGATGCGGTTAGCGACCAGGCAGATAAAAATATAAATAGGATATAGCGCGAAAACAATTTCATTCTTCTCATTATCTTATCAGGTGGATTACGCCTGTTTTTTTCGGAGCCTTCGAATCGTAGGTCATTCCTTTCCATGCAGTGCCATTTGTAAATTCAACATCAATTTTCCAGAAGTATACTCCCTGTGGTACAGGAACCGAATTAAATGTTCCGTCCCACCATTCCACAGGCCTTCCATCGTCCAGTCGGTTGGTTTCCCACAACTTCTGTCCCCATTTATTAAACACACTCATTGTCCATGTTTTAATACCCGAACCTTTAGCCATAAACACGCGCAGCTCCGGAGTTTCACTTCCTGGCATAAACGAATTTGGTACGTAAAGATAACCCGGAACACCTATAATAGTAACTGTTCTAAATGTCGAAGTGAAACAACCTTGCTGGTTGCTTACTCTTAGTGTAACCACATAAGAGCCAGTATCAAGATAAGTATGTGATGGGTTTCGCTGCGATGAAGTTGTACCATCCCCAAAATCCCATTGCCATACTGAAGGTGAATTTGTGCTTTCATCTTCAAATCTGAATGTGTAGTTCGGGATACTGATCACGGTTGATGGTGCAACATTAAACGAAGCAATTGGAGGGGCAACAACGTGAATATATTGTGGCATGCTTACCGTATAACTACAGCCTAAAATATTAGTAGCTGTAAGTGTAACTGTGTAGTATTCTTTATCAGCATTATAAACATGTCTTGGTTCAAATTCTGCAGAAGTAGTCCCGTCACCAAAATCCCATAGATAACTTACACCGTCGGTAGTTGTATTTTTGAACTGAACAACCAATCCCGGGCAACCCAGAACATTGTCTGCGGTAAATGCTGCCAGCGGCTGTGCAAGCACGGTAATTGATTCTGTGGTGGTGGTGTCAGAACAACCATTAGAAGCAGTAAGCGTAATGGTGTAAGTGCCTGGTCTGGTAAAAGTATGCGGAACTACTTGTGGTGCAGTATTGGTAATCAATGTGGTGCCATCTCCAAAATCAAACTTAAATGTATTGGCCCCTCTCGTGTTATTATAGAAGTTAACCGTTAAAGGTGCACATCCCTCTTTTTCATTTGCATTGACAACAAGTTCAGGCAAAACAGTGTTTGGTGATACACGTAAGGTGTAAGAACTTTCTGAACTGCCGCAATCATTCTGAACAACCATTTTCACAACATAATCTCTTACTACATTGGTAATGTAAGTATGTTCTACATCCGACTTATCTGTTTTGGTCAGCAATGTTCCGTCGCCAAAATCATAGTAATAAGTATTTGTGCTTCCTGGAGAACTATTGCTGAACGTTACCCGCATTGGAGAACAGCCAACTGTTCTGCTTGGTGAGAAGATCGAAATAGGTTTCGCTTTAACAAATACAGTAGAGGTAATAGAACTGCTTCCGCATGTGGTAGTTGCTGTAAGTGTTACTGTATAAGTAGTATCCTTCCCTGTCGGCTCAGGTAAAAATGTAACAGCGCCCGGTAAGGTCTGGTTAGAAGTGGTTCCGTTTCCAAAGTCCCATCTAAAAGTTGCCCCGGTCAGCGGTGTAGAGGTATTCACAAAGTTTACCACTAATGGTCCGCAGCCCGATGTAGTACTCTGTGTAAACGATGCCGCAACACTTTGTCTGGTGCTGAAGGTATGGCTAAATTCACTTTGCGTACAACCAAGACTGCTAATTGCTACGAGTTTTATTGTTACTGATTCATTACTGTTGTTAATTGTATAGCCAGGAAAGATAATATCAGTTCCGATCTGTACATCATTTGCATACCAGGTATAAGAAGCGTTACGGTCAGGATAAGCTATAGCTCTAATGTTCGACGCATTGATAACAAAAGGGGTACATGCCTGATCTATTGTATAGGTGTACTCTGCTTTTGCATTCTCTTTTATAGTGATGATCACTGGTGTACTTACACTTCTCAATGCACCGTTGCAGGCAATTGTGCTGACAACTCTTCGGTAACGTGTGGTTACTGTTAAGGCTGGAGGGGCGTAAGAAGGGAATACTGCAGCGTTAATATTTGTCCACGTAGCACCGTTGTCTGTGCTCGATTGCCATTGGTAGTTAAAATTACCATCTCCTCCTGCTGGTGTACTGCCCGTTAGTGCCGCAGGAATAAGTCCTGTACAAATCGTTTGAGCTGCTGCAATCGTGTTATTGGTAATAGGCGGCTGAGCGATAATTCTGATTACACCGCTTGCTAGTGTGCAAGCACTGCTGATCACGGTTCTTCTAAAGCTTAGCGTGGTTGTTAAGGTATAGCTTAAGTCTTTTCCGGTTGCACCACTGATGGCTGTCCATGTAGTACCGTCCGTACTGCTTTCCCAAAGATAAGTATAGGTTCCGTTCCCGCCTGTAGGTACACTGCCGGTAATGGCAATCACCTGACCAGAACATACGTCAGCACTCGGACTGCTGATGGTATTGGTTAGCGGTGGAAGGTTGTTTATTGATACCTCATCTGCTGTAGGTCCGCATGCAGAAGTTCCTGTGATTGTCCATCTGAACACATAAGATTGTCCGGATACAATCTGTGTAACCGTTGTTTTTGGATTTGATGGATCGGTAATAATTGTATTTGGCGTGCCTGAAACCATGGTCCATAAACCAGTCTCGCCAGCTGCAGGTGCATTTCCATCAAGCAGGATGCTTGTTTGGTTACATACAATCTGATCGGCACCCGCAAGAGCGGTAGTAGATGGTGGGGTAACTGTGATCGTTACCTCATTAGAGGTTACTGCTGCGCAGCTTCCATTTTGGATAATTGCCCTGTATCTTGTATTGGCAGACAGATTTGAGTAATTCTGTGTTGCAGTAGTATTAGCGATTGGCTGCCAGCTCGCACCTCCGTCAATTGAACTTTCCCAGTTAACGATCCCGCCTACATAGCCGCTAAGGGTAATTACCCCGGTATTCAAATTCTGGCAAACAGTTGCGTCTCCGCTAAGTGTACCTGGAATGGAAGGGGTATTTACCGTAATAGTTACTTCGCTGCTACTTGCCGCACATGCCCCGGGAGCAGAAATAGTCCATTTAAACGTATAAGCTTGTCCGCCAACAAGACCAGTTACAGCAGTGTTATATAAAGTCGGATTAGCGATGTTAACACCAGTTTGTCCGGATGTTAATGTCCATAATCCAGTGCCAACTTCAGGCTGGTTACCGTTTAAAGTGTAATTGTTGACGTCGCAAATGCTTTCAGCGGGACCGGCATTTGCAACTGTTACAGCAGGATCTATAAGGACGGTTACCGTAAAAGGAGTACCCTCACAATCATTCGCTGAGTAAGGGGTAATGGTATATGTTACGCTTTGCTGCTGTGTACCAGGATTAACTAATATATCATTAATTGTTGCGTTCGCTGTTGGTACTGTAATCGTGTTTGCTCCGGTAACGCCGCCTGTCACTACATTGGTCCAGGTATATTTGGTTCCACTTAAATTAGATGTGATGGTTATGCCTGCAGCAGCACCCGTACATATCACGCCATTGGCAGGAGCTGCCGTAATAATTGGTCGCGGGGTAACTGTAACTGTCAATGTGAATGGGGCACCTGTACATCCATCATTTGTTGGTGTGATGATATACGTAACTGTTGCCGCATTAACAGGATCGCTATTGGTCAGCACATCAGTTATCGGTAAAGTGGTGCCGGCACCTGCAGACGTAAATCCGCCTGCATTAGGACTACCAGTAGCAGTCCATGTAAAAGTTGTTCCGGCAGGGGTGGCATTAGGCTGGTAGTTTAACGCAGTATTGGTACAGATCGTGGCTGTAGGTGCGCTTGTCACGATAACAGCTGGCTTAATATTAATGATCACTTCGTCAGTGATCACATTACATGGGGGCGCCAGCTCTGTTACTACGCGCAGGGTTAATGTTGCCCGGCCCGCTGTCCGCTCTGCGGCACTTGGAGTATAAGTTGGGTTTAAAATATTTCTGTTACTGAAAACGCCAGTTCCGCCAACCCACGAATAGGTCGTTACGGGAGTACTAATTGATCCCGAAAGAGTAACCGTTTCATTAAAACAAGGTGCCAGGTCTGCACCTGCACTAACGAGAGGAGCCTGTGTAAAAGTTATCACCTGTGTGTCTGTCCCTGTTCCGCAGCTGTTGGTGTGGCTAACCGTGATCGTATATTCTTTAAATTCCTTAAATAATATTTTTGGGTACTGGGACGCCGCACTTGTTCCGCCTTCATATTCAAAAAGGCCACCTGTTACTGTCCAGTTATAAGTAGCATCAGTAGCAGTGAAAGAACCCGTATAAGTAGTTTTTGTAGGTCCGGTAGTTGTATTGTTGAAATCATAAGAACTCAGGTTACATAATTTGATATCCGCAGAGAGCGTTGCCGTAGGCGGTCCGTTTACAATAACAACCTGCTCTGCGGTGGTAAATTCACCACAAGAGGCAGTAGTCACTGCAAGTTTAATTCTGTAAATCCCCGGGATAGTAAACCTGAATGTTGGTTCTTTAGAAGTAGCCGAAGTTCCATTATCATAAGTAAAAATGCCAGGCCCGGCTACAATCCAGTTGTAATTAACAGTAGGATCACAAGGAGCATCAATTACAGTGGTATTAGTTGGTGTAACTACAGCAGGTGAACATAGTGCTAATGGTGATGAGCCGGGTAAGGTAAATGAAGGTTGAGG
>Ga0247803_1000605_pt1 | contig 19266 bp, 13 predicted proteins | sample UWRJL014104B1_FD_180928 | JGI IMG/M metagenome (GOLD analysis project Ga0247803, IMG submission 180928) | Plant litter microbial communities from Arlington Agricultural Research Station in Wisconsin, United States - UWRJ-L014-104B-1 | ecosystem: Environmental > Terrestrial > Plant litter >...
TTGCTTATATCGTCAGCACAGGACCAGACAGCACCCGCAGAACCGATTTCACTGTCTATTCCATAATCGATGACCTGAATCGTATCGTTGATCTTATAATGCGGCCTGGTCTGGTTCTGTGTTTTGATAAACTTTCGTTTTGGTGCCGTGGCAGTCATTTTTAAAGGTGTGAAAATCCTTTCCTGAATCACGTCGGACCAAAGTTTTCCGGTCAATCTTTCAATGATGCGGCCTGCTGCGGAATACATAATGTTTTGGTATTCAAATCCTGCACGCATTGAATACTGCGGTTTGATCAGTGCCATACGTCTGAACATTTCGTTGACGGGAATGTTCATCGCACCGGTAAAAAAATCGGTGTTGCCCAGGCCGCTGTCGTGAATCAAAAGATCACGGATTTTGAGCTCACGTGTCACATAGGAATCATAAAGCTGAAGTTCTGGCAGGTATTTGTGAACGGGATCGTCCCATTTAATTTTTCCTTCATCGACCAGCATGGCCATCAGCGCCACAGTCATTGCCTTGGTCGTTGAAGCACATGCAAATAATGTCTGTGTGTCAACCGGATCAGGTTTGCCGATTTCTTTTACACCATAGCCTTTTTTGAAAATAACTTTTCCATCCTTAACAACCGTAATGGACATGCCCGGTACTTCCCATTCTTTTCTGACTGTTTCTACATAATTGTCAAATTCTTTAATTTGCTTTTTTGATATACGATCTTGTGTAAAGCCGTTGAACGCAATTAATATCAGAAAAATTGATAATAAAATTTTCATGTAGGGACTGGAATAGGTGAGGCTACTGAAAAAGAAAATAGTCGTAAATCGAACGTGTGAGATGGGCAATGGTCTGTTCCCGTTGCTCCATTGGTTGTTCTGAATCTGACACAAAAACGGCAATCGCAATATGTCCTGCACCATCCGGAAGTGTAATAATTCCCACATCATCCGTTGCACTGGCATTTAATGAACCTGTTTTGTGCGCGACCAAAGTAGATGGTGGAAGATATCCTTTCAGCCTGGCTGCTCCGCCGCGGCATCTTTCCATCACTGCCAGCAGATTATCCCGGCTTTCAGGCTTTAACGATGAGCTCTGATAAATTCCGGTCAGCAGATCAACCATCGCCAGTGGGGTAGAGGTATCCCGAGGGTCCTTTCTAAGTTTCATTTCAGCCGCGGTTCTGGATTCGGGAGTCGTACTTTTTAATAATTTATCATAAAATCCAAGCGTCCATTCAGACTCTGCCGGCAAAGTCACACCTTCCAGGTCGGCGATGAGCTCGACGATGGTGCGGTCAACAGACATTCCCTGAATACCCAATTCTTTCATTTTTTGATTTACAGCCTTTGGGCCGCCAGCCAGCCGAAGCAAAATGTCGGTAGCAGAATTATCACTGATCACCATCATCAGTTCCAGCAGGTTTTGAACAGAAAGCTGTACACCTGGTTTGGCAAACAATACATCCAACGTGCCGCTTCCCGGATGAAGATCCGAAGGTTGCAAATTCACCATCGTCATCAGGGAAAGTTCTCCTATTTCGATTTTATTAAAAAGCTGAACGGCAATGGCAACCTTAACGGTACTTGCCATTGGGAAGGCTTCGTTTAAGTTCAGACTGATCTGTTTACCGCTTTCCAAATGGCGCGCACATACGCCTACTCTTCCATTGGCAAGTTTAGCGATACGTTCCAGCTCGTTTTGCAGTCTCGGTGAAACAACCTGGGTAATGTTTTTGACAGCTTGCTGCGAATGCGCGGAACAGGTAATGAAAAGAAATCCAAAAGCAAAAAAATGTCTTAAACCTAAATTTTTCCGGACCATCCCAATCTTGTTTTACATTAAATTTTACGAAACAATGTCTCAAATACACATGCAATGCGCATTGAAAATTGCAAATTGAATATTATTTAAAATAAATTATTGATTTTCAGGAATAAAACTCAGTGCCTGTTCAATATCCGCGATCAGATCTTCAACATTTTCAATCCCAACAGAATAACGGATCAGACTTTCCGGAATGCCCAGCAGCGCTCTCTGTTCTTCGCTGAGCTCCACATGGCTTGTTGTTCTTGGCGGCCCCGCCAGTGTGCTGACCGAACCCAGACTGGCTGCAAGATGCACCAGTTTTAATTTCGGTAAAAATGTCTTTACAGAATCGTAACTCCCTTTTAGCGAAAAGCTTAAAACGCCACCGAATCCTGACATCTGTTCTTTTGCAATTTCATGTCCGGGATGCTCTTTCAGGCCGGGATAAAAAACGGAATCTACCTTTTCATGGGCTTTCAGATAGTTTGCGATGATCATTGCCGAAGCATTCTGCCGTTCGATACGCAGTTCAAGTGTTTTCATACCGCGCGCGATCAGATAAGCAGCATCAGCCTGAAGACTTGCTCCGTTGATCTCCCTGAAAGCATAGACTTTTTTAACCAGTTCCTTTTCTCCGCAAAGCAGCCCGCCCATCGCGTCGGAATGTCCGCAAAGAAATTTGGTTGCACTGTGAACGACCAGATGCGCGCCGAGTTTTATCGGGTTTTGGTTAATTGGCGTGCCAAAAGTATTGTCTACCACGACGATTGCGCCCACTTGACGGGCAGCAGCAGAAAGACGTTTGATATCAATGACTTTCAGCGTAGGGTTAGTAGGCGTTTCCAGATATAAAATGTCACAGCCTTTGGCTACTTCTGCTTCAATTTGTTCGTGATCCGTTGTTTCGCAAAGTGTCACTTCCACATTGTAATGAGGCAGAAATTCAAGGAACAATTTGCTGGTGCCGCCGTAAGTGTCTTTAATGGAAACCACTCTTTTTCCTGGTCCAAGCAGCGCAAACAAAGTGTTACTGATTGCTCCCATGCCCGTTGCAAAAGAAGTGGCTGCTTCGGCACCTTCCAGCAAACGGATTTTTTCTTCCAGCACATGGACAGTCGGATTGGTATTGCGGCTGTAAATATGCCCCTCTGATTTGCCGGTTGCCACTGCATACCACTCGTCAAGATCCTCGTAGGAAAAAGCAACACTTTTAACGATCGGCGTTGTAGTGGCCCCGTCGGGGTAGCGCTCTGTTTCACCTGCCCATACCGAAGTAGTTCCTTTTTTTGCGTTCAATTCACTCATTATCTTGTGTTTGATAAATATTTTTTTGGTAAAATCAGCTGATCATTCCGTTTGGCTGATCAGTGGTGGGTAATTGCGTATGCTGGCCCATATCGTTGTCTTTCAGGCTGACGCCTGTAATCTGCAACCTGAACGCTTCCTGGACAAGATACATTATTTTATCTATTGCCAGCGCTGCGGAAAGTCCTTTTTGGCGAATATTGGAAATGCAGTTACGCCTTTCGTCGGTCAGGCCTGGCGATGGTGCGTAGGTTATGTAAGCGCCCATGCTGTCAAAAGAGCTTAGCCCAGGCCTTTCTCCTATAAAAATGATACTCAGTTTTGCTTGGAGTAAACTGCCGATTTCGTCCGCAATAGCCACACGCGCCTGTTCAACCAGCGAAATAGCCGAAATGGAAAAACTCAGTTTTTGTGCTTCCTGAATCAGTAAACTCACCACCGGCCAGGCATTTTCGTTGATTGCAGAGGCAGATAAACCATCGGCAAGAATGATGCACAAATCACATGGCTGGGCGTGCAGTTGCTGAATTTTCCTGACTGAATCATCCGCGAGTCTTCTTCCCAGGTCGGGTCTCTGCAGATATATGTCGCGGTTGGCAGCCTGGCTGTGCAGGGAAATCACCGGCTGGTGTATTTCTTTAAGTAAATCAATCAACGGCCTCTGATCCAGAGAGGAGTAAACCGCATCCTTGGCATGGGCGTGTGCAAGTTTAAAAGCCAGCGATTCAGCCATTGGGATCGATACACCGGTTTTCCCCAGGGCAATTCGCGCATCCGTATATGCTTTCAGCGACTGCCACTCGTCGGGTTCTATATAAGTTTTTAAGATTTTGTTCATGCTTCGAAGAGTCCTGCGTAAAGACTTTTTTGGTTGCCGGTAAAAAGCCGGTTGCTGTCAGAATCCATAATTCCCTGCCGCAGCAGCCAGTTTTCAAACTCTGGTGCTGGTCTGAGGCCTAACACGCGTCGCAGATAAAGCGCGTCGTGGAAGGAGGTAGACTGATAATTAAGCATGATGTCATCCGCTCCGGGAACACCCATGATAAAGTTAATGCCGGAAACGCCCAGCATCGTCAGCAAGGAGTCCATGTCGTCCTGATCCGCCTGGGCGTGATTGGTATAACAAATATCCATTCCCATAGGTAACCCCATCAGTTTTCCGCAAAAGTGGTCTTCCAGGCCCGCACGAATAATCTGTTTTCCGTCAAACAGGTATTCCGGACCAATGAAACCAACAACGGAATTGTGCAAAAATGGCTTGAAATGGCGTGCAACTGCATAGGAGCGGACCTCACAGGTTTGCTGATCCAGTCCCAGATGCGCATTGGAAGACAATGCACTTCCCTGGCCGCTTTCAAAATACATCACATTGTTACCAACTGTCCCGCGGTTTAAAGAAAGTCCTGCTTCATAACCTTCCTGCAAAATGGCCAGGTTGACTCCAAAACTGGCATTCGCCTTTTCCGTTCCTGCAATAGACTGAAACACCAGATCCACCGGAACATTTTGCCCGATGAGTTCAATGGTGGTAGTGATATGACTTAAAATGCAGCTCTGCGTCGGGATTTCGAAGCGCTCTCTGAGATCATCAATTAAATAAAGTAATTTGGCTGTCGCCGCCGGGCTGTCTGTGGCCGGGTTAATGCCAATTACTGCATCGCCGCTTCCGTAAAGTAGCCCGTCAAGCACGCTTGCCGCAATACCACGCACATCATCCAGGGGATGATTTGGTTGAAGGCGAACAGACAAGTGCCCTTTTAAACCAACTGTATTTCGGAAACGGGTGATAACCTCGCACTTTTTGGCAACCAAAATTAAATCCTGGTTACGCATCAGTTTTGAAACCGCTGCAACCATTTCCGGCGTCAGGCCCATGGTGAGCTTTTGCAAAGCAATTGTATCTGCCTGGTCGCTCAAAAGCCAGTCACGAAGTTCACCAACTGTAAAATGGCTGATGGGAGAAAAGGCACTAAAATCATGGGAATCAATGATCAGCCTGGTCACTTCGTCGCTTTCGTATGGGATTACAGCCTCATTTAAAAATCTTTTTAATGGTACATCTGAAAGAGCCAGCTGGGCTGCCACACGCTCTTCGTAAGTTACAGCGGCCAGCCTTGCCAGCACATCGCCCGAACGAAGCGGACTGGCTTTGGCAAGCAATTCCCGCAGGTCATCAAAACGGTAAGTAAATCCTCTAATTGTATATTGATAAGACATGGAAATCTACATTTATTCAGCCGTAACAGCTGATTCAATTATATTGCGGTGCATACCTGTTGTATAGAAAATTATGGCAATTACAGCAAGGCCGCTAAAAAATATCAGTCCGAGCCAGGGATAGAAATACATCATGGCAATGAGTGCTACCAGGGCCAAAAGAAGGGCAATGGCGGGAAAGTAAGGGTAAAAGGGTGCTTTGAAAGGCCTTTCCATGTCAGGCTGACTTCTTCTTAATTTGAAAAGAGAAAGCATGCTGATCACATAAACGACTACCGCTCCAATAGTGGAAATGATTACCAGTTTCATAGTATCCAAAATCAGCAGCGCAATGATACCCAATACAGCACCGGCCATTAATGCCAGGTAAGGAACCTGTTGTTTTTTGCTCACTTTCGAAAGTCCTTTTGGCAGGTAACCCGCGCGGGCAAGCGCATACATTTGTCTGGAATAAGTGATGATGATGCCATGAAAAGAGGCGATCAGACCAAAGAGACCCACACTGGCAAATAATTTGGTCAAGGCATTTTCGCGTCCTAAAACCAGTGCAATCGATTCGGGCAATGGATAATCCAGGTTGTCCAGATTTTCCCAATGCGCAATTCCGCCCACGCTGACCATCACCGCCAATGCGAGCACGGTCAGCGTTAAAAGTGCAGAAATATATCCTTTGGCAATTGCCTTTTTTTCGTCTTTCACTTCTTCCGCAACCATCGCTACGCCTTCCAGACAAACATAAAGCCAGATCGCAAATGGCATGGCTGCGAAAACACCTCCCCAGCCGAAGGGCATCGGATTGTGCATGAAGGTTTCCAGCTTAAAGTGCGGAGCGACCACACCAATAAACAGAACAAGCTCTCCGATTGCAAGCAGTGTCATAATCAATGAAAACCAGGCTGCTTCCTTGATTCCCAGTAAATTAATGACGGTAAAAAGGATAAATGAAATGATCGATGCCATCAGCACCGGAACGGAGGGGTAGAGGAAATGCACATAACTCCCCAGTGCCAGGGCGATTGCAGGAGTGGCAAATAAAAATTCGATCAATGTGGCATAACCGGCCACCAGCGCCCCCAAAGGACCAAAAGCTTTTAGTGCATAAGCAAAAGGACCACCGGCATTGGGAATGGCCGTGGTTAGTTCCGTGAAGCTGAAAATGAATGTAAAATAGAGCAATGTAATTACCAGTGTAGCAATCAAAAGGCCGATTGTACCGGCAACGCCCCAGCCATAATTCCAGCCAAAATATTCTCCCGAGATGACGAGTCCAACGCCTATTGCCCACAAATGAATGGGTTTTAATGCTTTTTTAAGCGTAACCTGCTCGTTTTCCATCGGCTATAATGATAATTGGTGTAAATGAACAGCGGAAAAGCGGCAACCTGTCGGTCATCCGCTTTTCCGTTTTAAATTAACAGTATTTTACTTAAGAATATACATCTGAAGGTTCACATCATCACTTCCGCCAAACTGGCTGCTAATGGCTTGTTGAACATTCTCAGTATTGTAATCAAGTTCTTTCTGTGGATACAGCCAGCGAACCGGCATTTTTGTAGCAGGTAAGTTTCCATTTGAGGCAGGATTGATCGGGAACGCCGGGTAGCCCGTACGTCGGTTTTCAAAAAAGGCATTATACGGAGCCTGTAAGAATGTTGCCAGATAATTCTGTGTGATGATCTGGCTAAGCTGCTGCTCGGTTGTACCGGCCAGTTTAACTTTGTCAGAAGCCACGTAGGAAGCAATATAAGCATCCGTCATTTTCATGTTGTGGTGATACAAAGCATTGTCAGGCGTGTATGAGGCTGTAAACTGCATTGCTGCCGTTATTCCTTCTGAATAATAGGCCGATGCAGTTGAGGTTGTAATCCATCCGCGAAGCGCCCCTTCGGCCAGGATAAACTTCATCATCGGGTAGCTCAAAAGAAACACTGGCTCCGAGTTAGGCAGTTCTGTATAGCGGCTGTTGAGCGGAGAGTAATTTTTGGTTCCAAAAATACTGCTGATCGAAGAGTAGATCATGGATGGATCTGTTCCAATGTAGGCAGTTGGATCATTCACAGCAGAACCTGAGGCCACTTTTACCGGTGAAGGATTTGCGTAGTAATACAAACGATTATCATCCAGGGATTTTAATTTTTCAACAATCGTTTCAGAAATCATAGGGTATATCACCGCAGGATTACCCAGTTTGTAAAACGGATAGCGCTGTCCGGCCTTGTCGGAATATACCAACTGAAAATTATCCGCGTTACTTGCAAAAATCGGTCTGCTGGAAACGATTTCTTTGAAGCGGTCTATAACGCGAAGATCAGCTTCCCCTGTTTTTTTATAAAGATTTAAAAGGACCTGAAGTTCAAAAGTGTTTACCAGTTTACGCCATTTGGTGATATCGCCTGCGTAAACAGGATCTCCGTCAAATTTGGTACCCGCAGCAAAGAGTTTATCCGCCTCGTCGAGCTCCGTCAAAATACCAGCAAACACTTGTTTCTGTGTATCGTATTTGGGAGCCACAGTACCTTTTTCTCCGCTCAATGCTTCGCTGTAGGGAATATCACCCACACGCATTGTCAAAGCAAAAAATTTCCATGAGCGGATGAATTTACCCAGAGCCGTGTATGAATTTTTTAAAGGTTCAGTCGGAGCAAAAGCAATCATTTTCTCGACGTTTGTCAAGGTCGGTATGCCGTCGTAATTAGTCCTGCCCAGATAGTTGTATTGTAAATCTTCCGCAAACTCGGTGTAAATGACGGATTTACTGAGAAAATGCGGGGAAAGAAAACTTTTTCCCGATGCAATGGTAACGTCGGTGATATTCAGAATCAGTCCTGTTGCCAGCATTGAAGAGCTGGTTTTGACAGCAGCGTCAGGATTGGTGTTGAGTTCATCAAAACCTGAGCAGCCAACCAGGGACAGCACAGTCAGTCCTATTGCTATATATTTTTTAGATAATGTTCTCATTGATAAATGCTTTAAAGTTTTCAATTAAAATGTCAATTGAAGGCTACCTCCCAAATAGCGTACAGAAGGAGCTGTCAGCTGCGTATCGTCGGCCTTGTCCGGATCTGCAAAACGGAACTCTTTTGTCCACATGAATACATTCTGGCCTGTTACAGAAACCATGATCGAACGCGCTCCCAGTTTTTTGGATATAAATCCCGGAAGGGTATAGCCGATCGAAATTTCACGCAGTTTCAGGAATGTGGCATTGGTTACACCTCTTGTGCCATCGCCATAAGAACGTGCATAGTCCTGATAAGAAACTTTCGTTTCATTTTTAGCATAGGTTCTCGTATCGCTGGTAATGTTTCCATAATTGTCGAACTTCACTTCACCGGATGCTACGACAACACCTGCCCCAACGTAGGATTTGTTTTTGTTAACCACTTCGTCATACCGGTACTGGTTGTCCGAATCAGGGTGAGAACCCGTATCCCACATTTTATATGAGGTATAATTGTTGAGGAAACCACCTATGCGTCCGTCAAAGTTTACACCAAACCGGAAGTTGTTCCAGCGAATGTTGTTGGCCAGGCCAAAGATGAATTTAGGATCTGTGTAGCCATAAAGGTAATTGTAATCACTTGCCAGTGCTAAACCATTAGTGCGGTGTATCACATTGCCTTCAGGATCTTTCAGCCATGTTCTACCTGTGTAGGTGTCATATCGTCCGCCTTCTGTGGTCCAGGAATTTTTTGCCGAGAAAACCGGGTCGAGCGTTTTGTAATAGCGGTGGTTATAAGACCAGTTGGCCGATGCATCCCATTGCAGACTGCTTTTCTTCACAATGGTTGCGTCCAGTGTGAGCTCTACGCCCTTGCGAAGATATGTCTCGTCGATATTAATCAATGTCGTGTTAAAGCCTGACGCAGAAGAGACATTGGCGCTTCTTTGAATGTTGTAATTATATTTATTAAAATAGGCGGCATCAAATCTTAATCGCTTTTTTAAAAAATAGGCCGCTGTTCCAATTTCCCAGGTACGGTTGGTTTCCGGTTTTACCATGCCACCAATAATTGTTCCGGGATAGTAAGCAGAATTCAATGCGTCCCAGTCTGCAGTGACTGTCGAATAGGTCTGATTTGTAGCGTAAGTACCTAAGTCAGATTTTGAAACGGTCCACGATCCACGTACTTTCCAAAAATCCAGAAAGCCAGGCAGTGATTTGAAAAATTCGCTGATTACTACACTACCGCCAACCGATGGATAGAAATAGGAACGTGAAGTTTTTGGCATGGTAGAACTCCAGTCATTTCTTCCGGTAATATCCAGGAATATACGGTTTTGATAAGAAATTGTCGCTTTCCCCAACAAACTGTTTACTTGCTTTCTTCCCAGGAAGGTATTGTCTGAAATGTTTTTGTTAACCGTAACATCCGGTCGCTCCACGGAATTGTTTAATGAGTAATAGCCGGGAATAACAAGTCCACCTCTGGTAGCACTGTAAAGGCCTTTGTTTTCGTACCGGTAAATGGTACCGCCGGCAAGTGCGTCAATGGCAATAGGGCCAAACGTTTTGTTGTAGGTCAGCAAAGCGTCGCCATTAAAACTGTAACCGGTTCTTTTATCCAAAGAGTACAAACCTGCTGCGTCCCATCCTCTGGTTGACAGAATATTTGGCGGGTTACGCTTGGTTTCATCATTTTGATAAATGTCAAAACCTGGTCTGATCATCAGTTTTGCTCCCGGAAAGAGTTCATAGTTGATAGTCAAACTGCTGTTCATTTTGTTTTGCTCAATGCCATTCAGTTTTTCATAGGCCATCAGATAAGGGTTGTCATACCATGCCTTGTAATGCCAGTTTTGCTGTTGGTCCTTTACGAGCCAGTAATCTTTGTATTTGCTCAGATCGTATTCCGGCCCCATCCATACCAGGATGTTGTAAATGTAGCCTTGTGCGCTGTAACCGGATCCTGAAATCTGCGGAGCGGTTACCCGATTGTATCCAACCTGCGACGAGACGGTTAATTTTTCGCCAATCTTAATATCTCCGCTTAAAGAGAAGTTAATGGTATTGGATTTGAGGTTAGGAAATTGCCCTTTGTTGTAAATATGGTTTAGTGAAACTCTCAGACTTCCGTTTTCACCGGTCTGGCTAACACTAATATTGTTATTGCTGATCATACCCGAGACCAGGAAGTCCTTGAAATTATCTCTTCCGCGAGAAGTAAGCTCGGTATTTTCCATTTGCTTGGTAATCGGATTCCACTGGTTGGCCATTTGTCCAATATCCAATTTAGCTCCCCAAATGTAATCCGTAGGGTCGTAAACACCACCCAAGCCTGCGCTGTAACTCTTCTGATTATCAGGCAGCATCAAAAATCCTGCATTGAACATGTTGTTGGTATTAACCGTAACGGTCAGTCCTTTTGAGCCGGCTCCTCTTTTTGTAGTTACAATAATGGCTCCGCTACCTCCGCGTGAGCCGTATAGAGCAGCAGCAGTAGGTCCTTTTAACACATCAATACTTTCGATGTTATCCTGAGGAATACTGCCCAAATTCATATTGCCGTAAGGGACACCATCGATTACAAGCAGGGGAGTTTCTCCGCGAAGGTTGATCGTTGGTGCCTCGTTGAATTCAGTACTGTTTTTGATCCATAAACCTGCTACCCGGCCGGTCATTGAGGTGGCAACATTGGTTCCTTTTACCGTTTGTAGTGTTGAGCCGCTAATTTTTTGCACGGCATAACCAAGGGATTTTTCTTCACGTTTGATACCCAGTGCAGTTACAACTACTTCACCTAGCTGCTGCTGGTCATCAGCCAGTGAAACGTTGATTTCAGCCCTGGATCCTACAATTTCCTCTATGGTAACGTAACCGATAAAGGAGAAAATAAGGACGTCCTCACTTTTTGGAACAGTAAGTTTGTAATTACCATTGGCGTCAGTGGTCGTTCCGATCGTTGTCGCTTTTACAATAACGTTTACACCCGGTACCGGCTGTTTGGTTTGCGCATCCAATACCTGACCTTTTATGGATATTTCAGCGGCAGCTGATTTTATCTGACGCGGATATGAATTTTTGGTAATCGAATGTGCAAAGGAAACGGAGGCTGTCAGTGATAAAAAAAGCAACTGAAAAAGGAAATGTTTGAAGAATGCCTGCCAGCAAACTTTGTTAGTTAAAGGTTGTTTCATACATTTACATGGTTTTATTTCTATAAAAAATAGGACAATAATTCTTCTGTTTATCTGGAGAGATAATTTCATCGGAAGGAGCTATCAATTTAGCCTGGCTGCGGTAGGACGCAGCCAGCCTTTTGTTACGGGTAGTAAAATCAGGTAGTGTTTTATGTCATAGGTTCGTTTTAAGATTGGTAAGTCGTAAGCGATACTTCAAAAAAAAGAATCCGGGCTATTGAATCTGGTTGTTTATGTTGGAAAATTACCAATGAGCCGAATCGATCCGGGGTCAAATATAAAGAAAGATATATCTGTACTGCATTAATTGGGCGCTATTTTTTATTGTCTAATTAATAATGGCAAAATTAAAAGTGGGTAAAACAGAAAAGTGTAAACTTTTCTATAATCATTTCTAAAAATGCAAATAACAGAATAATTAAATTCCTTTTGCCCGGAGCGCAAATGATAAAAAAGAAGTCTTCTGAGAGATTTTGATGTAGTTTGTCGTGATCACCTTGCCGGTATCAATGATTACATGTTTTCCAAGTCATGACATCCTGGGAGACAATAAATTTTGTAAAAACATGCTGTTCATCGATCACGATTTTTCTGTCTTAAAATTTGTAATTAAGGGTAATTATAATTTGCCGTAGCGGTTTTACGTCAAACAGATTAAATTGCCAAGGATTTAAATAACTAATCCGGTTGGTTAAATTCATGGCATTGACCTGTAATTCATAATTTTTTAAGTTATAGCCCAGAGCCATATCCCAGGTATAGTTACCGGGTATTTGAAGGTGTGGGTCATTTGTAATTCCGGAAAAATACCTGCCTTTGTAAAATAGGCCTGATCCGAGCGAGAGGCCTTTCAGCCATTTATCCGGATGATAATATAAGCAGATATTCGCAGCTACTTTTGGAGCATTCGGTAATAAATTGCCTTCGGAGTAACCAGGATCAAAAATCACCTTGGTGCGGTTGAAAGAGGCACCGGCTGTTACAGAAACCGATGGCAGAACTATTCCTTGCGCATCGATTTCTATACCTTCGCTGCGCTGGTGCCCATCATAATATACGTTATATTCGTCATAATTTGGATTTATCGGATCAAGATAAACGTAACCATACGGATTGTGTTTGTTGATTTGGAAAAGGCTTAGCGTCATTCCCAACTTTTTTGATAAAAGATCCATTTTTGCCCCGGCTTCGATCTGTGAACTGATGGTAGCGGGAGGGAGTGCATATTGTTTATAATTTTGGCAAATATATCCGGCGAAACAGGTTATTGCCAAACCGTTAAGAGGTAATCGTATTTGTTAGATCTTTTGTGACCTTTGTGAAACCAATTACCGTTCCGTCGTTATCATGAATTGCCGTAATGGTTACCTGTCCCCAAAATCGTGTGGCATCCTTTCGCAGTCGCCATCCGCTGTCCCGGGCAGTACCCTCTTGCCTTGCCTTACAGATTAAATTAAGATGCCGTTTTTCGAGTTGATCCTGCTCCGAATAAAATATGCTGAAATTCCGGCCAATAATCTCATTTGCTTTATACCCCTTTAATTTTTCTGCCCCCTTGTTCCAGTTTTCAATGAAACCGTTTTCGTCCAGGATCAGAATTGCATAGTCTTCTATTTCTTCAACCATCTTTTGATAACGAATGACCCTTAAATCTTTGACTGCCAGTGATTCTGATACAATTTCCTTTACCTTGGAATCTAAATTATTGGCTTCTTGACCGAGCATCACCAGCCAATTTTCATCCATGCTGGCAAAACCATCCTTTACCAGATTTACCAGCCCAATAATATTGGACAAAGGATGTCTGATCTCATGGGATTGCATAAAAGCTATTTTTTTTAAAGACTCATTTTTTATCACAGTTTCGGCAATTTGCTTTTGAAGCAGAAAACGGCTCCAACTCAGCTCCAGCAATGCTGTAGCCTGTTTTGAAAGGCTTGCCAGGGTTTTTTCCTGTAATTTGGACATACTGTTTGGCTTTAAATCAAACAGGCAAAGCGTGCCTATTTTCAAGCCGCCGCTCAGAATTAAAGGCGCTCCTGCGTAAAACCTGACATAAGGAGAGCTATCCACCAAAGGATTGTCATGAAACCGCAGGTCCTGTGATGCGTCGCCGATAATCAGAACCTCATCCTTTTGTATCGCAAACTGGCAGAAAGAAGTTTCCCGTGGCATCGCTTTTATCTCGAAACCAACTGCTGCGCGTATCCAGTTCATTTCTTTACCTAACAAAGTCAATAAGGCGACAGGTTTGTCGCATAACTGGCTGGCCAGGTCCACGATATTTTGAAATTCGGTTAGTTTACTTAATTCCAAATTCAAAAAAAGCTCCGCCGTTTGGGACCGGATATCTTCATCGTCTAACATATTCATTTCATTATTGGATAATGTATTTTGTCAGTATCTAATTTTAAATATTCGCAGTGTTAAAACGATGTACTAAATGGTAGACACATTCAAGTGATATCAGAGGCCAACCATTGCCTCGGATATAATTTCTCTTAGTACTTCCTTTCGGATTGGTTTGGATATGAAACGTCTAACTTCCTGATATGAATTTGCAGTTGCAATATCTATTTCATCAGTAGAGGAACTTACCATATAAATAGAATGGCGGTTAAACGCGAAGTTGGAATTTCTGAGCCGGTCCAGAAACTGCCAGCCATTAAGTCTTGGCATGTTGATATCCAACAAAATAATATCAGGTAATAGCGACTTCTCATCCATATTCTGATTAAAGAACTCGATTGCCTCCTGGCCGTCATTCAGTTCAAGAATCAGGGTTGCCGGCGATAAGGCACGGATCAAAGTTCTAATTACGAACTTATACACTAAATCGTCGTCAATGATGCCTATGGTCATTATTTATAAAATTTAATTTCATTACACTATTTTAAGTATTAACCACACCATATTTTGTTCTATGGCGTTTTCATGACATGTTCCACAGTTTTCAATTTTGCATACAGAAAAATAGTGTAAACAAAAGGGTCAGAATCACTATCAACCTTCTCAATCGTAAACCAGATCATTGAGCAGATAATAGTTGATTTATTCAGGGCATAACTTTACTTAAAAAAATCGTGCTACAAGCGTAGAATAATCTCTATGTGTAATTAATCTATGTACCGAACATATTCTATTCAATGTTAAATTAGTTGTATTTTTATTGAATGGAAGGACGTATGGATAGGATGGATGATGAAAAGAACAGGGCTGCTGCATTTGCTCATCAGGAAAATAAGAGACTGGAGGCACTGTCCAGCTATTTTATTCTGGATTGAGCCAGTCCGAAGGAGTTTGATGATCTTACCGAACTCGCTTGCCTGGTTTGTGATGCACCCATCTGCCTGATTGCTGCTTTATTGATCAGAAAAAACTATGGGTGAAATCCGTTAGAGGGACAAAGGTTAGCGAAATGAATCGGCAGACCTCATTTTGCCAATATACGATCCTGCAAGGCTCCATTCTTGAAATCGCCGATGTTTCCCTTAATGAGCGTTTTACGGCCAATGACCTGCTCGCCGAGCATCCGGACATACAGTTTTATGCCGGATTTCCACTGATAGACCCCGAAGGCTACGCGCTGGTTGCCATCCGTGTGCTGGACTATCATGTCCGAAGACTGTCTCAGCCGCAAAGCCGGGCACTCCAACTGATAGGCTCCCAGGTAGTGGCATTAGTAACAGATCAAAAAAAGCTGGAACAGTTCGGGCTTCTGCATCAGCGGGTCCACTTGCAAGACCCGATTGGTAACGATAAAAACAGCAGCAGTGAAGAAAAGCTCAAATCGTTTTTTGAAAACGCGCGGGGTCTAACGTGCCGGAACATGTTGTGGTGAATGCTGAAACAGCCAACGGGCAGTGCAAAAGGATTTACGGGACTGTCCAGGAAATTGATGAGAAGAAAGGGACAGAGCTGCTGATTGAACAGACCAAAGAACAGTTGAACATACAACAGGCACGATTGCTGGCATTTGTCGAGCATATACCTGTAGTGGCCGCCATGTTGGACTGCGAAATGAGGTATCTCTCGTCATTAGCCGAAAATGGGAACAGGAATATGCCCTGGCTGGCAAAGACATTATTGGACGGAGCCATAATGAGGTGTTTAAAAATACGAGTCAGCGGTGGAGGGATATTCATCAGTATGCACTTTCCGGCCAGGGTGTGCAAAAAGGGGAAAAATTGTACCGGCCGGACGGGTTGGGAGCACGGCAAATACCTGTCGTGGGAAGTGTGGCCCCGGCAGACAATTCACAAGGTGAGAAGAAAGATGTCCTGACCAGATTGTTCTTTTAAACAAACAGCTTGTTAGCTTGATATCATGATTCAGGTCATAGGTGGAAGTGACCCTGGTCAAAGCTTCAATCATGGGGCAGAATGCCTATTTTACTTTCAATAATTTAGCATTGATTGCTACAACAACAGTAGATGCACTCATCAGAACCGCACCCATGGCTGGGCTGAGCATAAACGTAGGATACATAACACCTGCCGCCAACGGAATTGCGATGACATTATAACCGACCGCCCAAGCCAGGTTTTGAACCATTTTCCGGTAAGTAGCCCTTCCGAATGTAATCATCTGCACCACATCCATAGGATCACTATTGACAAGGATAATGTCGGCCGTCTCAGCTGCAACATCTGTTCCTGAACCAATGGCTATACCCACATCAGCCTGAGCCAAAGCCGGTGCATCATTGACACCATCACCTGTCATGGCAACAGTTTCTCCTTTATGCTGAAACTCTTTTACCTTATCCTGCTTCTGATGCGGCAAAACATTAGCCAGATAACCGTCCATACCTAACTTTTTGCTTACAGCTTCTGCAATTTTTTCATTATCTCCAGTCAGAAGGAAAGTTTTGATATTCATCTTTTTCAATGCGGCAATCGCCTCAAACGCACTTTCTCTGATTGAATCCGCGAAGGTGATGATGCCCGCCAGCTTTCCATCAATGAGTATGAAGTTTACCGTATCAGTAGCCTGATCAACTTGCTCAGGGATTTCAGGCAACGGAATGTTTTCCTGATTAAAATAATTAGGTCCGGCTGCCGCTACTTTTTTTCCGTTCACAGTTCCTGTCACGCCGATACCAGGCATATAATTAAAATCGGCAGATGCCCAGAGTTCTAACCCTTTTTCTTTCAGTTTCCGGATAACCCCGTGCGCGATATGATGTTCGGAGTTCTGCTGAACCGCGGCAGCATATTGAAGGATCTGATCGGCAGAAAACCGCTGGTCTCCAACGATGATCTGCTGGATTTCGTGTGAGCCTTTGGTAAGCGTACCCGTTTTATCGAAGATGATTGTTGTCAGATTACGTGCATTCTCGAAAGCAGTACGGTTACGAATCAAAAGACCGTGTGTTGCTGCAAGTGTTGTCGAGATGGCGATGACGAGTGGAATCGCTACTCCCAAAGCATGAGGGCAGGAAGTTACCATCACAGTTACCATTCTTTCCAAAGCAAAAGACAAACTCTGTCCGCTGGAAAACCAGACAATAAAAGTGACGATTCCGACCGTAATGGAAACCAATGTAAGCCATTTAGCAACTTTGTCAGCCAGATTCTGGGTAGTGGATTTAGCGCTCTGGGCTGTTTTGACCATATTGATCACCTTTTGCAAATAGGTGTCGTCTCCCGCGCCGGTCACATGGACTTTCAGGACGCCGTCGCTATTGATCGCACCGCCTATGACCTTATCATCTTTCTTTTTTTGCACCGGTACACTCTCACCGGTCAGCATACTTTCATTCACATACGAGCTGCCCTCCAAGATCATTCCATCGGCAGGAATCTTTTCTCCCGGTTTAACGAGTAGTATATCACCTGCACGCAGATCCTTTAAAGCAATATCGCTTACCTGATTATCTTTCTCAACATGCACAACAGATGGAAGTAGAGCCACCAGTGATTCCAATGCCCGTGAGGCGGCCATCTGAGATTTCATTTCCAGCCAGTGGCCGACCAGCATAATGTCAATCAGGGTGGCCAGTTCCCAAAAGAAGTTCATACCTTCCAGGCCAAATACGACTGCAACGCTGTACAAATATGCGGTCGTAATAGCCACGGCTACCAGGGTCATCATACCCAGGTTTTTATTTTTGATTTCACTGACAAGACCAGTCAGAAATGGCCAGCCTCCATAAAAATAGATAACGCTGCTAAGTACCAGGAGTAAATATTTGTCACCGGCAAATGTAAAGTCAAATCCAGCCATCTGCTGGATCATATGAGACAGAAGCAGTACTGGAACCGTCAGTGCCAGACATATCCAAAATCGTTTAAGAAAATCTTCCGTGTGATGCCCTGCATGTTTGTCATGGCCTTGATGCTCATCCATTTGGCTCATTGAGTCATGATGCTCATGCTCGGAACCAGCTTTCTGTATGTGGTTATGATCGTGATTTTCCATTTTTATTTGGTTTATGTAAAAAAGGCAAGCTCTTTGTAGATCAGTAATTCAAAGTCAATCCAATACCAAATCCCATATCACTATCATAATGCGCAGTTACACCTGCATATCTGGTGAAAATATATTTGATTGCTGCCATGTACTCCTTATCCGTGTTGACCATCAGGTTCATCCGAAGGCGTTTGGAAACGGGTATATCCATTCGTTCCAGTTGAAACCTGACAATTCCATCAGTGAAGATCTCCGCTTGCGCCGAAACAAGCATAGGAAGCGTGTAATTAACACCTGCACTCAGAATTGCTCGTTTGTCTTTGGTATTTCGCTGGCCAAAAAGATTGGTTTCTATTTCGTCCATACCCATTTTTCTATATCGCCAATCAAACCCGATAAAAGGCATAAGCCACTGCATTTTGCCAATGTAGCGTCCGACATGCGTTTCAACTTCATATCCGTGATGGTCATTGTAACCCAGCCTCCATTCAGAACCAATGCTCCACCGCGTATTTTGCAGCATGGCCTCTCCGTCGTTTCCGTTTGTGGCAATATCGTTTTCTGCCATGAAATGAAATTCCCGGTCATCGGCAAACAATTTACGTTGTGCTAACCTGGGGTTAGGGATTTCGGGATTTGCGGGTGAGTTCTCATACGAGAAAACAGCGCCCATTCCACTCATCATGTGATAAAGAATATGGCAGTGAAAAAACCAGTCGCCGCTTTCGGTTGCGGCAAATTCCAAGGTGTCGGTTTCCATTGGCATAATGTCAATGATATTTTTCATCGGCGCATTTTCTCCCTTCCCGTTCAGTACCCGGAAATCATGGCCGTGAAGGTGCATCGGGTGGCGCATCATGGAATTGTTGTAAATGACCATGCGTACATTTTCGCCTTTTTTAATCAGGATTTTATCCCTTTCAGAAACCACTTTATTGTCCATGCTCCACACGTAACGGTTCATGTTTCCCGTCAGTACAAACCGCAGCTCTTTAACTGGTGCATCTTTTGGAAGAGATGTATTGAGAGGTGATTTGAGCATAGCATAGTTCAGGGTCGTAATCGAAGACAAGGCATTGCTGTTATACATGTGATGATCTGCATGTCCGCTTTCCACCGGCTTCTTATTATCATCCATTTTCATTCCCTCCATCTCAGCCGGTTTAGTCGTCTCTTTCATTTTCTTTTCTTTCACAGGGCCTATAATTTCCGGATACATGACCAGGTTCATATCCATTTGGTTCAGGCTCATGTTCATGCCCATATCATCCAGATCACCATTCATTTTCATCATGCCGTTCATCATTTTCATACCCTCAAAATATTTGAGTTTGGGCAGTGGCGATGCAAGCTGTCTGATTCCTTCCCCCAGATACAGGG
>Ga0247803_1000606_pt1 | contig 19265 bp, 16 predicted proteins | sample UWRJL014104B1_FD_180928 | JGI IMG/M metagenome (GOLD analysis project Ga0247803, IMG submission 180928) | Plant litter microbial communities from Arlington Agricultural Research Station in Wisconsin, United States - UWRJ-L014-104B-1 | ecosystem: Environmental > Terrestrial > Plant litter >...
AAGAAAATAACGGATTCTCATTCTACTCTGTTGGATCAGGAACTGTATTAGATCACTTGGTTGCTTACAAAGGTAATGATGATGGTTTTGAATTTTACGGAGGAACAGCAAGCTTAACAAACTCAATATCTTACGGTAATACTGATGACTCTTTTGACTGGCAAGACGGATGGAGAGGTCAAGAAAACTCAAACTGGTATGCTTACCAAACTGGTGTTGCTAACTACGGTATCGAAGTAGAAGCTAAAAGTGTTGACAATGCATTCTGGCCAAAAGTTAATGGTATCACTCTTAGAAGAGCCGCTGGTACAACTACAGAAGCACAAAACGAAATTCAATTGGACGCTATCCAATTTAAAAAAGAAGGAAATGGTGATTACAACAACATCGTAATAGATGGTTATGTTAGCCAAACTACTCCAAAAGCTTACGAAGGTGGTGTGATTCAAATATTAGACAAAGCTACTTATGATCACCAAGTTGCTGCTGGTAAAATCAAATTAACTAACGTGAAAATTACTAACTCTCCTCTTACTTTCATTTCAGGAGTACCTGCTTCATTCACAGTAACTGCAGCTAGTTTTGTTCCTGCAACAAACTGGACAGTTAGTACTACTGCTACAGGAGCTGTATTAACTGGAGGTGCATGGGCTACAGTTGATGGTGTAAATCTATTAGCGAAACTATAAGTTCTTCACATATAAAATGTTAAAAACATCCTAAATTTTTAGGGTGTTTTTTTTTGGCGTAATTTTTGTAATTTTTTTTGTATATTTACGGTAATCAAAATAACGCGATGGCAAAAAACTACTTTTATATTACATTCTTATTGGCTTTTTTCTTTACTCTTAGTGTCTCGGCACAAGATAGTAAGCAATTACCAAAACCTCAAGAGTCTACTAACATTGAGGGTTTAAGCTTGTACCCTAATCCAGTGAAAAACGGAAAAGTATATATTTCTTCGAAAAATGATTTGGAAAAAGAAATTATCATTTTTGATGTTTTAGGAAAAAAAGTACTTCAAACACATTTAAGTTCAAAAGAATTAAACGTTTCAGATCTTGTACCCGGCGTTTACATTATTAAAATAAGCGAAGAAAATGCTTCTGCAACCAGAAAACTTATTATTCGATAAATTATAAAAAAGCTCCAATTTTCATTGGAGCTTTTTTTATGCTATTCAGTTGCCGTTTTCCGTTTTCATACTTTGACCATAAATATATTATTAAAACCGCTGAGAAAAACTGGGACTGAAAACCGGGACTGAAAACTGAAAACTATTTACAATTATACTTACCTTTGCACAAAAAAAGTTTTGATCACAGCCAACGATATATTCACAATTTCGAGTCATAAACAATTTGAAAAAATAGCGCTAAAAGTGTTTCGTTTTCAGCATGAGAATAATCAGGTATATCGTGATTTTTGCGATTTTTTAAAAATCAATCCGCAACAGGTAAAATCATTGGAACAAATTCCCTTTTTACCTATTCAGTTTTTCAAGAGCCATGATGTGGTTTCTAATAATGATCCGGCTCAGGTTACTTTTACCAGCAGCGGAACAACCGGAATGATTACAAGCCGACATATCGTGACCGATGTTTCCTTATATGAGGAAAGTTATCGCAATGGTTTTTCGCAGTTTTACGGCAACATCGAAGATTACGTAGTTTTAGCCCTTTTACCATCTTATCTGGAGCGCGATGGATCTTCGTTAATTTATATGGTCGAAGACCTGATAAAACTATCCAATCAGCCTGAAAGCGGGTTTTATTTACACAATCACGACGACTTAATAAAAAAACTAACCGCTCTTGACGAATCCGGTCAAAATGTAATTTTAATTGGTGTTACTTACGCATTACTGGATTTGATCGAAAAACATCAATTCAATCTTCAGAATACCATAATTATGGAAACCGGAGGAATGAAAGGCAGACGCAAAGAAATGATCCGCGAAGAATTACACGAGATGCTTTGTAAAGGTTTTGGCGTTTCGGCAATTCACTCAGAATACGGAATGACCGAACTTCTGGGACAAGCGTATTCTCTAGGCGAAGGCGTATTCGAATGTCCGTCATGGATGCACATTTTAGTTCGCGATCCTGAAGATGCTCTCACTTACGTGAAAGATGGAAAAACCGGCGGAATAAACGTTATTGATTTGGCCAACATCAACTCATGTTCCTTTATCGCTACGCAGGATTTAGGCAAAAAAAATCCCAACAACTCTTTCGAGGTATTGGGACGTTTTGATAATTCTGATATTCGTGGTTGTAATTTGATGGTTCTTTAAAGTTCAATTGTTAATTTACTAAAATTGTTTATCTGCCAAATAACTAGTAAACACTTAATATTCCATAGGAATATCTCATAGGTAGAAAAATAGCATTATTTCGTACGTGTCCTGTAGGGATACCTGTTTAAAAAAAACAACAGTACATATGCTTCATTAATCAAACGTCCCTACGGAACGTAAAAACCTAATCAACCTAATACTACCAACGAGACATTCCTATGGAATGATTTGTTTTTAAAATAAAAAAATCCAATAACTCTTTCGAGATATTGGATTTCATATTTTTAAGATTAAAATGCTAAGCCATTTAAACCACTCTTATAACAAAATAATTCTTCTTCCCACTTTGCAACAACACAAACTGATTATTAATCAAATCATTTGTCGTCAAAACAAAATCTTCTTTTATTTTTTCTCTGTTTACTGAGATTGAGTTTGCTGTTAAAGCACGTCTCGCTTCTCCGTTTGATTTAAAGAAACCTGTTTTTTCGTTTAAAACGGTAACGATATCCAATCCGTTTTCTAAATCAGCTTTTGCAATTTCAGCTTGAGGAACCCCGTCGAAAACTTCTAAAAAAGTCGTTTCATCCAATTTCTTCAGATCGTCTGCAGTAGAATTTCCGAACAAAATATTCGAAGCCTGAATTGCTTTTTCTAATTCTTCTTCAGAGTGAACAAAAATCGTAATTTCTTCAGCCAGTTTCTTTTGTAAAACTCTTAAATGCGGAGCTGTTTTATGCTCTTCAATCAAAGCATCAATTGTTTCTTTATCTAAAAAAGTAAAGATTTTAATGTATTTTTCAGCATCAACATCTGTTGAATTTACCCAAAATTGGTAAAATTTATATACCGAAGTTTTATCAGCATCCAACCAAACATTTCCACCTTCAGATTTACCAAATTTAGATCCGTCTGCTTTTGTTATTAATGGAGTTGTAAGAGCAAAAGCTTTTGCATTTTCTCCTCCCATTCTGCGCACTAATTCTGTACCTGTGGTGATATTTCCCCATTGGTCAGAACCTCCCATTTGCAAAACGCAATTGTTATTTTTATATAAATGATAAAAATCGTAACCCTGAATTAATTGATAAGTAAACTCTGTAAAAGACATTCCTTCGCCTTCTCCGGCAAATCTCTTTTTTACTGAATCCTTCGCCATCATGTAATTTACCGTGATACGTTTTCCAACTTCACGTGCAAAATCAATAAACGAGAATTCTTTCATCCAGTCATAGTTGTTTACCATAACAGGAGCATTTTCTTCTTTTGAATTAAAGTCTAAGAAACGAGACAAAACACTTTTTATTCCTACAACGTTTTTAGCTAAAGTTTCTTCGTTCAGCAAATTTCTTTCGTCAGATTTACCAGATGGATCACCAATCATTCCGGTTGCACCACCAACCAGGGCGATCGCTTTATGACCGGTTCTGTTTAAGTGAACCAATAAAATAATCTGAACCATACTACCAATATGTAGCGAATCTGCCGTTGGATCAAAACCTATATATGCCGTCGTTACCTCTTTAAGCAATTGTTCTTCCGTTCCTGGCATGCTATCATGATATAATCCGCGCCACTTTAATTCTTCAACTAGATTCTTCATTTTTAAAATAATTTGTGCAAATGTAATCAATGTCAATATCAATATCAAAAAACAATTACAATGTAATTTGCCACAAAGGCACTAAGACACAAAGAATAATTAAAAAACTTCGTGATTTTGATGCAAAATAAAAACAAAAAAACTTTGTGCCTTTGTGCCTTCGTGGCAAAACTTTTGTGCTTTTGTAACAAAATCGGTATATTTACAAAATGGTATTAGTAACTGGAGGAACAGGTTTAGTTGGCGCACATTTATTACTTCATTTAATTGAAAATGGAGAAAATGTAAGGGCGATTTATCGAAACCTAAACAACATTCAAAAAACAAAATCAGTTTTTGAATTGTATAATAAAGGCGATTTATTCGAAAAGATCCATTGGCTTGAAGCCGATATCCTTGATGTTCCTTCATTAGAAACTGCTTTTATTGGTATTGACTACGTTTATCATTCAGCCGCATTAATATCCTTTGACCCTAAAGACGAAGAATCACTACGAAAAACCAATATCGAAGGAACAGCCAATATGGTTAATTTTTCTATTGCCAAAGAAGTCAAGAAATTTTGTTTTGTAAGTTCCATTGCCGCTTTAGGAGACATAGCACCACACGAAACCTATATTACCGAAGAAACAGACTGGAATCCTGAGAAACCCCACAGCGATTATGCGATTTCTAAATATGGTGCCGAAATGGAAGTTTGGCGCGCACTTCAGGAAGGTTTAGATATTATTATTATAAATCCGGGTGTGATTTTAGGCCCAATTGCAGCAACAAAAATTTTTGATGAAGGAAGTGTCGAATTGTACCGAAAAGTAGCGAACGGGCTTTCATTTTACACTCTTGGAAGCACTGGCTTTATCACTATCAATGATGTCGTACGAATTGCAAATGAATTAATGAAAAGCGACATCAAAAACGAGCGTTTTACTTTAATTGCCGACAATATTTTTTTTCAGGATATTCTAAACACAATTGCAGATACTTTAAAAGTAAAAAGACCTAGTACTCATGCTAATCCATTATTGATGAATTTTCTATGGATTGCGGATGCGGTGTTTTCAACTTTATTTTTTCAAAAAAGAAGTATTACCAAAGCAACTGCAAAAGCTTCTTATTCTAAGAATTTGTACTCCAATGAAAAAATAAAAACCGCTCTGGGAACGGTTTTTTTAGATGTACATCAATACATAAAAGAAGTTTCGAAGTTATAAGACTATCTCTTTTTTCTTAACTGTATTAATTGTTTTATAGAATCTATAGTTGCCTGCTGCTTCACAGGTTTCTTCACTGCTTCTTTAATAGAATCTTTTTCTTTCTTTTTCTTTTCTTTAGCTGCTTTTTTGTCTTCGATTTTCACAATCGAGTCTGTAGCTCTTTGATTGACAGACAAACGCTTCCCAATTTCATCAAACATTTCCTTGTACGCTTCATAGTCAGTTGCATAATACATATTGCTTTGTGCAAACTGCAAACTGTCAACTTTATACTTTTTCAAAATAAACTTTACAGGATCTGTTTCAACTGAGTCTAATGAGATCGGATTTTGATATTTCATTGCATCCAAAAGAGACAAATCATACATAATATCAATCATCTTTTCTTTCTGTATAAGTTTTGCAGGCTGTTTGACCAACTCTTTTTTACAACTTACAGAAAGAAACAAAACCAATACTATTATTATACAATTTTTCATTTCAGCTTTTTATCTGTCAAACAATAATCTTTTTCCGTTGCGAAGGTCTTTTACTTTAAAATTATTATAAACCAGTTCACCATTCACGAAAGTGTGGGTAATTCTCGATTTAAAAGTATAATTTTCGAAAGGCGACCAACCGCATTTTGCTAAAATATTTTCTGGTTTTACGCTCCATGGCAAACTTGGATTCACAATAACCAAATCAGCAAAATAACCTTCTTTTATAAAGCCTCTTTTTTCGATTTTGAAAATTTTAGCCGGATTGTGGCACATTTTCTCTACAATTTTCTCTACAGTAATTTTCCCCTGATGATGCGCTTCGAACATTGCTACAACAGCATGTTGCACAAGTGGACCTCCAGAAGGCGCATTTAGATACGATTGCATTTTTTCTTCTTTAGTATGTGGCGCGTGATCTGTAGCAATTACATCAATACGGCCATCATTTAAGGCTTTCCAAAGCTCCGCTCTGTCCTGAGCCGTTTTTACAGCAGGGTTCCATTTGATGAAATTCCCTTTTGTTTTATAATCCTCATCGGTAAACCAAAGATGATGTACACAAACCTCAGCGGTAATTTTTTTATCTTCTAAAGGAATTTTATTCGTAAACAACTCCATCTCTTTCGCAGTCGAAAGGTGAAAAATATGCAAACGAGCCCCAGTTTTCTTTGCCAGCGCAACAGCTTTTGATGATGAAATATAACAAGCCTCTGCACTACGAATCAAATTGTGCGCCGTTACCGGAACATCATCGCCATATTGTTCTTTAAAAGCGGCAAGATTATTTTGGATCGTAGTTTCGTCTTCACAATGCACAGCAATTAACATTGGCGTGCTTGAGAATATTTTTTCTAAAGTCGCTTCGTTATCCACCAACATATTTCCGGTAGATGAACCTAAGAAAATCTTGATTCCCGCAACATTTTTCGGATTGGTTTTCAAAACTTCTTCCAGGTTATCATTGGTTGCCCCCATCATAAACGAATAATTCGCAAATGATTTTACGGCAGCAATTTGATATTTATCTTCTAAAATTTCCTGAGTAACCGCATTAGGAACTGTATTAGGCTGTTCGATGAATGAAGTTATTCCTCCCGCAACCGCAGCTCTTGATTCTGATTCGATATCCCCTTTATGTGTTAATCCAGGCTCTCTAAAATGCACCTGATCATCAATAGCACCCGGAATTAAATAACTTCCTTCGGCATCTATTACTTTACAATCGGATGTTTTTAAGCTAATACTATCTGCAACTTCAACAATTAAGTCGTTCTCAATCAAGACATCACCCTCAAAAATAGATCCTTCGTTTACTATTCTGGCATTCTTTATTAAAATCTTATTCATCACCGTGGTATTATAATGTATTGATTAATTTTTTTAATCTAAGGGAAATTACACCCAAAATAGCTTCTTTGATAATGGCATTGCTCATTTTCGAAACTCCTTTTGTTCTGTCTGTAAAGATAATAGGAACTTCGGTAATTTGAAATTTGGCACAATATGTCCTGTATTTCATTTCGATCTGAAAAGCATAACCCACAAATTTTATTTTGTTAAGATTGATTTTTTCCAGCACTTCTCTTTTATAACAAACAAAACCTGCCGTAGCATCATGTATTTTCATTCCGGTAATAAACTTCACGTAAACAGAGGCAAAATAAGACATTAAAACACGACTTAGTGGCCAGTTTACAACGTTTACGCCTGTTACATAACGGGAACCAATAGCCAGATCCGCTCCGCCAAAATGGCAAGCATCAAATAATTTTTCAAGATCATTGGGGTTATGAGAAAAATCAGCATCCATCTCAAAAATGTAATCGTACTTGCGCTCCAAAGCCCATTTGAAACCGTGAACATAAGCAGTTCCTAAACCTGATTTTTTGGCTCTTTTTTCTAAAAACAACCTATCAGGAAATTCTTCCTGCAACGCAATTACCTTATTGGCCGTAAAATCCGGCGAATTATCATCAATAATCAAAAGATGAAAAGGTTTGTGTTGCGAGAGTACAGCTCTTACTATACTTTCAATATTTTCGATTTCGTTGTAAGTGGGGATTATGACAATACAATCATTCATTTTTCTGCGTAAATTTCACCGCAAAAGTAAACTTTTTATAGCATTTGATTCATAATAAATATATAATAAAAGTATTGATACAAAAAATTACTAATTTTGTGTCGTTATGATTGAACAACTTCACCCTCGAATTATCGAAAACAAAGACTGGGCGACACTTTTATTTGTGTTGACCTTTGCTGTTGTGGCTATTACTAAATCAGCATATGAAACTAGATTTAGCGAATTTAGCAAGCTTATTTTTTCAGACAAATACGCAAAAATATATCGCGACAACAACCACCTAAAAAGCAGTTTTACGGTTGGTTTGTTTTTTGTTCAGGTTATTTCGTATGCTTTTTTCATTCAGTTGACCATGCATATTTTTTCAGAAGATCCTAAAACGGGAACTTATAGTATTTTAAAAACCGACTGGATTTTGTTTATTCAGATCGCTACATTGCTACTTTATTTTATTCTGGCGAAGTTTTTAATCGAAAAAATCATTGCAACTTCATTCAACATCGATGAGTTTGCCGACCTTTTTAACTTACAAAAAGTTACTTACAGAACTTATATTGGCGTTTTAGTGCTTCCTATTAATGCTATTTTATTTTATTATGACAATATTCCTAAAATTATACCGCTTGCAATCATAGGTATTTCGCTATGTATCAGCCTCTACTCCTATTTTATTTCAATAAAAACATATCAAAACGTAATAATCAGCAAGTTATTTTATTTTATTTTATATCTTTGCGCTCTTGAAATAGCACCTTATTATTTTCTTTATTATTGGATTACAAAAGGGAGTGCTTAGAAAATGTTTATAATATGAAAGTGAAAACAATTTTGGTGTCACAGCCTGAACCTAAAGTGGAAAATTCTCCTTACTTTGAGCTCCAACAAAAACACAAAATAAAAATTGATTTCAGACCATTTATTCATGTGGAAGGGGTTAATGCAAAAGAGATTCGATTACAAAAAATCGACCTTAATCATTATACTGCTATAATTTTGACAAGCCGTAATGCGGTGGATCATTTTTTTAGAGTAGCTGATGAGATGCGTTATAAAGTCCCTGAAGGATTGAAATATTTCTGCCAATCTGAAGCTGTTGCATTTTACCTGCAAAAGTATGTCGTGTATAGAAAACGTAAGATTTACGTTGGAGCAAAAGATTTTGCAGACTTATCACCTCTTATCAAAAAATACAAAGACGAAAAATTCCTGCTTCCGGCATCTGACCAATTGAATGCCGATGCTCCTATAACGTTAAACAATCTAAAAGTAGACTGGGCACAAGCTGTTTTTTACAAAACGGTAATGAGCGACTTATCTGACCTTGCAGATGTTTATTATGATGTTTTAGCATTTTTTAGTCCAACCGGAATAAAATCATTGTTTAAAAACTTCCCGGACTTTAAGCAAAACGATACCAGAATCGCAGTTTTTGGAAGCACAACTCAAAAAGAAGCTATTGATCACGGTTTAAGAATCGATATTCTTGCTCCAACTCCTGAAACTCCTTCTATGACAATGGCTTTAGAAAAATACATCGCAGAAGCAAACAAAGGAAAATAATCCTTTTTTTAAATTATAATATTTTTAAATTCCAAATTTCAACTTTACTGTTGGGATTTGGAATTTTTTATTTTAAATCACTTTGGATTTTAAGTATCTAAACACAATTCATTGTCATCCGGAACGAGGGATCTCCGCGACTAGCTCGACAGATAGACAACTTACTTTACGGAGTTTCTTGCGGAAATCCCTCGTTCCTCGGGATGACAAAAATGCGCATAATAACTTTGAACGTAAACATTTGTCAAAGTTCTCTTCTGTCTTTATTTAAATTTCACATTTTAAGAACTTCTCTTTATTTTCTTAATCTCTTAATGGTGAAAAAAAAAAGAAAAAAGAAAAAAATCAACGCTGATCAAAATAATTCAAATCTTGATTTTTCAAATATTTTAAAGTTTTATTCCTAAATTTGATTTCTATTATAAACCAAATCATCAAAATAAGTTTCAAACCACAACTATGAAAATCAACTCCCTTTTAATCGAAATCGACGGTATCGACAAAGAAATCCTTCGTTACTTAATGGACGATGCCCGAAAACCTATTTTACAAATTGCTAACAAAATAGGCATTTCCGGAGCTGCAATTCATCAGCGCTTGAAAAAACTGGAGCAATCCGGCGTTATTTCCGGCTCTAAGTTTACTGTAAATCCAAAAGTTTTAGGCTATAATACCATGGCGTTTATTGGCGTTTATCTGGATAAAGCTTCGAGAAACTCTGAAGCCGTAAAAGATTTAAAAAAAATTCCTGAAGTTTTAGAATGTCATTATACCACCGGAAATTGGTCGGTTTTGATTAAAATTATTTGTCGCGACAACGAACATTTGATGCAGCTATTGAATACCAAAATTCAGGCTATTGAAGGAGTTTCAAGAACGGAGACTTTTATTTCCTTAGATCAGCAGATTGACAGGCAGATTCAATTGTAAATTTGATAATGTGTCAATTTGATAATGAGATAATTTTTAAAAAACTTTATGACAAACATTAGACCCGAGATTAAAACTATCCTGTTTTTTATATTTTACTTTGTAATAGCATTTATTGCAGAGAAAACAAGCCCAAGCGGTGTTTGTACACCAGGATTTGGCTTTTTATTGTTTTTACTTTCAATACCGGTGAGTATAATTTATTCTTCAATTCTTTATTACAAATATTATAAATCAGAGAACAAACAATACTTAAACTCAATTTATATTATATCCGGAATTTGGGTTTTACTATTTATCTTTTTAAGCTTTAGCAATTCATAAAAAAACCCGACAAGTTTTAAAATTTGTCGGGTTTGTTTTTATTTCCAATTTTTGGAATTTGGAATTTAGACAATTGGAATTTTATTTCTAATTTCTCCTACTTCCGGAATAAATCGAGATATAGTACAACAGCGTTGCAATAGAACCAATTGCAGCAACTACATAAGTTCTTGCAGCCCATTTTAAGGCATCTTTTGCACCGGCCTGCTCTTCCTGTGTTAGCATATGTTTATTTTCTAACCAGGCAAGCGCTCTGTTACTCGCATCGTATTCTACAGGCAAAGTTATGATGGTAAACAATGTTGTCGCGGCAAAAATCACGATTCCCACCAATAGTAATTGCGGAAAAGTCCTGATCATTAAAATTCCGGCCAGCAAAATCCATTGTACATAGTTTGATGCAATACTAACTACTGGCACCAGTTTAGAACGCAGAGTCAGCCATTCGTAACCTATAGAATGCTGAACTGCGTGACCACATTCGTGCGCCGCAACAGCCGCTGCAGCCGCATTACGATGATTGTAAACTGCCTCGCTTAAATTTACTGTTTTATCTGATGGATTATAATGATCTGTTAATTGTCCCGGAGTCGAGATCACACGAACATCTGTGATTCCGTTATCAGCCAGCATTTTTTCGGCAATCTCGGCACCACTCATTCCGTTTCTTAATTGTATTTTCGAGTATAATTCAAACTTACTTTTGAGCTTTGAACTAACTAACCAGCTGAATAACATAATTGCTCCAGCAATAATTAAATATCCACTTCCCATATTTTTACTTTTATTTGATTGATTATTAAAGTTACAAAAGAAACTGCAATTTCTGAACCAAATTAAAAAAATGTCATTTTGGCATTCAGCTATCCATTAATTCAGTAAGTTATTCTTAATCAGAAATGCAATTAGTTCTGCCACATTTTTAGTCTTATATTTTTGTAGAATATTACGCCTATGCGTTTGCACCGTTAGAAAACTCAAAAATAATTCATCGGCAATTTCCTGGGTCGATTTGCCTTTTGAAAGTAATAGTGTAATGTCTTTTTCCCTGCGACTTAAACTCGGAATATGCTCAAAATCATCAGACAAAGGCTGACTTATAATCGTTTTAACCTCATCGCTAAATACAATTTCACCTTCGATCGCTTTATCAATACAATTTTTAAATTCATCAAACGAAGCACTTTTTAGCACGTAACCGTTTCCGCCATTTTGAATAAATTGCATCACCAGACTTCTTTCTGACTGACTGCTCATCCCGATGATAATTATCTGCGGATATTTTTGCTTGATTGTTTTACAAAGATCAACACCATTAATTACGGGCAAAAAAATATCCATTAAAATTAAATCGACCTGATTTTCCTTGATATAATCAACAAGCTTTACACCAGATTGTAATTTTTCTACGATCTCGACCGTTTCAAAATCCGACAACAAACCTGAAATTCCTGATATCACAATAGGATGATCATCTACTATTACCGTTTTATATACTTTATCCATGTTATGCTGTTTCGTTTTTTACTTTCAATTCAATATAAGCCGAAGTTCCTTTGTTTACTTCACTTTCAATTTCTAATTTTCCTTTCAGGATTTCGACACGATTTTTAATATTTCTCAACCCCATTCCGTTGTTGTTTTTATCCATAATATCAAAACCAACTCCGTTATCTTCAACTGTAATAAAAAAAGTATCTTTATTTTGAGAACAGGAAACCAGTATTAGGGATGCTTCTGCGTATTTTAAAGCATTATTCAACAATTCCTGAATGATCCTGTAAATTACAATTTCGTAATTCTTTGGTAAATTTGGTTTTTGGATCAAATACTGAAATTCAATTTGAGTTTTGGCATTTGAATTTGCCATACATAAATCCCGCAAAGCATGCTCTAAACTCAGTTTGAGCAAACTCTCTGGCATTAAATTCTGAGAAATATTTCTTAATTCCTTGATCGATTTGTCGAGCAAATTATTTACTTCCGCAGCACTTAATGCATTTTCTTTCTCAGCTAGTTTCAGATGAATTTTAAGCCCGGAAAGCATACTACCCAGTCCGTCATGTAAATCTCTGGCAATTCTTTTTCTTTCTACTTCCTCGCCTTCAATGAGAGCATTAGAAACCGATAATTTCTGTTGGTCCTCAAGCGAAGTCAATTCCTGTTCGTGATTAATTTCTTTTTGAATGCTTAGTTTTTTCTGATTATTGTTTAAGATCCACAAAAACAAAACAATTAGAAACAACAGTACAGACAATACTGCAAACAAAATAGTATTCAGTCGATTGTTATTGACCAACAAAGCGGCTTTTTCGTTTTGCGATTGCAGCAGATTTATCTTTTTTTCATTTTCGGCTTTTTTATATTTTGCTTCGAGTTCTACAATTTCACTTTTAAACTTAGTATCATTCAGACTATCATTGATCCTGTTCGATTTATTGGCATAGAAATAAGCCTTATCATAATTTTTAGTCGCATTATAAACTTCAGACAGCTTGTTATAATAATTTTTCTGATCGACAATAAAAGGTGTTTTCTCTAAAAGATACTCCAGATTCGCTTTGGCTTTTCCATAATTTTTTAATTTAAAATTTACTTCGTACTCCGCATATTTTAACCTGTTTAATGCAATTTGGTTTTGATGCTTTTCTGCCGATTTAATTCCTTTTTCGTAACTCTCTAAAGCAATTGTGTTTTTATTTTGTTTCGAATAATATAATCCTTCAGCATAAAAATAAGAATCGTTTAAGTTCGACTCAGGGAAATTTTTTAATGTCGAAAATGCCTTATCGAGTACTTTTTTGGCGTCATAAAAATGACGTAATTCTACCAGGTTTTCGGCATTAATAATATAAGTTTCCATTCTTGACTCGGCAAGCGTTGGCGATTTTTTAATAGCCCTTTCAATATACATCTGGGCTTCACTTAAATATTCGCTTGCTTTTTCACGCTCATTATTATTCATAAAAATAATCGCAACAGCTTTATACAAACCACTTATAAGTTCATAATCACGACTTTTTTTGGCAACAGGAATAGCTTCATTAATTAGCATTTTCATATAAAGCTTTTCATTATTCTTTCGTTGCTGCATGATTCCATAATTCTGCAGGATAATTGCCCTGATTCGAAATGCTTCGGTATTATAATACTTTTTTAGTTTATTATTCCCATCAAGTAATGCTTTTTCAAAACCATCAGCATCACCTTTTTCTAAAAAACTATATGAATTATAAAATATCCCTGCATCGTTTAAGAACGGATATTTGCTTTTTAGTTTATTGGCCTGCTCTAAATATTCTTTTGATTTTTTAGCATCCTGAACCATCAAATACAGCTTAGACAACTTAAAGCTATACAAACATTTAATACTATCTGACTTTGTGTTTTTAGTGATTTTAGCAATACTGTCTATATAAACCGAATCATCATCAAGAGAAAGAATTACCTGCGAATGCGAAACAGCAGATAAAAATAGAAAAAGCGTAAATAAGTAGATTTTCGTCATAACGTGGTATTTATTCAAAAATATCAAATAAAAAAATGTTTAAAAAGAAATTATATCACTTTTACCTGATATCAGGTAATACAAAATGCATTTTATCAGGTATTGCCATCTCATTCATAAGCGTTTAATTTTGTTTTAAATGAATGTTAACTAATAAACTATATTATGAAATCTATTTTAAAAACTTTAGCGATTGTATTCACTCTTGCTTTTACAGCAGGATCTTGCAGCAGCGACAACGATAATGACTCGGAAACAGTTACAGCTTCAAGAGATGTGAAATATGAAATTACAGGAAATTTCACAGGAGAACTTGACGTAACTTATATGGAAAAAAGTGGAGCTCCATTAATTGAAGATGTTCCTGCATTACCCTGGACAAAAGAGTTTACAGCCAATGCAGATTCTGACGGAGCTTTAGTTCACACAAGTGGTCTTGGCGGTGTTGCCGGACAAACGGTAACTGCTAAAATTTATGTTGGAGGAAAAGTGGTTTCTGAATTAACCGGAATTGCAAATTCAGACGGAATTATTGTTGTACATCCGAAAAGTTACATATTTCCGAGATAATTCTATTTTAGCTTAGATTTAATCCTTTTTGAAAATTAGAAAGCTTTGTTTGATCGACAAAGCTTTTCTTTTTTTGAATAATAGCTTGGTTTTAAACGCTAAGTTCGCAGAGATTTACACAAAGTACGCGAGGGTATTTTGCGCGCAAAGACGTTGAGGCGCAAAGCTTTTTTTTGCAGTATTGTCAATTTTAATCCATCATGCACAATCATAATCATCCATTTTGTCATCCTGAAAGGGGAAGGATCAAACTAGAAATTCCGCAAACAAAAATTACCAATCTTTGTAGAGCTACAAATGTGATCTTTCCTCCGTCAGGATAACAACTGTGTGCAAAAAAAAATCCCAAACCCCAATCGTAAAATTGGAATTTGGAATTTTAAATATTTAGAATTTATTTACCCCACAAGGTTAATAATTTTCCCAGGAACAATAATCACTTTATTTGGTGTTTTACCATCTAATTGTTTTAATGTTCTTTCGTCTTTCATGATGATTTCTTCGATTTGTGCTGCGGTTAAATCCAAAGGCAATTCGATCGTGAAACGCATTTTTCCGTTGAAAGAAACCGGATATTCCTTATTTGTCTCCACTAAATGTTTAGCTTCAAAAACAGGAAAATCAACTGTTGCAATTGAAGTTGTATGTCCTAATTGTGACCATAATTCTTCAGCAATATGCGGTGCGTAAGGCGAAACCAAAATCGCTAACGGTTCTAAAATCGCTCTTGAATGACAATTTTGAGCAGACAATTCGTTCACACAAATCATAAACTGAGAAACCGAAGTATTGAAAGAGAAACTCTCGATATCTTCTGCTACTTTTTTGATCGTTTTGTGCAATGATTTTAAGTTGTCTTTTGTTGGTTCGTCGTTGTTTACGATTAAACCGTTGTTCTCATCAATATACAAACGCCATAGTTTTTTCAAGAAACCAAAAACTCCTGAAATTCCAGCAGTATTCCAAGGTTTTGCCTGCTCTAAAGGACCTAAAAACATTTCGTACAAACGTAAGGTATCAGCACCATATTCAGCGCAAATATCATCTGGTGTTACTACATTGTATTTTGATTTTGACATTTTTTCAACCTCACGGCCAACAATGTATTTTCCATTATCTTCTGTTATGAATATAGCATTTGCATAATATTCTCTTGAATTTTTGAATTTTTCTAAATCTAATTCATCAGAAGAATTAACAATTGAAACGTCAACATGAATTGAATTTAAACTAACTTCTCCATAAGTATCCATTAATCCATTTGCTGGAAAAAGATTACCCAAAGTTTTCAAGTAAAAATCTTTAGTTTTTTGTAATTCTTCTTGATCTCCTTTAACTATTTTATCATATTTAGATTTACTAATAAAAAAAGAAGCCATCTGTTCAATTTTTTCTAATCCTTCAGAAGGAGCAGATACAATTCCCCAAGAAAATCTATAAACAAAAGCACTAGTTCCCAAAATCATTCCCTGATTGATCAGTTTTTTGAATGGTTCTTCAGTTGGAGCAAAACCTTTGTCTTTTAAGAATTTGTTCCAGAAACGAGAATACAATAAATGTCCGGTCGCGTGTTCGCTTCCTCCAATATATAAATCTACGCTTTCCCAATATTTTAACGCTTCCGCGGAAGCGAATCTATCTTCGTTATGTGCATCCATATAACGCATCCAATACCATGAACTTCCCGCCCAACCTGGCATGGTGTTCAATTCAAGAGGGAAAATTTCGAAATTATCAACCAAATCAGTATTAACAACTTCATTGTTTTTAGTGTCCCAAGCCCAGATTGTGGCGTTTCCTAACGGAGGCAAACCATCTTCTGTCGGCAAATATTTTTCTACTTCTGGCAAAATAATAGGCAAATGTTCTGCAGCAATCATCTTCGGCAATCCGTTTACATAATAAACAGGAAAAGGCTCTCCCCAATAACGCTGACGGGAGAAAACAGCATCACGCAAACGGTAATTTGTTTTTCCGGTTCCCTGACCTATTTTTTCTAATTCAGCAATTGCTTTTTGAGTTGCCTCTTTATAATTTAATCCGTTTAAGAAATCAGAATTGGCGATTTCAACATTGTCTTTAGATCCGTAAGCCGCTTCAGAAATATCAACGTTTGCGAAGATATTCTTGATGTCCTGCATTCCGTTTTGACCTTTAAAGAAATTAGCAAAAGCATAATCTCTTTCGTCTCCACAAGGAACCGCCATTACAGCTCCAGTTCCGTAACCTGCCAAAACGTAATCACCAATCCAAACCGGAATTGGCTCTTTTGTAAAAGGATGCTCAGCGTAAGCTCCGGTAAATACTCCAGAAATCGTTTTTACATCGGCCATACGTTCACGCTCTGAACGTTTTGCCGTTTTTTCAATATAGGCTTCAACAGCATTTTTTTGATCTGCCGTTACTATCTTAGCTACCAAATCATGTTCTGGCGCCAAAGTCATAAAAGTTACTCCAAAAATAGTGTCAGGACGAGTTGTAAATACATCTATTACTTCATCGTGATTTTTTACCTTGAAAGAAACCATTGCACCAACAGATTTCCCGATCCAGTTTCTTTGTGATTCTTTTATCGATTCACTCCAGTCAATATCATTTAAACCTTGCAACAAACGCTCTGCATAAGCAGAAATTCGCATGCTCCATTGTGTCATTTTTTTACGAATAACCGGATATCCGCCACGTTCCGAAACTCCGTTTACAATTTCATCATTTGCCAAAACAGTTCCTAAACCAGGACACCAGTTTACTTCGGTTTCTGCCAAATACGTCATTCTGTATTGCAAAAGGATTTTTTCTTTTTGATCTTCAGTATACGAATTCCATTCTGCTGCAGTAAAAATTGCCACATTATCATCGCAAACAGCTTCGACCAAAACATTTCCTTCTTCTTCAAAAACTTTTACAAGCTCTGAAATATCAAATGCTTTTCCTTGTTTTCTGCAATACCATGAATTGAATAACTGGATAAAAATCCATTGTGTATGTTTATAATAATCAGGATTTGACGTACGAACTTCCCGGCTCCAGTCAAACGAAAAACCAATTTTATCCAATTGTTTTCTGTATCCTGCAATTTGTTTTCCTTCTTTATCTACTCCTCCATCAATATTTACGCGCGTCGTATCTTCAGGACGTTGTCCGGTTTGTATCGCATATTGCTCTGCCGGCAAACCAAAACTATCGTAACCCATTGGGTGCAAAACATTGAAACCCTGATGTCTTTTGAAACGAGAATAAACATCTGAAGCAATATAACCCAGCGGATGCCCTACGTGCAATCCGGCTCCAGATGGATAAGGAAACATGTCCAGAACATAATGCTTTGGTTTTTCAGAATTGTTTGATGCAGCAAAAGTTTGGTTTTCAGCCCAATATTTCTGCCATTTTTCTTCGATTTCGTTTGGATTGTATTTCATTCTAAGTGACTAAGATTCTAAGTTACTAAGGTTCTAAGGCTTTTCACTAAATTAATTATTGGCGCAAATTTACATTTATTGTCGTTTGTACCAAAGCTATTTCGTTGACAAACAAATAAAATAACAAAATACGTATTTTTAATTAAGTAAAAATATGTGATTTTGTACTTTTGTATTTAGGATAATATCATTTTTTGCTAAAACAATTGCGAAGCAATAAAGTTCCGGAGGAACAACCCATATTATAGGGCTGGACTTCAGTCCAGTTTAAAATAAAGAATAATAATGCCTATTTTTGAATAGCATTAAAAAAATCAAAATGGCTGACAGCAAAAAATACAAAGTTGAAGTTCGGGTTTGGATTGAAGAAACTGAAGGAGCTTTTCTTGGAATTGGAAAAATTTGGTTATTAGAAAACATTCGAAAAACCGGCTCAATTACCAATGCTGCTAAAGAAATGAAAATGGCCTATCGTCAGGCCTGGCAATTGGTAGAAGAAATGAATCAGCGTGCCGAAAGTCCTTTGGTCGAAAAACTTCTGGGCGGAAAAGGCGGCGGCGGTGCAAGACTTACCGAAGCCGGAGAAAAAGCCATTACTGTTTTCTACGAAATTGAAAAACGCATTAAGGATTTCGTTCTAAAAGAAACCCAAAATTTAAAATTTTAAAACTCATTATTTGTTTTAAAATTACCTTTAAAAATGCAAAGAATTAAAGCCTCGCGAACTTTTCGGTTATTATTTTTAGAAAATAGCAGCAAAACGTAAACCGCGTTTTCAACTGTGAGAATAAGCACAAATAAACCGCACAATAAAATTATTGCAAATCAAATCATTTTTTATCCGTGTTTTCATGAAGTAAATCTGTTTTGCCCACGTTAAAATTAGACGCTGATTTTACTGATTCGCTAAAGCGAAAACGCTGATAAAAACGGATTTTCAAATTACTTTCTTGACTAAACTGCTAAAAATTGTATAGACTCCCCCTTAACTTAATAGTATTGACCTCTGGATCGTGGCTTTGCGGGATGAAAACAGAAAAAGCTTTGCTGCCGAAGCTTCGGGATTGCGTAAAACTTGACGCACTTTGTGATTAAATAAACTTTTTATTCAACATCTAATTGTACATTTATGGTACTAAAGTTAAAACTTTGATCGTTATTAACTTCAAATAAAGAAATTCTTTATTATTTTTACCACATAATTTAAGCAAACTATGAGTTCTAACTTTGATAAATTTCAAAAGCGCAGGTTAATTTCCTCTTATTTTTC
>Ga0247803_1000607_pt1 | contig 19241 bp, 17 predicted proteins | sample UWRJL014104B1_FD_180928 | JGI IMG/M metagenome (GOLD analysis project Ga0247803, IMG submission 180928) | Plant litter microbial communities from Arlington Agricultural Research Station in Wisconsin, United States - UWRJ-L014-104B-1 | ecosystem: Environmental > Terrestrial > Plant litter >...
CGGCGACCTGGCGATCATCCACCAGCCCATCGACTTCCTCGGCGTCAACTACTACTCCACCGCGACCGTGCGCATGTGGGACGGCGTCGGGGCGAGACAGAACGCCGACGGGCACAAAGACGTCGGCGGCTCGCCCTGGCCGGGCAGCGAGCACGTCGAATTCCTCGTGCAGGACGGTCCGTACACCGCGATGGGATGGAACATCGCCCCCGACGGGCTCGAGGAGCTGCTCGTCTCGCTGCACCGAGCCCACCCCGGGCTGCCGCTCGTCATCACCGAGAACGGTGCGGCGTTCGACGACACCGTCGACGACGGACGGGTCGACGACCCCGAGCGCACCGACTACCTGCGCCGGCATTTCACCGCCGCCCACCGCGCCATCGAACGCGGGGTCGACCTGCGCGGCTACCTGGTCTGGTCGCTGCTCGACAACTTCGAGTGGGGCTACGGATTCAGCAAGCGGTTCGGCATCGTGCACGTCGACTACGCCACTCAGCAGCGCACCGTCAAGGACAGCGGCAGGTGGCTCGCTCGGCTGATCGCGGGGCACGTCATCCCCGAGTAACCGGCGGTCACTAAGATTCCAATGGCACGGCCACCCGTTGCGGGAACGCCCGGCACGAACAGCGACGAGAGGCGACAATGACGAGCGAAGACACCGTCGAGGGCGGAAAGCCCACGCTCGAGGCCGTCGGTGCCCTCGCGGGTGTCTCGAGGGCGACGGTCTCGCGGGTGATCAACGGCTACTCGACGGTGAAGCCCGAGATGGTCGAGGCGGTCAACAGCGCCGTCGCGCAGCTGCGCTACGTGCCCAACCGCGCTGCCCGCAGCCTCGTTCGCCGCCGCACCCAGATGATCGCGATGGTCATCCCGGAGCGCACGGCCGAGTTCTTCGCCGACCCCTACTTCGCCGAGGTCATCCAGGGCGCCGCGATGTACGCGTCGTCGACCGACCACACGCTGACACTGCTGATCGAGTCGGATGCCGACCCGGAGAAGACCCGCCGCTACCTCACCGGCGGAAACGTCGACGGCGCGCTCATCCTCTCCCACCACAGCAGCGTGCCGGCGTATGTCGAGCTCGCCGACGCCGTGCCGATGGTCTTCGGCGTGCGACCGCTCGAGCCCACCGCTCGCCAGATCCACGTGGTCGACGTCGACAACGTCGAGGCCGCCGTCACCGCCACGCGTCATCTCGTCGAGCGCGGCCGCACCCACATCGCCACCATCGCGGGGCCGCTCGACACCGCCGCGGGCATCGACCGCGTGCAGGGCTGGCGCTCGGCGATCAGCGACGCGGGCCTCACCCCCGGACCGCTCGAGGCGGGCAACTTCACGCCCGCGAGCGGCGGCGAGGCCATGCAGCGGCTGCTCGACGGCGGCGAGCGCATCGACGCCGTGTTCGCGGCCTCGGCTCAGATGGCAGCGGGGGCCCTCGAGGTTCTCCGCACCCACTCCATCAGGATCCCCTACGACATCGCCGTCGCGAGCATCGACAACAACTACTTCTCGACGAGCTCGACGCCGCCTCTCACGACCGTCGACCTCGACACGGCGAACAAGGGCGCCGTGCTCGTGAAGACGCTCCAGCGCCTGATCGACGGGGAAGAGGTGGCCCCGTTCACCGCGGTGCCGACCACGCTCGTGGAGCGGCAGTCGGTCTAGGCTCGCGCCGCGTGCCGCACCGAGATCGCGGCCACGGCGAAGCACAGGCAGCCGAACGCCGGGATGACGAGCGGCGGAAGCATCCACGTGAACAGCACCACGAGGCCGGCGGCCACGACGAGGTAGACCGAGCCCACGGCATCCGTTCTCAGCGCCGCGAGGCCGACCCGCACCGAGGCGCGCCAGCCGAGGCCCGGAGTCCACGATGCCGCGACCCAGAGCATGAGCACGGTGACGGCCGCGAGCAGCACGGCCGCGATCGCGCCGACCGCGACACCGCCGGGCAGGGCGCCACTGCCGACGAGCAGCAGGTCGATCAGCAGCACTCCGGTGATCGCGAGCCACGCGCAGCCGATGCCGACCCCGCCGAGGAATCCCTCGCGCAGGTCGCCGCCGACGAGCGCGAGCTGCGAGCCATCCGCGCGCAGAAACCGCATGAGATGGCGTTTGCCGACCGCGACGGCGAGCGGGATCGTCACGATGGGCAACGACAGCACGAGCACGATGATGCCGGTCAGCAGCACCTCGCCGAACAGGGCGAAGCGCTGCTTGGCGCCCGGCCAGGTCGTCGCGGCGGCGTCGGTGGGCCCGATCCCGGACGTCGCCTGAGACCTGGCCGACCGCGCCTGCTTGCGCGACGACGCGATGGTCATCCCTTCAGCCCCTGCGTCGCGACGCCCTCCACGAGGAACCGCTGGAAGATGAAGAAGAACAGCGCGATCGGTATCAGCGCGAGCACCGAGATCGCGATCGTGGCGCCGTAGTCCGACACGCTCGTCTGGTCGTTGTACAACCGCAGCGCGAGCGGCAGCGGGTACTTGTCGGTCGAGTTGAGATAGAGCAGGGGACCCAGGAAGTCGTTCCAACTCCAGATGAAGGCGAAGATCGCGCTCGTCACGAGGGCCGGCTTGATGAGCGGCAGCGTGATCGAGAAGAAGACCCGCGGATGACCCGCGCCGTCGATCCTCGCCGCCTCGTCGAGCTCCATCGGCAGGTTGCGGATGAACTGCACCATGAGGAACACGAAGAAGGCCTCGGTCGCGAGGAACTTGACCACGAGCAGCGGCACGAACGTGTCGACCAGACCGAGGCGCTGGAAGATGATGTACTGCGGGATGATCAGCACGTGGAACGGCAGCAGCAGGGTGGCGATCATCAGGCCGAAGAAGACCTTGCTGCCCGCGAACCGAACCCGGGCGAAGGCGTATGCGGCCATCGACGACGAGATGATGACGCCGATCACGGAGCCGACTGCCAGCAGCAGCGAGTTGAGGAAGAACGTATAGACGGGGATGCCACCGATGCCCTGCAGCACCTTGACGTAATTCTGGATCGTCGGGTTCTCGGGGAACAGGGCGACGTTGCCGTTGATGTCGGCCGAGGGCTTGAACGATGCGAGCACCATCCACAGCAGCGGGTAGAGCACGACCGCGACGATCGCGACGAGCACGACGGCCCAGATCACGGTGGCCCAGGTCTTGCGCTTCTTCCACGAGGTCTTGCTGCGGACGGGCTTGCCGTCCACCGGCAGCACGGGGGCGAGTTCGGTATCGAGCGTGGTCACTTGAGGTCACCTCCGTAGTGCACCCAGAACTTCGAGGTGCGGAACAGGATAAAGGCAACGATGCCGACGACCACGAGGAGCAGCCAGGCCATCGCCGAGGCGTAGCCCATCTGCAGGTCGCCGAAGGCCCGCTGGTAGAGGTACACGGTGTAGAAGTTGGTGCTGCCCGCCGGCCCGCCGGTTCCCGACGAGATGATGAACGCCGACGCGAAGATCTGGAACGCCCCGATCATCTCGAGCAGCAGGTTGAAGAAGATGACGGGCGAGAGCATCGGCAGGGTGACGCTCTTGAACTTGCGCCACGGACCGGCCCCGTCGACATCCGCCGCCTCGTATAGCTCTCCGGGGATCTGCTTGAGACCGGCGAGGAAGATGACCATGGGTGCGCCGAACTGCCAGACCGCGAGCAGGATCATCATCGGCATGACCAGGGCGGGGTTTCCCACCCAGCCGCCGAGGTCGACCCCGAGCACGCTCAGTCCGCTGTCGACCGGTCCGTCGGCGTTGAACATCGCGCGCCAGACGATCGCGACGCTGACGCTCGCGCCGATGAGCGACGGAGCGTAGAACGCCGAGCGGAAGAAGCCGGAGCCCTTGCTGCGGTAGTTGAGCAGCATCGCGACGCCGAGGGCGGCCGCGAGCTTGATCGGGGTGCCAACGAGAACGTAGATGAGGGTGATCTGCACCGACTGCTGGTACTGCGGGTCGTTGAACATCCGCACGAAGTTGTCGAGGCCGATCCACTCCGGGTCGGTGAACAGGTTGTACTTCGTGAATGCGAGGTACAGCGAGATGAGCATCGGCCCGAGGGTGAGCACGAAGAACCCGATGAGCCACGGCGTGAGAAACAGGTAGCCCGCTATCCCGTCGCGCTTCTTCTCACTGAGCTTGGGGCGGCCCCCGGCCCGACGATTGCTCGTCGGGCCGGAAGGTGCTGACCCCAGCGGCGCGGCCGAGTCGGACGCCTGCCGTTGTGTTGTGGTCATCGTGAATCTCCGAGCGTCGTTGCTGGCTGGTGCCGGTTAGTTGTTGAGCGCGATCTCAGCTTCGCTGAAGAACTGCTTCACCGCGTCGTCGATCGAGATGGCGCCGAGGTCGATGCTCTTTCCGAGATCCCAGAACTTCTGCTCGATGGATGCCGCGCCCTCGGGCGGCAGCGGAGGCGCGTCTCCGAGGCGGTCGGTGATCGACTCCTCGTAGGCGAGAACGTTCGCGTCCTGGCCGGAGAGCTCGGCACCGTCGCGCTGGGTCTCGGAGGCCGGGATTCCGCGCGATGCACCGAAGATCTTGCCGACCTCGGGGTCGTTGGTGAGGAAGTCGATGAGCTTGGCGCCCGCGGGTCCGACCTTGGTCTTCGACGACATCGCGAGGAGCATCGACGGCTTGAGGTAGAGGTCCTTCGCGTCGGCGTCGTCGGTGGGCGGCGCGGTCAGCACGAGGTCGTCGACGGCCTTGCCGGAGTCGGCGAGGTAGCCGGCGCCGAAGTTGTCCCAGGTGAGCTCGCTCGCCGCGATGTTCGCGCCGAAGCCGGAGACCGGGTTGAGCTCCTCGAGGCGCTGCTGCGGAACGATGACGCCCTCGCGGATGTCGGCTGCCGACTCCCAGAACTCGGTGAGGTCGCCCTCGTCGAAGCCGAGCTCGCCCTCGTCGGTGTAGAGGTTTCCGCCGGCCTGGCGCAGGCTCAGCTCGAAGTTCTGGATGCGCTGCGTGGGGTCCGCTCCGCCGTAGACGCCGTTGCCTTTCGCCGTGACGTCGTCCATCCACTCGTAGTAGTCCTCCCAGCTGGTGCCGCCCTCGTAGGGTTCGGCGCCGATGCCGGCGATGAGCGTCTTGTCCTGGAACATCGCCCAGGCGTTGGTGCTCGAGATCAGGCCGTACGACTCGCCGTCGATGTCTCCGACGGAGAGCGCCGTCTCGGGGATCGCGTCGACGTCGATGTTCGTGCCGTACTCGGGAGTGAGGTTGTAGAGCAGTCCACGGCTGCCGAACGAGTCCATCTGCGAGTAGTCGAACTGCATCACGTCGGGGAGTCCGCCGCCGGCGGCCTCTGTGGTGCGCTTCTCCCAGTAGGAGGGGTAGTCGGTGAACGTGCCGTTGACGGTGACGTTCGGGTACTCCTTCTCGAAGAGCGCGATGGCCTCGGTGTACTTGGAGGCGCGGTCGTCGTTGCCCCACCAGGTGAAGTTGATCGTGGCCTTGGCGTCGGGGTCGAACTCGCCGCCGCCGTCGGTGGCCGCGGGGCCGGAGCCCGCGCAGGCGCTGAGTGCCAGAACGGCTGCTGCTGAGACCGCGATCGCTGTCGCGGTGCGGCGGGAGTGCTTGTAGAACATCGTTGTCCTCCTGGATAACGTCGCTGTAGTCCGTGGTTCACGCTGGGAAAGCGTTATCCGAAGCCTAGGTTGAATCCATTCAATCGTCAATCCATTGGCAACAATTGTTGCCGTGGCGGCGCGAAGTCGCGCCGCGCAACCAGTCTTCCATCGTCGACGGAGAGCCGCGCGACGTGGATCCGTGTGCGTCTGGCTGCCAGCGGCGTGGCATCCGCCAGCTCCACCCCGTCCCACTCCGGATGGGTGAAGTAGAAGATCAGCGCTGTGTCGTCGCCGGTCACCACGACGTCGGCGTGGCGCCCGACCTGCCTGTCGAGCGGGTGCTCGCCCGGCTCGGCGAGCAGCAGCCCGGGCTGCCGGGTCCAGTGCACGCCGTCGTCGCCGCGGTACACGGCCTGGCCGCGCCACTCGTCGACGATCAGCCACCACGCTCCCCCGAGCTCGAAGACGTTCGGCCCCTCGTGCGGCCGCCCGCCGACCGCGAGCCCCTCGCGGACGAACGAACGGCCGTTCGCGCTCACGGCGGTCCACGTGGTCGACTCCTCGGCCTCGTCCTTGAACCACAGCCGCACCCGCCCGTCGGGGGTGCGCGCCACGGCGGCGTCGATGGCGAAGTCGCTGCCGACGTCGACCCGGCCCACCCTGTTCCAGCTCTCGAGGTCGTCGCTCTCGAAGTGCACGATGTGCCGCTCGTGTCCGGTCCACTCGCTCGGGGCCCCCTCGATCCAGGTGAGGTAGAGGTGGTACGTGCCGTCGAGACGCACGACCTCCGGCGCCCAGTGCGTATTGCCGTCGCCGTCGCCGAAGTCGACGACGCCGCGGTACTGCCAGCTCGCCCCGCCGTCGGTCGACACGGCGACGCCGATGCGGCTGCCGTGCACCCATTCGACGCCGGCGCCCTCGAGCAGGGCGCGCCGCTGGGTGTAGAACATCCACCATTCCGTCGTGCCGTCGCGGCGGATCACCGCGGGGTCGGATGCGCCCTGCCAGGGCTCGTCCGCGTAGATCGGCGCGCTCACGGGCGGTTGTCGGCGACCGGCGCCCACAGCGTGCCGCGCAGCTCCGGGTCGCTCTGCACCGCAGCGCGGCCGATGGTGCCGCCCAGACGCGCCGAGGCGTAGAACGCGGTGACGATCTCGAGCGCCCGGGCGGGCTCGGCGGCGACGGCGGGCAGCGGGTCGCCGGCGATGAGCGACGCGTAGACGCTCGCGAGCAGGGCGTCGTGCCCGCTCGGGGTGTCGTCGTGCGGAAACTCCCAACCCGCCGCCTCCTCGGCCGACACGGAGGGCGCCGGCGTGATGCGCCAGTGCGAGCGGTCGTGCCCGTAGAGGTGGTCGACCTCGATCGTGGCGCGCTCGGTGTCGATGCGGATCGAGCTGGTCTGACGCGGCGAGACGACGCTGGTGGAGACGGATGCCACGGTGCCGGCCTCGAACAGGATCGTGCCGGTCGACACGTCCTCCGTCTCGACGTCGCGTTCCTGGCGCCAGAGCTGCGCCGATGCCGCGCGCCAGTCGCCGAGCAGGTAGGCGAGCAGGTCGATCTGGTGGATGCCGTGGCTCAGCGTCGTGCCGCCGCCCTCAGTCTCCCAGCGTCCGCGCCACGGCACGGAGTAGTACTCGGCGTCGCGCAACCAGAGCGTGTCGCAGGTGGCGAAGAGCGCGCGGCCGAGCGCTCCGCTGTCGAGCAGGCGTTTGACGTGGTCGGCGGCCGTGCCCGTGCGCTGCTGGAAGACCACTGCGAACCGGCGGTCGGCGCGAGCCGCGGCATCCGTCATCGACTGCAGTTCGGTCAGGGAGAGCGCCGGCGGCTTCTCGGCGATGACGTGCGCGCCGTGGGCGAAGGCCGCCACCGCCTGCGGCTCGTGCACGCCGGGAGGTGTGCAGAGGTGCACGACGTCGATCTGCTCGGCCGCGAACAGCTGCTCGATCGACTCGAATGCGGCGCCGGCGCCGTGCGTCGCGGCGAATTCGGCGGCGCGGCCGGGCACCACGTCGGCGACGGCGACCAGCCGCACGCCGGGCGTCGCCGCGATGCTCTCTGCGTGCAGGACGGCGACGGAACCGGTGCCGACGATAGCGGCGCGGAGTTCTTGGGTCACGGTGTGTCTCTTCTCGATCTCGAGGACCGCCACGGGTCTGCCGCCCTGGCCTCGCTCCTTTGCGGGTGCCGCGCCGCCTTTGTGCCGGGCGTCGCGTCGAGCCTAGAGTGTAACCGAGAAAGCGCTTTCTCGACCGATGACGATGGGGATATCGATGAAGACTGTGGTCACCGGCGGGGCCGGACGCCTCGGACGCAGCACCCTCGAGGCCCTCGCCCGCGCGGGCCACGAGGTGATCTGCATCGACCGCGTACCAGCCCCTGATTTCGCCGGCCGTCAAGTGGACGTCGACCTGCTGCATCCGTCGGCGTTCTCGAACTTCGTCGCAGACGAGCGGCCCGACGCGATCGTGCACCTCGCCGCGATCGCCGTGCCGTTCAGCGCACCGGAGGCGGTCACGCTCGAGACGAACTCCCGGCTCGCGTTCACGGTGCTCGACGCCGCCCGCGAGCACGGGATCGCCCGCGTGCTCGCCGCCTCGAGCCCGACCGTCATCGGCTACGGCAGCCCGACCGGCTGGACCCCCGACATCCTGCCGATCGACGAGCGGCACGGCACCCGGCCGTGGAACGCGTACGCGCTGTCGAAGCAGCTCGTCGAGTCGATGGTCGCCATGTTCGCACGGCAGCAGACCGGCACTGTCTTCGGCGCGTTCCGCCCGTGCTTCGTGATCTCGCCGGGCGAGTGGGCGGGCGAGCCCACCCAGCAGGGGCACACCGTCGCCGACCGGCTGCGCGACCCGTCGCTGGCCGCGGTCTCCCTCTTCAACTACGTCGACGCCCGGGATGCCGCCGCGTTCGTGCTGGCCTGGCTCGAGCGGGCGGGCCAGCCACAGAACGGCCGGGTCTACTTCGTCGGAGCCGACGACGCCCTCGCCACCGAGCCGGTCGCGACGCTCCTGCCCCGCTTCCTGCCCGGGGTCGACGCCTCGGCGCTCGACGGATCGTCCCCGGCGTTCAGCTCCGCGGCCGCGAAGCGCGACCTCGGCTGGGCACCGCAGCACGGCTGGCGCACCGAGCTCGATGCGGCCGCGCTCGCGTCACTCGGCCTCGCGTCTCCGGGCCTGGGCACCTCGTGACCGCCACCATCGCGCGCGTCACCACGACGCCACTCACCGCGTCGATGCCGCGGCCCTGGGTGCCCGAGGCGCCCTGGCTGCACCTCGTGCGGGTCGACGTCGAGTGCTCCGACGGCGTCGTCGGAACGGGGTTCTCGTGGACCCCGACCATCGGCGCCGCCGCCGTGCGCGCGCTCATCGACACCGACATCGCGGCCTTCGTCACGGGACGCGCCGCCGACCCGCGCGAGCTCTGGCCGCAGCTCTGGCGCCACCTGCACGAGGCCGGCGGCGCGGGCGTCACCACGATCGCGATGGCCGGGGTCGACCTGGCCCTGTGGGACGCGGCCGGCCGCCGCGCCGGGCTCGGCCTCGCCGACAGCCTGGGGCGCATCCGATCACGGGTCGGCGTCTACGGCAGCGGGGTCAACCTGCACTATCCGATCGACGAGCTCGTGGCGCAGGCGCGTCGCTGGGTCGACACCGGATACGACGCCGTGAAGATCAAGGTCGGCAAGGCGGATGTCGCGGAGGACGTCGATCGCGTCGCCGCCGTGCGCGAGGTGCTCGGCCCGAAACGACGGCTGATGATCGACGCGAACCAGCGCTGGGACCTGCCGACCGCCCTCACGGCCCTCGACCGGCTCGTGCCCTTCGACCCGCACTGGATCGAGGAGCCGCTGCGCTCCGACGACACGCTGGGCTACCTCGAACTGCGCGGGTCGATCGGGATCCCGGTCGCGATGGGCGAGAACGTGCACACGCTGCACCGGTTCCGTGAGCTGGCGCGGCTCGGGGCGGCCGACATCCTGCAGCCCAACGTCGTGCGCGTCGGCGGCATCACGCCGTTCCTCGAGATCGCGGCGCTCGTCGACGATGCCGACCTGCGCCTCGCGCCGCACCTGCTGCCCGAGCTGAGCGGACAGCTCGCCATGGTGATCGCGCAAGAGACAGAGATCGAGCGCGTCGAGGACGCCGACCTCGACACCCTCGGGCTGCTCGACGGCCCGAGCCCCGTGGTGTTCGAGGGCGCCTCGCTCACCGCGCCGGGTGCGCCCGGGATCGGGGTGCGGCTGGTGGGCAGCTCGCCGATGTAGTCGCGCGGCGCCTGCTCTCGGCGCGCACCCCCGCCCGGGTCAGTGGCGGCACATTGCTGCTCGGGGGCATCCGGAAGCGCGTTCTGCCGCCACTCGCCCGCCCGCGCACCCACTCGCTCGCGCACCCACCCGCTCGCCAGGGCACTTGCGACTTCCGTCCCTTCCCGGCTGCCGGGAGCGTGCGCAACTCGCAAACCGGCGACGTCGAGCGCCCGTTACACCCCGAGCGAGTCGATCAGGACGGGGGCGCCGGTCGCCAGCGACAGGTTGCCGGCGATGCCGACCGACACGGCCTTGACCCCGTCGGCGTAACCTGCCGGGCGGCCGAGCGGGTCGGTCGTGACGCGGTTGAACACGTGGTCGAGCAGGTAGGCGTCTCCGCCGCCGTGACTGCCGATCCCCTCGGGGATGGGCACCTCGACCGCGGCCTCCCAGTGCCGCTGCAGAACGAGCCGGTCGCCGGCCGGCCTCAGGTCGTCGCCGAGCTCGTCCGAGGGCGTCGCGCTCGGGTCGACCACGACCACGCCGTCGTCGCCGACGAGCACGGCGCCGCGCTCGATCACCTCGAGCTCGGCCCGCCCCTGGGTGCCGTTGACCGAGACCCGGTACCCCTCCCACGGGCTGTGCGCGTTGAGCGAGTACGACATCGTCGCGCCGTTGTCGTAGTCGACGAGCAGCGCCAGGTTGTCTTCGATCGTGATGCCCTCGTCGAAGACGTCGCGGTCGCGCACGTAGCCGTCGAGGTGCTCGTTGTCGAGGTAGAGCCCCTTGAGCCGCGGATCGGCCGCCATGTCGAGCACGAACGGGTCGCCTGCGGCCGTGTTGCGCGCCGTCCGCGCGCCGAGCCCCCGCGCCGCCGCGTTCTCTGCGCCGTAGAACCGCAGCCCGCCGCTCGCGTAGACGCGGCTCGGTGAGGCGTCGATCCACCAGTTGACGAGGTCGAAGTGGTGCGATGCCTTGTGGATGAGCAGCCCGCCCGAGCTCTGCTTGTCGCGGTGCCAGCGACGGAAGTAGTCGGCGCCGTGCACCGTGTCGAGCACCCACTCGAAGTGCACGGATGTCACGTCGCCGATCGCACCCGACTGGATCAGCTCGCGCAGCGCCGAGTTGCGGGGGCTGTACCGGTAGTTGAACGTCGTGACGACGCTGCGCCCGCTCTGCTCGATGGCGGACGCGATCTGGCGCAGCCCCTCGGCGTTGATGGTGATCGGCTTCTCCACGACGACGTCGGCACCCGCGAGCAGCGACCGCGAGACGAGCTCCGCGTGGGTGAAGTCGGGCGAGGTGACGATCACGCGGTCGATCCCCTGTTCGACGATCGTGCGCTCGAGCTCGTCGGGAGCGAACCGCGACGGAACCGGCGTGCCGTCGGCGACGAACTCGGCCTCGTAGAAGTCGAGGCGGCCGGGGTTCGTGTCGCTCCAGGCCACGAGTTCGGCGACGTCGGCGTGCTCGCCGCGGATCGCCTCGAGGTACATGTGGGCGCGGTGCCCCGTTCCGATGAGGGCGTAGCGTTCGGTCACGGTAGATCCTTGTCGTCTTGGTCGTCGTGGTCGTCTTTGTCGTCGTCGTGGTCGTCGCCGTCGATCTGGGTGGCGGATGCGGCGAGGGCGGCGGCCCGCGCCCCGTCTGACGGGCCGTCGGCGATCACGACGGAGTAGCGGAAGCGCACCTTCTCACCCGCCGCGACCGCGAGCACCTCGGAGAAGAACGGGGCGGGGCAGAGGCCCGCGTAGTCGTCGGTGCGCACGAACCAGGGGGTCGGATGCTCCGGGGCGGCACGGTCGTCGACCATCACGACGGTCGCGGTGTCGGCCGAGTATGCCATCCACGGGTGGTCGGACCCCATGGCGGCCTCGCCATCCGACACGAGCGCCTCGCCGCCGACCATCGACTCCGGGCCCCGCCAGAACAGGCCGCCGTAGCCCGCGTTCTCGCGCCCTTCGGTAGACGGAGAGCCGATGCGGATGCTCGCCCCCGTCACATTGCGCATCACGGTCTCGAAGACGAGAGTCCAGGCATCCGCCCCGCCCGTCACCGAGATGCGGCGTTTCTCGGTGAAGACGGGGTCCCCGTCGAACGAGATCCACTGCAGCTGCTCTTCGATCTCGACGCCGTGGTCGTCGGCCGCGAATGCGGTGAAACCCCGGTGGTCGACCCGGCCGTTGTTGGGCAGCTGCACGTAGCCCTCGTCGCGCACGTAGGTCGGGCCGCCCCAGAAGTTGTGGGCGCCGACGTTGGGCAGCGACCAGGCGAGCCCCGCGTGCCAGACGTGGTCGGCCGGGCGGTGCTGTGTCACGACCTCGCCGGCGAGGGTGCGCAGCGGGTGGAAGTAGGGGCGCGGCGACTCGAGCTGCTCGGCCGCGGACCGGTAGACGTAGGTGAGAACCTCGACACCGTCGATCGACACCGCGACGCTGCCGTCGGCACGGTCATCCGCCCTGAATCTCGTCATCCTCGTGCCTCTTCGCAATCGACCAACCCGTCAACTGTAGCGGGGAAGCGCTTTCTCGGTCGAGTCGCACCCTCATCCGGCGGCTGCGCAATATGCTGTCCACCGTCGGCCCGACACGCACGTGCCCCGTGCACGCGCGCCGTCGACCGCCCACCGAACCCTCGTAAGGAGCGCCCGTGACCGACCAGCGCACATCGCCCGTCACGCTGCACGACGTCGCCCAGGAGGCGGGCGTCTCGCTCGCGACCGCCTCGCGCGCGCTCAACGGCAGCTCCCGGACCGTGAACGACGCCTACCGGCAGCGCGTGCTGGCCGCGGCGAGCAAGCTCAACTACTCGACCAACCTCTCGGCGCAGGCGGTGGCGAAGGGGTCGACGACCTCGGTCGCGTTGATCGTCGGAGACATCTCCGACCCGTACTTCTCGTCGATCGCCGCGGGCGTCATCAAGGGCTCGGACGACGCAGGTCTCATCGTCACCATGTCGGTCACCGAGCGCTCCACCCAGCGCGAGCTCGAGCTGGTGCGGGCACTGCGCGGTCAACGGCCGCGCGTGATCATCCTCGCCGGCAGCCGCAGCTCCGAGGAGGAGCACCAGGGGGCGCTCGCGCAGGAGCTCCAGGCCTTCGAGAGCAACGGCGGCCGTGTTGTGTTCGTGAGCCAGCACGAGCTGCCGTTCGACACCGTGCGCATCGACAACTACGGCGGCGCCCGCGCACTCGCGCTCGAACTGGTGGCGCTGGGCTACACCCGGTTCGCCGCGATCACCGGCGAGCACGCTCTGCTCACCGCGACCGACCGGCTGGCCGGCTTCAGCGACGGACTCGCCTCGCACGGCATCATGATCGCGCCCGACCACATCGTCACGGGAGCGTTCACCCGTGACGGCGGCTACGCGGGCGCGCTCGAGCTGGTCGACCGCGGCATCGACGACGTCGAGCTGGTCTTCGCCGTCAACGACGTGATGGCGATCGGAGCGATGAGCGGACTGCGCTCTCGCGGCATCGAGCCCGGCCGCGACATCGCGATCGCCGGCTTCGACGACATCCAGACGGTGCGCGACGTGACGCCCGCACTGACGACGGTGAGCATCCCGCTGTTTGAGGTGGGCGAGTCGGCGCTCGCGGTGGCGCTGCGTCCGCGCGACGGCGGCGTCGGCGCAGGGGTGGGCGTTGCGGGCGCCGGCGCGGAGCGCGACGTCGCCGTGGCGACCTCGGTCGTGCTGCGCGCGAGCACGCCGGGCATCGCCGTCCGCTGAGGCCGCGCTGAGAAAACTTGCGGGAGAACGACTTATACCGGCGGAGATACATCGTTCTCCCGCAATTTTCGGCCGCACCCGACCGCCTGCGGGCGCGAGTTGTCACCAACGGGGCGAACGCGCTCCTGGATAGCCCACTTTGCGACAACTCGGCGCACCCGGTCTGACGCGCCGACCACGCCGCCCCGAACGCGGAGGGGCGCATCCGGGATTCGCAACGGCTGGCCCACCCGCGGGTTGCAACGACCGGCGCATCCACGAGCACCGATGTTTGCCCAATCCGCCTCCGGCCCCTATAGTCTTGGTAAACGCTTTCCCGCACAGTGAGCGGAAGCCTGATAACAGATACCGAACTGCAGAGAAGAGACAACCAGTGTCAGAGTCGACAATTGGCATCATCGTCAACGGAGCCACCGGCCGCATGGGCTACCGCCAGCACCTCGTGCGTTCGCTGCTCGCGATCCGCGACCAGGGCGGCGTTATGACGAGCGACGGCACGCGTCAGCAGATTGAGATCATGATCATCGGCCGCAACGAGGTAACCCTCAAGGAGCTCGCCGACAAGCACGACATCGAGCACTACACGACCGACCTCGACTCAGCCCTCGCCGACCCGCGCTGGCAGATCTACTTCGACGCGCTCGTCACCCAGGCCCGGGTCAAGGGCATCAAGAAGGCCATCGCCGCCGGCAAGCACATCTACACCGAGAAGCCCACCGCCGAGTCGAGCGAGGAGGCCTTCGAGCTCGCCCGTCTGGCGAAAGAGGCCGGCGTCAAGAACGGCGTCGTGCACGACAAGCTCTACCTGCCCGGCCTGCAGAAGCTCAAGAGGCTCATCGACTCCGGCTTCTTCGGCCAGATCCTCAGCGTGCGCGGCGAGTTCGGCTACTGGGTGTTCGAGGGCGACTGGCAGGAAGCCCAGCGCCCCAGCTGGAACTACCGCAGCGAAGACGGCGGCGGCATCATCGTCGACATGTTCCCGCACTGGAACTACGTGTTCGAAAACCTCTTCGGCCGCGTCGAGAGCGTCTATGCGCGCACCGCGACCCACATCCCCACCCGCGTGGGCGAGAAGGGCGAGGCATACACGGCGACGGCGGATGACGCGGCCTACGGTGTCTTCGACATCGAGGGCGGCATCGTCGCCCAGGTGAATTCGAGCTGGGTCGTGCGCGTCGACCGCAAGGAGCTCGTCGAGTTCCAGGTCGACGGTACCCTCGGCAGCGCGGTCGTCGGCCTGTTCGGCGCGAAGATCCAGCCGCGCAACGCGACCCCCCGTCCGACCTGGAATCCCGACCTCGCCGAGACCCACGACTACACGGCCGACTGGCTCGAGGTGCCGACGAACGACGTGTTCGAGAACGGCTTCAAGACGCAGTGGGAGCAGTTTCTGCTGCACGTCGTCGAGGACGCGCCGCACCCATACGACTTCACCGCCGGAGCGCGCGGCGTGCTGCTCGCCGAGGCCGGCCTCGAGTCGAACGCCACCGGTCGTCGCATCGACCTCCCGCAGAGCTGAGGACCGTGCCGTGACCGACCTCCTCCTCATCGACGCGGCGGGCGTCTCGAGCAGCGTCGCGCTGAAGCCCGCGCCGGAGTTCACCAAGCCGACGGCTCCGCTGACCAGCCGGGTCGCCTACGCCGCGGCGCACGTGATCCCCGAGAAGCACGCCGACAACACGCCGGGGCAGCCCGCAGACATCGACTGGGATGCGACTCTCGCGTTCCGCCGCCACGTCTGGTCGTGGGGACTCGGCGTCGCCGACGCGATGGACACCGCGCAGCGCAACATGGGCCTCGACGCCAGAGCGACCCGCGAGCTCGTCACCCGCAGCGCCCAGGCGGCGCGCGAGGAGGGCGGCGCCCTCGTCGTCGGCGTCAACACCGACCACGTCGATGCCGAGTTCATCTCGCTCGACGAGGTCATCGACGCCTACAAGGAGCAGCTGCACTTCGCCGAGGATGCCGGAGCCGGCGTCGTGCTGATGGCGAGCCGCCACCTGGCCCGGGCCGCGCAGAGCGCCGAGGACTACCTGCGTGTGTACCGCGAGGTGCTCGGCGCCGCGTCGACCCCCGTCATCCTGCACTGGCTCGGCGCCGCGTTCGACCCGACCCTCGCGAGCTACTTCGGCTCGACCGACTCGGCCGCGGCGAGCGCGACGGTGCTCGAGATCATCACCGAGAACGCCGGGCACGTCAGCGGCATCAAGATGAGCCTGCTCGACCCCTTCGCCGAGATCGCCGTGCGCGCGCAACTGCCGCAGACCGCGACGATGTTCACCGGCGACGACTTCAACTACGTGGGGCTGATCGCCGGCACCGGGGGGAAGCACTCCGACGCCCTGCTGGGCGCCTTCGCCGCGCTCGCGCCGAGTGCGTCGGCCGCGATCCAGGCGCTCGACGCTGGAGACAGCGGAGAGTACGAGAGCATCCTCGGCCCGACCGAAGACCTCTCGCGCCAGATCTTCGCCGCGCCTACCTTCTACTACAAGACCGGTGTGGCGTTTATGTCGTGGCTCAACGGCCATCAGGACGCGTTCAGCATGGTCGGCGGCCTGCACTCGGCCCGCTCGCTGCCGCACCTGAGCGAGATCGTGCGCCTCGCCAACCGGTCGGGCGCGCTCGAACGCCCCGACCTGGCGGCCGAGCGCTGGAACGCACTGCTGAAGCTGAACGGCCTCGGCGAATGAGCGGCGTGCAGACCACAGGCGCCCAGGGCACGGGAGCACAGAGCACGGGTACGGAGAGCACGGGAACGCACGCGGCGGTCGCACAGGCCGCCGCCCCCCGCCCCGTCGCCCATCCGCGCCTCAGCCTCAACCAGGCGACGATCAAGTACGCCAACCTGGCGGAGGCGATCGACGCCACGGTGAACGCCGGGTACGAGAGCATCGGCCTGTGGCGCGAGCCGGTGCAGGCCGCGGGCCTCGGCCGAAGCATCCGCCTTGTCGAAGACAGCGGCCTGCGCGTGTCGAGCCTCTGTCGCGGCGGGTTCTTCACCATGGAGGAGGGCCTCGCCCGGCGCGAGAGCATCGACGACAACAGGCGCGCCATCGCCGAGGCCCGCGCACTGGGCGCCCCGGCTCTGGTGCTCGTGGCGGGCGGGCTCCCCGCCGGGTCGAGAGACCTGGTCGGCGCGCGATCCAGGGTGCGCGACGCGATCGCAGAACTGGCGGATGACGCGGCGGCCGCAGGCGTCACATTGACGATCGAGCCGCTGCACCCGATGTACGCGAGCGATCGGGCGGTCGTCTCGACGCTCGGCCAGGCTCTCGACATCGCCGAAGAGTTTCCACTGGGCGTGGTCGGTGCTGTGGTGGACACCTTCCACGTCTGGTGGGACCCCCGGTTGCTCGAGCAGATCGCGCGCGCCGGGGACCGCATCGCGAGCTACCAGGTCTGCGACTGGGCGACCCCGCTGCCCGCCGACGTTCTGCTCGGCCGGCACTACCCGGGCGACGGCGTCATCGACTTCGCGGGCATCACCGCCGCGGTCGAGGCGGCCGGCTACCGCGGCGACGTCGAGGTGGAGATCTTCAACCAGCAGATCTGGGATACGCCGTACGCGACCGTCGCCGCGAGAACCCGCGACAGTTTCGCCGAAGTGGTCGCTCCGCACCTCTCGTAGCACCTGTCGCAGACCCGCGGTGCGGCGTAACATTTCGTAATAATCCCGCTTCGCTCGACCATACGGAGCTCGACCATACGGAGCTCGACCATACGGAGGACCACCGTGGACATGACGACCGAGAAGATGATGATGTCGATGGACATGATGTCCATGGACACGAAGCTCATGCAGGAGTGCATGGAGGCGTGTACCGCTGCCGAACAGGCCGCGACGATGTGCGCCGACGCCGGCTCGGGCGACAACATGGGCAAGATGATGAGCATGTGCGCCAACACGGCCGACATGACGAACACCATGATGCGCATGATGATGCGGCCGATGGGCTACGACATGGCGAGCATGATGGGCATGCTGCAGGCCACCGCGATGATGTGCCGCGCGTGCGCCGACGAGTGCATGATGCACGCCGAGATGAGCGACCACTGCAAGATGTGCGCCGAGGTGTGCATGAACTGCGCCGCCGCCTGCGAGGCCCTGATGGCCTCGATGCCGGTCGCGGGCTAGTACCTACTCAGCCAGCGCGCACGCTGAACAGCTCGCGGCCGACCGCGAGCACGCCGTAGCGCTCGTGTACCGAGACCGGCTCGCCGACACCCACGCCCGTCGACGCGTAGTGCCAGACGCGCGACTCGGCCTGGGTGTCGAGGTCGACGAGGTCGATCCATCCGTCCTCCGACACCGAAGAGACGACGACGTCGCGCCACTGGCTCGTCGTCGCGACCGCCGCGAGCCGCTGGATCGGGTTCAGCTCATAGCCCGTCTCGAACCCGCAGCGCATCATCGCGACGGCGCCGGTCTGGGGCCGATCTGCGGACGCGTTGTCAGGTGAATAGGTCATGCGAAGACGTTAGGCGGTGCTTCTGCGGATGTCACGGCGAACCGTCACACTATGAAACAGTGCCCCCGGTGAACAGCAGCAGGTCGGGCAGCGAGGTCGCGAAGTAGTCGGTGGTGCCGTCGGTGCGCACCGGGGCGGGAGCGGTGAACGCCGGGCGTGCCTCGCCGAGCGTGGCGGGCGGTTCGACGACTCCGTTGCCGAGCGCCGCGTTGGCGCCGTCCCAGGCCGCGAGCGCGCGCCCCTCGCCACCTTCCCAGGGCGCGAACGGGCGCGACGACAGCAGGGCGAGCGCGTCGCCTGCACGACCGGTGGCGGTGAGCAGTTCCGCCGTCTCGACCGCGAGGTCGTCGCGGTGCAGCGCCGCGAGGGGGATGCGCGCGAGCCGGTCGGCCGCGCTGCGCCCGAGCCGCTTCCACAGCTGGTCGCTCTCGTACCAGAGCCGCGCGTGGTCGGGGGCGGTCTCGAGCGCGAGCTCGTAGAGGCGGAGGGCGCGGTCGGCGTCGCCGCCGTGGTTGACGCTCGCGATCGCGGCGTTGCGCAGGGTGACGGGGTCGGTCGGGTCGAGCTCGACCGAGCGCAGCAAATGCGCGAGAGCCTCCGCGTGCCTGCCGTGGTGGTAGAGCAGCGAGCCGAGCAGGGAGTGCGCGCGGGCGTCGGTCTCGTCCGCGGCGAGCGCGGCCACCAGTGCGTCGTGGTGCTCGAGCAGGCTGGGGAAGGCCAGGGTCGCGTCGACCTCGCGCGCCGCCGAGCGGGCGGCCGAGGCATCCGCGGTGCGTCCGAGCCGATCGCACCAGTGCGCGGCGAGGTACAGGGCGATCGGCGCCTCGTTTCCCGCGGCGGTGCGCGCGGCGTCGCCGACCGCGACCGCGATGCCGATCGCGGCATCGAGCTCGCCCGCGGCCGCGAGCTCGATCGCCACGTCGAGCCGGATGGCCGGGTCGTCGCTCCACGGCCGGCCGGCGAGGTGCAGCGCCAGCTGGTCGAGGGGGTCGAGGGCGAGCGCCTCGGCGAGCATCCGGTCGGCGTCGCCGCCCTGCCTCCGCAGCACGACCGCGAGCAGGGCGCGTGCCCGCGAGTCGTCGGCGTCGCGCCGCAGCGCCTCGGTCGCGTGGCGCTGCCCATCCGCATAGCGGCCCGCGCGGGCGTCGAGGCGGGCGAGCTCGACGGATGCCGCCTGCCGCCATTCGCCGTTCCAGGCCGCCTTCGAGAGGGCGTCGTAGGCGTCGTCGCCGCGGCCCAGCCGAGAG
>Ga0247803_1000609_pt1 | contig 19235 bp, 8 predicted proteins | sample UWRJL014104B1_FD_180928 | JGI IMG/M metagenome (GOLD analysis project Ga0247803, IMG submission 180928) | Plant litter microbial communities from Arlington Agricultural Research Station in Wisconsin, United States - UWRJ-L014-104B-1 | ecosystem: Environmental > Terrestrial > Plant litter >...
AGTGATGTTGGACAATTGCTGCAAGGTAAGGTATCAGGTCTTAATATTTCATCAAGTGGAGATCCTACAAGAACTGCTTCGGTAGTTTTGCGTGGAGTTTCAACATTAAACAGTTCACAAGGACCGTTTTATGTTATAGATGGTGTCCCTGGTGTTGATATTTCAATGATTTCACCAGATGATATCGCAACTATTGATGTATTAAAAGATGCTGCTGCAACCGCAATTTATGGAAACCGTGCTGCCAATGGGGTCATTATGGTAACTACAAAAAAAGGAAGCAAAGACAGGACTCAAATCTCTTACAATGGCTATGTTGGCTGGGAAGAAGTTTCTAATCAGCTGGATATGATGAATGCAAGTCAACTGCGTGCATTTACTACAAAAAATAATCTGAACTTTACTCCTGAAAATGACAAAGGAGCTAATACAAACTGGCAGAAAGAAATTTTAAGATCAGGAAAAGCAAAATCAAGCAGCCATAACTTATCTATGAGCGGTGGCGGTCAGCATGGTAGTTATACTGCAAGTTTAACTTCTCTTAACAAAGAAGGGGTTCTTTTAAAAAGTGATTTTTCTCGTGTAATAGCACGTTTGTCTGTAGAGCAATTTGCATTTGATGATAAAGTTAAATTTGGTCTGAATGTAACCAATTCTAATAGTAAATATGCAAATGTACCACAGCGTAATACTGTACTTTTACAGGCAGCAAGTTATCTTCCTGTTTCTCCTGTAAGAAATGCTGATGGAAGCTTCTTTGAAAATTTTACAAGTACAGGATATTTTAATCCGGTAGCCTTAATTGAACACGGAACAGACGAAACAAAAACAAATAATCTTGTTGGTAATCTTACTGCAGAGGTAAAACTGCCTTTTGGATTTACCTATAATTTAAACATAGCACATCAAAAATTGACTGCATCACATGGTGAGTTTTATGATAGCTATTATTCAAAATACAATAGTGCCAATTTCTACAATAATCCAGATCCACCTTTTACAAAAACATTAATTAATTTTGGTGTAAACGGTTCAGCCTTGAGAAACAATTATGAAAACACTAATAATATTATAGAGAGTTTCTTAACTTGGGATAAGACTCTTGGAAGTCATAAGATAAAAGCTGTTTTAGGTTATTCCTGGCAAGAAAATACGCTTGGAGACGGATTTCAGGCAACAGCCACAAATTTCCCTGTCGATAATGTAGGATACAATAACCTTGCTCTGAGCAATTACACATCAGTAAATGGTTATGTAGTTAATTTTGGAGACAGCAGAGCGTACCAAAAAACACGTTTAATAGGTGAATTTGCCCGTTTAAATTATAATTACCAGGATAAATACCTTTTGCAGGGAACTATTAGAAGAGATGGAGGTTCTGTATTTGGAGCTAACAATCGCTGGGGTTATTTTCCTTCTGTAGGTGCTGCATGGAGAGTTGACAAAGAAGGTTTTATGAAAGATCAGCAGCTTTTCAGTGACCTGAAATTTCGTGCAAGTTATGGAGTTACAGGAAACTCTTCAGGATTTAATGCATACACTGCTCAGTTCATTTCCGGAAGTTTAGGAACTTTCTATTACAACGGACAACAAATTGGAGCATATGGCCCAAATCAGGCAGCAAACCCAGACTTAAAATGGGAAAAAACGTCTACCACAAACATTGGTCTTGATTTTGGTTTATTTAACGGAAAAATAACTGGTTCTGTTGATTTATACGACAAGAAAACAACAGACATGATTTTTAATTATTCTGTAAATCCTGTGCTTGTACCAGTTGGAACAATTGTAGCAAACGGAGGTACAATGTCTAACAAAGGTATTGAGGTAAGTTTAGGAGCAACGCCTGTTAAAACTGCCAATTTTACATGGTCTACTAATTTGAATTTAGCAAGCAACAAAAATGAGATTGTTAAATTAACAAATCCATTCTTTATTGGTGGCGATTCTATCCGTAGAGTACAGCCTGATGGAGGAGGACAAACTGGAAGTACCTTACAAATTTTTAAAGAAGGAAAACCTCTTGGCCAGTTTTTTACTCTTCAATACGCAGGTAAAAATTCAGCAGGAGTTTCTCAATATGTTGCCAAAGATGGCAGCTTAACAACAACTCCGGCTATTGGTGTTGATTATCACTATGCAGGTAGTGCACAACCGAAGGTATTATTAGGATGGGGAAATAACTTCCAATACAAGAAATTTGATTTGAGTATTTTCTTTAGAGGTGTATTTGGTAATAAAATTTTTAATGCCACCCGTGCCGATTTATTCAGGCCTAGTACTGCAATGACTACTAACATCTTAGCGGATGCAAGTGAAGAATCACCAAATGATCTTAATGCCTATAGATATTCATCTCGCTTTATAGAAGACGGAAGTTATATTAGATTAGATAATATGACTTTAGGATATAATTTTGGCAAAGTGAGTAAATTTATTCAAAGTGTACGTGTATATCAAACAATAAATAATTTGTTTGTTATTACCAAGTATTCAGGAATTGATCCGGAAGTAGAACAAGGAGGGACATCTCCTGGTGTAGATTCGAATAATTTCTATCCAAAAACCAGAACATTTATGTTTGGCTTAAACGTGATCTTCTAAAAATTAAATTCTAAAAATTATGAAAAATATATTAAAATACATAGGACTTCCTGTACTTATGGTTGGTTTATTCTGGTCTTGTGAAGATCTTGATGTGCCCATTACAACACAACTTACACCGGAAGTTTTTCCTCAAAACTCAACACAATATATACAGACAACCGGACCAGTATATTCAGCTTTTCGAGGTGAGTTTGCATTCTCATGGTGGTGGACTCAATCTTTATCTACAGATGAAGCAATTCTGCCTTCAAGAGGAGGTAACTGGTTTGATAACAGAAACTATATTGCTATGCATTATCATGACTGGAATGTAGATAATGGTATTATAGGAAGTTTTTGGGACTGGTGTTCTAAAGTCGTAGGAATTAGTAATCAAACAATTTCAATTCTAAATCAGGCTATGCCCGAAGGTGCAGAAAAAGCGACTTTGATTTCTGAAGTAAAAACAATGCGTGCCATTTCTTATTTTATGTTGATGGACGGCTATGGAGATGTTCCATTAGATACGTTATATGGAGACTTTAGTTCTCGTCCTAAATCAAGCAGAAAAGACGTTTTTAATTTTATTGAAAAAGAATTAAAAAAAGCCATTCCTAATTTGAGCCCTGCATCAGGAATTTCAACTTACGGAAGACCTAACAGACAAACTGCCAATGCATTGCTTGCTAAACTATATCTGAATGCAGAAGTGTATACAGGAACACAGCGCTATAATGATGCGATTGCAGCATGTGATCAGGTAATTGGTTCAGGATTGTATAATATTGAGCCAAGAGCAACTTATCTTCAAATGTTTTATCCAAATAATGGTCCGCAAATGAAGGAATTTATTTTTGCAGTCCCTTACGATGCTGCAGCTGTAACAGTTGGTTTCAACGGGCAAATGTATCATGCACGTTATGATGTTCCCCGTTCTGAAAGAGCTAAGTTTGGTCTTCAGTTTACACCAAGTGCAGCCAGAAGTACGCTTCCTGAATTTTATGCGAATTTCAACGATCCTAATGACATCCGTAACAGACAATGGTTAACTGGATTACAATATATGAATGACGGGGTTACTCCTGTAATGGTTACTACAACAAAAAAAGGATATGACCAGTTTTACACCGGAGCAGATGGTGGTGCTGCTTATACTTACCAGGTGAATTTAACACCCGATATTATACCTCGCCAAAATCCTGCTTTATTTGATTTAGGAAATGATGAAATTGCCTGGAACATGGGGTACAGAAATATTAAATTCTATCCGGACGCTACTTCTACAAATCGTAATCAAAATAATGATGTTCCTTTTTTACGTTATTCAGATGTAATTTTGATGAAAGCGGAAGCTATTCTTCGTGGTGGAGGTGAGACTTTAGGACAGACTCCTGTAGCATTGGTCAATATGGTTCGTTCAAATCGTACTACTTCTTCGGCATTGGGCAGTGTAACACTGGAAGAACTTTACAAAGAAAGAAGCCGTGAATTTGCTCAGGAAGCATGGCATAGAAATGATATGATTCGTTTTGGAAAATATGAAGGAGAATGGGGATATAAAACAAATACGGATACTTACCGTAGAGTTTTCCCAATTCCAACAAATGCAAGAGTTTTAAACCCTGCATTAACACAAAATGATGGTTATCCAAACTAATTAAATACCACTAGATTTTGTTTTAAAAGGAGAGGAAGATTCAAATTCTTCTCCTTTTTTATTAAATTTTGATTTAAAGCTGATTTGAAATTTTCAAATTCTAGATTTTGAATTTAGTGTTTTTATATGCCTAAAAAATTCAGCAAATAATACACCTGTCAATAGGATAAAATAGATGAGACTAAATAAAATTTATAAAACCGGACGCATTGGAATAAGTTTAGTTCTTATTTTTTTAGTGTCATGTAAAGCCGAAAAAAATACTACTTTCAAAAAGAAAGAGCTAGTAGATATGGTCTATCCTTTGCTTGATACCGAAAATTCACGCTGGTTTTTCTTTTCATCTGCAAGTCGTCCATTTGGTATGGTGAATTTAAATCCCGATACAGAAATTAAGGGTGACTGGGGAGGCGGATACAAATATACCACAGATACGATAAAAGGTTTTAGTCATGTTCATGAATGGCAAATGTCTGCGCTTTCAGTTATGCCGGTAACGATTACAACGGAAAATAGTGCAAATATTTTTTCAGATTTTTATTCTAAATTTAGTCATAAGTCTGAAAAAATATTTCCAGGTTATCATTCGTTAATTCTCGACAGGTATCAAATAAAAGCAGAACTGACCAGTACTAAAAGAGTGGGTTTTCATAAATATACTTTTCCGCTTAATACTCAAAAAGGAATTCTTTTAAATCTAAATACAATCCTCGGACCTTGCGAAAATACAAATGGTAAATTAGAAAAAGATAATGACTATGAACTTTCAGGATCGTTGGTTTTAAGTACCAATTTCAGACGTCCGAAACCATTGACTGTATATTTTAAAATTAAATTTAATAAACCTATAACTTCAATAGAACGCAATTCAGCGACAGGCAATTATTTGGTAAATTTTGGCAAAGCCAAAGAAAAAATACTAATGAAAGCTGGTATTTCGTATACATCTATAGAAAATGCCACAAACAATATTCTGCAGGAATTGCCGCATTGGGATTTTGATAAAGTAGTTTCTGATTCCAAAAACGAATGGAATACTTTATTAGGCAGAATTAAAATTGAAGGCGGTACTGAAACCGATCAAAAGAGATTTTATACAGATCTATGGCACGCTTTGCAGGGAAGAAAAATGATTAGTGACGCAAATGGAGCGTATCCGGATAATACGGGAGAAAAATTCAGAATAGGTCAATTACCGCTGAGTTCTGATGGAAAACCTAAATTTAATCACTACAATTCAGATGCATTTTGGGGAGCACAGTGGACCATAAACACACTTTGGGGACTTGTTTATCCTGAAATAATGGATGAATTTGTACACTCTTTAATGCAATATTATAGAGATGGCGGCATGATTCCTCGTGGTCCTTCGGGAGGAAATGATACTTATGTTATGACAGGTGCATCAACTACACCTTTTATTGTTACAGCAATTCAAAAAGGAATTGTAAAAGAGGATTTGGAATCTATTTATTTAGCATTGAAAAAAAATCACATGCTAAATGGTATTATGGGAAAAGCGGGGTATGAGCATAATACAGATAGTGGAGGAGGATTAAAATATTATTTGGAAAAAGGATTTGTTCCATACCCACTTCCTGATGGAGATTTTGGAAGCCATCAGGACGGGGCGAGTCAGACTTTAGAATATGCGTATCAGGACTGGACTCTGGCACAATTGGCTAAAAAATTAAATCATGAAGAGGATTACAATTATTTTATGAACAGATCTAAAAATTATCAAAATGTTTTTGATAAAACGTCAGGATGGATGCGGCCTAAAAATATTGATGGTCAATGGCGTGAAAATTATGATCCGTATCAATATGAGAATGGTTTTATAGAATCCAACGGAGCCCAGTCAACATGGTTTGTTCCGCATGATATTAATGGTTTAGCTGAATTAATGGGAGGAAAAGAAAAAGCGGTTGAAAAATTAAACACTCAGTTTGAAACGTCTCAAAAATTAAAATTCACTTCGGGGACTTCACATGATGCCGAATTGCATCCGGAATTTAGCCGGATTCCGATAAATTTTGGCAACCAGCCTTCCATACAAACCTCCAATATTTTTAATTTATTAGACAGACCGGATTTAACACAATATTGGACAAGAAATGTGGTAAAAGAAACTTTTAGCGGATTATCTCCGGCTACAGGTTACAATGGCGATGAAGATCAGGGCTTAATGGGAAGTTTAAATGTATTGCTTAAAATAGGTGTGTTTCAGATGAATGGAGGAACGGATGAAAATCCTCAATATCAGATAGGAAGTCCCTTGTTTACTAAAGTGTCAATTCAACTGAATCCAAATTATTATCAGGGTAAAATTTTTGTTATTGAAGCTAAAAACAATAGCTCAGAAAATATTTATATCAATGGTATAAAGTACAATAATACTCCTGTAGAAAAATTTAGTATTTCTCATGAAAGCATTACAAATGGAGGAAAATTAATTTTAGAAATGTCTAATAAAGCAAAGCCATAATTTTTAGAACTTTAAAATGAAGATACAAATGAAAATATATAACGTCATATTTTTTTTAGGAATATCGTTATTCTGTAACATTAATGCTGATGCTCAAAACCAGTTTCATAATTACGTAGATCCCATGATTGGATCAGAAGGTGATGGACGCGTTTTTATTGGCCCTTCATGTCCTTACGGAATGGTAAAACCAAGCCCGGATTGCACGGTAAGTCCAAATAGCGGATGGCTGCCATTGCCAAAAGAAGTCACAGGTTTTAGTCAGGTTCATGTGAGCGGAACAGGTGGAGGTCCTAAGTATGGTAATATTCAGATTATGCCTTTTTCGGGAACATTGGATAAATTAGACCAAACTTCGCACAGAGCAGAAGAAAACGTAAAGTTGGGCTATTATGAAACGGTTTTCAAAGAAAATCAGATAAAAACAGAAATAACCACAGCCGAAAAAGTGTCTTTTTATCGCCTTACGTATCCTAAAAACACCTCTAAAGATTTAAAAATTGACCCGGGATTTTTTCTCGGAGAAAACCCTATACCTGATTCCAGAGAATCACAGCAATTTGTAGGTTCTCAAATCGAAATTGTTTCGGATACCGAAGTAAGAGGATATAGCAGAATCAGAGGTGGATGGAATAATGGCCGTGCTTATACTGTTTATTTTTGGGCCGTTTTTGATCAGCCAATAGCCAAATATGTTACCTGGAAAGACGGAAAATTCTACAGCAATCAATCGGCTCAGTTTGATTCAGGAAAAAAAACGGCTGCACTCCTTTCTTTTGGTAAAGACGGAAAACAGGAACTAAATATTAAAATTGGAATCTCTTTTTTAAGCGAATTAAAAGCTAAAAATAACATTGAAGTTGAAATTCCACATTGGAATTTTACTACCGTTTTATCCTCTTTAGAAAATAAATGGGAGCAGTTATTAAACCGTATTAAACTTTCTACCGATACTTCTGAAGAATATAAAAAAATGTTTTATACGGGTTTATATCACACCATGATAATGCCGGTTGACAGGACAGGAGAAAATCCGTTATGGACAAATGACGAACCTTATTATGATGATTTTTATTGTATTTGGGATACTTTCAGAAGTTCGAGTCCATTGATTACACTAATTGATCCGAAACGTCAGGTTGAAATTGTCAATGCAATGTTGAATATTTACAAACGTGAAGGTTATTTGCCGGAAGGCAGAAGCGGTAATGATAACGGTCGTACCCAGGGCGGTTCTAATGCCGAAGTTGTGTTGGCTGATGCTTTTGTAAAAAACTTAAAAGGAATTGATTATGAACTGGCATTAAAAGCAATGCTTAAAGATGCTACAATACCGCCCGGTGGAAATGAAGAGAGAGAAGGAAGAGGCGGTTTATTGGATTATCTGCGTTTAGGTTATGTGCCGTTTGGTACAGATCGTGCCGGAAATCGTACGATGGATTATGCATACAACGATTATAATATTGCTACTGTTGCCAAAGGTTTAAATTATCCGGAAATTTATAATCAGTATATCAAACAATCAGAATATTGGAAAAATTTATGGCGTGCCGATTATGAAAATAATGGTGCAAAAGGATTTATTATGCCTAAAGATGCTTCCGGAAATTGGTTGGACGATGTTGTTTTCGGAGAATCCAAAATTCAGAAACCAACGTATAAATTTACACCGACAATTACAGAATCTCCTTGGTATGTATGCCATTGGTGTGTGTTCTTTTATGAAGGAACTTCCTGGGAATATTCGTTAAGTGTTCCTCACGATATTCCGGCAATTGTTGGTAAATCCGGTGGCGATTTGGCTTTTAAAAACAGGTTAGACACTTTTTTTGACACTAAATTATATGATGTTTCCAACGAACCTTCTTTCTTAGCGCCTACCATGTACCACTGGATTGGAAAACCGTATTTGAGCAGTGACAGAATCAGATCGATTATTAAAGATAATTTCAATGCTTCTCATGAAGGTTTGCCGGGTAATGATGATTCCGGAGCTATGTCTTCCTGGCTGGCTTTTCACATGATGGGACTGTATCCAAACGCCGGTCAGCCTTATTATTTGTTGAATACACCGCTAATTAAGGAAACAACTTTACAGTTAGAAGAAGGCAAAAGTTTTAAAATTACCACAAAAAAAATGAGTGATAAAAACAGATATATTAAATCAGCTTTATTAAATGGAAAACCATACAATAAAGCCTGGATTTTACACGATGATATTGTCAATGGGGGCGAATTAATATTTGAAATGGATTCAAAACCTTCAGCCTGGGGAACTACTATTTTACCACCAACAAAATAAACAATCGATGAAAAATACAATTTTAGCCATTTTCTTTTGTACGGCATATCAAATGGTTTCCGCACAAAGTTATATTCCTACAATTAAAAATAATACAGAGTTACATTACATCTGTAAGCTGCATGGTCAAACCAGGACTTTAACACTGACTGCCAAAACGACTAAAGATACATTTGTCTTTAATTTGAATACCAAAGGTGTAAAAAACAGTACGATCAAAATTCAGCAGGAAGGATTGAAAAATGGAAATGCATTAAGCTACAATCAAGGCGAGGATTTGGAGGTTATAGTCCTAAAACCAACAGAAACCTTTTTTATGATTTCGCAGTCAGCGTATCAGGATTTACTAAAAAACAATAAGTTCATTTATAATAACACAACGTATGTTTTAGACCAAAATACTGATAAAAATATTGTTGTAATTGAAGGAAAAACTGTTGAAACCTTACATGTAATCGGACAGATTGATGAAACTGAAATGTGGATTGTGAAAAATCCGGAATTTCCTTTGATCTGTAAAATAACTAAAAACCCGTTGGGAATAAACTGGACATTGGTAAAAATAACAGACAAGTAAGTACTGCATTATTGGGAGCTGCAAGTTGCATTTATGTTTTAGTTTTGCTACGAACAAAAAGCACATCTTCCAGCTGTTTTATTACAAAAAGAGTGGTTTTACCTGGTTAGGAGTTTGTTGATTCATAAAAAAATAATAAGATGTCAAAAATTAAATTAAAATTGATTTTTATAGTGTTGATTAGCCTTTTTTCAATTGGTTATCAATGTCATGCACAAAAAAGAGTTCAGCTACAAAAGGATTTTCTAATTACGGATTATGATGCCAAACCAGATGGGAAAACGCTTAATACAATCGCTATCCAAAAAGCAATTGATGCCGCTTCTAAAAATAAGGATGGTCGTGTAGTTTTTCCTAAAGGAATCTTTTTGTCAGGAAGTATTATTTTAAAAAGTAATGTAACTTTATATTTTGAAGAAGAATCAGTTTTATTAGGCAGCACAAATCCTAAAGATTATTTTAATATGGATTTTAAAGGAAGACCCGTTTCGCCAAAAAACGATGACAATTCCCAAATGGCTTTGATTTTAGCACATAAAGCCAACAATATTGCACTCAAAGGAAAAGGAACAATTGATGGCCAGGGATTAGAACTGGCTTTGAATATTGACAGCCTTCATCATGCCCGCATTGCGATAGATCCCAAATACAACCTTCGCAGAAACAGGCCAAATGAAACCATGAGGCCTAAATTATTTCGATTTTCACAATGTGATACTGTTTTAGTTGAAGGATTGAAGGCAGGAGAGGCTTCTTGTTGGGGATTATCTTTCGAATTATGCACCAATCTTACACTAAATAATCTCAACATAGTCAATCGTTCTTATTGGAATAATGACGGAATTGATATTACGGATTGCAAAAATGTCAGGGTAACGAACTGTGATATCGATGCTGCCGACGATGGTATTTGCTTAAAATCATATTATCCGGGCTATTATAACGATAATGTTTATATTGCCAATTGCATTATAAGATCCAGTGCAAGTGCGATAAAATTAGGAACTGCTTCTGTTGGAGGTTTTAAAAATGTTACGATCAGGGATATTAAAGTTTATGATACATTTCGTTCTGCAATTGCTATAGAATCAGTAGATGGAGGCAGTATAGAAAATATTGACGTTTCAAACATACAAGCAGTAAATACGGGAAATGCTATTTTTATTCGTATCGGACAAAGAAGCGGTGATAAACCGGGAAGCATAAAAAACGTACACCTGAAAAACATAAAAGTGCAGATCCCATTTGGTCGTCCGGATATTAATTATGATTTAAGAGGACCGGAAGTTGATTTCTTTCACAATCCTTTTCCTGCTTCAATAACAGGTTTGGAAGATTATCGGGTAGAAAATGTAACTTTAGAAAATATTGAAATAAATTATCCAGGAAGGGCTTCAAAAGGAATGGCGCATATTCCGTTAGACCGCTTAAATCAGGTTCCTGAAGCAGTTAAGGATTATCCTGAATTTTCTATGTTTGGAGAACTGCCTGCTTATGGTTTTTATGTAAGACATGCCAATGGAATAAGCATGAAAAACATTAAACTAACATTAGATGATGCTGATTTCAGGCCTGCATTTGTATTTGACGATGTCCAAAACTTAAAAATGGAAAAGATAAATCTTCCTAAAGAAAAACAAAAACAAATTATTTTTAAGAATGTTATCTCATCAAATCTTGAAAAACAATTACAAGAACAAATAGCAGAAATTAAATCTAATTAAAAATAAGTGTATGTTAAGAATATCGATTTTTATAGTCCTATTACTTTCTTTATCTGCTTGCAAAACAAAACAGAATGAAAAAAAGGTGCCTCTAAAAATTGCCTTTATTGCCGATGTTCATTTACAGGATATTTTTCCAAAATTTCAGGATAATACCTATCCGGGTATTAAAAATCCCAAAACGGGTGAATATGCTAATATCAGAACGATGAGTTCGCAATTGCATTCAACAAGAATTTTTAATGAAAATTATTTTGCTTTTTTAGAAGCTTTAAATAATATTTCAAAAAGAGGAATTAAACAAGTGGTACTTCCAGGGGATTTTAGTGATGACGGACAACCTGTTCATGTTCGCGGATTGAGAAAGATACTGGATAAATACTCAAAAGAAAAAGGGATGTCATTTTTTGTTACAACAGGAAATCATGATGTTGTAAAACCTTTTGCACAGGAAGCCATTAAAACTGATTTTTTAGGGAAAGATGGAAAAGAACAAATTATCAGCAGCTCTAAAACAAATTTTAAAAAGCAGGAAAATCAATTAGAACCGATTATAACAGTTGATATAAAAAACTGGGGATACAAGGAAACTCTGAATGAAATGGCTGATTTTGGATTTTTTCCAAAAAAAAAATATTTATATTGGGAGACACCTTTCTCAGATTATAAGTATGAACAATATGATTTTGATAAAGCTTTAGCGCAGTCTGTTCTGGAAAAAAGAACGTACCCTGTTAAAAACACAAATTTTTTTCTTCCTGATGCCAGTTATGTGGTTGAGCCTGTAAAAGGGATTTGGCTTTTGGCAATTGATGCGAATGCCTATGTTCCCAATCAAAAATTATCAGGTTTAGCAGATGATCCACATGATTTTTCAGGCGCCAGTATCGGTTATAATAATGTACTCCTTTATAAAAAACATTTAATTGACTGGATCAAAAAAATTTCGGAGGAAGCCAAACTGAGAGGAAAAACCTTAATTGCCTTTAGCCATTATCCGATGATTGATTTTAACGATGATGCTTCGCCGGAGCTAAAATCATTGTTTGGCTCAGGCAAAATGCAGTTATCAAGAGTTCCTAATGAAGAGGTGGCTCAAATTTTTGCTGATGCGGGAATAAAGGTTCATTTTGGCGGGCATATGCATATTAACGATACAGGGGTTAGAACTACTGAACAAGGGAATACTTTATTTAATATTCAGACGCCTTCATTGGCTGCTTACATGCCAGCTTATAAAATCCTTACAATCCATTCTGATTCAGATATTGAAGTGGAAACTGTAGTGGTTGGCAAGGTTACAAAGTTTAATAATTTATTTCCTTTTTATAAGGAAGAATATGCCCATTTACAAAATATAAAAAGCCCGGATATTTGGAATAAAGAGATACTGAAAGCTAAAGATTATCAAGATTTTACAAGTTGGCATTTGAAAGAACTGGTGAGGCTTCGATTTTTGCCTGAAGATTTTCCAATTGAATTTTCAGCATTACTTTTAAAACTTTCCGGTAAGGATTTATCGTATATAAATAAAAACATAGCAGAAGTTGATGCAATAATTTCAACGAATTCCTTAACCAAAAGCGATTTTGAATCATGGACAGGTTTTGATATGATATTCGATTTTTATAGATTAAAAAATGCTGATGAATTAGCAATACCCGAAATAGGAGGGAAAAGAATAAAACAATATGAGATTGTGTGCAAACAGTTAGAAAAATCAAATGATAAAAATTTGATTTTATGGTCGAAAATTTTTCTTAAAATGATGAAAGGAAAACCTTCCAATCATTTTAAAATTAATCTGAAAACCGATAAAATGGAACGAATAATTCCTTAAAAAGCTTAATTTAGTTTTTTCGAATAGCAAAATGCTTATAGATACTTTTTTATGAAACAAAATCCTTTTATTTTATTCCTCTGCCTGATCACAGTTTATTTTTCTCATTCACAGAATATAAAATTCACTCATTATAATGATAATAATGGGTTGTCGCATAACTCTGTGCGGCATATAGTACAGGATAAAAAGGGTTTTCTATGGTTTGGTACTTTCTCCGGACTTAACCGTTTTGACGGCTATCAGTTTAAAAATTATTTAAGATCTTCTTTAGGAAATAATAAATTATACAATGATGATATAACGGCATTAGAACTCGATGAAGCATCAAACCATTTGTGGATAGGTACGCGAAAAGGCCTCACACTTTTTAAAATAGATACACAGTCTTTTGTTACTTTTTTACCAAATAAAAATGATCCCAATAGTTTACCGGAAGAAGAAATTAGATCTGTTCATGTTGATCCCTTTAAAAGAGTCTGGGTTGGAACGAAAACCAAAGGGATTTATATGTTTTTTTTGAAAGAAAACAGATTTGAAAAAATTCCGATTAAAGGCTTTGATTATGTAAAGGAAATTTTTGAAGATAAAAAAGGAAATATTTGGGTTGGAAGTTATGATAAGGGATCTGTTGCAAAAATAACTTTGGATACAAAAGGAGCTATTGTAAGAATCAAAAATTACACGCTTTCTGTACCTTATTCAACTATAAAAAACCCCTATATTAACTTTATTTATGAAGATACTAAATCAGATATTTTTATAGGTACTCGAGAAGGTTTGTATAAATTAGATAAGGTAAATGACCAGTTTGAAAATTTATATATTGAGAACAAAAATGTCAGAGGGGCTTTAGGGCCTTATTTTTTATCTGTTGCCCGTGCTCCGGATGGCAAATACTGGGTAGGGACTTTAGGAGGACTTCTGGTTTGTACACAATTAGAAGATATTCAGAAAGGTAATTACAAATGGTATTATTCTGTTTTATCAGATGATAATTCATTGGTTGATAATCTAATTTCTTCACTTTATTTTGATGCTTCCGGAGTATTGTGGATTGGTACAGAAGATGGACTTGATAAATATGATCCATACGAGAATCAGTTTACTCTGAATAAAGATATATCCCGTTATATAGGCAATCAGGCACCACGCATAAGAGGTTTTGCCAAAACATATAATGACAAACTGATTGTTGCTACACATCATAACGGACTTTTTATTTCCAGTGCAGATGGATTTGCTCCATTACATGATAAAGGAAAAGATATAGCCAGTATTTATTCTTATGATGGTAAAACCTTCTATTGCGGCTTGTGGGATGGCAATATATTAATTTATAATTATAGCAATAATACCTCAAGAGAGATAAAAGCAGGATTTGATAAATCACCGGTATTTGCTTTTAACAGAATTAGTGATAATTCTATAATTGCAGGCTCTTTTGGAGAAGGAGCAGTGGTATTAAATACAAAAACCTTAGAAGTAGATTCTTCTATTGGTAAACTTCTTCCCGGCTTCCAGATCAATGCCATAGAAAAAGATACTAAAAATAATGTTTGGTTTGCTACAGAAACAGGTGTGGTAAGATACAATATTGGCACAGGTAAAATAGAAACGTTTAAATCACTTTCTAAGAAAGAAAACGGTATGCCTTATGACGAAAACGTAAGTGATATTACAACAGATAAAAAAGGAAATATATGGGCAGCAACACGATTTGGATTATGCTGGTACAATGCAAAAAAAAATAAGTTTGAACTCATTACTAATCTTAAAGAACTTTCAGGAAAGTGGATCACAGATATCATATCAGATGCCAGGGGTGATTTATGGTTAAACATTAACAACAATAACATCGCGTGGATCAAATCGAATTTAAAGGATGTTAATATTTATCATGTAAACAGTGGTAACAGACTGGATGTTTTTAGTTCCAGCGGTTTTTTTAATTTTAATAATTCTAATATTTATCTGGGCGGTAAAAATGGAATCATCTCTTTTTTGCCTAATAACATGAAAAGAAATAAGTGGTCGCCTTTGCCGGTTATTTCCGAATTTAAAATTCAAAACGAAGAGGTATTTCCGGAAGTAGAGATCAACGGAGAAATTCCGCTTCTGAAAGATCTGAATTATGGTAAAGAAATAGAACTCAACCATAAAAACCGAAATTTCTCAGTTCAGTTTTCTACCCCGTCATTTGCAAATGAAAAGCTCAATAAGTTTCAATATATGTTAGAAGGTTTTGACAAGGATTGGATTACCGTTAACAGTAATTCAAGAACAGTCCAGTATACCAATCTTTTTCCTGGGGTATATACCTTTAAAATAAAGTCCTGTAACAGTGATGGGTACTGGAGTAAGCCAGTTTCTTATAAAATAAAAATTCTGCCTCCGTTTTGGCTCACACCAATATCATTTGTATTGTTTTTTTTACTGCTTTTTTGTGTTTTTTATTTTATAAGAAGAGAGATTAAAAACCGTATTCACTTAAAGCAGGAACTGCTTACCGAAAAAGTAAACAGAGAGCATGACGTTAAACTAAATAATGAAAAATTACGTTTTTTTACTAATATCTCTCACGAATTAAGAACACCTCTAACGCTTATTTTAGGTCCGGCCAAACAGTTATTAGATGAAAATAGTAATGCAACAGATTACGAAAAAAGCAGATACAATCTTATCTATCAAAATGCAAGCAGGCTTCTGAATCTGGTAAATCAGGTATTGGATTTTAGAAAAGCGCAGTCAGGTGAATTAAAACTTAAAGTTACCAAAACCGATATTCTGGTTTATTCAAAAAATATTTTTGATTCCTTTAAAGAAATGGCTTATGACAAAAAGATTAAGCTCAGTTTTATTTCACAAGATGATGTAATCAATGGATGGCTTGATAATGATAAGTATGATAAAATTCTCTACAATTTATTATCTAATGCCTTGAAATTTACTAATAAAAATGGGAATGTTACTTTAAATATCAGACTTAAGGATACAATCGAAGATATTTTGCTTATTGAAGTAAGCGATGATGGAATTGGTATTCCTTTAAAAAGCCAGGAAAAGATTTTTAAACGATTCTATCAGGCGACAAACAGTAAAGCAAATAATACAGGATCTGGTATTGGACTGTCATTAGTTAAATCATTAGTAGCCATTCATAAAGGAATTATTCTAGTTGAAAGCACACCTGGAAAAGGCAGTATTTTTAGAGTTGAAATTCCAATTGACCGTGCTTGTTATGGGGATAAGGAAGTGTTTGAATACGCTTTAAAAAATGACAATCTCAGTATGCTCATTCCGGAAAAAGCTGCAAAAAAGATTATCCAGAATACAGATCTTAAAGAAAAAATATTAGTCATCGAAGACAATAGTGAACTTAGAAAATATTTGGTAGATTATTTGTCTGATTATTACAAAGTTTACGATGCCGAAAATGGTGAAGAAGGACTTAGAATATGCAGGCAAATTAAACCTATTTTATGTGTTGCCGATGTTATGATGCCAGTTATGGATGGTCTTGAATTTTGCCGTGAATTAAAAAATGACGAATTTATAAGTCATATTCCGGTTGTAATGCTGACTGCACTTGCTGAAAATGTTGATAAGGTAAAAGGATATGACATGGGTGCAGACGGTTATTTAGTTAAGCCTTTTGAGCCTTTATTGTTAAAAACGGTCATTGAGAATATTATAAAATCCAGATTAGAACTCAAACAGAAATTCTCAGGCGAGGTAGAAAGTAAAATAAGTCTGTTAACACATTCTCCAATTGATGAGGAGTTTATGGAAAAAATCACCAATTTGATAAATGATAATTTAAGCGATGTTGAGTTGTCTACAGATTTTCTATGCGATAAACTGGGTGTAAGTTCATCTAAATTATACAGAAAAATTAAAGAATTGACAGATTTGGCCCCTAATGAATTTATAAGAACCATACGATTAAAAAAATCAGCAGAACTGCTTAAAACCAAAAAATATAATGTATCTGAAGTGACAAACTTAATAGGTTTCAATGATCCATTATATTTCAGCCGGTGTTTTAAAAAACAATTTGGTTTCCCGCCAAGCAAACTGATTAATTAAGATTGTCTTTTTTGCCTTCATTTGCCAGAATTTAATTGGTACAATTCAGCGTAGAATTATCTCCTTCTCTTTTTAGTAAAGATTTAATAATTCGGCTTGATATCAATTTTTTCGAATTATCCAATGTTTGCCATGTAATGTTTTTTTTATTTATAACTATTTGATAATTAAAAGACTAATCCTTTTTATTTCGGCTTTTTAATATATGAATTTGTGAAAATTTAAAAATATATCCATGTTTTTGATGTATTAGTCCATTTTGAAAACGATATCTAATTCTATTTTTGTCTAACAACTTATAATTTTTAGACCGATGAAAAAGCATATAGATACAGATAATCCGTTGAATAATTTAGATGAGTGGGAAGACGATTTGTTAATACGATATCCTGACCCGTCTGATCCTGTGAAACAAAAAGAAGAATTCAGAAATTATGTGGATTCAGAAAGAGTAGAAACAGTTAAAGAGTTTTACAGAATAAACCATACGTATCAAACGTATGATTTTGTATGCAGTAAAGAACAAGAATTTCTACAATTCAATAAAAAAGAAATGTCGATTTGGGAAGCTGTTGATTTTTTGAATACGCTTGTAGACGACAGTGACCCCGATATCGACTTAGACCAGACGCAGCACCTTTTGCAGACTTCAGAAGCGATTAGGGCAGACGGTCACCCTGATTGGTTTGTGCTTACAGGATTTATTCATGATTTGGGTAAGATATTATGTTTGTTTGGAGAACCGCAATGGGCAGTAGTTGGGGATACATTTCCGGTAGGATGTGCTTATTCCGATAAAATTGTTTATTCGGAATTCTTTAAAGAAAATCCCGATTATACAGATGAAAGATTCAATACCAAATTAGGTGTTTACACGCAAAATTGTGGACTGGATAAAGTAAAAATGAGCTGGGGGCACGATGAATATTTATATCAGATCATGAAAGATTATCTTCCGGATCCGGCTTTATATATGATTCGTTATCATTCGTTTTATTCGCAGCATAAAGAAAATGCATATGCCCATTTAATGAATGAAAAAGACATAGAAATGTTTGACTGGGTAAGAAAGTTTAATCCGTACGATTTATACACAAAAGCTCCGGTTAAACCAGATGTAAAAGCATTACTTCCTTATTATAAAGAATTAATTGCTAAATATTTACCTGAAAAGTTGAAGTTTTAAAAAGGCTATAAACACTTAGAAATATAGATTTTCTTTTTAGCAAAAAAAGATTTATTAAAAGATACTAGTTTCTCACAAATAGTTATGTGTTTTTGTAATAAGTGAAACGCCTTTTTGAGACAAAGAAAAAACTATGTTTCTATGTGTTAGAAAAATAATTGCCAGCTATCTAAAACCAAAATAATGCATAAAATCAAAACCAAGATACTTTTATTAAGCCTGCTCGTGCTTTGCGGAAATTTTGTTTCTGCTCAGGAACAAGATCGCAACGATTGGGAAAATCCGCAAGTATTTCAAATTAACAGAGAACCGGCTCGCGCTGCCTTTCTTCCTTATGCAGATGAAACTTCTGCAATAAGCGATAAATATGAAAACTCTCCGTGGTATTTTTCTTTAAATGGTCAATGGAAATTTGCGTGGTCGCCAACACCAGATCAGCGCCCAAAGGATTTTTACAAAACAGACTTCAGTACTTTAAATTGGAAAGAACTTCAAGTGCCGTCGAATTGGGAACTGCATGGTTATGGTGTACCAATTTACACCAATATAACCTATCCTTTCGAAAAAAATCCACCGTTTATCAATCATTGGGATAATCCGGTTGGGTCTTATAAAAAAGATTTTGTACTGCCGGAAAACTGGAAAAACCGACATGTTTTTCTTCATTTTGAAGCAGGAACGTCAGCGATGTATATTTGGGTAAATGGAGAAAAAGTAGGCTATACCGAAAACACTAAAAGTCCGGCGGAATTTGATATTTCTAAATATTTAAAACCCGGAAAAAAT
>Ga0247803_1000610_pt1 | contig 19214 bp, 22 predicted proteins | sample UWRJL014104B1_FD_180928 | JGI IMG/M metagenome (GOLD analysis project Ga0247803, IMG submission 180928) | Plant litter microbial communities from Arlington Agricultural Research Station in Wisconsin, United States - UWRJ-L014-104B-1 | ecosystem: Environmental > Terrestrial > Plant litter >...
GTGTATGCGCTACACCGCGGACCTGGCCCAGCACGACGTTGGCGATGCCCCACGTGTGCGAGTACTGCTGTAGCGTGCCGACATCGAGACGGATCGACTGCTTGATGATGTCGTCTTGGCCGTCGGGCACGAGGAAGGACCAGTAGGAGAGGTGTACGACGGATGCCATGACCACCACGCAGGTGAAGAAGGGCGTGTGGTGAACAAGTTTCCCGGGCAGCTTGATAAGAGAGGAGATGTTTTCAGCGGAGGTGAGACACTTCGCCGTATGAATCTCCCTGGTCTGAGTCGGAAGTAACACCTGTCCGGGCTGCACACAAATATTCACGTTCTCGACCCTGCCAAACCCCAGATTCGACCTCGGACGGTGCAACATAATCGTGCTTCCGGCATTGACCATGTGCGCCTGGAACAGCACCTCGTCAATAACACCGTCATTGTTGACGATTTCGAGTTTGGAGGCAGGGAGGTGCAGACGCCAGTTCACGAGGTAGGAGTCTACGACGTCGACGGCGTGGTATTCGAATTGCGCATCTAGACGGGAGACTTCGAAGACTTTGCCAAGATTGCGGATGGCGTCGATGAGGTATGTGAACGAGGAGAAGGTCAGTTCTTCGCTGGCGAAGGCGGAGTCGTCGTAGTCTTGGAGGGTACTGGGGTAGAGGATATGCTGAGCGGTTGTCAGTGATCAGGTACTATCGGAGGAGTGTCGGTTTAGGAAGGAGCACTAGAGTATATGGGATGACGGGCGGTCTACGACTAGCCGGCTTATAAGGAAAGTTACTTACCCCTGAAAAGTATTCGCTGTCCTCGCAGGGAAGCGGGACATCAGTGGCGACGTCTTTTAGTCTGAATTGTACGCCGGGGTTGACAGCTGACATCATTCCATTGACGGTGTACATTGACCACCACGTTCGTCTCCAGCTCTCCTCTAATTGCGGGTCGTTCTTTCCGTTTAGGATAGCAAAGTCGATGCGGTGCATACCCAGCTCCAAAGTGAGATTTTGCGCAATCCCAAAGATCTGGGCAGCTCTCGGAACCTCATTGTGTGCGTGGAGTCCAATTGAGTAGAGTATCAGAGCCTGGACGGAGTATCCGTCTTGCGGATAACTTCCAGTGTTGATGGCGCGGTCCAAGGCATCCTTGAAGATGTCCGTTGGGATTTCGGGGAGGAAACTTGCCCCAAGGAACTGGACGGCATGTTCTAGCAGAGGTGTTTGTCTTTCCTTGAGAAGTGACATAAAACGGCCTTGCGGGAGGCAAAAGGGATGTGCGTTGTAGAAGTAGTGGTAAAATGACTGGATGGCCGTGGGCGGGCCCATGTGACCAAACTGGTTTAGTCTCTGCGTTCCATTGAGATTGAGCTGCTCAGGAGCGCGCACAGGCGCCGGTATGGCTGTGACCATCCCCATGCCATTAGACACAGGGCTTAGTTGGTTTGCAATAGCAAGCTCAGTGCTGTATGCAAATTCTGGCGAGAGCGATTGGACGCTTCTGCTTGTGAGATTGGTGTTTATCAGGGCGCTCTGTATTACTGAGCTGCCTTCTTGCCCTGCCAAACTGTTAGATCGCCCGTTGAGAAAGAAACGACGCATCGTGAGCGGGGACAATACCGTTCTCACCAGTCCTCTTCCTCTTTCCCTTCCAGCCCCGGCGAGACTTGATATAAGTGCAATCAGATCCCTCGGCTCTACATCTTGAACATCGAACGCCTCCATCACACTTCAAATGCCGGCTACGGCACGGCACGCAAGCGACCGCGACCGAAGCCCTGTTTTGTGCGTTGCTTTGGCCGGATTGGTCGTTACTTTGGCCGTTTTGTCCGTTACTTTGGCCGTTTTGTCCGTTACTTTGGCCATTTTGTCCGTTACTTTGGCCAATTTGACCATTGATTTGGCCATTTTGCGCGTTCGTTCCGCTTTCAGACTGTGGTGTCTGTGTTGGCGACGTGAAACTGTTAACGCTGGAATCCTGGGTTGTATAGCTGGCCGCGGGTGAGAGCTGTAGATTCAATGGCGATGAGTCGGATAAGTCCTGGCTCCAGAACGCGGGATCTACAACGCCCGAGACGGAAATGCCGGACGTATGGTACGACTGGGAGGTCATGGCCAAGACGTTGGATGTCGTCGGCCGCTGTGCGTGCTCTTTTGCGAGTGTTGACGAGTGCTATGGCATGCGCTTCAGGTGAACGTAGATGCCGAGATGTATTGCGCACTTTCACGAGGAAGTTGCGAGGCGGGCGGATTGGATCACGTGACGAAGATTGGCGATCATCTAATCTCGATCGGGACTCGCGCAACGCAGGAAACGAGAATGGTGCAGCTGCAAACGTCCTTGCATGAGCCTACCCGTCCCAACGACTTTCTCTTTAGTACGCTCTGTACCAGTCGGCCACGCCTCCGAAGCGCTTCGGGATTCGCTTCACCACTAGGCGGAAGGGGCTCGCGACCGTCGGCCGAGCAAGTTCGAATTGTCCCACGACATGAGAGATGCGGGGTTTATTGCATCGGGACTGTCGACGCCACTTCCCGCCATACTGAGACGCCCTGTGTCGCCTAACAAAGGGCCTTTTCCGTGGCCAGATCATGATTTATTGCTTCAGCTTTCTGTGGGCGCACACGATCCCTGTTTGCCATGGTTGTCTGCTGCGATCTCAATATCGTCAATACCGGGGCAGCCGGGCACGACTTTGACCTTTGCCCATGGGTCAGTAGACACATGTCACAAGCGCAGACGCGGGCTCCGTCGCTCTTGACGTGTGCCATGGTTGGGAGTGAGTGATCTACCACGAACGCTGTCCAAGGTCTCTACCGCTTTCTCACCGCTCGATGTCGTGTGTGGCACCGCGTCTATCCCCCACTGGCACTGGTATAAGTACGGATGCTGATCGCTGTGAAGACGTCCATTTGATTATTCCAGAGCGTGCTAATGTTGCACTGAAGGTACCAGTTCTATAAAGTCTCGACTAAAGGATGCGCCTATGCAATGAAGATATCGAACGCCTGAACACCTTGCAGAAGTCATCCCAAAACAGATTACCGAGTGTCCAACTCAAAATGTGGGTATCCTCCCCCATTCACAAGAGAAAATGCTTTTGAAACGCTCCCTTGATGCTAGCACTCCATCTCGTCAGACACTTCCGGACACCGTGCTTTCGTGAAGTTCCAGACATCGACTGAGCAGTCTTTGAGCGTCTTCACTGCCTTCCACTCGAGTTCGGTTTCTGCTCTGCGGACTTCAGCGACACAGAAGCCTACGTCGCCGGCCCTACGACCAACTTCTCTTGCAGGGATTGTCCGACACGATGTCTCTTGGAGGCTCTGGAGCACTTCGCGAACGGTATGACCGCGGCCGGTACCTGTTAATGTTAGGGCTGACAAGGCAGCAAAGAACGAGAAAGCTCACCGAGGTTGTAAGTGCGGAAGGGAGCCTTGATGCGACCAGCCGCGGAGGCAGCCAAAGCAGCAATGTGGCCCCTCGCTAGATCGACGACGTGTATAAAGTCGCGAACAGCCGTACCATCTGGGGTGCTCCAATCGGTACCGAATATATCCAGAACAGGTTTGGTCCCTGTTAGGACGGTGGCGATGACGGGGATTAGGTTGCTTGGTTTTTGCCGAGGATCTTCACCTAGCAGCCCAGATTCGTGGCATCCAACCTTAAATAAGTGTCAGTTCCACACATCTCTCCAAAGGCCAATAAACTCACAGGATTGAAGTACCGCAAGGCCGTTATGGACCAAGAAGGATCTGACCGCGCAACATCCGCGAGGATCGACTCGCACATGAATTTCGAACGACCGTACGGCGATGTCAAGCCCATGACCCCGGGGCTAACCTCGCGCTCGATACCGTCGTCACCCTGGAAGGTTTCTGGGTGGTGTACGCACAGCTCCTCGCGGAGTGGAACTCCACAGTTTGCGCCTTCACCATACACCGTCGCCGAAGAAGAGAACACGAAATTCTTGATTGCGAATTCTTCGAGAAGACTGAGGAAGTCGACAAGTCCGCAGACGTTGTTGCTGTAATACCTCAAAGGCTGTCGGATGCTCTCTTCCACTGACTTATATGCGGCAAAGTGGATCACTCCGGATATCCGAGATTCTCTTCTGAGTGTTGTCTCGGGCTCATCCTCTGGCTGCATGTCGATACCTGAGTCGGTGCGTTGGAGAGCCGAGTATGGGAAGCGCCCCGGTCTACCAGTTGATACAGAGATGTCCGACTTGTTGCTGACTTTGTAGGTCGAATATTCGGCAAGGATCGATCTCATGTGCGAGCTCCGGTAATCGAGTTGTCGGAAGTGAATGGCTGGCATCGACCTTTGCAATGTCGCGAAATGCTCGGACGCAAGGGATTCAATACGCTGCAATACCGATTCATATGAATTGCTGAGGTCATCGATGATCAGAACGTTGTAGTTCGCCTTGAGCAGCTCGAGCACAGTGTGCGAGCCGATGTATCCAAGTCCTCCTACTACCATGATGAACGAGGAGTTGGCACCGCCAATATCGAGAGGATCTGCGGCGACATCGTCGTCGAAGAGGAGTGACCTTTCGGTACCCGGAGTACTCGCGGCTTCGGCCGTTTCAGAAACGGACGACGAAAAGGTTGAAGGCGAGGAGAAGCCCGTTGCTGTGGTCGAAAAGTACGCCATGGTGACTCGAAGAGTCAGAGAATGAATGAAAGACTGGGTGAAGAGGAGAGAAAGTGCTTGTCTTATTGCGACCAAAGATTGGTACGTGCCAATATCTTATATATGTTGAAGCTTTGCTGAGCTTGTCAGGCACCGCCTCAATTAGGCAGAACATCTGCCATGCGAGTTTTTCCTAGAACCACTCAATATTGGTGTGCTTGGCATGCTCCGGCCTTTTCCTCCCGATTTATTCTGGTCGGATACTTGGTCCTTCGGTCTAGCACTCTGGAATATAGTCCCTGCTCGGCTAATCCCTGTTCAATTTGTACGGCATCATGCTCGACTACGTACCGCACTTCGCGTGCAGTGCCGCGATTTCCAGAGACTTCTATTGATTCATGAAACATGCAAGCTGACTTTTCTCTACAGTACCAACGCGCCTTCTCGCCGCTCAGTCCCGGGTCAGGCCCCTGGTCCATTGCCGCCCAACATTCATGTCAGCCTCGCCCGCCCGAGGAGCACCGAAAGTCTAGCCAAACAGACCTACACGTGCTTCCCACCTCCTCAAGACGCTGGTGGCAGCAGGCGTATATCCTTCAGCAGTTGCACTTATCCAACGGCAGTTATAGATGCCTCTGTACTTTCGCAACTCTACATCTTTCCATCTGAGGGAGTTTAGGACCCCGTTTACAAAATCTTCACGCTCCCGGCTCCTTGCATACCCCCTTGGTTAGAAGTCGTCGTCGTCTAACCAACACAGAGCTGCATCTCATCCACGCGTACACTTCACGGCAATCGTCGACCCGAGCAGTGGACCCAGGAAAGGTGGTTTGCCAACCAAGCTATATTCGCACGCCATTAAGAGATTAAACGCGTTCGAAAATGTCTGCACTGTCGGCTATGTAGCAACCACGTGGTGCGCGAAGTAATTGAGCTCGGGTTTAGACGAAGTCGCAGTGAGCTCTAGGTAGGTGAATGCGATCCCACCTTGGCTGTGAGCGGAATTTTCTTCGACGAAACCACTACGCATTACTACACAGAGCACGTTTTGTGATTGCGAGAGATCTCGCGAGCAATCCACAACAGTCACGGATTAACGGATAGCTACGTTGGTGAGAAGACCATCTCATTTCGGCATTCGGTGTATTGTAATTGTTCCCGAAGCGCCCGAAATCGGTGCGTCTGGCCTATAGATCAGCCTCTCGAACGAACTTTCCACTCAGAGTAGTGTGGTTTTGTGGCTCAAATGTCGGTAACTGAGACTCTTCGGACTCGGCAGTTACCATTCTGTGGCTAACCATACATCGCAGCCCTCAACCTAGGTGCTCTGCCACATACGCAATATCTTACATTTCCAAGTTTTGTGAAAATCGTCAACCTTACCATTATTTTCGAGGATACATACGGCAATTAGGTGGCGAAAGCTGATGCGCTGTTCCAAGCCACGCAGTCAGACAGGTCATGAAAAACTGGCCTTGATATTACACTCGGTCCCACATATGATCAATGGCGACACCTACCGAACACCGAAGCAACTGCTGTCCATTGGGCGCAGTATATGGCTTACTGGGACCGATGATTACACCGTATTCGTCTCATACTTGCCGGACTTCATCGATGGCTTAGATGCATTGCTCAGCTAGTGGGATTACCAATTTGAGGCATCCACCTTGTATCACCTCGAGCATTTCCAGTGCTGTGGATGTTGCACGCAAATCTACCCGCATACGGATTTGCTCAAGAGTGCCTCGATCGTGAGAGTTCTAGGCCGGACCTCGGCTCAGGTGCAGGAGTTGCGAGGAAGTTTTCAATGGTGATCTGCATCACGTCGATGCATCTGGACGTCATGTTCCTGACAATCACCCTCCACCGACCTGTCGGTCTAGGAGCGCTGATCATGCCCCGCCACAAGATCGGGCCATTCCTGATTTCGTCCCGCGCTGAGGTTGGCATGGTGAGATGTTGGCTGAATGGCGCCACCTGAGAGGACTGGACTTGAGTGGTGGACTAATCCTTTCGAGTATGCGGACCGTGAGACCGCCGGAAGAATCTGCAATTGCTGACCCCAGGGTCAGACATGGGCGTCGAATGAGGACCATCGATCATCGATCAAGCAACGATCTTCGTCCACCCCTGCCCTTGCCCCGCAAAATACGAGTAGGAATCATTGCTCCCACTCGACAGCGGAACTCTCGCTGCTTTTACAACGGTACCGGGGGGTGCAGCCTCGCCCCTGCACTAAACTCTTGTCGTGCGCGCTAAATTCGCGTGACCACTCTATTTCAACCCTACCTCTTCATCTGTTTGCAGCAAAACCACTGCGGTGACCCCGTCACCGGCGCCAGAAGACCTCACAACTCTTTGGACTTCCGCGCGATCTCATACAGCCTCAATATCCCCCCTGCACTCGCCCCGGACTCTCACGCTGCACCTGCCGTCTGTTGACGTGGCTTTCCACTACCGGCACTCTGCAGGCACTTCGATACTGCAGAGGAAAACTTTAACGAAGCCTTGGATCATGATCGATCGTGGATTTGGGAACCTTCTACGCGGAATCGGCTTGGCAGTGGGGTGCTGCGTGCTTGTGAAGCTTTTCTGCCGCCGTCTAAGCGGCTCAACACCTTCGCATCACTGGTCCATACGATCCGAGTTTCCCGAGAGAACAGCCCTGGTCTTTTCTGGGATATGTCAGCCACTACACCTTGGACTAAGACGCACATCGCGAAGCACAGCATTTGATGTACGAGGGCGGCTTTAATTCCCGTCTCTACATACTCCAAGAGTTGGCCCCAGGAAGGGAATACGACCCTGCAAATGGGCACCCACCGCTACTCGCTGGGAGAGAAGCTTTCCTCTGTCGGTGATTCCGCATTTAGACACGGGCTTCCCATTCCCACGCGCCACTCACCGCTTTTGGAACAAACCAATACCCTACAGCCTGGAATCCTTTTGTCTTGGTTTCCAGCATCTTATGCAGCTATCGAAAACGCAAGACTCTCTTGCTTGAGGACGCAACAGTAGAACAAGTGGTGTAGCATATGCATCTTCCCGCATTATGCACATGTTGCATTACCTAAGTACCCTGCTTGTCGCTTGGAGGGACCTCCTCCATCGGGCTCTTTATGGCCGTTTCACCAACCAGTACTGCCAGAAACTGCATGTTGTGATCCTGATTTGGACGGCCACGCAATTGACCGGTGCTCGTTCTCAATAGGCTGTTTTGTGATTGAGAGGCGGTAATGGCGTCTCCACCCTCAACACGTTCGAATACGGACTCATCCGATCTAGAAGTCTTGGACCTCGCTTATACGACATTGGCATAAATCGCGAGGTTTGCATTTGCTGAAAATAGGCCTTCGAGCATTGAATATTGACGACCTGCATGACTGCGCGAAGGTCACCGGAGTGTTCGTGAACCCACACCTTGAAATCGACCTTCGCGGTCTCGCCTTTGCCCGTCGTTACGGGTCCACTATTGCAGCGCCTGTGGAGGCTCCACGGAGCGAATTCGAAGATCGGCAAATGCGGCGAGCTTCCCGCAGAGACGAGTGTCGCACAAGCTCTTGACATCGAGCTCACCTCGCATGAGCTGTCCAGACCTGGACCTGGTTTGTATTGGGAGCGTGATTTGGTGTTACTACTAACATTCGTATTTACCACTAGAGAGCAAAGAGTGTACCAGGTGCTTCCACATTTGCTACCGGTGCTTGAAGCTCGGAGAATAGGATAAATTCGAAAGGGAATGCTTCGCCTCGTCCCGATCCCGCCAGTCGAGTTCCTTAGCCTTGTCACTAAATTTCAAGTGCAAAGATCTCCGGCGTATGCAATACTGTGACCCCTCAAGAGCTACCGCTCAAGTCAGTCGGCAACAGGTTTTCCAACAGCATACGTGGGGCATGATGTTCCACGAGAACTCCCGAAGTGCGCGCTATACTTTCTTTTCGCCATTCTAGAGTACTATGGGGCTCAAGGTTGTGATCACATCACATCTCTGAATCACTCAAAGCTTGAAGAATTCGAGATGGGGACGCGTACTCCCTGTCGGACACCAGTCGGTCGGGACCGAGGCAAGCGAACGGGCACTCTTCGGACGAATGTCAATGCGAACGCTTCGTACTGTGTACACTGCCCGATGCCGCGAAGAATTTTACCGCATTCACCCGCCGCAACCCTGGCCCTCTCGACAGGGGCAAGAAATCCGGAACATGGACGGACAAGATCGTCATCAGAGCAAGGTTTTGTGCTTTTGTCAATACTTTTCAAAGCATGTTCGCAGAATTTTAGCTACATCTCGACGGTCTGTAGACGAACTGCATTGCCTCACTCCCCCTGCCTTGGCCGGTCATTCGTCCCGGCCGGACTTGAGAGCTCGGGCTAAGAGATGAGTTCATCGTGGGACCGCACAGCCCTGCTGTTGCGGGCATGCGGATGTTGGGCATCGGTATACGGTGAGGCTGTACGAACGATCGCCACCCGTATCGATCAGCACGCAAAATGGCGACTTTCGATGCGGCTCCGTGTAAGCGGATCGTCGAGCATGGACTCCTCGGAGATCTAGGGTTTCCTCAAATTCTCGATGCCCAAGATACGCTCTGCTCTGCCAACCCCGCCATAACTCAATTTCACTACCCAACACACATTTGCCTTCGATTTCCATAGTCTGTATAGTTATTTGAGCTGTTAAGAGTTTTTCGAGGTAAAAACACCGATGGCATGCACCCCAGACTCTGTACCCCGCAGTTTCCCAGGACAAGCCTCCCGGCAGATCTCTACGGCTACGACATCTGGTAAGGCTAGAGTACCTTGTTCCTGCGTGTGCGACGTTGAATGCTATAGACTGGCATCTAGTGTAGAGCAGGGCTTGCGTCAGTCTTATGGCACATGACTTCGGTCCTTATGCGTGAAATTTGCCGCGAAAATTTCCTCTCCACGACACGCATGGGAGTGACCCGTCGCGCGAATTTCCTTCTTGGAGACCAACCCCGACCTTGCATATTTGTTGCCTCCTCTTACAGAAGCAAGGTTTAGAATCAACTGTCGTGCGATGCAGTCTGATTCACAGCCGTAACCTGCACATCGCCATCACAATATTCAACCCACCCATCCAAATCCATCTTCTTCAACACGGTGCTAAACCCATCGCGACCCTGTGCATCCCCCGTCGTGCCACAGTACTTGCTCACCACATCTTTCTTCAACCCCTGTTCGTTTTCGCCCTCGCCCGCATCATCCGGGTACTCGATGTGGAAAACGGGCTTTGCGGCATCGATAAAGGCGTGGAAGGTGGTGCATTCTTGCTCTTGGACGCATTGCTCGTTGACGGAGAAATGGACAATGGGGAGGACGGCAGGGATAATGTCGCCGGCGTTTTTAAGGCCCAAGGTGAGATTTAGGGGGGTGGTTATGTTCGAGAGGAATTGCATGAAGGAAATTGAGGAGGAGGCGTTTAGGTTGAGGCCATTGTCGTTTTGCTGTGGTAATGTCAGCTCTGCGAATGCAGCATTTTGCCGTTTAACGTCTTGCTCCGTAGAAGTTTGTAGCTCTCGTAGTGTGAAAGTGAGATACTCACATATCCATCAACATTATCCGGATCCACACCATCACACCCCTTGTCCCCCGCCATTTCCACCCTCTTCCTCATAATCCCCCTTACGTTCTCACTATCTAACCTCAACCACCTCTCCCCCGCCCACCCCTCGAGATTCTTTCCCAAATCATTGTCCTTGAACTGCCCCGCATCCGGCCGCCACTCCTCATAGCTGCCGCCACTGAAATAGCAAATCACTTTCTTGCCTAGCCGATGCAGCGTCTCAATCGTCTCCTTGGGCGTGTCGAAGAGGTCGATGTCGTAGACGTCTACATCAGGGGTAACCGAGGTGGCAGTGTCAGAAAGGTCGATGTTGGATTGGAGGATGATTTGCCAGGTATCGTTCACGCTTGGGGTCCAACGTAGCTTGCCGGATGGGGTCGGGAGTGGTGGTCCAGGTGGTGAAGAGTCGTCGCCTCCATTATCGTTGTCGCCATCGTCGCGTCCGAGTGTGAGGCCGAGTCCTAGGCCCAAACCTAGACCTAGGATGACGACGATGAGCGAGATGTAGAGGAGTTTGCGCCGCAGTGACCAGGGACGGGATGTGGGTTTCTTTTCCATGTTGTATGTCGGTGACGTAGGAAGAAAAGATTAAAGAACAAGCGATTATCGGAAACTGTTCGAAATGGAGGGTCGGAACGCGTAGAGTAGGGTAGAGCGGAAGCAAATCCGCAAACGGAACCGCTGTCCTCTTTTTACCCAATAACAAGGGTCGTTAGAACTTTACGCACAGGATCCAAGACTCTCGGCGCACTTCCAAAATATGTAGAGATCAATGGACTGTGGTCCCTTATGACCTCTTTCGCGAACGAGGCGTAGTTGTTCGAAAAGGGCGCATGAAACGCATCCAATGAGGCCGCGTTTTCAAGCGGATGTGCTCGAAAAAGGAAATCTGTTTTGCGGGATGGAAGGAAATGGAGATCGAACCGCTCAAATGCACTTTGCGGGTATTATGTGTAGAGCTAAACTGACCGGATGGGGCTTAGGTCGATGTGGGTAATATGGGGTTGTGGCGCGGAGCGCGGGACGCGTTGGATGGTGAGGCTAATGGGATCATTGCTAATAATACCACATCGAATGAGTTGGACTCAACCTTGATCAAATTTCGAATGCAGTCCCGAGTAAGCAATGTAGTTGCGCTGTAGGACAGCGATGCACAGCAAAGGGGCTGCCCCCCGTCACGGCGACTTCCTCGCAAAAAAGTGGCCGGGGGCGTTTCGGCACTGCATGTTACGACGACAAGATACTAATCACGTCTTTTCTTACCAGCACGCCTGACAGCACAAATCGTAAAATTAATGAGGTGATCCGCTTCTTGGGGTGCGGTGGTGCAGAGGGCCTAGAATCGGCGCGGCTTCATATTGCGGCTGTGGTGTGCTCAGATCTGCGGGCGGCCCCGGATATGAGCCACCAACGCAGTCTCGTACGGCAGATGGGAGGGAGTCAGATGGAAGTGTGAGCGCGTATCAAATTCTTATGAGAAGGTGGATTGGCGTGACATGGTATCTAGTTGGAGAGTGTGAGGGGTGGTGGCTCAGTGCTGCCAGCAAAACAATGTGAAGCTGAAGTGTGCCGATATCCGATGTAATTAGCAGTGAGCTATCCCAATTCGTCGTAGCGAAAAAATCGAATGAACCAACGATGATTTAGATGTTGCGCAATGCTACAGGACAAAAATATCTACAGACATATTATGGAACCTAAATTCCAGTCCCAAATTCATGCAACCGTGACAGATCGCTATCGGAAATAACGAATGCATTTGGAATACAACATCACTATCGTGCCCGGACCGAACTTTTGCGCAGCACGTCGCTACTAGTTGTTACATGCCCACAGCCATGCTTTTCCCTCCTCATATGCTACTATATACATGCAAAGCGGTCTATCTATAGAGGAATCGGCTTGGAGAACGTGTATGTGCGGGAGGCACCGCTCATGGTGACCCATAATGTGAGCGGGTCGGTGCCGATCTGTTCTTTCGTAGCGCCAGTGGTGCTTGACGGAGTCGAAGGAACGGTGATCGGGATGGTGGTACCACACTTGTTGCCGCCGGCTGTGTAGACAGTAACGCTTTGGATGCCTTTCCCATCGGCGGAGGTTTGCCATGTCATGCTGGGCCTGCAAAGATCACGAGTTTGACGGTTGAGGAAAGCTTGGGCCAGGTCGTCGTGCTTAATAGTCTTAAAGGGCCAGGTTGTACTAGAAAATCATGAGATGGAACAAGTCTAAATGATACGGGGATACTTACAGCCTCATAATCTCTGTGGTGACGACTTCAGTCCATGTCATGAGAAGAGAATATTTTCCCTTCTTACCAGCAACGGTAGTAGTCGGGACGTCGTTGACTCTCATGTTGGCTTGATGGAACATGTAACTGCACACCGATTAGTAACCTCCTTGTTCATCGTGTGACTTTTACTTACGCGTCCCAATGCAAGCCAAACAGATTCCTCATTGCAGTGTCCCTAGCATTTACCATCAAGTCGTCAAAAGTGCCCTTGCCACCTGACGTATCAATCCATTCTTGGAGGGTGCAAGCTGGAAGATCACAGTTGTAGTAGATGACAGTGGCCCATCGCGGCATGATGTTGATGCCAGCGAGCCCGTTCGCCGCAACCGTAGTGTTGAGTGGCCAGAAGGGGTTTACCGAGTTCAAGAGAGTTGGTCTCGTGTTATCACCAACAACGTTGATGATACCGTTGTCCTTCCAGGCTCGGAGTGCATCTGCATTATGCAGGCCGGTGATAGCTGGAGGGATGATACCACTACCACTCCAGCGCGCAGCAGCATCAAGACCAACCTGCTTTACCCAGGCCTTGTTAAATTGTATCTCTTTCGCAGTATCGGAGTAAGTGGCGTTAGTTAAGTCCATATGAGAGCTGCAGGTATTAGAGTGTATCTTTCTAGATGGTGGCGAAAAACCCACAACGTATGAGAAATGTGCGCAAAAGAATCCCGATTTGTTTCGTCTGCGAACCAATTTTGGAGTTCGTCCATCTCGGCACATTCGAGACTCCAGCTATACTTTGCGGGAGTTGCTGGCCAAATATCAGAGCCGGTGCCGGGAGCCTTGGTGTACTCAGGACTCCCGTCGATCTGATCTGGATATTCTATGCCTTGTGCAGGGCTGCACGCTATAGCGCCATCAGATGTGTCTGTCGCAGCCTCAATATCTCCGTTGCCGTTGTGCCCAATCTCAACAAAGAAATCAGAGCCTTTCGGCATCTTTTTGTTGAGTGTTGCCTGCCAAGTGACATGCAAGTCCAGATCATCGGGTTTGCACCTGTATGACTGTCCTTGAGGTCGGTACATGGGCGTTTCAAGGAACATGTCATCTACTTGCGTGCTGAAGTATGTCCTGCGGAAGCCAACGTAAAGACCTCGCGTAACCCAGTTGATCCACGCATGTTGGAGATAGTTGGAAGATGGAGCCCAGTCGAGAGCAAAAGGCAGGAACCATACCATCTGTTGGCGGTCCTTGATCTGGTTGATGACGGCAGCAGTTCCCGAGCCGGCGAACTTCGCGACTTCCCAGGCCATCGACGAGTTGGTGATCGTTGCAGGATTGTGGAAGATGTTTGCAATGCTCACGTTCGCGTTCCTGTAGATTCAATTAGTCACACCCTGCATGTGTAGATATGTAGCGGATCTCTTGCAGTACTAAGGGAAAAAGTTCAAACGTACATCTTTAGACCCGCAGTTTGGAAGCCGGTCACGTTCGTAAAGGAGACCGGCTCATCAGCCACACTACCACCAGCACTGACGGTACCGAACTCGGGGGCCGGAAATACGTCCAAGCGGACCATGCGCACTCCGAATTGACTCTGGTAGTCGAAGAGCGTGTTGAATTGTCTCCTTGTGAGGGCGCTGTAATACTGGTTGTCGTAGTTGTAGCCGACTTCGCTCAGCAAGACAATTCCTCCGTAATTGCCATGAGTTGAGGACGAGTTGAGAATGGGAAGATTGGTGATACCAGCCTGCGGAACGGTCAATACCTCGAATGGTATTCCGTAGCCTTGTAGGCCGAGGGTGGCTCCATATTTAGCGGCTGTTTGGTCGCGTGCGATGACGAGCACGGTGCTGGATACTGTGGCACTAGCCACGGCGGTGATTTCATCCGCAAGGACTCGATGTGAATACAACGCAAGCGCTGCAATTGCACCTGTTCGCAGACAAGAAAGCAGAGACGACGCCATTGCAGGAAGAAAGCGTTGAGGGACAGCGTGAAGGTACAAAAGTCGGGGAGCTTGGGCGTTAAATAAAGATAGTATCGGCAGAAATAGTATGTTGTCTATTGGACAATGGGTAAGTATTGGTCCGAGCGACACTTCTGCGCAGCCGAGAAACTATCGATTTTTCTGAACATGCTCGATACGCGTACATAGGCCAGACTCAGGCTCGAACCTGATCCATGACGCGGCAGAAAAACGTGAGCTACGCGTCAAGCTCTGTGAACTGCAACCCCGAGGCTACGCTGGCCTTGCGAGGTTGCCACGAAGTGAGATCCAGGTGACGCTGGAGATATAGGGAGACAGGGTTCTTGGCGGATCATTTTGATGAAGGAGGGGGAATTTTCGGCGCCACGTGCGGGCACGGTAGTAGACATTGGGGTACAAACGTGACTTAGGAGGTATTGCATCGGAGTATGCATGCCGAGTATGATTGCAGCGAGAGCAACCCGGTAGATGCCAGGCGCGGGACCTTCAGCTGGGGCGTCTGGACTGGATCCAGACCAGACCCAAGCTCCGAGGTTCCATTGCGGGTTCGTACCGCGAAGACAGGCGCATCATCAAGGCCATGCAGATATTGGGGGCGACGCGTTCTGAGTCGTCCAGGCGGTGTCCACGCAAGCTCGTATTCTGGCAAATTGAAACCTCATCTACGGGTCCGGACTTCATCTGCAGGTGTTGATTTGTGCGACGCAGCGACGGCAAAGAGGAACATGGGCAACGCCGGAATTGATGAATGCGATATTGAAGACATGATGTGGAGTAGTTAGGCTAAAGAGCGATGCCGGCTTAGCGTCCACTTAGAACAGCGCTGCGCACGGGCCTCACGCTAACCTCACACACGGCCTGATTTCAGCCTCCACCGCCGCCGCCTCCTCCACCACTCCCGTTGCTCGCTGACGCCATGCTCTGCACCTTTCCCCTGTCTTCCCCAGACATCGCGAATCGCCTCGTCATCCTCCACTATGGCTTCACCCAGCTGCATCGTCGCGCCGTCGGCGATAGATTACCGTTGCCCGCCGCGGATCCCTTGGCTACCTAGGCTCGTCTGGCGACGGCCAGCGGACGCCCGGTCCAAAGGCTTCGGCTCTGCACAAGGCTCTTTATGCCTGCCTCTCACTGCCCCTTCAGGTCGCCAAGGTTCGGTTTCACACCTTCGAGAAGAAGTGCGATGCTTCTCTTGCTGCCGGACCCTGCCCAGCGGTGGACTAATCCCCGTGGGCTCCACCTGTACGTGTAGCTGCTGAAGCTAGTGGATGAACAGCCAGACAGATGACTGCCTTATACGCAGGCTGTCTATGTGCAGCTATGTGCATCTATCCGGATCACGGCCTGAGCTAGGTATTCCTGTGCCGGCACATATGCCATAGTGCTGAGCGTGGGTGGCCCTATTATAGCAGGAAACTTCTCTCATCTGCGGTTCCTGTGTTTTGCTGTCGACCCGCCGTCAGAGCCCTTCAGCATGAAACACCGCAGCCTCTTATTGTCTCTTTCTACGTTTAGTTAATAGACCTACTGCTATAACAGCGCCCCCACGTTCTCACAGTGTTTCCCGGGCTGACCACAGTCCACATCGTGGAGCCGTGAAGGGTCAGATCTGCCCTCTGCGGGCATCCGCGAACCATGGCCAACGTTTTGGGTGTTACTGCATTCAAATCAGGTGGTGTGCTGCAGGAGTGGTGGCAATACACTCTCGTAGCCATCATCACTGTCAGTGGGGTGATCGGTGTCATTGCCTTTGTGTGGACGTCGTACAATTCCATCCGGAGATTGTTGACGGTGAGTGCCTCGCCAACCCCGCGCAGCCATACCTGAAGCTCATCACAAGATTTCTAGTCGACTAAAGACGACTACTTCTTACCTCGCCCGGTCCAGGAGTGGATCTACCAGCTTTCACATACCGCGCATTGTGTCCGCCCACCATACGAGCTCCCTAAGAAGCCGTCATCATTTGGCGTATATCTTGGTCCGTTGAACACGCCAGCGACGTCAGAGGAGAGGCAAATACTTTCGGATTGGGAATTCGTGGTATTGGATCACACCCAGCCTGGCGTGGTGGAAACGGTCAACGACGAGGATGTCACTATCGGCCCGCATCTCGTTGCTCGGTTGGATCTGCTGCAGGTCTTACCTTTCGAAGCTATGGATGATGAGATCAACATGCAGAAAGCGATTTATCTCATCTCCGAAGTCCTTCATCAATATCTGCGAAAACCGGACCAGCGCAGGTATTTCACGGGCGTCCTTCTCGCTGGCTGGAGGGAGCGCGTACACACAACCCTGCTCAACGGGATTGCCAAACTTTTGTCTGCATACGGTCTGGAAATTTACTTAGAAGTTGGCCCGCCGAACTTTCTTGACCAAGTTGAGAAACTCAATTTTGGCCTTTTCGCAGGCATCGTTATGAGGAATGGAACAATACTGGAAAATGGGGAGCGGAGAGACTTTTTCGCTATGGACAAGATGAAGACTACCACGAAAGCTTTCGTCTCTCAAGCTTGCCTCCGACCTTTCCTCACGATGATGTGGGACACAATCGACGACGATGCAGATCTATCACACGCAGTTACAAGAAGAGCACACATGTGGTGCAGTTATCATGGTGCCGTCCCATACTTCGTTCGACGTTGTGCGTTGACAGATATCTTTGAGGTGCGCACCTGCGAAGAACCGCTGGCCGCATTCCAGTGGCTCAAGGATCGGAGAGTGATGACTGTCCACGAGAAGTTTCGGACAACACGTGTTGTAAGTATCGACCTATTGCATATCCGCACTGCACTGTTTTAATCAGGTCATGTAGCTCTCCCCAGAATTTTCAAGCATCATCGATGACTACCTCCCATTGCAGGAGGTATTTCCACTTCTCGGAAGTACCATATCTGGTCTGGACAGCTCTGACTCGGAGTCGGGCGACAGCTCGAGTGCTTCAACGCTCACAGTCCAATATCCGGACATTGACGAAAATGGTGTCCTCATACCCCCAGAGCCGACTTCTCCTGTCTCGCAGAGCTTGAATTGGAGTACATCCCTCGAAAAGCGGCCGGCAAACCCACTATCGTGTTCATTCGCTGGATCCCTTTATGGACCACTAGGCTGCTTTCCGATCGGCTTGAACGCTTCCCAAGATGATTTTGAGCATGTATTACAGTCGCAACAAAGGTTAAGGAAGCTCAAACTCCTGAATCGAGTTACCACAAAGGAGTTGCATACGGCTGCGAGTCTCCTCAGAAGCTATAGCGCTTCGAAACCCCGCGCATTTGACATTCTCCCAACCTCGAGGGAGGTGATATCAGCATTTGCGAACGCTCTGGAGCACAATGACGAGGAAAGCGATGATTACAACCAAATACGGGTCTACATTGGACTCGACTCCGGCTTTCATACTCCTTCCGGCGGCCAGTTTTGGGCGGTTTGGGAAGTTGACCAAAGAACATCTTCGCAGGTCATCTACATATCCAAAACCGTGCAAGACGTTCCAGCTGTCTTGCTACATACTTATCTCAGCAAGTCTGGCTTCACCAGATACCAGTGCTTCCTTCTAGAGCACGGTCTCAGTGAGTATCAGAGCGTGTCAGGCTCTCTAATACGACTCCCCCCACGTTTGGAGCAGGATCTGAATCTCTTGTCTTCGACCGAGCTGCTGTTGTATCTGCAACATCTTCAGTATTCCGAATGGGATGAGGCGTGTCCTCTGTTGTCTTCAATCCGCGCCCAGTGCGAGGAGCTCCTCATCGACATCCCAACGTATCGCCAAGTAAAGAACCTCGGCAATCTGGATTTCATTAGTGGTGCCACCACAGACGAGGATCTAGTAAATGCGCGCATCAAGTGGTATCGGCATTGTCGCCTTCCCTGCCTCGAACGTCAGGACGCTTTGGCGCTCTTTAGGCATATCAACCTCGTATTCCTCAACGCGCTATGGTGGCGCGATCATCAAAGTTTGGACGCCATTACTGCAGCGATAGCTAAGCTCACGAGCAGGGAAAGCATCGATTCAGTGTCCGATTTTGTGCTCTTCTGCATCTTTTGCGCAGCCCGGAAAGCGGCTTTTGAAGAAGTTTACATCGAAGTTTCGGACCGGAACCCGCTCTTCAACCAATACACGGACCAGAGTGCAGCTTTCGCCGAACTGTTTGCCCTAGGTTCGCGTTGTGAGGCTTACTTTGATATCATGCCAAGTGACATTGGCGTTCTTCTCTCAAAGAAGCACCGAGACTACTACAACGGAGAAGAGCATCAGCCTCCGATGTGGATATTCAATGCGCCGTCTTTTGCGTCCGCTTATGCCGCGGCGCAAACTGACATAGACCCCAACCAGAAGGCCTCCGTCATGCCAGGTTATCGTCGCTTTACCTTTCTCAGTGTCTTCGCTATCCCAGCGCTTGTCGGTATGTGTATTCTGGGACATCTGACATGTGATTTTACTAACGTGACCAGACATATTGCTGCTGTCCACTACAGGCCAAGGATTATATTTAAGCGCATCCATGTCCTTCGAAGAGCAAAAGTATGCGACACTAGCGTTGATGACTTCACTACTACTTTCTGGAGCCATCGGAACGTGGATATCGATTGGTGGCACATATTACCTCATCTCAATGGCTTTTTCTGCCGCGAATATGTTCGTTCTAACTCGACTAATTGGAGGCCTAGCCTTCACGGTTGCTGCTAGTCTCGTCGGCTTCATCGTCATCGCGGCTGTGAAAGATGCACGACTCGGTGCCATCTTCTTCTTCTACTTGGTTGGATTGACATCATACCTT
>Ga0247803_1000611_pt1 | contig 19191 bp, 17 predicted proteins | sample UWRJL014104B1_FD_180928 | JGI IMG/M metagenome (GOLD analysis project Ga0247803, IMG submission 180928) | Plant litter microbial communities from Arlington Agricultural Research Station in Wisconsin, United States - UWRJ-L014-104B-1 | ecosystem: Environmental > Terrestrial > Plant litter >...
GCGAAAACCCAGCCGTTTCATATTGCATGTAGTGCCACCAGCCTTCGGGCATATACAGCATTTCGCCGTGCTCGAGGTGGGTAATATAAGGCTTTACTTTTTTCAGCGCGGGAAATTTTTCAAAGTCAGGGTTGTCAAAATCGATATCCTCATTGCATATCCAGGAGTAGGGCAGGCGGTACATGTATTTAGTATCTTCGGGCGATACCAGCACGCACCTTTTACGCCCCTGGAAATGAATGTGCAGTATATTAGGGAAATCGATATCATAATGCATAAATACTTTTGCGCCCTCGCCACCAAAAAACACCAGCGGAAGGCTTTTAATAAGCCGCAGGCCCAGCTTTGGCCATTTCATGTCGGCTTTCATTACCGGCACTTCTTTAAGCAGGTTAAATAAAAAGATACGCAGTTGCGTGGGGCCTTTTTCGAGTATGTCTATATATTCTGCCATGCTCATGGTAAAATCGGGCTCGTTTACTTTTTTAGTATGGTCTGTTTTCCGGTTATCATACAGTGGCACGGGCTTAACTCCGGCCACTTCTTTTAAAAATGTAAAGTTCCATTTGCTGTAGGCCGGCCAGTCTTCTATCTGGTTAGCTATAACCACAGGTTTTTGCGGTTTGTAGTAATTTTCTATAAACTCTTTTTCGGTAAGCTTTTCTACCCGTTCTATTTCCCTGAACTCAAAACCCATATATTGTCAAAGCCGCTCTTGTGCGCGCATATCAAAGGTATCAAAAAATTAAACCTCAATGAGAATTTTTTAACCGGCTATTTTTATGAATACTCTAAAGGCGATGTGTAAATGTACATCGCTGTAAATCAGTAATTTTATTTATCATTTTTTTAATTTTGTAAGTTTTAATTTACTACTTTTATGTTAACCAAAATAAGCTTACTATGCAAACAAATCAACGATACACCGCTATGCAAAATACATTCAGGATTATGCTGGGCTGCCTGCTGCTTTTTACCGGCATAGGGCACCTTACGTTTTTAAGGGACGATTTCCAGGCGCAGGTGCCGGATTGGGTAATGCTGGATATTGACCTGGTAGTATTGCTCTCCGGCGTAGTAGAAATAGTGCTGGGCGTGGCTCTTGTATTCCTCAAAAAATACCGTGTAACGGTAGGGTGGGTTGTAACCGCTTTTTTTGTAGCTATCTTTCCCGGCAATTATACCCAGTGGGCAAACCATACCGATGCCTTTGGGCTTAATACCGATGGCCTTCGACTTGCGCGTCTGTTCCTGCACCCGCTACTTATCATCTGGCCGCTGTGGGCCTGTGGGGTAATATCAATAAAGAGGGAGAAGCAACAAAGAGGGAGAAGTAACAAAGAGGCAAAGTAGCAGAGAGGCAATTTTTTTAGGGTTGAGTGAAGGTGCTCCCTCTCCCTCTGAGAGGGCTGGGGGTGAGGCTATAAAAAAAACTGTTCGGCAAGCAACGTTTGTGCTTACAGAACAGTTTCGGGATGTGGTTATGTGCTTTGAGGGAAAAGGCTTATTGAAAAAGAGATAAAATTTCTTTTTTCGCTTTGCCCAGCTTCTGCTCAAGGCGTCCCCACATTTCATCGTCTTTACCTTCCTCGTATTTTAAATCGTCGTCAGTAAGTTCGGCATATTTTTGTTTGAGTTTACCTTTAAACTCGTCCCATCCTCCTTGAATTTCTGTTGAATTTGGCATCGTATGTTGTGTTTTGATTACATTGTAAAACTACAACCCGTTTTGCCAAAATGATGGTAAAGGAATGGTAAGGTTTTGCTAAATTTTTTTCTTTAATAATGGTTATCCATAAATATTTTATCGTAAATTTGTTGAGATAACTTATTAATACACTTGTATTTGGCACTGTCAAGTTCTATATTAGAATCATTAATCCAAAACCAAAGGGATGCGGTAAAACTTCATACGGTATTTTCTGTAACGATAGTAGTAATCGGTATTCTGATTTTTGTAATATCAAATTTCTATGGAAGTAATATAGGTAGTGACACGCTTAAAAATGTAACGGGCATAGGTGGTGGATTTATTTCTACACTAAGTGCTTACCCAATTAATCAAATCATCTTAAGGAAAGAAAAGCTTAGGATTTTTGAAACACTTAAAAGTAATATTGACACTATAAGCACTGAAGATGCTAGTAAGGTTGAAGAAATTATATGGAACTCCATAAAAAATAATTAGATGGAAAACCCCGAATATTTTATAGGTGAAATTGACAAAAGGGAGAGGCAGGCAAAAAAAAGGGCTATAATTTTTATTTTTGTCTCTGTAGTAATAAGTCTTTCTTATATTTTTTATGTCGCAGAACAAATAAAACATTTGCAAGAAAAAGTTACGGCAGAGCAGGTAAGATTTGATGATGCTAAGCAAAAAGCTGAATTATATGAACGGCTAAGAGACAGTTATAGGATTCAGTACTTAGAGGCAAAAGGTTTGGATTTTAGAAATAAAAGTAGCTTGCTAGCAGAAAGTATTAAAGCCGACAGTGCTTTAAAAAAACTCTTAGAAGAAAATACCACCAATAGTCATCTGACAATTAAGTACTACAGAAAATCTCTTGATCAGCAAAAAGTATGGCTATCTCTTAAAGAGTTGGGGTATAAAAATATTGTAGAACTTGAGTCGGTAAAAGTGGCTCTCAAAAATGGAGAAACTAATACTGTTGCTTTTGGAAGAAACATTCATTTATTTGACATAAAGGTTATTTCATTGATATTAATACGTGCAGGTTTCAAAGTCCAATACTTATATTATCTTGAAAAAGCCGAAAAGGCTAATGACATTGAAATTATCAGAACAGCCCCGAGCGATGGCTCACCTGAAAATCGCCCGGCTACGAGTGTAGGAGAAATAATAAATGCAAAATCAATTGACGAGATAATAAGAAATGCTTCACAGTCCAATAAGCACATTAAAATATAATTTTATCGCACTGACGATTTCATCCTCCTGCTCTCCAAAATCATATAAAACTGTACACCAAATAGCAGCGATGCCGTTACTATATGTATGCTCTGAGATGCAAACGGAAAATCAAAGTTATACATAGCAATACCCGTGGCAACTTCTAAAAGGATGAGCACGAGTACCCAACCTGTTTTTGCAAAGCCAAGTCCCTTTTGCTTATTCATTACAAATAGCCAGATGTTTGTAGCAAGCACTACAATAGAGAACGACCGGTGTATGTAAAAGTTAATGATGGGGTCCTGCATTACTAAGTGGATGTTTTCATGGCCCAGCAGCTTTACCTGGTCGTCTACAAACTGGCGTACCTGGGTGCCTAATATTACCTGAACTATGGTAAGTAATAGCGTAAACCATAATAGCTTTTTAAAGAAACCATCGTACTTAAATACCTTTTCAGTATGGGTAAGTTCCTTTGCCTTATCTAATATTACTAGTATCAGCGCCACAATAAGCAGTGCGACCAACATGTGCAATGTAATTTTTACCGGGTTAAGCACGCTGTAAACCACAGTAGCACCCAGCCACGCCTGGAACCCCATTAAAAAGACGCTCAGCCACGAGAGCAATATAATAGATGATTTTGTCTTGCCAAAAGAAAACGAAGCCACTGCCATAAACAATATCGCCAGCCCGGCAAGCGCGCCCATAAGCCGGTTTATATATTCAATCCAGGTGTGCAGCGTGTTAAACTCGGCATAGTCGTGTTTGGTATAATGCTCCCAGTCAGCATTGTTGTACGTTGTGCCGGTGGTAAATGTTTCGCGTGCTACCCACAGCTTTTCATCCTTAATAATTACCTGCCCACGCTTAAATTCATGGTTCGGGCTAAACTGCAACTCGTGTACATCGGTAGGGGGTATGTAGTACCCAAAGCATTTAGGCCAGTCAGGGCAGCCCATTCCGGAACCAGTCATACGGACTAAAGCACCTGCAACTATGACTAAGTATACGAGGATGAGGGCGGTTTTGGTAATGTGGGTAAAGTATTTTTTCATAATTTAGTTGCAAAGAGGCAGAGTAGCAAAGGGCAAAGATTAACTACACAGCCTGTTATAAATTTTCTTTTACCTTATTAATGTAAGCACTTAACATTCTTTCCAGTTCTCTGCTTTTTTCATACAATTCATTAAATTGATCAAGTTTCATATATTCCAAACTATATGCAATCTCAAGTTGTGTCTGAAATTCAAATAACGAACCCATTGCAATATTTAAAAAACGGCAGTAGTCTTTTGAAGAGCCTCGTCCAAATCCCTCAGCAATATTACTCGGATACGCTGCACCTTTTTAGCTGTGAAGCAAGTGCAAACATTTCTTCTTTAGGGAATTGGCGACAGGTTTTATAGCATTCAGTAACAAGTACCATAGCTTTTTGCCATATTAAGAGATCACGGAATGTTTTCATATATAATCAGCTTCTACTTAGACTTTACCCCTTTACTACTTTGCTTCTTTACCGCTCTACTACTTTGCCACTATGCTACTCTGCTACTTTGCCTCTTCTAAACAGCCTGCAATCCCAGCTTCCCAGCCTTCTCCATCATAAAATCAAATGCGGACTGGTACTCGTTAGGTATTTCGCCTTCCAGTATCGCTTCTTTAATCGCTTCTTTCAGTATGCCAATTTCTTTAGATGGCGGTATGTTGAATATCGCCATAATTTCCTCACCGGTAATGGGCGGCTGAAAGTTACGCACGTGGTCGCGTTCCTCTACCTCCACAATTTTTTGGCGTACAATCTTAAAGTTATTATGGTATTTTTTGAATTTACTCGGGTTCTTGGTCGTGATATCGGCTTCGCAAAGCGTCATCAGGCTGTCAATGTCTTCGCCGGCATCAAATATCAGGCGGCGCACGGCACTGTCGGTAACTATATCTTCTGCCAGTACAATAGGGCGGGAGCTGAGCATTACCATTTTCGACACAAATTTCATTTTATGGTTCAGCGGCATGTGCAGGCGCTCAAACAGCTTTTTTACCATTTTACTCCCTACGAACTCATGCCCGTGGAACGTCCAGCCCTGTTTTTTTACGAATTTTTTAGTTGGTGCTTTGCCAATGTCGTGCAATAATGCCGCCCAGCGCAGCCAAACGTCGTCAGTATTCAGTGCAATATTATCTACCACTTCAAGCGTATGGAAAAAGTTATCCTTATGCGTTTGGCCTTCCACTTCTTCAACGCCTTGCAGGGCAATAAGTTCCGGAAGGATGATATGCAGCAGCCCGGTTTGGTGCAATAGCTTAAACCCTACCGACGGCACCGCCGAAGCCAGTATCTTATTAAGCTCGTCAACAATACGTTCGCCGGTAATTATTTTAATACGCTCTTTGTTGCGCGTTATTGCATTAAGCGACTCAGCCTCAATGGTAAAATTGAGTTGGGACGCAAAGCGGATGGCACGCATCATACGCAGAGGGTCATCGCTATAGGTAATGTCCGGGTCAAGCGGTGTACGTATGATTTTATTGTTGAGGTCGTCCACCCCGTTAAACGGGTCTACCAAGTCCCCAAAACTCTCTTTAGCTAACGAAAGTGCCAGTGCATTTATGGTAAAGTCGCGGCGGTTTTGGTCGTCTTCCAGCGTGCCGGTTTCAACCACAGGGTTACGGCTGTCGTGGTTATAGCTTTCCTTGCGGGCGCCTACAAATTCCACATCAATATCCTCATAGCGCAGCATGGCCGTGCCATAGGTTTTAAATATTTGTACCTTAGGCTTGTTCTTTATGAGCGACGAAACTTTGTTCGCCAACTCAATGCCGCTGCCCACGGCCACAATATCAATATCTTTTTTAAAGTCGCGCTGTAATAAAAAATCACGCACAAAACCGCCTATCACATAGCTGTTTACGTTAAGTTCAGCGGAGGCCTGTGCCGTTATATCAAAAATTTTATTGGTAAGCGCTTCTTTATAGGTAGTCTGTTCCATTTAGGGTCGTATCACTTTTACCGTCATGTCGTTGCCCAGCTTTATTATGGCTGATGGCGTAGCGGCTATTTTTTCACGGTGCAAATTTACGATATAGTCTACACCGTCCAAAATATGATGGTCAATTTCTTTATACGAACTTGGCGTTGGCATCCCGCTTATATTCGCCGAGGTAGAAACCAGCGGTTTTTTCATACGCTCCATCAGCTTATAGCAAAACGGTTCCTTTACGAGGCGCACTCCCAGTGTGTTGTCTGGCGCGATGAGGCTTGGCGCTACATTCTTTGGGTTGTCCAGCACCAGGGTAGTGGGCTTTTCGCTGAGGTCGAGTATTTGCCAGGCGGTTTCAGGTACTTCTTTAAATACATTATACATCATGCGGTCGCTGTTCATCAGCACAATCATGCTCTTGGCCTCAGAACGCATTTTAAGGTCGTATATCTTCTTTACGGCCTCGGGATTAGAGGCATCGCAGCCAATGCCCCAAACGGTATCGGTAGGGTAGAGGATGATGCCGCCTGCCTTTATGGCTTCAAAAGCATTATGTACTTCCATGTTTATGAGCTCTTGCTCACTCATGTTCATTCGGTCTAATGGATGCATGACTACAGTTTTAAAGCAAAATTACTTCTTTTTAAAATAGGATAAAGTGATTTAGTATTCTTTAAGGGTGTTGCTATTTAAAACGGTTCACTACGTCAACAATAATCTTCACTTCCTCCTTAGTAAGCACCGGGCTTATGGGCAGGCTCAGCACCTCGTTGTGTATGGCTTCCGTTATCGGAAAGTTCAGGTGGGCAAACTCTTTGTAAGCCTCCTGCTTGTATAGCGGGATGGGGTAGTGTATCAGGGTTTGGATGCCGTTATCCGTAAGGTACTGTTGCAGTTTATCTCGCTCGGCAGTGCGGATTACAAACAAATGCCATACGTGTTCTTTTTCATTTTCAGGATATTGCGGCAATGTTATCAGTGGGTTACTGATATTGTGAATATAATAGTGCGCAATCTCCCTCCTGCGGGCATTTTCTTTATCCAGGTGCTTTAATTTTTCATCCAATACCGCGGCCTGTATCTCATCAAGGCGGGAGTTAAGCCCTTTATAAATATTAACATATTTCTGCTCGCTGCCGTAGTTAGCCAGTGCGCGTATGGCTTTCGCCAAGGCAGCATCGTTAGTGGTAACCGCGCCGCCATCGCCCAGTGCGCCCAGGTTCTTTCCGGGATAAAAACTAAAGCCGGCCGCATCGCCCAGGTTACCGGTTTTAATGCCTTTATATTCTGCGCCTATGGCCTGTGCGTTGTCTTCAATTATTTTCAGGTTATATTTTTTTGCCAATGCTTTTAATTCCGCACTAAACACAGCACGCCCATATAAATGGACAATCATTATGGCTTTTGTTTTTGGCGTAATGGCGGCTTCAATTTTACTTATATCTATATTGAAAGTAGCTCTATCCGGCTCGATAAAAACAGGTACCAGGTTACAGTCGGTTATCGCGAGTACGGAGGCGATGTAAGTGTTTGCGGGTACTATAACTTCGTCACCTTCGGTAAAGATGCCAAACTCAATATACGCTTTACAGATAAGCCGCAGCGCATCAAGCCCGTTCGCAACGCCTATAGCATGATTAGCTCCAATATATTCTGACAGATGCTTCTCAAACTTTTTAACTTCTTCGCCCAAAAGGTACCAGCCGCTCCTGAACGTATTCAAAAGCCGCTGCTCAATCGCTTCGCCATGCAAAAGGTTTATCTTTTTAAGGTCGAGAAATTTTATCATAACGCAATTTCAGGATTATTTTTCGGCGATAGCCTGTTTTTGCTTTAAAGATGCCGATAGCGGCGCGCCTTTTATCAGTAACCTTAGGTACGGCCAGTTTTTTGGCTTAACAAGGCTGCTTAGCATATATTTTAGCAACAGGAACACCCATACTGCAAACCATCCGCTACTGCCGTAATGCTTGCGCACTACATAGAGCAACGATATTTTAAGCTCCTTTTTTATAGCTACCGATTTACCCGTGCTTACTCCGTGGTAGTGTATAAACTCAGCAGCAGGAACAAGGTAGGCATCTTTACCCTTGGCTTTAAGGCGCCTGCAAAGGTCGGTCTCTTCATAATATAAAAATATATTGTTGTCAAACCCGCCCACGGCATAAAAATCGGCGGCACGTACAAACATAAAGCTGCCCGGCACAAAGTTTATCTTTATGAGGCTTGTGTAGTATTTCTTTCGTTTAGGATAACGCTTAGCGTTTATTTTTTCGAGCAGGCCACGGCCAAAAATTTCGCGGGCAGGCGATGCAAAATGATCGAGCGATACCATAAAGCCGCCATCTTCCTTAAAAGCCTGGGCACCGGCAATGCCTATATGCGGGTTTCCTTCAAGTGCTGTTTTAAATATAGTGAGGCAGTCGTTTTTTAAAACGGTATCGTTGTTTAAAAAGGCAAGGTAAGTAGCATTTGCGTACTGCACGCCAAACATATTTCCGCCGCCAAAACCCGTGTTAATGCGGCTGCGGTGCAACTGCAGGTTAGGCACTGCCAGTGCATCAAGTCCGTTTTTTAGCAGCAGGTAATCATCATAGCCAGAATTATTATCGGTAACTATAATTTGGTAACTCAATCCGGGCGCGGTTTTTTGCATTACAGACTGCACGCACTGCAATGTATGCGCCGATGAATTGTAGTTTATTAAAATTACTGCTACGTCAAACATGTGGTTACAGGTATTGGTCAATGCCTTTTTCTATATAGGTCAGCTTTTTTGCGCGGGTTTCGTCTTCAATGGCAAAGTTGTGTGCCACGTGGGTTTTGCTTTGCTCGGGGTGATAAATGTGATAGGCAATGCCGGTATGCTTAAGCCTGCGGCCCTTAATGCCCAGGTTGTGCAGGCGCTCTATAAGTTCGCTGTCGTCCTGGCCCCAGCCGGTAAGGCCTTCGTTAAAACCGTTTACGGCTATAAAATCATTACGCCAAAAGCTCATATTACAGCCACGCAGCTTGTGCGACCGCTTACTAATCTGCTTTTCAAACAGCATAAAAGCCGGTATGCGCAGTGTACGCATGCGTTTAGTAATGTTTACATCAAAGAACCCAAAGTGGGTAAGCTTCTTCTCATATAACTCCGCCAGTTTTTCCTTGAGCAGTGTTACGCGTGAGCCAAAAAGGTACTGACCCGGCCGTGAGTAGGTAAGGTGGTCCTGCACAAAGTGCCGGTTCATAATAATGTCGCCATCAATTTCTATAATATAATCGTATTTTGCCTTTGCAATGGCCTTATTCATTATAGCGGGCTTGCGGTTTTTAATGTCTTCATGCCACACATGTATCAGCGGCACCGGAAAGGTTTTCTGAAGCTTCTCGATAAGCAATCCGGTATCTTCGCGCGAGCCATCATCGGCTACGATAACCTCATTAGGCAGCACGGTTTGGCGTGTTACGCTAAGCAACAGCAGTTCCAGCGCCTGTGGCCAGTTATAGGTAGGGGTTACAAGGGTACACGTAGGGTAGGGCATAATAGTGTTTTTATGTGGGGATTTTTAGCTTAAAAAAATCGTTTAAACTTAAATTTCTGCCCCAGGTTTTTAGTAAATATCCAAAAATGGTTAATTGGCGGCAAATTATTTTTAAGGTTGGCCAATACCTCCTGAATGCCTTTGCCTTCTGCAAAATCAAGTGCTTTCCACCATTTGCCGTTCATCGGATGAAAGTTGCGCACGGTGGCATAATTACTTTTGTTCAGTCCTTTCCAGAATGTTATATACTCTTCAATATTAAAGTCGTCCACATGGCCCCAGTTAGAAAGCTTTTTTGTAAGCTCCCCCTCAGTGCGTGCCCACGACTGGTGCAATACAAAAAATGGCGCTATTACCTTAAATTGCCGGGTGTTTCGGCACTTTTTATAATCAGGCTGGTTAGTAGCCAGCTGAAAGGGTTCGGGATTTTTAACATATAATATTCCGTCTTCAACCTGCTTAAAAAGCGTTATCCATAAGGCCGAAACCTGTGTAGCCATTCCCTTAGCCGAAGGGCTTGTTTTTAAAAAATGCACAAAACCTTTAAAATCTATAAAATACTCATCAGCATCAAGCTGAACAGTCCATCCGTCTCCCATCCTGGCGGCAAGCATATTGCGCTCCCTTGTATCATTGTCTACAGGGCTAAGCTCGGGGATATAAAAATTGTCCCGGTATATGGTTATTTTATTTTGTGTGTCAAATGTTTCAATCCAAGTAAATATTGATGGGTCTATGGTAAAGGTGCCGCCCTTCCAGGTGCGTAGGCCCTCATCAATAGCAAGGGTTATAGTATCGGCGTGCTCATAAACCGTTGGTATCGAATTTTTTAAAAACTCGTAATCATACGATACTAATATTCCTACGTTTATCTTCATAGCTATTTCTTGTGGCAGCCAAATATAAACTTTATTTTTTATAACTCATAAAGGTTACTATCCCTTTAAATGTTTGCAGTAAAAGCGGCACATTAAACAACATTGTGCCGCTGATTAATAAGTACCATAAATTGCCTATTTTTGCCGAAATAAATTTTTGCTGCAAACCCAGCACATTAACTATGCACAACGTTATAGCCCCGCAATTTATACAGGATTCTGCCGCCATAGAGGGCATGGTTAAAAATTTTAATACCACGGGCACTATGTTTGTAGCGGGCCGGCGCAATACCATAAAAACATTTCAGCTGGGCAATATTACCCTTAACATTAAATCCTTCAAAAAGCCCAATATAATTAACGCAATTGCTTACCGCTTTATCCGTAAGTCTAAGGCGCGGCGGTCTTATGAGTATGCTAACACGTTACTGCAAAAGGGCATAGGTACTCCACAGCCTTTTGCTTGTTTTGAAAAAATGGGCGCACTGGGGCTTAAAGACAGCTACTATGTTAGCGAACACCTGATGCCGGACCTTACCTTTAGGGAGCTGGTTGAGGTGCCTGCCTGGCCAGGGCATGAAAGTATATTGCGCCAGTTTACACAATTTTGTTTTGAACTGCATGAAAAGGGTGTGCTGTTTAAAGACCACTCTCCGGGCAACACGCTCATTGTAAATAAGGGTAATGGGCAGTATGCTTTTTACCTGGTAGACCTTAACCGCATGGATTTTTATGACCGCCTTGATTTTGACCAGCGGATGGAAAACCTTAAGAGGCTTACGCCAAAAGAAGAAATGGTAAGGGTAATGAGCAACGAATATGCTAAACTTTATAACAGGCCCGAAGCTGAGGTGTTTGAAAGCCTTTGGAACAAGACATGTGAATTTCAGCGAAAATTCTGGAGGAAGCGTAAGATTAAAAAAGGGCTGAGATTTTGGAAGAAATAGTTGCAGGCAGGATTTGCACACCACAAAGTAAAAAATATACGTGAAAGCATCTGTAATAATGAGTACCTATAATGCTGAGGCATGGCTTGAAAAAGTGCTTTGGGGCTTTAGTGTGCAAACCGAAAAAGACTTTGAAATAATTATTGCCGATGATGGCAGTGGCCCGGCTACAAAACAACTTGTTGATAACCTTGCTAAACAGTTGCCTATGCCAATTACCCATGTGTGGCAGGAAGATAATGGTTTCCAAAAAACACAGATACTTAACAAGGCAATAATGGCCGCGCAAAGCGATTACCTTATTTTTACCGATGGCGACTGTATTCCGCGTGCCGATTTTGTAGCAACGCACCTTGTTAACCGTAGGGAAGGCTATTTTTTATCGGGCGGATATTTTAAGCTGCCCATGCACACATCGGTAGCCATAAGCAGCGAAGATATATTTTCTCAGCGTTGTTTTGATGTGACATGGCTTAAGCAGCATGGGCTTACAACAAAAAAAACAGTAAAGCTTACCGCGAAGGGCTTTAAGGCGAAATTATTAAATTTTATAACCCCAACCAAGGCTTCGTGGAACGGGCATAACGCATCTGCCTATAAAAAGGAACTGGTTGGTGTAAACGGCTTTAATACCCGGATGCAGTATGGCGGCGAAGACCGCGAGCTGGGTGAAAGGCTGTTTAATAAGGGACTGAAAAGCAAACAAATTCGCTACAGCGCTATCTGCATACACCTTGACCATGCCCGTGGCTACATTAGTGATGGGGTCTGGAAGACTAACGATGAAATAAGGGAATACACCCGTAAACATAAGGTAGTACGCACACTAACAGGTATAGAAAACTTATAGATGTTCAAAAGAGGGCTACGAATGCTAACCTTCCTCAGCTAACCTGCTGTATTGGCTTTGTAACGGTATTCACTTTCAAAAAATCAAGCAATGTGTGTTCAAATAGTGCAAATTGCAGCTTTTTATAAAGTTCTAACGCTTCTTCTTTAAACTCTTTCGGGTGCCTGTTGCCGTACAACTCCGGATAAAAATCCTGTAGGTGTACAGCGCTATGCTTATGAGTATCAGTAAGCATGTTCCATGAACTTTTATTTATCCATGGCGAAAATACGGTAAATGTTGGTACACCAAGCGCTTTTGCCATATTTACCGCGCCTCCTTCGTTGCCTATCAGTGCGCTGCATTGCGATAATATAGCCAGCATCTGCCTGAGGTCGTTAGTATAAAAATCAAAAACAATTTTACGTTGTGTTTCAGGCTTGCACAGGTTGTAGATCTCCCTTGCTTTTTCGGCCTGCTTTGGCATGTAGTTAAACAGCATTTGCGCACTTGTATGCTGTGCTGTGGCATCGGCTATTTTTGCCATTTCTACCGACGGAAGGCTTTTTATATCATCACTTCCCATAACGCTTAGCATAATAACGGGCAGGGCCATGTTAAGCTTTTCTTCAAGAAGCTGCTTTGCGTTTTGTATTTCCTGCGGTTCAAGGTATATCTTAGGGAAGTTTACGGGCAGTGATGTATGCGTAAAGGCTTCGGCAAGCTGCACCCGGTGCACCAGTGCAGAGTTTTTTATGCGCCAGTCTGGCTCTATAGTTTTATCGTAAAAAAATGAGGTATACCACTTTTTAAGCCCTATGGTTGTGTTAGCACCGGATATTAGCGATATAATGCCGCTCTCCCATTTACTGTAAGCATCAATAATTGCAGTGTAGCGTTTTTTTCGTATGGTAAGCGCAAATTTTAAGAGTGCGAACCTGCTTTTACGCTGCTGCTGGCTAAACAGTATAAGGTGGTCTATACTAGGGTTGTTTTGCACTACAGGCCTTGTAAAGTCATAAATCAGGTAATCTATCTGCGCATCAGGATATTCAGCGCGCAAGGCATCGCATATTATACTGCTGGCCAATACATCGCCTATCATCTTTTGTTGTATGACCAGTATTTTTTTAGATGCCCTGTTCATTTCCCGCAGGTATACATAGCGCATATATACATGGTAGCCCAGTATACGTGCCACTTCATATCCCTGTTGCCCGTTTATAAAACCTAGTTTTAATACATAATATTTAAAGAACCTGAATGCAGGCCGCACTGTAAAGTGCAGTATATTAGTTTGTATACCTTCCTCATAAAATTCTTTAGCCTTAAGGCGGCTGTATTGCAGCCTTTTTTGCAAAAAATCTTCCCGGTTTTTAAAAGAATAGTGTTCAATGGCATTCTTTAGCACACGGCTTTTACCGGTTATATTAAGCTGCTCATGTACTAACTTATCGCTATACCTGCATTTAGACTTACGAAAGATGCGCGCCGTGCGGTCTTCATTAAAATTATTATTTACTAAGGGCTTGTCCTGGTAATAAAAAATACGCTTTACCCAAAATGCCGTTTCTTTCGGCGCTTCTTTAAAAATGGCCTTAATTTCTTCGATGCCTTTTGGGGTAATCCGTTCATCGGCATCAAAAAATAGCACCCAGTCATTAGTAGCAAGGTCTATGGTATAATTACGCTGCGATGAAAAATCGTCAAATACCCGCTGGTAAAATTTTACATGCGGGAATTCTTTCTGTATTATTTCGGGGGTAGCATCTGTACTATAAGAATCTACTACAATAATTTCGTCGGCAAACGAAATGTTATTTAAGTACTCTCTTATATTATGCTCCTCGTTATATACTATGGCAAGGGCCGTTAATTTTACTGGTTTGCTTCTCATCCGCAAGTTTTAAACTGCTACATCATATTCCCTAAGGGCATTATTAAGCGATGTTTTTAGGTCGGTGCTCTCTTTGCGTTTGCCTATTATAAGCGCGCAGGGTACCTGATACTCGCCGGCCGCAAATTTTTTAGTATAGCTTCCGGGTATTACCACGCTGCGTGCCGGTACTATGCCTTTCATTTCTACAGGAATATCTCCTGTTACATCTATAATTTTTGTAGATGCGGTAAGGCACACATTAGCGCCCAGCACCGCCTCTTTTTCTACACGCACACCCTCTACCACTATACAGCGCGAGCCTATAAAGGCACCGTCTTCTATAATTACGGGTGCGGCCTGTAGCGGCTCAAGTACTCCGCCTATACCCACGCCACCACTAAGGTGCACATGTTTGCCTATCTGTGCGCAGCTGCCCACGGTTGCCCAGGTGTCTACCATGGTACCCTCGTCTACATAAGCGCCTATGTTTACATAGCTTGGCATTAATATAACACCCGAAGCTATAAAAGCCCCATACCTGGCCACTGCATTTGGCACTACCCGTATGCCTTTTTGGGCATAATTGCGTTTCAGTAGCATTTTGTCGTGGTATTCAAATATCCCCGCTTCTAGTGTTTCCATTTTTTGGATGGGGAAATACATAACCACAGCTTTCTTTACCCATTCATTTACGTGCCAGCCATTTCCTATCGGTTCGGCAACCCTAAGTTTGCCCGTATCAAGCAATTCTATAACTTCGCGTATGGCACTGGTAGTGGCCTCGTTGTGTAACAGGCTGCGGTCTTCCCATGCCTGCTCTATCATAGTTTGTGTGTTGTTCATTGTAGTGCATTCTGTTTCGACAAAGATAGCAATCTGATTAAATTATAAATGCTTTCAGACAAAATTATACTTTTTAACAAGGCCGTGTGATATATAAGGCTTTACATAGGAAAAGGCCCTCGCAACCTATGATGAATTAAGGGTATATATAATGAGTAACAATCCCCTCCTACATAATCACTAAAATTTCGCCTGTCCGTGTCATTCGTTTTGAATAATTTTCATGTTGTGGCTTATTTTAGTGCGTTAAATTCGAGAATTACAAAATTCAGGCAAAGAGAACCCGTCTCCATACCTTTTGTTATCAAACAGTTAAGAAATACTTTATAAAAAGGACTAAAATAACTGTTTAAAAAGTTTGGAAAAGCGGGAAAGGGGTGTACTTTTGCACCCGCATTAAGGCAGACGTTCTTTACTGACATTTACTGATTGAAAGCCCTGTATTTACTGGGATTTGGGTTTAAAAAATAAATTCAAAAAAAGTCAGCAAAACATTTGGAGGTAATAAAAAGATTGCTACTTTTGCACCCGCTTACAACAGCAACGTACATTGAAAGACTGACACAAGACGAATGAAGATTTAGGCTTACGCTTATATAATGAGTAAAAGCAAAACCTTTAAAGAGTCCTGAAAAAAAGTTTAAAAAAAGCTTGGATTTAAAAGGATAAAGATAGTATCTTTGCCCACCCAAACCGAAAGGGATTGGGGTTATTGAAAAGCTGGAGAACACTTTAAAGCAGGGCTAAAATAAAGAAGAAAATAATTTTTCAAAAAAGCTTGTGGGTTTAAAAAGAAGTTGTAGTTTTGCAGCCGCTTTCAGGAGGAACATTAAACGTGAAACCTGAAGCGAAATAAACAAGAATGACACGTTCATAGACATATTGGATTGACAGCATAAGAGAGAGTAAGAATTACTGGCTTTTATTGAATTAGAGAAACTAGCATTATAGGTCGTAAAAATATTAAAATATACGATGAAGAGTTTGATCCTGGCTCAGGATGAACGCTAGCGGCAGGCCTAACACATGCAAGTCGAGGGGTAGAGGCTTTCGGGCCTTGAGACCGGCGCACGGGTGCGTAACGCGTATGCAATCTGCCTTGTACAGGGGAATAGCCCAGAGAAATTTGGATTAATGCCCCATGGTATTTTTTGATGGCATCATCAGATTATTAAAGTTCCAACGGTACAAGATGAGCATGCGTCCCATTAGCTAGTTGGTATGGTAACGGCATACCAAGGCTATGATGGGTAGGGGTCCTGAGAGGGAGATCCCCCACACTGGTACTGAGACACGGACCAGACTCCTACGGGAGGCAGCAGTGAGGAATATTGGTCAATGGGCGAGAGCCTGAACCAGCCATGCCGCGTGCAGGATGAAGCATCTATGGTGTGTAAACTGCTTTTGTACAGGAAGAAACACCGCTACGTGTAGCGGCTTGACGGTACTGTAAGAATAAGGATCGGCTAACTCCGTGCCAGCAGCCGCGGTAATACGGAGGATCCAAGCGTTATCCGGAATCATTGGGTTTAAAGGGTCCGTAGGCGGTTTTATAAGTCAGTGGTGAAATCCGGCAGCTCAACTGTCGAACTGCCATTGATACTGTAGGACTTGAATTATTGTGAAGTAACTAGAATATGTAGTGTAGCGGTGAAATGCTTAGATATTACATGGAATACCGATTGCGAAGGCAGGTTACTAACAATATATTGACGCTGATGGACGAAAGCGTGGGGAGCGAACAGGATTAGATACCCTGGTAGTCCACGCCGTAAACGATGGATACTAGCTGTTTGGTCGTAAGACTGAGTGGCTAAGCGAAAGTGATAAGTATCCCACCTGGGGAGTACGGGCGCAAGCCTGAAACTCAAAGGAATTGACGGGGGCCCGCACAAGCGGTGGAGCATGTGGTTTAATTCGATGATACGCGAGGAACCTTACCAGGGCTTAAATGTAGGTTGACAGGCTTGGAAACAGGTTTTTCTTCGGACAACTTACAAGGTGCTGCATGGTTGTCGTCAGCTCGTGCCGTGAGGTGTCAGGTTAAGTCCTATAACGAGCGCAACCCCTGTCGTTAGTTGCCAGCGAGTCATGTCGGGAACTCTAACGAGACTGCCAGTGCAAACTGAGAGGAAGGTGGGGATGACGTCAAATCATCACGGCCCTTACGTCCTGGGCTACACACGTGCTACAATGGCCGGTACAGAGAGCAGCCACTGGGTGACCAGGAGCGAATCTACAAAGCCGGTCACAGTTCGGATCGGAGTCTGCAACCCGACTCCGTGAAGCTGGAATCGCTAGTAATCGGATATCAGCCATGATCCGGTGAATACGTTCCCGGGCCTTGTACACACCGCCCGTCAAGCCATGGAAGCTGGGGGTACCTGAAGTCGGTGACCGCAAGGAGCTGCCTAGGGTAAAACCGGTAACTGGGGCTAAGTCGTAACAAGGTAGCCGTACCGGAAGGTGCGGCTGGAACACCTCCTTTCTAGAGACACGGCCGCTTGTTTCAAAAATTTACGTAAGATACGATTATCTTACTCTCGCTGTTAGTTCAAATAATATTAAAGAAGAAGAGCTGAAAAGGATTTCAGATTATAGATTTTAGATTTAAGATTGCCTTTATGGGCTTAATAATCTGAAATCTGAAATCAAAAATCTTAAATACCAATAGTCTCGTAGCTCAGCTGGTTAGAGTACTACACTGATAATGTAGGGGTCGACAGTTCGAGTCTGTCCGGGACTACTAATTACGTTTTAAAGTCGAAAGTAAAAAGTCGTAAAGTTGAAAGGCTTTAGACCTTATAACCTGATGGCTTTATGACTAAAGAAAAGCATCTTCGGAAAAGGAAATTTTAGGGGTTGAGTGATTACACGTTTAGGTGAGCACGTTATCATGCTGCAAACTGCGACAGATAACCGGCTACTAAATAAACGGGGGATTAGCTCAGCTGGCTAGAGCGCCTGCCTTGCACGCAGGAGGTCATCGGTTCGACTCCGATATTCTCCACAATCCAGTAAACAGTCACAGTTTACAGTAAGCAGTTTCACTGCGTACTGGGACTGAACACTGAATACTAAGGAAAAAGTTCATTGACATATTGAGATAAGAAAAACAAGAAAAATATAGAAAGCACAAAAGTGGTCTATAAAGTTTGAAAGTTTTTAAAGTTAGAGAGTCGCAAGGCTTTATGACTTTATGGCGTTTGGCTTTAAGACTTGTAAAGTACAATAAGCAAAATAAGGGCGTATGGGGGATGCCTGTGGCTCTCAGAGGCGAAGAAGGACGTGATAAGCTGCGATAAGCACCGGGGACTGGCACATACAGATTATATCCGGTGATTTCCGAATGGGGCAACCCGATATGTTGAAGACATATCACCCGATAGGGGGCAAACCCGCTGAACTGAAACATCTAAGTAGGCGGAGGAGAAGAAAACAAAAGTGATTCCGTAAGTAGTGGCGAGCGAAAGCGGAACAGCCCAAACCAAAGTTGTTACGGCAATTTTGGGGTTGTAGGACCACGATATTTGTTGCAAACAGAATTAGAATTACCTGGAAAGGTAAGCCATAGACGGTGATAGCCCGGTATAAGTAATGAATGTAAATGATAGTGGTATCCTGAGTAGGGCGGGGCACGTGAAACCCTGTCTGAATCCGGCGGGACCATCCGCCAAGGCTAAATACTCCTGAGAGACCGATAGTGAACCAGTACCGTGAGGGAAAGGTGAAAAGAACCGTGAATAACGGAGTGAAATAGATCCTGAAACCATACGCCTACAAGCGGTCGGAGCCCTTTAGTGGGGTGACGGCGTGCCTTTTGCATAATGAGCCTACGAGTTACCGTTGCTGGCAAGGATAAGTACTTCAGGTATGGATCCGTAGCGAAAGCGAGTCTTAATAGGGCGCTTTAGTCAGTAATGGTAGACGCGAAACCGTGTGATCTACCCATGGGCAGGATGAAGCTGTGGTAACACATAGTGGAGGTCCGAACCGGTTGACGTTGAAAAGTCTTCGGATGACCTGTGGGTAGGGGTGAAAGGCCAATCAAACTCGGAAATAGCTCGTACTCCCCGAAATGCATTTAGGTGCAGCGCTGGCATAGTTTATTAGAGGTAGAGCTACTGATTGGATGCGGGGGCTTCACCGCCTACCAATTCCTGACAAACTCCGAATGCTAATAAATGTTTACCAGTAGTGAGGGCATGGGTGCTAAGGTCCATGTCCGAGAGGGAAAGAACCCAGACCATCAGCTAAGGTCCCCAAATCTATACTAAGTTGAAAAAACGAGGTTTGTCTGCCCAGACAGCTAGGATGTTGGCTTGGAAGCAGCCATTCATTTAAAGAGTGCGTAACAGCTCACTAGTCGAGCGGACGAGCATGGATAATAATCGGG
>Ga0247803_1000612_pt1 | contig 19163 bp, 14 predicted proteins | sample UWRJL014104B1_FD_180928 | JGI IMG/M metagenome (GOLD analysis project Ga0247803, IMG submission 180928) | Plant litter microbial communities from Arlington Agricultural Research Station in Wisconsin, United States - UWRJ-L014-104B-1 | ecosystem: Environmental > Terrestrial > Plant litter >...
AACGCCAACGGTAACGCTAGCCGATAACACGGGGCTGAATGTGGATGGTTCACTTGAGGCAACCGGCGGTACCGCTGCAACTATCACCGGCAGCAGCAGCGTCAACACGGTAAGCGTGAACGGTACACTAATCGCAACCGGTAACCTGGGCGATGGCGATGATCTGCTCGATGTATCCGGCACACTGGATACTGATGGTGATGCCTTCTCACTCGGCGATGGTGCCGATACTTTCAGTATCCACGACGCTACCCAGATCATCGGCACCGTCGAGGGCGGTGCAGGTGTGGATACCTTCAATACCGATATCAACACCAGCGCCAACCTCGGTGCAGTATCCGGCTTTGAAACCTTGGATAAAACCGGCACCGGCGTGCTTAACCTGACCGGACCGGGCACGTCCAATTTCAATACCGTCAATATCAACCAAGGCACATTGCATCTGGATGCGGCTGCTAGCCTGACTGCTCCCGTCACGGGCAGTTTGAATACCACCATTGCCAGCGGCGCTATTCTAGATGTAGACGGTTCTTACACCGGCAGCGGTAACAGCGACAGTTTCACTGTAGCGGGCATCGTTTCTGGTAGTGGCACCATCGACCTTGCCGGTGGCGACGATACGTTGATGCTTAACGATGAGGCTGTATTGGATATTGCCATCAGCGGCGGCACCCACAGTACCGGCGACAGAGTGGTACTGAACAATGCCAGCGCACTATTATTTGATGCCAGCAACACCATCAACTTTGAATTTTTGCAGAAAGACAACAGCGGTATAGCGACCCTGACCGGAACACAGACCTTCACAGGCGGTACTGCAATCAATAGCGGTACGCTGGATGTGGACGGTGCGTTGGAAACGCCAACGGTAACGCTAGCCGATAACACTGTACTCAATATCGATGACTCGCTGCAGGCCAGCAGCGGCACGGCGGTCGTTATCACCGGTAGTAGCGGCGTCAACACCGTCAATGTTGCCGCCGGTGCGCTGCTGATCGCCAACGGCGACTTGGGTGATGGTTCAGATGTACTCAGTGTGCGGGGCACTTTGGATACTGATGGTGGTGTCTTCTTCCTCGGTGCGGGTGATGACACATTTATGGTGTTTGATACCACTGATACCTCAGTGGCCACTGTAAATGGCGGTGCTGGCAATGACTTGCTGAATGTGGATATAAGTCTCGGTAATACTGTCCCCTTAGGGGGCCTGTCGGGCTTTGAATCTCTGGGCAAATCCGGCGAGGGGGAGTTGGAGATCCTGGGGGCATCAGACTTTATCGACGTTAATATCAACGGCGGTACCTTGCGCATCACTAATACTGGCAGCGTGAGTGCCCGCAACACCATTATCCTCGCTGATGCGGTATTGGAATTGGCAGATAGCGGCAGCTATAGCGGCACTTCGGGGAGCGATACCTTTACCTTGGCAGGCAGTGCGATCAGTACCGGCACACCTACGGGCACCTTGGATCTGGGCGATGGCGACGACAGCTTCACCCTTCAGGATGGCGCTGATTTGGCCGGATTGGCGACCGCCATCAGCGGCGGTGCAGGTAGCGATACTTTCATTGCTGATCTGACAAGCAGTGCCTTTCTGGGCGGCGCAGTCAATTTCGAGACGCTGACCAAGACCAATGCTGGCATTTTGCATGTTACTGGTCCGTCAGCTTCGGACTTCACAACCGTGAACATTGACGGCGGCACACTCGATATCGGCGCAGCTGGCAGCATCAGCGGCGTGGTTGCGACAATAGTGGCTAACGGTGCCACCCTGAACGTCGATGGCAACTACAGGGGCTCGACGGGCAATGACACTATGACAGTAGGCGGAACCATCAATGGTGCCGGCACTATTGTCTTCGCCGATGGCAATGATCTGCTAACACTCACCGAAAATGCTGACATAAATAGTTTTTCAGGCTTGCTGGACGGTGGCAGCGGTCAGGATGAGCTGCGGGCGATAGACCAGAATTTCAGCCTGGGTGGAGCAGGGGATCTGCAGCTGGTGAACTGGGAAGCGCTGGCTCTGACCGGGGGGAGCCGCCTCACCCAAGGCGGGGACTTGAGTATCAACCTGTTGAGCATTGATACCAGTTCGGTGTGGGTGCCAGGCAGCCATCTATTGACCGGCAGTGTGGAAAACGGTGGCCGGATAGAGATCGGCCAGTCTACTCCCAAGATCAGTGGTGACTACCGTTCAGTCGGGGATGCCGGGGTAGTGGCGGTGGAAGTATCGTTTTCCAAGGGTAGCAGCGGTGTGTTGAGTATTGACGGCGACGTAATTGGGCAGACGGCATTGGAATTCACCAGTGACGGCAGTGGAGTTGTCGGAACGACCGCGCCGATATTAGTGATTAACAGTCCCAACGATAACCTGGCTACTACCGGGGGCTTCGGAAAGTCGGCGGGTGATTCCACTCTGGTGCGCTTTGAGGAGACCCTGGAGCCCTGGTTGTTTAGCCAGAAGCAGGACAACAATTGGTACCTGACCCCCGCCGATGTTGATGCATTACCTGAAGTGCCAGGCTATAGCAGTGGCGCCACCCTCTCGGCGCTTAACGCGGTATACCTGCAACAATTGGCAGACAATCAAAATGGTCAGTTGCGCGACTGCTTCGTGCATGAACAAACACAACGTTCGTCCTCTGAGGCCGCAGATTATTGCGGACGCAGCTGGCTGCAAATATCGCAACGCCAGTTAGATATGGATGGCAACCCCGGAGCACCGATGAAGGGGGAATTTAAGGGCGTATATCTCGGAGTCGACAGCCTGGATTGGTCTGAAGGTCAAACGCCCTTTTATGTAGGTGGTTACCTGACCTACCAGCGTGGCGATTTTGAACTGGCGTCGGATTCACTAACCGGTCACGGTGCGGAATTGGACTCAACCACCAGCGGTGCCGGGCTCTATGGTGGATGGCTGTGGGGCAATTCAGTCTACCTGGAGTTAAGTGGTTCAGTGCAGCTGCCGCAATTGCGCGTACTGACAGATCACGGAACCCAACAACTCGACGGACAGGTATGGCAGACCAGCGCCAGGTTGGGGCAGAGTCTATCGTTATCGGAACAGTGGCGATTTGACCCTTTCCTTTCCTTGAACGGCATCAAACAAAGCTGGAACGAAACAGAAGATTTTGCCGGACATCAGGTGAATATGGAGCCTGATGTCTGGACAACAGCGCAAGGTGGAGCGCGGTTAACCTATAAACCGGCAGTGAGCGAGAGCTTGCGCGGATGGGTGGAACTCTCGGTACAGGAGACACTGAGCGGAGGTAAGTCCAGCGTGCAGATATCGGCGGGCGAGGAGACAGCCAGCTATAGCGGCCATGAGTTTGGTACAGCAGGCAGCTTGGCGGCCGGGATCATGGGCGAATACAACAAGCTGGTGGAGTGGAACGGCAAGATCACATACAGCGAGGGGCTCTCAGGTACGGGTTACAGTGACGTGGAAGCATCACTGGGTCTGAGGGTGCAATGGTAGGAACAGGAGAAGCATTGAATAAATTGATTCAAGATACAGGGGGGTGGGGATAGACCTATCCCCCTTCCTTCCTGCTTTATAAAAGCTGCAAATATTCATCTTTCTTTGCTGGTAATCATCGTCCTATTTGCCTCCAACAGTATGCGTTGCGACGGCTGAAGCTACTGAAATTAACCAATGAGCGAATGCTTACTTCCGTCCGATTGAGGAGGGGCGTATCTGTGTGCCATCGTACATTTTCAAGCAGCTGGCAAGAGTAGTATTCAAGCAATTATCGAAAACCAACACTTTTTTCACTGATGAGGTGACGACATCTTTCAGCACTGGAAGGGGGCTTATACATGGTCAAAGAATTCCGCTATTACATGGCATGGACTGACACTATGGAATATGAGCAGGGATATGCAGGGCTCATCGGATACCAGCGTAAATCGAACAATAGTGTTACGAGATTACTTTGGGTGATATCTCCGAGCCTGGTATCTGAAGCGGATGCTGAACTATCTGCCGATAATATGCTTGACCACATTCAAGACATTAATCACTTCGGGAAAGTGATTTTCAATGACGGTGTAACGCTTTAATTCTGAATTAATTAACCGACAGGTACTTCATCATGGCTCGATCAATTTGGAAAGGCGCAATCAGTTTTGGTTTAGTCCATATTCCGGTTGCGCTCCAGTCGGCAACCTCTTCAGATGACCTCGATTTCGACTGGCTCGATAAACGCACGATGGAGCGAGTGGGATACAAACGAGTTAATAAGATTTCGGGAAAGGAAGTAAAAAAGGAACATATCGTAAAAGGAATCCAGCAGGAAAAAGGTAAATATATTTTACTGAGCGATGAAGAAATAAAATCAGCACATCCAAAATCTACCCAAACAATCGAAATATTTTCTTTTGTTGATAGCACCGATATTCCACTCGCTAACATTGAGACGCCCTATTACCTGGCGCCGGATAAACGAGGCGAAAAGGTATATGCACTTTTGCGCGAGACACTTTCAGAAACGCGAACCGTTGGGCTAGCAAACGTAATTTTGAATACTAAGCAACATTTAGCAGCAGTGATGCCAATTGATTCAGCCTTGGTATTAATTATATTGCGATGGCCTAGTGAGGTGCGTGATCTAGACACCCTTGAACTGACCAGTACAACCACTGACGCCACCCTTTCCAAGGCGGAAAAGGATATGGCGAAACGATTGGTGGCAGATATGAAAACTCATTGGAATCCTGAAGCGTACCGAGATACTTTCCAGGAAAAAATTATGGCTTTAGTCAATAAAAAAGCAGCAGAAGGCAAGATTGAAGATGTGGAGACAGATGTCGGTGAAGAACCACGCAAAACTGCGGATATTATCGATTTGACTGAACTGCTCAAACGCAGTCTTGGTGGTGGCAAACCTACCAAGCCAAGCGATAAATCAGCAGCCTCTCGTGCGACCGCAGTGAAAAAAACTGCCGTACCAAAATCCAGTGCGAAACATTTAGCAGCGCCAAAAAAGTCAGCCGCAGCTACGCCCAAGCGTGTACCTAAAAAGACCTCAAGCAAATGATTCCACTGTGTGGTTATCAAATGCTTGCGGTAGGGGATTTTTGGAGGTGAGAGATGGTTCAGCCTGCAAGCGAGTACAACAAAAAACGTAATTTTGATATCACTCCTGAACCACCGGAAGAACAAACCCCGCAACGTAAGCGTGCAGCCCATTCATTACGATTTGTTGTACAAAAGCATGAAGCGCGGGGACTACATTACGATTTTCGGTTAGAGCTTGAAGGGACATTAAAAAGTTGGGCCGTACCGAAAGGGCCAAGTCTGGATCCAGCAAATAAACGTATGGCGATTCCAACCGAGGATCACCCTTTAGCCTACGCAAAATTTGAAGGACATATCCCACACGGGCAGTATGGAGGCGGCGACATGATCGTGTGGGATGAAGGCATTTGGGAGCCACAGGGCGACGCCATCACTGCCTTTAAATCCGGCAAATTAAAATTCAGGTTGATCGGTGAAAAGCTGAGTGGGGACTGGACCCTGGTTCGAACTCGCGGTCGTGGCGATAGCGACAAGGAGCCTTGGCTGCTAATTAAAGAGCGTGATGAAGTCGCTCAATCTTCTGCAGAATACGATATTTTGGTTGAGCGCCCGGAGAGCATACTGAGCGGTGAATTGCTGCCTGGAGATAAAACCGGAAACGTTAACAAAAAAATTTCTCCTATAAAAAAGAATAAGCGTGGTTCTGACAGCAAAGCAATTGCTAACAAAACCCACCGCAAAATAACTCCAAACTCAGATGATAAAATACTAATAAAGGCAGCGACTAAATCTGACAAAAAATCATCTACCAAGAAAAAAGTTGAACTGAGTTCTATTCCAAAAACCTTATCACCACAGCTTGCGACACTCGTGAGTGAACCGCCTGCTGGTGATTGGGTTTATGAAATAAAATTTGATGGTTATCGGATGCTCGCAAGAATACTGGACGACGAAGTAAAATTATTTAGCCGCAACGGCAACGATTGGACTGCTCGGTTGCCGGTGCAGGTTGAGGCTCTGGAAGCATTGAAACTCCGGGATAGCTGGCTTGATGGCGAGGTAGTCGTATTAAACGAAAATGGCTTACCCAGTTTTCAGGCGTTACAAAATGCATTTGACACCAACGTCAGTCAGGACATTATTTTTTATCTATTCGATGCTCCTTACTTAAATAATGAAGATTTGCGCGAGCTGCCGATGGAAGAACGGCGCAAAAGATTGAAAAAAATAATTCCTCGCAGTGCGAAAAGTACGCTGCGCTATTCAGGGACGTTTGATGCTGATCATCGCAGCATTGTGCAAAGCGCTTGCGCTATGTCATTGGAAGGCGTAATCGGCAAGCGTATTGGCAGTCCCTATGTTTCCCAGCGCAACGATGATTGGATCAAATTGAAATGCAGGTTGCGGCAGGAGTTCGTCATAGTAGGCTTCACCGAACCGCAAGGTAGCCGCAGCGGATTTGGTGCGCTTTTATTAGCGGTGCATAAAGAGCCGAAGTCACCTGAGTTAATTTATGCGGGTCGTGTCGGTACGGGCTTTGATACCAATCGCCTTGGCGATATACATAAAAAGATGAAAGTGTTAGAGCAATCAAAATCCCCAATATCAACTACATTGACCGGCCCGCAAGCTCGTGGCGTTCACTGGATCAAACCGAAACTAATTTGTGAAGTGGAGTTTGCCGAATGGACAGGCGAAGGAATTTTACGACAAGCTTCTTTTATTGCCTTACGAACTGACAAACCAGTAAAAGATATCATCCGCGAGCAGCCGAAAAACGTCACAGACACTCAACCGCCATCTGCCAAAACCGCGAAGGCCAGCAAGACAAGTTCTGCAAGTAAAAAGAAATCTCTTTCCGATAATTCCAAACCTGAAATCGCAGGTATTGCTATAAGCAATCCAGGCAGAATTATCGACACAACCAGCAAGGGCACAAAAATAGATTTGGTGGCCTATTACGAGCAAGTAGCTGAACTTATTTTACCGCAATTACAACACCGTCCCGTGTCACTCTTGCGCGCTCCAGACGGTATTATCGGGCAGCAATTTTTTCAAAAACACGCCGACAATAATGGCATTCCACATATTACGCAGTTAGATAAAAAACTCGATCCGGAACATGATCCCTTGATGGTGGTGGATAGTATTGAGGGTTTGGTTAGTTGCGTGCAAATGAACACGGTTGAGTTTCACACCTGGGGAGCGACAACGCCGGATATAGACACCCCTGATAGGTTTGTGCTCGACCTTGATCCTGATTCATCGTTGCCATGGCGGAGTGTCCTAGAGGCAACCAAACTCACTCTTTCGGTATTGGATGAATTAAAACTCACTTCTTTTTTAAAGACAACGGGCGGAAAAGGAATGCATATCATCGTCCCTTTAACGCCAGAGGCGGGCTGGGATTACGTAAAAGAGTTTACCAAGTCAATCGCTGAGTTTATGGCGACGCAGATACCGGATCGGTTCGTGGCTAAGATGGGGCCAAAAAATCGCATAGGGAAAATCTTCGTCGACTATCTTCGAAATTCCCGTGGCGCGAGTACGGTATCTGCCTACTCAGTTAGGGCTCGCCCCGGATTAACGGTGTCAGTCCCCATTGAAAGAAACGAATTGGAAAAGGTCATGCGGCCTGACCAGTGGCATATTGGAAATCTCGGGCAACGATTGGAAAAATTGCGCGCTAACCCTTGGGGCTCGTATTCAGGAAACCAATTTAAAAGCCAAAAAATTTCTTCGGCGATGTGGAAAAAATTGGGTATTAAAGAACCTTCAAAAGGTTAGCCCAAAAAAAGTATTAAAGGATATCGCTCTCAATAAGCATCTTCGATAGCCATAAAATCTTTCCGGATTTCTGCCGCCAAGTGATATACAAACGTGGCGGCAGTTGTCGATTTAATCCTACCTTTAGCTAGATACAATCAAAACCCGCGTGAGATTCCGATAAGTACAGATGCAGTGCCGTTGGTATCAGGTTCTATGAAAGGGCTGTCCTGAATTTCGTCGGGGAGCATGCTGTATTTTACGGCGGCTAACAGCGACCAGTTTTCGCCGAGTGGGCGGAAATAGCTGGCGCCTACGTGTGGGATGGTGACTGCGCCGGGCTTGTAATTGATTAGGCCGCGTGCAACTTCGTCGTCGAGCGTGCCGTAGTAATAATTGGCGTTGTCTTCTGATAGCCAGGTGACACCAACGCCGGGTGTTAACCGTCCTCCTGCAAACTGCATGGGGTAGCCGTATTGAATAGCGACTTCCTGGCCGCCGCTGGTGTCTGTTACATCGGCGAGTAATTCAATTTCAATTTCACCGGCGCTGCCACTCCACTTCATTGCCAGACCGGCATCCAATGCGATATCGCGGTCTTCCAACAATCGGTAATCAATTCCATTGTCGGCAAGTTCTTTTCTGCCGAGATCATCCACGGAAAATCCATCGAAGCGGAATTTGGTGATGGCTGACAATTCGAATGATTCGCTGCGCGTAAACGTCCAGCCAGCGGTGATGCCTCTAAAATAAAAATTTTCGCCCTGGTAGGTAATAAGCGGGATAGGGAGCACACGTGTACCTTCACCAAGGTAGGGGCTGTCATTGAGTATTGCTGCCAAACCAACTCCCCAGCGCGGTGGACCATCGTCGGGACCGCCATCGGGTCCTGCGCTGTTATCGTTTTGCGCAGCAGCGTTGAGTGACAATACGGACAGCAATACTGGCCAGAGTAATTTGTTCATTGGACTACTAACCTCATTAAATTAAGTGGAATCCCGGTGCTCAAGCTTGCGCGCGAGTTCAGCGAATGCACGAGCAAGCATCTATTACAGAATAAACAAATAATGTCGGAGAAATGTCGCGAGCTTTATACGAATAAAAATGTGAAAACAAACATTTTGGCAATAGGTGATCAGCATGGGTGTAGTAGCACTTATACGTCTGTATCAACCTGTAACAGGTTGGTTATTATTGTGGTGCCACACAATATTGGTGATGAGCTTTAATAAAAATTAAAGCTTGATAGTGCTGGTGCTCACATCCAGCGTGGCATGAGTACCGTTGGTTGAAGTGGATTGGATTGCGAGTTTCCAACCGAACCGATCGCAAATACGGCCGATAAGAAATAGCCCAAGGCCTTGTCCGCGAATAGGTGTGGATTGGCGCAGACTGTCGCGATAGCGGCGTGCAGCTTCGACGGGATTAAAGCCGCTACCGGAATCGGCAACGGAAATAATCGATTTATGTAGCCTTAACTCCACATATCCTGCATCGGTATTTTCAATTGCATTGCGAATTAAATTGCTCACCGCGATTCGCACCATCGCTTCCGGTGCAGCGATAAATGTGGGTTCGATGTCACCAAGTTTTAATGTTGCTGATTTGTTACCCAGCAGGTGCTCGTGATCCTGGATCAAACGCGGTAACAGTTCATGCAACACTGTGACATCTACAGGCTCTGTCTCTGGTGTTGCTTCCCGCGCGAGGTAGAGTAGTGCCACCATGGTTTCTGATAAATCCGCAACTGCGTTTTCGATTCGAGTAAGCGCGGGTTTGGATGTGTCTGGCAATGAAATTTGTTTGAGCACATCTACCGCACCAGAAATAACGGCGATAGGTGTGCGGAATTCATGGCTAGCTTGATCGAGCAGGCTTCGCTCGCGTTCGATAAATTTTTCTACCCTTTCTAAATGCGCATTGCTCGCTTGTGCAATGATCTGGATTTCTTCGCGTTTGTAAGTCGTTGGGATACGTGCGCCGGTATTGTGTGGATCAATCGTTTGCATCCGCTCTGCTAAATCCCGCACCGGGCGAACCAGATTCGCGTGTAGCCATGCCATAGCGCCACTAATCAATACAACAAGAACAAATATCCATGCAGTGCTGACAACTGAGTCAGTATTTTGTTGGTCTTCCAGTTGCCGTATATCGAGCATCGTAATAAGTTTGCCAGTGGGAAGGTCGACAATCAGCGCATGAAATGTATCCACACCGTTAAAACTTTCGTTTGACGTAAAGGTTCCATAACCGTCTTCGGTAGAGTAAGCCCCGGGAGCGAGATTCTTTAAGTAATAGGGAGTAGTCGCGACTTTATTTTTTTCTTCATTGCCGTTTTCCACATACCATGAACGAATTATGCCGCTCGATGGAAGTGAGTCAGCTTTTCCGGCATTAATACGCATAGCGTGATCGGCAGAGATTGACTTGAGCATATCAACCCAGAATTTGTGTTCTATTAAATACTGACTGCTGAAATTTTGCAGGCCTAGTGCGACTAGCATTGTGAGGCCAAAGGCAATCATTGCAGCGCTGATCGACCAATAAACGCCGCGCGTTTTATTAAATTGGTTTTTAAATAATGCCGTGAGTTTATTCAATTTCGCACAACCTGTAGCCAGAGCCCGGCACTGTGTGCAGGAGCGGTTTTTCCACGCCTTGTTCAAGAGCATGGCGCAGTACATACATATGTGAGCGCAATAAATCTGTGCCCGGTGGCGCATCGCCCCAAGCGGCTTTTTCCAGCCGCGCGCGCGTAACAACGCGAGGGCTTTCGCGCATCAACAATTCCAGCAAACTGCGGCCGGTTTTGCTTAGGGTAATTTTCCTGATGCCGCGTTGGACTTCCAGGGTTTTTAAATGGAATTGGATATCGCTGACCACCAGCACATCATCAGGCGCAGCAAAGTGTTTGAGGCGAGCAACCAATGAGCGCAAGCGAATTTCAATCTCGGGCAACGCAATGGGTTTTACCAAATAATCATCAAGACCGGATTCAAAGCCATCTATTTTATCGCTAAGTTGATCGCGTGCCGTAAGCATAATCACCGGCACTTTTTTCTTTGCATCATTGCGCAAGCGCTTAAGTAGCGTGAGGCCATCGAGACGCGGTAAATTCCAGTCGAGTACGATTGCGTCATAATCGTTGGATGAGGCGAGGTGCAATCCAGATACACCGTCGGGTGCAGCGTCGAGCACATGCCCGCACGCCTCCAGATAATCGTAAAGGTTGGCGGCGAGTTGCGCGTTGTCCTCAATAATCAGGATCGATAAAGATTCATTACTCACATTGTGTTCCCGCATCAATTGCGTTGTTGTGTTATTAACCATAGCCCAATCGACGATAGTTTTTTAAGCTTCGATTTCAGACTTCATTATGGCGATAGATTCCACGCGCCGATAAATTTTTGCCTTGATAAATTCAATTGCATCGTCCACCAGGCTGTAGATGATCGGTATCACTAGCAAGCACAAGAGTGTGGAGGTTATTAGCCCGCCAATCACCACAATTGCCATTGGGGCGCGAAAGCTCGGGTCGGCGCCCATGCCTAAAGCGATGGGCAACATGCCGGCACCCATAGCGATAGTGGTCATAACGATGGGGCGGGCGCGTTTCTTACAAGCATCGACAATGGCGCGGCGTCGGTTGTAGCCGTGATCACGCCGCGCGATGATGATGTAATCCACCAGCAAAATGGAATTTTTGGTAGTGATTCCCATCAGCATAATTAAACCAATCATCGACGGCATTGAGAGACTTGAGCCGGTTATCAGCAACGCAAAAAAAGCACCGGGAATCGACAACAGCAGTGCAACTAGTACGGTTATAGGTTGCATAAAATCTTTTAGCAAAAGTACGAGCACGGCATACACACAGAATATTCCTGCGAGCATGGCAAGCGCAAAACCTACCGCTAATTCGCCCATCACTTCTGCATCGCCCGTCGTAGCGAAAGTCACACCTTGCGGAAGTTTTTGCAAACCGGGTAACGCTGCTGCTGCGCTCTCGACATCACCTAATGCAAGGCCATTAAGCTCAACAGTGATATTGATATTACGCATTCGATCGTAGCGAGTGATTTCAGATGGGCCGGTCAACATTTCCAACTCCGCAACGCTTTCGAGTGGTACTGGTCCATTTACTCCCGGAACAGGCAAGCGGCGCAATGTATCCAAGTCATCGCGTCCGGTGTTTGCCAGGCGCACCACAATAGGAATTTGCCGTTCACTTACATTTAATTTAGCAAGTGATTGATCGTAATCACCCGAGGTTGCGATGCGTAATGTTTCGGCGATTGATGCAGAGGTAACGCCTAAATCTGCTGCACGGGAAAAATCAGGGCGAATAACTAACTCGGGTCGAACAAGACTCGCCGATGAAGTGACCGCACCAATTCCCGGAATGCTGCGCAATTCCCGTTCAACAAGGCCCGCGTGTTGCGCGAGTAATTGACCATCTTCAGAAGCCAGCACAATTTCATAACCTTCACTGTCGCCACCCATGCCAACACTGATGCGTGTTCCAGGCAATATAGTTAATTCATCCCTGAGCTGGCTTTCTATTTGTTGTCGCTTGATTCCATCGCGCTCATTGCGGTGAGTCAGGTTAGTGGTGAGTACGGCAGTAGTAACACCGGACGGTCCGCTTGCTTCATCCGGATCGCCGGACGCCGCGCTAACACCAATTGCAGTGTAAATAGATTTCACCGCGGAATTTTTTTCCATTATGTGGCGCGCTTGTTCGGCTAGTGCAAGTGTATCTTGCAATTTACTACCGGGCGGTAACGACAAAGTGACTTGCGTTTGGTTGCTTTCATCTTGCGGAATAAATTCGCCGGGCAAGCTTGCGGCGGCGATAACACCGCTCACCACAAATATCGCTACAATGCCGAGTGCTGCAGTACGATGCGCAAGGCAAATATGCATGCAGTAGAGATAAACACCCAACCAGCGCGGATTATTACGTTGTTTGTCGGACGATTTTATTTCCGATGATGCTTTCATTAAGTAAGCTGCCATCATCGGTGTGAGCATGCGTGCAACCAGCAGCGAGAAAAACACCGCGATAGAAGCGGTCCAACCAAATTGAAAAAAGTATTTACCAACTATGCCGCCCATCATGGAGGTCGGTAAAAAAACAGCGATAAGTGTGAGGCTGGTAGCGATAACGGCGAGGCCAATTTCATTAGCTGCATCATTGGCGGCACGATAGGGCGATTTACCCATGAGCAAATGGCGCTCGATATTTTCAATTTCTACAATTGCATCATCGACCAGCACACCAATTACCAGCGACAGTGATAACAGTGAAACGGTATTCAGGCTAAATCCCAGCAGGTGTATAACCGCAAATGTTGGAATCACAGAGAGGGGCAGTGCGACAGCAGCGATCAATGTCGCTCGCCAGTTGCGCAGAAAAAAGAATACCACCAGTACTGCGAGCAATGCGCCTTCGTATAACAACATCATCGAACCGGAATAATTTTCCTGTACGGGTTCGACAAAATTCACGGCTTCGGTAAATTGGATATCCGGATGCGCCGCTTGCAGTTTTTGAATTTCCACCGCGGTTGCCTTGGCAACCGCGACTTCACCAGCACCTCGTGCGCGCAGAATTTCAAAACCGACAGCATAGTGTCCATTCATTAGCGCAAGCGAACGAGGCTCGGCAGTGGTGTCAATAACATTCGCAATTTGATCCAAGCGAATGCGACGGCCATCGCCAAGCGGTATATCCATGCTGGCAATTTCCTGTGCGGATTTAACGGTGGCGATAGTGCGAATAGATTGCTCGGCACCGCCGAGATCAACGCGGCCGCCAGACGCTTCCAATTGCAGTTGGCTAATTTGCTGCGAAATATCGGCCGCCGTTGTATTCAACGCTAATAATCGGTCGGGATCCAGTTCGACACGAATCTCGCGATTAACACCACCCACCCGCGATACGGCGCCCACACCTGATACTGACATAAGTTTTCGGGTGATGTGGTTATCGACAAACCATGACAGTGCTTCGTCATCCAGCTGCGACGAAGACACTGTGTAAGTCATTATCGGCGTGCTCGCTAATTCCAATTTAGTGATTACCGGATCTAATAAATCTGCGGGCAAATTTGCACGGATGCTGGAAACTGCATCGCGCACATCATCCATTGCTTCTTGCACCGGTTTTTCAATCCGGAATTCCGCAGTGATAGTGGCTGCCCCATCGGTAAGCGTACTACTGATGTGCTTGATACCTTGGGTGTTCGCCAATACATCTTCAATTTTGCGCGCAACATCGGTTTCAAGTTGCGGTGGCGATGCGCCCGGAAGCGCCGCAGTGATGGTGATGATAGGAAATTCGATGTCGGGAAAGCTCTGCACTTTCATCGCCAAAAATCCACCGACTCCGGCAAATGTGAGCAGAATAAATAGCAATGTAACGGCGACGGGATTGGCAATCGACCAGGAAGAGATGTTGAGGTTCATTTATCGTTGCACCGCAATATTATTAGTGAGGGGGTTAACCACTCTTACACTATCGCCCTCACTCAAAAAACCAAGCCCCGATTCAATCACCGCTTCGGATTTTGCAAGACCTGAAATAATTTCGATGCGATCATCGATTTGCCGTCCTATAGTGATTTTTTTTAGCGCTACAATCGAATTCGATTTAACTTGCATCACATAGTGAAAACCATCGCGCAATATTATCGCGCGTTGTGGCAGGGTTAATGCCAGTGCATCACTTACTTCGATATAGCCGCGCGCAAATGTGCCCGCGCGAAATATGCTATTCGCGGGCAGGTCGACATACACCAAACCATTGTGGGTGCTGGTATCGATTGTTGGGGCGACGGTGCGTAGAATTCCTGTAATGGACTGATGATTTTGCGTGGTAATAACAACGCTTTGCCCCGGCAACAATTTTTCCATATCCGCAGTCGCAACTACAGCGCGCCACTCGAGCCGACCATCTTCAATCAAGCGAAATAATTCTTGCGCCGATGGCACCACTGTACCGACGGTTGCGGAACGCGCCGTAATAACACCATCATTTGGCGCGAGTACTTTCGTTTGCGTGAGTAACAGGCGATTCTTTTTTTCAATCGCCCGCGCTGCATCCAACCGTGCTCGCGCGGTCATGGCAACCACTTTATGTTGATCAAGTTGCTGCGCCGAAATAGCATGTGTAATGGCAAGCGTTTTTGCGCGAGCAAAATTTAATTCAGCTTCCATTACTGCTGCTTCCGCTTGCGCGACTGAGGCTGCCGCTTCGGCCAATTCGGCCTCAGCAATATCGGCATTAAAGCGCGCCAACACTTGACCACGTGTCACGGTATCACCGACATTCACATTCACTTCAACCAATTTTAGTCCATCGCTTTCCGCACTGATGATCGCCTCCTGCCAGGCGACTACATTTCCGGTGGCGAGAACGCGAGTGGGCAGCATCAGTTCCTCAACCTGAATCAACGCAATTGACAATACGGAAGGGGGGAGTACTTTTTCCGGCGTGGGATCATCGCTGTCACCATTAACTCTGATTAATGCAAGTACAACGATTATGAGTGCTGTGCCTGATAAGGCGATCCGGTGCTGCTTGGTTAATTTCATCGTTAGGGCATCATTCTGTAGGGATTATCCGCTATAGAATAAGTTGGCCATGTCGGAGAAATGTCGGGAATAACGGGTTCTTAGTGCGGGAAAATTTGCAACAATGCGAACTTATTCTGGTCTGTTACAGATGCAGCAGCTAAAAACGGTACTTTTAAGAGTGATGTGATGCTATGAGAATGTTTTTGAAATGAATTGGCTAGCTCATGCCTATTTATCCAAGCGGAACATTGAATTCCGTATCGGTAATATATTGCCTGATCTGGTTTCAATTACAGAACTGAAGAAATTCTCATCCCTTTTTCAAGAAGGGATAGCCTGTCATAAAGCGATTGATCTATTTACTGATTCGCACCCCATTGTAAAAAACAGCATCAGCCGTATACCAGCTAACTACAGGCGGTATGGTGGTATTTTAACGGACGTTTTTTATGACCATTTTTTAGCAAAAAACTGGGAGCTTTATTCTTCGGTTAGCTTGAGCGAATTCTCTAAAGGTTTATATCGCGAGTTGAATAGCATTGAAGATGATGTGCCCGATGAAATCCTTTATAAATTCAGAAGGATATTCGAACACAATATTTTTGAAACCTACAAAGATATTTCAGGAATTGAGATTGCGTTGCAGCGCATCGATTTAAGACTGCGTCGCCCCGCTAAGCTGGGTAGTGCAATTGCCATATTGGAACAGCATTACGATCTTTATGAAGCTGAATTCGCCGGCTTCTTTGTCGAGCTGCAAGCGCACGTCAAACCCTATATCAACGTTAGAGGCCGGAGAGAGAGTCGTGTTTCTGGCGAGCGACGATGACGGCACAGCTCAATAAGCGCCAACCAACCTTTAAACTCTGGCATATGTACTTGTGATTATAGGGTCGTTCAGTCAGGTGCAGCTGAGGGAAGATGCACTGTTAATATAAACAGCATATCTGGTTTTAAGAAGATAGCTTGCCTAGAATGCCTGCTTTACCATGCTCAAGAAGTACTATTCGTAAGCCAAATAAAGCTCTATATTCAACGACTTATAAAAAGTAAAGGAATGATAACGCGCACTGGAAAAAACAGTTAACAGGCACGCTCATTTTATTTTTAGATGGTTTCGAAAATTGGTTGTTGTTTTGCTTCTGAATCAATAAGTTAATAATGGTTTATTCAAATCAATCTCAAGAGAGATACTGCGCATGCGCGGTATACAAATGTTAGGTGTTCGCGTAAATGGAAATATTCTGCAGCCCACTTTCTTAGGTTAAACAATGCAAGAAATCGAAGAGTTTAAAATTACATTCGGACTTACTGTATATGGGCTTGAGGTTGAATCGCGCGGAATATTTCGACAACAATTTCCTGCGTCAGCTGGCGGAGCAAACCCTTCTTCATTAATTCCCTATAATTCGGTAAATTGCCTTCCAAATGAAATGGAAAATATCTTAGAGTGGCTAGGGCGGAATCTTGCAGGTAGTTACACCGGAATTTCTATTTCGGTTCGCATTGCATCAAGCTTAAGTTGGGGTGAAGTCATTATTCCGCAGGAAATTTTAAAGGTTGCAGGAAAATATAGCTGTGAAATTAAGGTATTATTTTCATCTAAAACGTCGGGTCAAGCCAAAGGCACCTAACAAATCGCTGAAGCATCGCGCACTACGTGCGCTGGACAGTTTTTAAGTCGCAGTTTTGTGGTTTTGCTGCGCAAAAGTATTCCACAAAACCGCAACTTAAAAACTGCCGCTTAGCTCGGCGTTAGGTGAATCATGGAATTAGAGCATCATTATGACTGACCAACTTATTTTGCCTATGCTGGTTCACGTATCAATTGTCGCATTACTCTATGCATTGCTTACGGTCGTGCGTGCTCCTAAGGTTTGGAATATCGGCGCAAATTCCGATGGATCAAATCCATTTGCTAAATTAGAACCAAAAATTAGTGCAAACCTTACAAATCAGTTTGAATGGCCCGTTCTATTTTATGCGGTTTCTATAATCCTAATTTCTCGTCCAGAACTATATCAGCCCATATATTTATGGTTTGCTTGGCTGTTTATCTTTGGGAGAATTATCCATAGCGTAATTCAAATATTTACCTCAAATATTCGGCTTAGAGGCGCAATATTCACAATAAATTTCATTGCAGTAATCTGTATGTGGTTTATCTTAGGGGTAAGTCTTTACTAAATAAAAGCACCTAACAAAGTGCTGCAACCCGCGCACTACGTGCGCTGGACAGTTTGTAAGTCGCGGCTTTGTGGTTTTGCTGCGCAAAAGTAATCCACAAAGCCACAACTTACAAACTGCCGTTGAGCACGGCGTTAGGCCACCATGAATCGAAACTACGAAATTGTTGACGGTATGTATTTAGTACAAGGTCATTACGAGCTTGATTTGCACAATAACTTTGATTTCAAGAGTTTCGAATATTCTCTTTCAGAGCGTAAACTCGCATTAAATTTCGAGAGATCTAGTGGCAATTGGGTCAAATTAGATACTCCAAAGGAATTAATAATTGAGTTCAAAGGAGTAAGCGAATTTCGCTTTCTACCAAGAGATTCTGAAAAGCCATTTACAGAAGACGACTGTATTTGCCACTTTGGCCATTTAGTCAATGAAGATTGGGCTCAAGGGGTAATTATGCTCAATGCAAATCAAATAGCTGACCCAACATGGCTTGCAGCAGTAGAGTTTATGTCCGGTGCAATTTTGGCAGTGCAAGCAAAGGTTTCCATTGCAACAGTATCGGCCTAACAAGTCGCTCAAGCACCAGTCGCTACGCTCCTTGGACAGTTTTTAAGTCGCAGTTTTGTGGTTTTGCTGCGCAAAAGTATTCCACAAAACTGCGACTTAAAAACTGCCGCTTAGCTCGGCGTTAAATTATAAGGAGTACTACATTGGCTGTTAATAAATCAAAAGGTGTAATTGATTTTCTTGCGTTGAAGTGGCAAAACCGAAATTGTCCCATGTGTGGAGGCGGTCCGTGGGAGGTTCAAGAAAAAACTTTTCAATTGAATGAATTTCACAATGGAAACTTTGTTGTAGGCGGCCCATTAATCCCAATTATTCCTGTAACTTGCACAAACTGCGGGCATACTGTTTTAGTTAATGCAATTGTTGCAGGTGTTCTTTCTCCAGAAGCTGAAACTCAGGAGAAAAAATGAGTAATCTAAAATTATCACAAGGCTTAGAGGTGCTTCGGCCAAAGGCAGATCAAGCACTACCCATCCCATGTAACGAATGGGATGTTCTAAAAAATAAAATTACGGAACTTACTACAGAGCCTTGGTTTTTCCATACTGTAGGTTCTATATTAATCGGTGCTTCATTAGCGACAATTATTTCCATAATTACGGGCGCCGTTTCAACCGCAACAATTAAAGAAGCCCTAATTATTGCTTGGGCTGTAACAATTGTTTGTGCTCTTCTTGGCTGTGCATGTTTATTATTTGCAAATAATGAACGTAAATCCCACAAAGCTAAAGCGTCTGATATTTTGACACAAATGAATCTAATTGAACAAAGGTTCGAACGTGAACAAATTTAACAAGTCGCTCAAGCACCGCACGCTTCGCGTGCTGGACAGTTTTTAAGTCGCAGTTTTGTGGTTTTGCTGCGCAAAAGTATTCCACAAAACCGCAACTTAAAAACTGCCGCTTAGCTCGGCGTTATAGCGTGCGAATTTGTTTGAAACGTGTTTCATAGAAATATAATCGCAAGCAGTTACTTTTTAGCATTAACGGAACTTTCAAGGTTCGTAGTGTCGTTCCGGTGCTAATAGAGAGTTCGGCGA
>Ga0247803_1000613_pt1 | contig 19131 bp, 12 predicted proteins | sample UWRJL014104B1_FD_180928 | JGI IMG/M metagenome (GOLD analysis project Ga0247803, IMG submission 180928) | Plant litter microbial communities from Arlington Agricultural Research Station in Wisconsin, United States - UWRJ-L014-104B-1 | ecosystem: Environmental > Terrestrial > Plant litter >...
AGCTCGGGGGAAGTAAGCTTAACTGGTTCTGGCTATAGGTCTTAAAGGTAACTTTCTTGCTCATACCTTAAAAATAACCAATATCTATAAAATATAAAAGAGGCTGCCTAACTTTTTAGACAGCCTCCAACTCACAAAAAACTATGCCTGCTAATATACCTTAAACTGGTATACCGGCGAAGCGGTTTGGTTTCCGGCAGTATCTACCGTTATTACCTTCCAGTAATAGGTACCGCCCGATATTACCGTTACGGCAGCTAATTGCTGTGTGGTAACCGTATTCAATATCGTGGCAGGGTTTGCATTCCCATCCATATACACATTATATTCGGCTATATCATTATCAATATCGCTGCCTGTCCACTGCAATGTAACAGTGGGGCCGTTTACCGTACTGCTCATTACCGGGCTTACTGCCTCGGCAGGAAAAGGTGCATGCGTAGTAACCGGATTGCCTGCGTTATAAAACTTCCAAGTTTCGCTGTTTACAGTGCTTGCTGATTTCTTAGCGCTTACATACCACGAATAAGGCGTGCCTTTTTTAAGGGTGATATCAAGAGAGGTAGCCGTAGCCGCATTATATTGCACGAATGCGCCTTGTGCATTAAGGTCCTTAACATATACAAAGTATTTCTCGGTACCTGCTGCTGCTGCCCAGGTAAAGGTAACAGCGCTTTCGGTAGCCGAAACCGGTGAACCTGTAAGGCACTCGGTATTGTTAGCGGGAGATGAAAGCACGGCCGCATTTGTGTTATCGGTGTTGCCGCCATCGTTTGTATCGTCTTTACTGCAACCCAGCGCCATTGACGCCATGGCAAGTATAAATATTATCTTTTTCATTGTTTTACAAGTTTTGAGTTGGCAGTATAACTTCCTGAAACTACGCGTATCATATATACACCCTGCGAAAGGTTAGAAAGATTGGCGGCAAGTTCACCATTTTGTGGCTCGTATGAGTGGCTGTATACGCATTCGCCCAGTGTATTAAAAACCTGTACAGAAACATTGTTTTTTGCCGAATTAGGCGCTGCTATATATACCATGCCATTGTTAACCGGGTTAGGGTAAATAACCGCATTTGCATCGAGCAGTATTGCTTTCCTAAAAATACCCTGGCATTCTTTGCCTGTTGTTATAGCAATGTTGTTTTCACCGGGGTTAAGGTTAAGGGTGATGTTGTTTTGGTAGGTAACAAAACTCTCGCCGTTAAGGTTTATGGTATATTTTTCTCCGCCAAATAAATCAAGCTCAACTTTGCGTTCCGGTGCTGCCACGCGCGATAGTACGGCGAGGTCAGTAGGCTCATCAATAAATACGTCGTAGCACTGCCGGTAGGTAGGTGCTTCCGCCAATGTAATACACAACTGGTAGTTGCCGCTTTGCAGGTTACCGAAGGTAGTGTTTGCCGTAAAGGCGGTGCTCTGGTTATAGTTTGTCCCGGTAAGTGTAGCCGTATAGTTTTGGTTTGCTACAGCAGTTACCGCTATGCTGCCATTGTTACTGCTCCTGCACGTTTCAGACGTTACCGCTATGCCAAAGTTATTTTGCGGGAGTGTAAAGAGTACACAGCCGTTAAAATCTACCACGCTGCCCGCGGGCGTGTTAGGGCAGATGTCGGCCGTGTCGGGTATGCCGTCAAAATCCGCATCGGCCTCCATGTAGGTAAAGCGTATCCAGTTCAGGTTAAACTCCGGTGCCATTACTAATGCGCGCAGGTAGTACCTTCCTGCCGGAAGCTGTGCCTGCGAAAGTTTTGTCTGCCAGGTTTGCCACCCTCCTGTACCGCCAAAAGTTACCGTTTCTATATCCTGGGTATCGGCATTAATAAGCTGTAGTTTTAGCTGGCCCTGTGTGTTATTGCCACAGGCATAGCGGTACTCAATTTTATAATTGCCCGTTTGCTGTATGTTAACCAGGTAGTCCAGGTAATCGCCTGTGCTGGTATAGCCTATGTTTTGGCCGCCGCCGGTATCGGTAGTGGTTTCCAGTTCCAGGCCGTTATTAACATAAAAATCTTCTGTTTGCACGGTTCCCGATATTTGCTTAATGCTGCCCACACGGTTGGTAACCGGGGTATCAGTAAACGCATCATGTGCAGTGCCATCATTGGCAATAAGGTTTGTACCGGCATAAGTAAGCGTTATTACATCGCCCGCGCTTACTGGTGTAGCTGTCGTAAACGTAAAACTATTATCGGCATTTTGTGTAAAGCCCGAAATAGCCACTACATTGCCGTTAATTTTAAGGCTAAGGCTGCTCGCGCTAAAGTCAATACCTGTGGCAAGGCTTTTGTTAAATGCTACGGTAATTTTATCGCCCAGGGCGTTTGTGCCGGCATCAATAACTTTAAAAACCGCCGCTGTAGATGCCGTAGGGTTTTTAAGTTCGAAGTAATTTAGGTTAAAGCCTGATGCGTCGATGTATAATTTTACTTTATTATCTCCTGCCTTAAGCAGCACATCGGTAATGGATGCCGTGCCCCATGTATCCCATCCACCAGTGTTAGGAAGTGTAATGGTTTCTGATATCCTGCCGGTGGCATCTTCAAAATGCACCCTGCCCGTACCGGCATAGCGTATGTCTATATCATAAGCCGTGACATCCGGCGCGGTTAATGTATATACGAGCCATTCGGTAGGGGCGGTGTAGCCCACCTGAAAACCGTTTGTGGGAGAATCGGTACTTGCCTGTATGTCTACACCGTCGTTGCGCATTGCCCATCCCTGGTTCCATACGGTATAGGTACCGCCCCCGCTATGGTAGGTTGCCACGTCGTTATCTTTATATGCAAAACCGTTAGTACCCAGGTCATACTCGGTTGCATATACTTTGCCCGGTAGGGGGTGGGGCTTGTATTTTTTAGTCTCATCGGTTTGTATTTGCCTGAACATGGCATCAATAACATCACGTTTTATGGTAGTGTTTTGTGTCTTGAAGTTCTCGGCAAGTTGCATCAGTGTGGCGGTAGCCGCCTCTACAGATGGTGCTGTACCTGTGCCGCCCCAGTAGCTGAGTAATGCATCATATCCGGCGGGTTTAGACACATCGGCAGGGCCTGCTATGCTCTCTACCTTTTTCATGGGCCACCATGCCCAGCCTATGTTAAGGCCTTCTACAAGTTTTATAGCATCGCGAAACCATACATTGCTGTTTTCTCCGCTTTCCCCCAGCCATAACGGTACATTGTGCTGGCTGCGCAGGTCAAGCAGCCCCTGTATTGCCCCCTGGTCGTTATTGTTCCAGTATTTATGGAAACTCATGGTCATGTTGTCATCCCAAAGCGGGAAGATACCGTTGTAGTTATTGCCCCAGCAGTTGCCCTCTATAATAACCATGTGGTTAGTATCTACCTCGCGTATGCTTTGCGTTATGGCAACCATAAGTGCACGTAACGGCGCATTTGAGTTTTCATCGCAGCCGTTTTGGTTGGTTCCGGTAAAGGCCCAGTTAGGCTCGTTTATCAGGTCATAAGCGCCTATCCAGGGGCTGTCTTTATACCTGTCGGCAAGCCTGCGCCACAGGGCAATCATTTTTGTTTTGTTTGCTTCGCTTTCCCATAGTGATGGCTTAGAGGGGTCGTAGTCAGATATGTTTTTATCTTTTCCCTGGCCACCCGGTGCCGCATGCATGTCCAGTATCAGGTACAGTTCATTATCGGCACACCATTGCAGCAGCGCGTCGGTACGTTCAAAGCCTTCGTCCAGCCAGGTTTGCTGTCCGGATACGGGCTCCTGCTCTATAGGTAGTGTATACAGGTTGTAGTGCATGGGCAGCCTTACTGAGTTAAAGCCCCAGGCCTTAAGCGAGTCGATATCCCTTTTTGTAATGCCGTTGTCGCGGTATTTCTGGTAAAATGTCTCGGTATTTTCCGCCCCTATCAGGTCGGTTATTTTTTGCCTTATTTCATGCTGGCTCCCGGCAAATGAGGCAGTTTGCAGCATGTAGCCTTCCTGCACCATCCAGCCGCCCAGGCCTAAGCCCCTTAGCAAAACCGGGTTGCCGTTGCCATCTACTATTTGTTGTCCCTGCTGGTGTAAAAATCCCTGGCTTAAAGCAGGAATTGATAGCAGTACCAGCAAAGCGCACAGTATTTTTTTCATAATTACATTTTTTGGTTTAGCATTAGTATACCAGCGTTTGTATGCCGTGCGCGGGTATGGTTAGGTTCACTTTATCGGTACCTATTATAAGGTTGTAGGCCACTTCTTTAGCGCTTGAGTTCATTACAATCGTTGCCATTTTGCCATCTTTGTTGAGGAATGAAGCACTTTGCAGTGTGCTGCGGCTTACCGCCGAACTTACACGCTTAGCCCCGGGCTGTACGAATTTAGAAAAGTGGCCTATATAGTAGTACGACGGCGTATAGATAAGCTGCCCGCTTGCAGTATCGGCATGCACGGGTGCAAAGCAAAAATTGCCCACATGGTTAGGGCCGCCTTTTTCATCCAGCAATATGTTCCAGTCGGTCCAGCCGGTGGTACCGTTATTAAAATCGTTAATCATCTGCTCGCCATAGCGCTCTCCGTTTGGCCAGTGCTGGTATTTTGCAGCGTTAAAACTCTCTACACAGCCCTCGGTAAACATCAGGTTTTTGTCTGGGTAGGCCTCTATTACCTTGCGGGTGTTGTCAAACATTGGCTTGCCACCCGCCCAGGTTTCATACCAATGGAAACCCATACCCCAGGCGTACTTAGAAGCCTCGGGGTCGCTAAAAATTACATCGGCTCTTTGGTTCATAAGGTCGCGGTTGTGGTCCCATACCACTATTTTTTTATCAGGGAATGCCTTAGCCATAGTAGGCCCAAGGTAGCTTTTAAGGAAATCGCGCTCGTCTTCGGCCGTAAATATGCACGACTCCCAGGTTTGTGTCGCCATAGGTTCGTTCTGCACGGTGGTACCCCAAATAGGTATTCCCTCTTTTTCGTAAGCCTGTATAAACTTTACATAATAATCTGCCCACAGCTGGCGGAATTCAGGCAACAGCTTACCACCCTTAAGCATGTTTTTTGTGTCTTTCATATAGGCTGGCGGGCTCCACGGGCTAACATAAACCGTAACCGGGTTACCGGCGGCTTTTAAAGCATCCTTTATCATGGGGATGCGGTATTTTTTATCGTGGCTTATATCAAACGACTTAAGTGTTTTGTCGCCCTCTTTTACATAGGTATAGCTGCCACTGCTAAAGTCGCAGCTGTGTATATTTGTACGGATGATAGAGTAGCCTATGCCGTTATCGGTATCATAATACGCCCTTATCAGTTCTTTTTGCTTATCGGCAGGCAGTTTTGCCAGCACCTCCGCGCTTGCATCGGTTATGGCACCGCCAATGCCCATAATGGACTGAAAGGTAATATCCGGGCTTATAAATACAGAAACCTCGGTTTCAAGCGGCTGCTTGCTGTCGCCAAAGGCAGCCGTGCCCGATTTTGTAAGCCTGAACTCAGTATTTTCGGCAGTTGTGTATATGGTAACGTTTTTGCCTGCGGCCGTATAATGTTGCTTTTTTTGCCCGCTATTTTGCGCCAGTATAACACCGGACAGCAAAAGCAGGAAGGCCATAATTGTATTCTTTTTCATTTTTTAATTTTTACCGGTGCGCCTCGGCACCCGCATTTATGATTGAAATTTTAAAAAGATAGCCTGCATCAGTTACGATTACAGGCTATATATAAACTAACCCAAATGTTTTGTATTTATGGAGTTACACGCCTGAATTCAACATTGTCTACGTTAATAGTGCTGTTTTCACCACCTGATTTTATAACCACATATACAGTTCCGCTTTGCGTAAATGTCATAGGGTTTCCGCTGCCGCCGCAGCCTACCTCAGAAAGCATTCCGCTAAATGATGACGTGGCACAGCCTGCCCATGTATTAAGCTGAAGGCGTATTCCGTTTGCGCTGTAGTCGCTGCCTTGTGTAGGTGCGGTGGGCGATACATATACTTCAAACCAGGTGTTTGTAGAACCGCTGCCGCTTACCTTCATGTCTACTTTATACTGCTGACCTGCCACTACTTCTACAGGCTGGTATATAGCCTGCTGGTTAGAGCCCGATACGGTAATGGTAGCCTGACCGCCATTAAACGTCCACTCCGCGTTAGATGAACTTATGTTCAGTATCTGCCATGCGCCCTGCCCGTCGGTAAATTTACCATTTAGTATCAGGTTACCCGCTACAGGGTCTGGTGTAGATACAGTTACCGTTTGTTCAGATATACTGTTGGCACCGCCTGTGTATCCTACAACACGATGCTGTATTTTGTAGGTACCCGCATCAGGGAAGAAGTATGTATTATCTACATCTCCTTTAATTTCGCCTGAATCTTCAGATGCGTCGGTGGGGTTATACCACCTCCATGTGTGGTATTGTATTTCGCTATCTGTAGCGCCGGCTACGATAACGTGATTACCCGATGCATCCTGTTGTAGTGAAAAACTAGCATCCGGGTCGCCCTGTGTCATCGCGCTGCCTGCTGATACTTCATCGGGCTGGCATCCTGTGGCAACTATTGCAGCTATCACAGCTACAAAAAGTCCCTTTTTTAAAAATATATTTGTTTTCATATTCAATTAATTATAAACGGGGTTTTGGGTAACTTGTGTGTTTTCGGTTTCCCTTAGCGGCACTGGCCAGTGCTCGTGCTTTCCTGCTACAAACCCGCGTGGTGCAAGTATTGCAGCAGCTTTACCAGAACGGATAAGGTCGTGCCAGCGGTGGCCTTCGCCGGCTAGCTCTTTCCTGCGCTCCAGGTAAACCGCATCAAGCGATACCGGGGTAGAAGCAAGGCCTACCCGTGCACGCACGGCATCTAACAAAGCCTGTGCCCTTGCACCTGTGCCATTAAGCGCTTCTGCCTCCATAAGATAGGTATCTGCCAGGCGTATGATGTAGGTATTTTGCCTGAAGTTAAGGTCGGGAGACCCGCCCCCATCGGTTACATCGGTGGTCTTAGGCATGAATTTTTTAAGGAAATAACCCGTATCCATATAACCGGGAGAGTATGCCGCAGCACCCGATGCCGCAAGGCCTCCCACATTTGCAAGTGTTGCGTCCATACGGGGGTCGTCTGTAAGTACCGATACCAGGTCAAGCGTAGCCGGGTTAAAGCTCCAGCCGGTCCTGTAGTTAGGCGCGCCGCTATTAGGCGTTACGCTATACCCGCGCGGGCCTACCATTACGTTAAGGCTGTTGCCTTCGTCGTAGCTTGAACCCCACCAGTCCCAGTCGGCATTACTGGTTTTTGTGTGTGCGCACTCAAAAATAGATTCGGTATTGTATTTATTATCGATTAGCCATAGGTCTGCAAAATTAGTAAGCAGGCGGTTGCCATACTGGTTTGTTTGGCCAGGTGTACCGTTAACCTCTGCAAACTGTGCGGCAGCCTCGGTGTTCTTATGCTGAAAAAGGTATACTTTACCCAGTATTGCCTGGCCCGCGCCGCGGTTTAGCCTTCCTGCCTCGGTGGCAAGGTTTAGTGTTGCCGGCAGGCCTGGTATTGCCTCGGTAAGGTCTTTTTCTATTTGCACCCATACCTCTGCCGCAGGGCTTTTAGTAATGGTATAAAACTGGTCTGGCAGCAGGTTTGTAGTATATAAAGGTATATCGCCAAACATGCTAACCAACTGAAAGTAATAATAGGCCCTGAGTGCCTTAGCCTCTGCTGTAAAACGGGCCTTAACCGCCTCATCCATGGGTATATCAGGCAGTTTTTCAAGCAATACGTTTGCCCTGAAAACACCCTGGTAAAAATCGCTCCAGTAGCTTTGCGGCAATAAGGTAGGGTTAATGGTATAGTTAGACCAGCTTTGTATACCGGCCCCGTCTCCGGCGTTACCGCCCCCGGCATAAAAATCGTCAGACCCTGCGTTAAGTATTGTAATCATATTCTCAAACCCGCCCGATTGTTTTTTAACAACATCATAAGCGGCTACAATGCCTGTATAAGCCTGTGCTTCATCTTTATAATAATTATCTTCAAGGTACGACCCCTTAGGCTCCACCACAAGATAATCGTCGCTACAGCTGCTAAACAGCGTTATGGCCGCTGCGGCTGCAATAAAATTTCGTTTTAAATTCCTTGTTTTCATTTTTCAGTTTTTTTTATTAGAAAGATAAATTAATACCCATCATAAACGATTTTGCCTGGGGATAATATCCGCGGTCGATGCCCGATACGTTTCCGCCAATTTCCGGGTCATAGCCCGTATATTTAGTAAATGTGAAAAGGTTTTCTCCGGTTACGTAAAACCTTGCTTTAGAAAGGCCTGCCTGCGCTATAATGTCCGAAGGCAGTGAATAGCCCAGCTGGACAATTTTTACCCTGAAATAATCGCCTTTTTGTAAATAAAAGTTAGACATTCTTGTAAAGTTTCCATTTTTATCTACCGTAGATATCCTTGGGTAGGTGTTAGATGTGCCTTCGCCATTCCAGCGGTTAAGGGCATTGGTTTGCCAGTTAGCAGGGGTAATGTCGAGCCTTCTTAAGCCCTGGAATATTTTGTGTCCGGCGGCTCCCTGGCCAAATAGTGTAAGGTCGAAGTTTTTATATTCAAGGTTAACCGTTACCCCATAGGTTACTTTAGGGATGGGTGTACCCAGGTACTGGCGGTCGGCTTCAGTAATTTTTCCGTCGCCGTTCAGGTCTTTAAACCTAAAATCGCCTGGTAGTACCTCAATGTCGTCAGGTACCGCGGCACCGGCTATTTCTGCCTGGTTCTGGAAGATACCGTCGGTTACAAAACCATAAAACTCGTTCCAGGCAGAGCCTACTTCAAACCTTGTAATACTGCCCATAGACTGAAACCCCGGGCCGGTATTAAATGTACGGTCTTCACCTACGCTGGTAACTTCATTTTTAACGGTAGAAGCATTGCCGCTAACCGATAGATTTAGTCCGCCTATTGTTTTGCGGTACGTAAGTGACATATCAAGCCCGGTGTTTTTCATATCAGCAACGTTTCCCTGAGGCTCACCGGTGGCACCTACATAGCCCGGTAGGCGTACTCCCTGAAGTATATCGCTTGTTTTTTTGTTATACCAGTCAAACTCAAGGGTAAAGTCGTTAAATAACGCCGCTTCAAAACCTATGTTTGCCTGTGCTGTCGATTCCCATTTAAGGTCAGGGTTGCTTGGCGCATTCGGGCTATAGCCCACAGTAACATTATAGTCGCCCTGGCCTATGGTATAGTTACGGTTACCGCCTACAAGTGCCAGGTAAGCAAAGTCGCCTATGGCATCGCTACCTACCACACCATAGCCGCCGCGTATTTTAAGGCTGCTAACTACGTTGTTTTGTGTCCAGAAATCTTCTTTAGTAGGCACCCATCCTAATGAAAATGAAGGGAACGTACCGTACTTGTTGTTAGACCCAAAGCGTGATGAACCATCGCGGCGTATAATACCGGTAACAAGGTATTTTTCGTTATAATCATAATTAAGCCTTGCAAAAAGTGAGGTAACTATATGCTTGTTTCCTGTGTTAGACCACCCGATAATGTTATCTGTTGATGTAGGCCAGTTAAATGAAGCGTCGCCATGGTTGTTTACCGGCTGGTTAAGGTAGGTAGTCTCCTGGCCGTATGTATCGTTATCTACATAAGCACCCTGGCCGCCAAGTACTGTAATATTATGGCCGCTGATAAGCTTGTTGTATGAAACAGTATTTTCTATCGTCCAGCCAAAACCTTTATTTGTTTGGCGGGACAGCCTGTTTTGAGACTGGTTGTTTTGGTTTGTATTTAAGTAAGATTTTGGTGTAAAACTCTCGCTGCCCCAGTATGACAGTTTACCACCTACGGTAGACCTTAATTTTAAGCCGTCCAGGGGCGCTATCTCAAGATAGGCATTACCTACAAAGTTGTCTGCCCAGCCATAGTTGCCCTCGCGTACCTTAGCATACGCAAGCGGGTTAGACATCTCATTAGCAACGTCTTTAGATATACCATAGAGGTTTCCATTACCGTCCCTTACGGCAAACTCCTGGCCATAATCACCCGGGTTTGGCAGCTGCGGGATGATAGAAGGGTCGGTAATAACCACGGGCGTTACCGGGTCAAGGTTTATGGCGGAGGCAAGTGGCCCTCCAAATTCACCATTTGTATTACCGATGCCTACTGTTTTTTCGTTAGAGTAACCCAGTGTTTGCCCAACAGACACGTATTTCCCAATTTTGTGTGTTGAGTTTAACCTGATGTTTTTACGGATGTAGCTCGAAATGCTGGGCATCACGATACCTTCCTGGTCCGTAAGGCCCACCGACATATAAAATGTGGAGGCATCATTACCGCCGCTTACGCTAAGTTCGTGCTGTGTTCTGCGTGCGCTATCGGTAAAAATAACATCCTGCCAGTCAGTACCTTTGCCCAGGTCGGTATTAGGAAAAGGTAGTTGGAAATTTCCCCCGCTATAGCCATTGGCATACTGCTCGTTTCTCAGCGTGGCATACTGTGATGCATCTAACAAATCGAGTTTTCTTGAAGCACGCGATACACCGCCAAAACCATTATAGTTAACGCTTATCCTGCCTGCTTTACCTTTTTTGGTAGTAACAATGATAACACCGGTGGCAGCCCGTGCACCATAAATAGCCTGAGAAGCAGCATCTTTAAGTACCTCAATCGACTCTATGTCGCTTTGGTTAAGAAAGTTAATACCGCCGTTATCTACAATTACGCCATCAACCACCCATAGCGGGTCGTTATTGTTAAATGAGGTAACACCCCGCACGCGTATGGTAGCGCCCGAACCCGGCTGCCCCGCATTTTGCGCTACATAAACACCCGAAGTGCGGCCCTGCAGCGACTGGCCTACGGTAGTTAACGGCATGTTTTCAAGGTCTTTTGCCTTAACGCTTGAAATAGCTCCTGTTACTACACTTTTCTTTTGCGTACCATAACCTACAACTACCACTTCATCAAGCGTTTGTGTGGCAGGCACTAACGATAAATTAATGGTTGTGCGGCTGTTAACAGCCTCCTCAATGGTGGCATAGCCTACAAAACTAATTACCAGTGTAGCATTTGGGTCTGCCGTAATCTGGTACTTACCCTCAAAGTCTGTTGAGGTACTGTTTTGGGTGCCCTTTACTAACACAGAGGCCCCCGGAACCGGTAGCCCGGCTTCATCTGTTACCTGCCCTGAAATGGCAGTTTCCTGCGCCCACATGTTGAGCGCAAAGAGCAGGCAAATTACATGAAAAAATCGTAATTTTAAAAATTTCATACTCGTTAAAATTTGGGTTGATTATTTATTAATAATGAGCAATACTACATCTTTTATTTAGGTATTCTCAATGAATTGCCTTTACAAAAACACATCAAAACATAATCTTGTACTATATTAAAACCTATCAATTAATTTTTATATAATTGATTGATAGGATATTAAAAAATATTTTTGATGTTATTATTTTGTTAACATACGCTAATTACCCTTACAAACAGGTAAATTTTGATTACAACGTTGTAGCTGATTATATATCAAACCGTTACGTTTGCACAATATGTTAAAAAGTGACAATTTTCGGATAAGATTTTGGGTAGAATTCTACACTTTGTAAAGGTACTTTGCAGGCATTTCGAGATATAAAAGTGGTGTTTTGCTACAACGATATAGCGGACTTGAAATAATTGGTTAATTTTATATCGGTTTAAGGAAAAAGAAATTGAAGACATTATTACACCAACTGCGGATATGTACCGTTGCCCTAACTTTATTTGCGCCGTTACTATTGATGGCTCAGGTAAAAAATATTGGGCTACCAAAAATTATTAATTACAAAAAGTCTGACTACCAGGGCGGCTCACAAAACTGGGATATGGCTCAGGACGGCCACGGTAATATGTATTTTGCTAATACTGCCGGGCTTTTGCAGTTTAATGGCACCTCGTGGGCCAAGTATACCATACCTAATGTTACGGTGCGGTGCGTAAAAATTGATAAGAATGGGCGGATATATGTAGGCGGTTACGATGAGTTTGGCTACTTTGAGGCTAACAGTAAAGGGAAGCTGGTGTACCATTCGGTTTCAAAGCTGGCAACGCCAAATTCTAAAAGGATAATAGACTTTGTATGGAAAGTACATATAATAAATGATGAGGTTTTTTTCCAGACGTTTTTCCGCACCTATTTATATAAAAACAATAAGCTTACCATAATAGAGCCGCCTAACAAGTTCCAGTTTTCATTTTTAGCCGCGGGCAAGTTGTATTTTCAGGACATAGCTGCCGGGCTGCTTGAGTACAGGCAGGGGCATCTTATACCGCTGCAGGGCACTACGGTTTTTAACGGTACCGAGGTGTGGGGCATACTCCCTTTTGCAGGGGGGAAACTGCTCATTATAACCATGGACAAAGGGCTTTACCTGTATGACTTTGCCACTGCCGTAACGTGGGAATGCGAGGCTAACGATATCATCAGGAAAAATAATTCGCTTGGCGGGCGCATTCTTAATAACCGTTTTATGGTGCTTAACTCTGTTCAGGACGGTATTATCATTTGCGATATGACAGGTAGGGTTGTGCAGCATATAAACAATAAAAAAGGGCTGCTTAACAACACAGCCCTTAGCTCTTTTACAGACAGTACAGGCAACCTGTGGCTGGGGCTTGATAATGGCATAGGCTATATTAATATCAATTCGCCGTTTACCTACCTGGGGGGCAGCTTTGGCCTCAGTTCTGTTTATTCGTGCGGCTTATACCAGGATAACTTATACGTGGCCACAAACCAGGGCGTTTACAGCCACACATGGCACCCCTTTAAAGAGCAATCGTTTAAATTTATAGAGGGCACTACCGGGCAGGCATGGGGGCTTGAGGTTTATGGCGGCGACCTGTTTTGCCTTCACAACAGGGGCCTTTTTTTAATAAATGGCACGAAAGCAGGCCGGTGGCTTGATAATAAGAAAGGATACCTCGGCCTTAAGGCTTTGCCGGGGCATCCTGGTTACCTTATTGCCAGTAATTACCATGGCTTTGCAATTATCGAAAAGGCAGCTTCTGGCTGGGAACTTCGCAACCAGGTAGAGGGCTTTGATGTAAGTGACAGTAAGTTTGTTACCGATGGCAAAAATGTGTGGTTGCGCAAAAACATGATAATGTATAAGTTAAAGCTAAGCGATGACTTAAGGCGGTTTACTGTTACAGCTACTTATGATGCGTTGTCTGCCGATGTAAAGGTAATAACCAGCGTGCAGCAGCTAAACGGAAAAATATACCTGCAGGGCAATAACAGGTTTTTTACCTACAACAATGCCAGCGACCGCTTTACCGAAGATAAGGCAATGACGGCGGTGTTTAAAAACGTGCCGCTTATACGCTATTGCTTTGAAGATAATAAGGGTAATATCTGCTACTTTTATGGCGACTCTGCCATGGGGATGCTTATGAAACAGTCGGGCGGAAACTATAAAAACGTGCAGTCGCCTTTTGCGGCTTTATCGGGCAACCTGGTTTTTTTCTTTGAATCGGTTAACGCGATGGATGCCAATAATATTTTTATAGGCCTTACCGAAGGGCTTGTGCACTATAACCCTAACCTTCACTATGGCAGTACCGTAAAGCCAAAGGCGTTTATAAAGAGTTTTTCATTTGCGGAGGACACGCTGTATACCGGCAACAGGAACGATTTTAAGGATATTACTGTCCCGTTTAAAGATAATAATGTGAAGTTTAATTTTTCATCGCCCACGTATGATAACCCGGAGAACCTTAAGTTCTCGTACCGGCTTGAAGGGTTCGACAACAAATGGAGCAGCTGGACTAACGTTCCTGTAAAAGAATATACTAACCTGCACGAGGGCAGCTACAAAATGCAGGTAAAGGTTATAAACAGCAGCGGGGCAGAGAGCGACGCGGCTAAGATGTCTTTTACCGTTAACCCTCCCACTTACAGGCACCCCCTGGCCTACTTGTTTTATGTGCTGGTAGTGGTTTTAGGCATTTATATAGTAAGGAGGCGCCTGCGCCAAAAGATTCGGCAAAACCGTTATTATGAAACCCTGGAGCAGCGCAGGCTGTACCTGGAGCGCGAAACCAAGATTAGGCAGGAGCAGTATGAGCTTGAAAAAGAAATAGAACACCTTAAAAGCGAGCAGCTTAAAGTTAAGATACTTACTAAGGATAAAGAACTTGTAAACAACTCGCTCCAGGTAGTAAAGAAAAATAAGATGCTAAACGGCATTATCAGTAAACTAAAGGATATTAACCCCGAAGCGCTTGACGAGTCGTCGCGGCAGCAGTTTAGCAGGCTTAATAAAACCATAAGCAAGGAGCTGAATACCGATAAGAGCTGGAACAACCTGGAGAAGCACATACGCAACGTGCATTTTGAGTTCCTTAAAAAGCTTAAAGATAAGTACCCGACCATTACACCACGTGAAATGGACCTTGCCACCTACCTACTCATGAATATGAGTACCAAAGAAATTGCTGAAATAATGAACATTAGCGACGGCGGTGTTGAACTCGCCCGCTACCGCCTGCGTAAAAAGCTGAACCTGGAACGTAAAGAAAACCTGACAGGGTTTTTGATGACGATATAGTTGAAATTCCAAAATACAAATTTCAAAAAGCAAATTTCAAGCCCGTTTTCCCGGAATGTTGCCCGGGGGCTCTATAAGGTATGACCCTTAAAGGGCAGGATAAGATCCTTATTAATGCAATTATCAGGCATGAGTGAAGCTGTTCCCCTCTTCGAGATGGGTTAGGGTGTGTTTTTATTTCATCCCCTCAACTTTTTATCTTCATTGTTTACATTAAACAGGCTTGGGAACAGGTACAGCACCAAGAAACCCTGGAGCATACGTAAATCGCGGGTAATTTTGCAAAGCTAAAATTTTCAATATGCCACTGGGCAAAAAAGCTGATAATTGTTTTGGGCAAAGCATAGGCCAGCGGATAGAGGGCAACATGGTTTTCGAGGAAATATTCCTCCCAACGGCCACTGCTCACGGCCTTGTATTCGCCTGAAAACCCCATTACAGGAAAGAACAACACCAGGAACAAAGCATGGAATTTTTCTTCAGACGTAAGGAAGAAGTAATGCCGCATTACCACCATCAGTACTATAAAGTAAACTATAAGATAAACCACTTTATAGATCAGATATTGATTACTAAAGTGAAAGCTGGTTATAGGTTTGGCATTGTTATCTGTTAACACAAAAATAGCAATGCTACACGCCAGCATCGGGCCCCAAAAGTAAAATGTAGTATAAAACTTTTGGGCATAAAGGTTAAAGTTGCCATAAATGCCTTTACGGTTGTACCACCTCAGGCTTACATACAAAAATACCATCAGTAACACGGAATAAATTTCTACTACAAAGAGCATATCATAATAAAGCTTGCTGCCATTAACAATCATGCCTCGATGGTAGCCCGTAAATTCAACAATAATATCAAAACACGTAAAGAGCGAGATGGATACTCCCATTTCCTGTATGCCTGACGACAACCTTTCACCCGTTGACTGGTCGAGCACCAAAACTGTAGGGAAAAACAATAAGAGTAAAAATAGCAGGCAGTACCTTTTGCGGAATGTTAGTATGCCAATGATAATGAGGATTATAAAGAGTAAAAAAAAGAATGAAAAAATCATTGTTTACTTTATGTTTAAATGTTCCATTTCGACCTGAGTGGAGAAATCTCACGTTAATTTATGAGATTTCTCCACTGTGCTGCGCTTTGGTCGAAATGGAAAGCCAGATTTAAATTCTTATTTACTGGTTACTGCCGCGGTATTACCCCAGTCTATTTTGCGGGAAGCATACATTACCGCGCCCAGTATAAAGAACAGGCCGATGCTGCCGGCAAGGAGTGCGTAATTTTCAAGCTGGATGATAACGTAGATAAAGGTGTACAGCGCCGTGAGCGATGCCGCGATAAACGCCGGGAACTTTATATTTTTAAGTATAGATATGGAGTAGAGGCTTATCATTACCACTACCGCTATGCCCGAAATAAGGTAGGCAAAGGCAAAGCTACTGTGCTCTGTTATTGAGATAAGCAATGTGTAGAACATAATGAGTGCCACGCCTATCATACCGTACTGAAACAGGTGTATGCTTATTTTACTTATGGTTTGTATTAAAAAGAAAATCAGGAACGTAAGCCCTATAACAAGAAAGCCGTACTTAGCCGCACGTTCATTTTGCTGGTACTGGTCGTTAGGGATTATAAAGTTGGTAGAAAAGGCATACTGCTCTAAATCGGGCAGGCTGGTAAAATACTGCTGGCTAAAGGCACGGTTAAGGTGCGATACCTTCCATGAAGCGCTAAAACCTTCATCTGTAATGCTCTTTTTCTCAGGTAAAAAACCGCCGTTAAAATCAGGGTGCGGCCAGTTAGATGTCATGGTAGCTTCGGTGAGCTTGCCTATAGGCACTATGCTTATCTGCTGGGTGCCGTCATAATTAATGTCCAGGTTAAAAGGTATTCTTTTGCCCACAGTATCAACAAGGCTTATGGGTAGCGTTTCCAGCGACGAACTGCTGAATGCGTTATTTCCTTCTTCTTTTGCCACTGGTTCAAACGCGTGCAGTGCGCCGTTCAGCTTTATGGCTACCGCACCCTTTATACTCTTAAGTCCGCCCGTGCGTATGAGCACTGTAGCCTTATCCCACATAATGTTTTCGGGGGCTATGTTACGGCCTTTAAAGTCAGGGGTGGGGTAGTAGCCATTAAAGTTCATAGTACTGCTAAAAACGGTACTTTCATAATTGCCCCTGTTCTTTTTGTCGGTAGTTACATTGGCTTTAGCCTTTAGCTCTTCGGGAAAAAAGTAAGCATAATCGGTTTCAGCAGTACGCTTTATAGTAACCTGTTTCGTAGCCCTGTCGGTTATTTCTGCCTCGGTAATTACCTTATAGGGTACTTTAAGTATCGGGCCGTAAAAGTAAACGGCGCCGCCCCATTGTTCAGAAAGTTCGTTACTAACTTTTTCCTGTAGTTCCTGGCGTTCCCATATCAGGCTTTTTACATATTGCAGTGGCAGGAGCAGCACCAGGGTGAGCAGGCCCACCATAATAACACGTGCGGTAGTGCTTTGCCAGATGCTGTGGCGTTCCGGCGCGGGATACTGAAATTGCGGGGTTTTTTGTTCTTGATTTTCCATGATGAAAAAAGTATTAAGGAGTGAGTATTAAGTATTAAGATGTTGCGGGTTAAAAAAGTTCAGTAGTAGCCAGATGGTTGCCTGATTTAATTGTTGAAAGTCAGTTTAAAAAAGGCGCATAAGCCCGTACCACCATTACATATACATAGGCCACCGGTACATTGGTAAGCAGCAGGAGTAGCCTGTAACCAAATTCTTTCCGGTGGAAGACGTGCACTGAAGCCATAACCATGGTATATACCACAGCCACAATATTTATAAAAATGGCAACTGCGGCCGTGCCCACTACAAAGTCGCTGTTATAATAATCCCACTCGGTGTTGAGCAGGTAAAACAGCAGTGCGGTGCCGTAAGTAAAAGTGGCTGCCCATACCACAACGGGCAGCCACAAAAGGAAGGTTGGTTTGAAAAGGCGATTTTCCATAGCGAATTTTTAGTTGTTGGTTCCCCACCCCAGCCCTCCCCGAAGGAAAGGGAGCAGCTTTACTCGAGCCGGTTTAAGGTGGTTGTTTGATATTATAATACTGAAGCTATACCCCTCTTTTTCGGAGAGGGGCCGGGGGTGAGGCTTGTATCATAAACGTTTCCCTTACCCGGTCTATCGGCAGGTGCAGCAGCCCCAGGTGGTCTACATCATAAAAGCGAAGCGCGGCTTTTCCATGGTTATATTTTTGATAGAAGTAGGCTATTTTATGCGGCTTAAGCAGTACCCCGGCGACCATGGCGGTAAGCCTGCGCAGGCCGTAGCTGCCGTTGCCCAGCAGGTAAAACTGCACGGCAATATCATCGGTAAAACTGTTGCTGCCTGCTATAAGCAGCTGGAGCGCGTCATCATGACAGGCGTACACATTTTGCCCATAGTTGGCGCGGAGCAAAAAGCGCCCCAGTTGCTGGCCCAGTGTACCTTCAGGATATTTTATAAGGTTAAGTGCGGTAAGGTTCTGGGTGTTGCGGTCGAACTCGCGGCGCACTTTTTCAATTTTTTCTTTCATTGTTTCCATGGTGGGAGGGGTTTATTTCACTTTGAATTTCAAAGTAGATGGGTAAATTTTTTTAGGTTAGAACTGTCGCAAAGTCACGCAAAGTAGGCGCGAAGTTTCTCAAAGGTTTAATAGATATTTTCATGGTGCTTTATTGGAATTAACTTCGCATTTCGTTGTGCCTTTTTCGCTAAACTTTTGTGTATAACTAACTCTTAACCGATTTATACAAATCAAACAGCAGGTATTGCAGTATGCCAAAGCCCAGCGTAATGCCCCATGCGGGCTTGCAGGTTTCGGCAGCAAAGAGGCTGAGCCATATATCGCCTGCAAGCGACAGCGGCCTGTGCAGTACATCCCAACTGTTGTAGCGTAAAAAGCGCCCCAGATAGAGACCAAAGCCGCTCAAAAAGCAAATGGCGAGCATGGCACCCCCGGCACTTTTACGGCCGAACTTTGCGCTGAGCAGGATATAGATATTCTTCATAGAAGCCAGGCCTATGAGCAGCCCGCTAAAGGTAAACGAGGCCAGCAGCAGCACGTCAAACCATACCGGCACAGGCGTTTCTTTTTTAAGGTGCACAAAGTCGGTTATCAGGTAAGGGGCATTGGGCAACAGCACCAGCCAGGCAAGCAGGGTAGGGGCGAGACAGTACCAACGCGCTATAATGCGGCGTGAACTTATTATTAGCAGGCTCATAGCCAATGGTGTATAGGCTAAAAATAAATTCCAAATCAGGAAGAGGTAAAAAATGCTATGGGTAATTTTAACACGTACCAATAACAATAAGATGCTAAAGGCAGAGAGCGTTAGTTCCGGCATATATTCCCGTGCCGGTTTTCTTAAATTGAGTTTGATGGCTACATTCATGGTTTTATTTATTTAAAGTACTTTGTATTTCAAAGTAAAAGGATAAAAAATTTTGGGCTACCCCTTTTGTATCAGTTTTTCAAGCGCGTTAATATGGTCTTTAAACGCCTTGCGGCCTTCTTTAGTTGCCATGTAGCGGGTATTAGGCTTTTTGCCAATGAAC
>Ga0247803_1000614_pt1 | contig 19125 bp, 18 predicted proteins | sample UWRJL014104B1_FD_180928 | JGI IMG/M metagenome (GOLD analysis project Ga0247803, IMG submission 180928) | Plant litter microbial communities from Arlington Agricultural Research Station in Wisconsin, United States - UWRJ-L014-104B-1 | ecosystem: Environmental > Terrestrial > Plant litter >...
CATCGTGGCGCTTAACGCGACGGCGAACGGCATCGTGCGCCTTTTCGGCGTCACCCCGAAGTCGGAGGCGAACAGCGTCTTCACCCTCGGCGAGGTCGCCAACATCGTCGCCCAGTCGACGAAGGAGGGTGTGCTCACCGACTCCACGGGCGCACTGCTGGCGGCGTTCGAGTTCACCGAGAAGAAGGTCCAGGACATCGCCATCGGCGTCAAAGACCTGGTGACCCTGCCGGAAGACGCGTCTCCGGCCGACGTCGAGCGCGCGGTGGCACAGCGCGGATTCTCGCGCTACATCCTCGTCGACGACGAGAACGAGCCCACCGGCTACCTGCACCTGAAAGACGTCATCGACCTCGACGGCGACGAGTTCACCGAGCCGGTCCCGCCCAAGCGCATCCGTCAGCTGATCTCGATCTTCCGCAGCACCGACCTCGAGGACGCCCTCGCCACCATGCGCCGCTCCGGCGTGCACGTTGCGCGCGCGTTCGACGAGAACGGCGCGACCCAGGGCGTGCTGTTCCTCGAGGACATCATCGAGGAGCTCGTCGGCGAGGTGCAGGACGCGACGCGACGCATGTAGCGTCTAGCGGGCCTCGTCATCCTGGCGGCGCTCGAGCAGGAGCGCCTCCAGGCGGTCGATCTCGGCCTGCTTGCTGTGGTACTCGATCTCCCGGTCGAGGTCGGCGAGCTCCTGCTCTGTCGTGCGGGCGCGACCGACCCGGTCGTCGGGCCGCTCGCTCCTGCGCGGGTCGCCGAAGGTTCCGCGGTCGACCGGGGTGTCGTACTCGCGTCCGACCGCGAACCACAGGATGCTGCCGACGAGCGGCAGAAGCACGACGAGCAGCACCCAGACGAGCTTGGGCAGGTGCTTCACCTGCCCGTCCTGCCGGGTGATGATGTCGGCGAGAGCGCCGATGACGACAACCAGGAGGACCACAGACATCACCGCGTACATGAGCGAAATTCTATTGAGTGCCCGCGGTGTTTGTCGAGAGCGCTCTGCTCAGCCGAGTGCGCTCTGTAAGTCGAGAGAGCTCTGGCCGGGTCAGCGCCAGCGGGCGCGCACGTACGCCTCGGGCCAGTAGTCGACCTCGACGCCGAGCTCGTGCGCGGCGCGCAGTGCGAAGTGCGGGTCGCGCATCATCTCGCGGCCGAGCATGACGGCGTCGGCCCGACCGCTCGACACGATCTCGTCCGCCTGCGCCGCGGTCGTGATCAGGCCGACGGCGTTGACGGGGACTCCGGCGGTCGACGCCACGAAGTCCGCGAACGGCACCTGGTATCCGGGGCTCAGCGGGATGGTCACGCCCGACACGTTGCCGCCGGTGGAGATGTCGAAGAAGTCGGCGCCCGCGTCCTGGGCCCAGGCCGCGACGGTGGCCGTGTCGTCCTGGTTCCAGCCGCCCTCGGCATAGTCGGTGGCCGAGAACCGCACGAAGAGCGGCATCTCGTCGCCGACCGCCGCGCGCACGGCGCGCACGATCTCGAGCACGATGCGGGCGCGGTTCTCGAGGCTGCCGCCGTAGGAGTCGGTGCGCAGGTTCGACAGCGGCGAGAGGAACTGGTGCAGCAGGTAGCCGTGCGCGGCATGGATCTCGACGAGGTCGAAGCCGGCCTCCACGGAGCGTTCGGCGGCGGTCACGAACTCGGCCACGACATCCGCGATCTCCGCTGTGTCGAGTGCCCGCGGGGTGGCGTACTCGCCGAAGGCCAGGGCGGAAGGCGCGACCGTCGGCCAGCCGCCGTCCGCCTCCGGCACGGTTCCGGTGGCGACGGGAGCCCAGCCGCGGTGAGTCGACCCCTTGCGCCCGGCGTGGGCGAGCTGGATGCCGGCGACGGCCCCGCGCTCGTGCAGGAAACGGGTGATGCGCGACCACGCGTCGACCTGCTCCTGGTTCCAGATCCCCGTGTCGTGCGGCGAGATGCGCCCGATCGGGGCGACGGCGGTGGCCTCGGTCATCACGAGACCCGCGCCGCCCATGGCGAAGGCGCCGAGGTGCACGAGATGCCAGTCGGTCGGAACGCCGTCCTGACGCTCGACCGAGTACTGGCAGAGTGCCGGCACCCAGAGCCGGTTGCGGAAGGTGGTCGAGCGGATGCTCAGCGGGGTGAAGAGGGCAGAGGTGTTCACGAGTCTCCTGGTAGTGGGTCCGCGCTCAGGCGGCGAGTGCGGTGAGGAACTGGCGAAGACCCTCGGCATGCACGAAGTGGTGCACCGTCGCGCCGAGTTCTGCCGCTGCATCCGTGTTGATCTTCTTGTTGTCTACGAAGACGAGTTGGGCCGGCGTTATTCCCAGCCCGTCGGTGACCTCGAGGTAGATGCCGGGGCTCGGCTTGATCGCGTCCATCTCGGCGCTCACGAACACCCGCTCGAAGAACTGGGCCATGGGGGAGAAGCGGAACGGAGACGCGAAGTCGAAGCCGGCGTTCGACAGCAGCGCGACGCGCGTGCCTCCCGCGTACAGCTCGGCGATGAGGTCGACGACCTCGGTCTCGACGCTGATCCAGCTCGTGAAGTCGGCGGCCCACAGCCGCTGCACCGTCGATGCCGACCAGTCCGAGCCGGTGTCGGCCGCGACGAGGGCCCAGTATTCGGGAACGCTGATCGTTCCACGGTCGAGGCCGTCGCGGTGCGACCAGTAGCTCGCCCAGAACGGTTCGGCGTCGGCGTCGGCGATCTCGACGATCGCCGCCCTGGCCGACGCGCTCGGCTCGAGGGATATCACCTCGCCGTAGTCGAAGACAACAACCCGGTCGGCGATATGCAGCGTCATACATCCAAACTAGCCTGTGAGCTATGCCCCAGATCACAGCGACCGACTACGCCCCATGGACCGCCGCGGACGCTGCTCGCCACATAGCGGTGCCCGTGCCGGGCGACGACAAGTACTCGCGCGGCGTGCTCGGGGTCATCACCGGGTCGGACCAGTACCCGGGGGCGGCCGTGCTGGGCGTGGAGGCGGCGCTGCGCACGGGCGTGGGAATGGTGCGATACCTGGGCGGCGAACGGCCGTCGACGCTCGTCCTGCAACGTCGGCCGGAGGCGGTGACGAGCGAGGGGCGCGTGCAGGCGTGGCTCATCGGCTCGGGCATGGACCACGAGTCGCGCGACGAGGCGGCCGTGGCCTGGTCGACGCTCGCGATGGCGCAGGCGCTCCCGACCGTGCTCGACGGGGGAGCGCTCGACCTGCACGAGGTGAAGCGGGGACCGGTCGTGATCACCCCGCACTTCGGCGAGCTCGCCAGGGTGCTCGGAGTGGACAAGGGCGAGGTCGCCGCGGATCCCGCGGCCTGGGCGGCGCGCGCGGCCGACCGGCTCGGGGTGACGGTGCTGCTCAAGGGCAGCCGCACCTACGTCGCCGGCGGCGGGGTGACGCTGGTCGCGGCGTCCGCGCCGAGCTGGCTCGCCACGGCGGGGGCGGGCGACGCCCTCGGCGGTATCCTCGGCGCGCTCGTGGCCACTCATGCCGATGCGATCGCCGCCGACCCCGCGGTGCTCGCGCGACTGGCGGCGTCGGCGTCTGTCATCCACGGCCTCGCGGCGCACCGCGCGAGCGTCGGCGGCCCGCTCACCATCCTCGACCTCGCGGCGGCGGTGCCAGGAGTCATCTCCGGGCTGCTGTCGCGCGGCTAGCCCCGGTGTCGGAGCGACCCCGGTCGAACCGGGACGCTCTGTCGGAGCACGCCGTGACGTCTGACAGCGCCGCGCCGTCGAACAGCGCCGTGCCGTGGAGAAGCGCCGCGCTGTCCAGTCGCGGCGTGCTGTGGGTCGCGTTCGTGGCCGTGCACCTGTGGCTCGGCATGCTGTGCCTGTTCGGTCCCGGCTACCCGCTCGGCGACGTCACGGTCGTCTACCGGCTCTGGGTCGACCAGATCGTGCTCGGCGACTACTGGGTCGGCATCGACGGCGTGTGGGTCTACCCGATCCTCGCGATCGCCCCCATGCTGGCCGCCTTCGCCCTCGGCCCGGCCGTGTACGCGAGCACCTGGCTGACGATCGTGATGCTGGTCGACGCCGTGGCGTTCGCAGCCATCACCGGCTGGCTCACGAGCCGCAACCGCGCCGTCGTCGGCTGGTGGTGGATCGGCTTCCTCCTGCTGCTGGGCCCGGTCGCGGTGGCGCGCATCGACGCCATCACGGTGGCGCTGGCGATCGTCGGCGTGCTGCTGCTGGCCACCCGCCCCGTCGCAGCCGCGGTCGTGCTCGCCGTCGCCACCTGGGTCAAGGTGTGGCCGGCCGCGCTTCTCGCCGCGGTCGTCATCACGCACCGGCAGCGCCGCGGGATCGTGCTCGCCGCGCTCGCGGTCAGCGCCGCGATCGTCGCGATCGCCCTGCTGTTCGGCAGCGGCGGCAACGTCTTCAGCTTCGTGACACAGCAGACCGGTCGCGGCCTGCAGGTCGAGGCGCCCATCAGCATGGTCTGGCTCTGGCAGGCGGCGCTCGGCTCGCCGAGCACGTCGATCTACTACGACCAGCAGATCCTCACGTACCAGTTCGTCGGCGACGGAGTGGCGGCCACGGCGAGCCTGATGACGCCGGTCCTGGCGCTCGCCGCGCTCGCCGTCGCGGCCCTCGGTGTGTGGGGCGTGATGCGGGGTGCCCGGTCGAGCGCCCTCCTCGCCCCGCTCGCGCTGGCCCTCGTCACCACGCTGATCGCCTTCAACAAGGTGGGCTCGCCGCAGTTCATCTCCTGGCTCGCCGTTCCCGTCGTGCTCGGGCTGGCCACCCGAATCGCCGGCCACGGGCGCTCGTTCCGTATTCCCGCGATCCTCGTGCTCGTGGTCGCGGCGCTCACCCAGTCGTTTTATCCTTATCTGTACAACGAGTTGCTCTCCCTGAACCCGATCCTGGTCCTCGCCATCACCGCGAGAAACGTGCTGTTGTTCGTGGTTCTCGCCTGGGCGATTCGCGAGATGGTGGTCGTCGCCCGCGACGCCGCGTCTCCCCGAGCGAAGGAATAATCATGCTGGTCGCATTCTCCGTATCACCCGTCGGAAGCAGCGCAGACGACGGCTCCGTGCACGAGGCGGTCGCCGCCGCGGTGCGTGTCGTGCGCGCCTCCGGGCTGCCCAACCAGACCGACGCGATGTTCACCACCATCGAAGGAGACTGGGACGAGGTGTTCGCGGTGGTCAAGGCGGCGACCGAGGCGGTCGCACCGTTCGGTCCGCGCGTGTCGCTCGTGCTCAAGGCCGACATCCGCCCGGGCCACACGGGGGAGCTCACCGGCAAGGTCGAACGCGTCGAGCGTGCGATCGCCGAAGCCGACACCGAGTGAGCGGCCTCTCACCGGCACGCGTCAGGCTCGCCCTCCTCGCCCTCGCCCTCGGGGGCTTCGGTATCGGCACCACCGAATTCGTGGCGATGGGTCTCATCGAGAACCTCGCCCGCGACCTCCTGCCCGGGCTCTACGCCGACAGGCCCACCGAGGCGATCGCGCAGGCGGGCTGGCTCATCACCGCGTACGCCCTCGGCGTGGTCGTCGGTGCGCCGACGATCGCCGCGCTCTCCGCCCGATTCCCGCGCAAACAGCTGCTGCTCTGGCTGCTCGCCGCCTTCACCCTCGCGACCGTGCTCTCGGCGGTCCTCCCCACCTTCGAGCTCGTGCTCGTGGCGCGTTTCGTGGCCGGGCTGCCGCACGGCGCCTACTTCGGCATCGCGACCCTCGTGGCCGCATCTCTCATGGGCGAGGGCAAACGCGGACGCGGGGTCGCCCTCGTGCTCTCGGGCCTCACCATCGCGAACGTCATCGGCGTGCCGCTCATCACCCTGCTGGGACAGAACGCCGGATGGCGCGTCGCCTACCTCGTCGTCGCCTCGATCTTCGCGCTCACCTTCGTCGCCGTGGCCCTCGCCGTGCCGTTCCAAGCCGGAGACCGCACCGCCACGCTGCGGCGGGAGCTCACCGCCTTCACCCGGCCGCAGGTCTGGCTCGCCCTGCTCACAGGGGCCGTCGGCTTCGGCGGCTTCTTCGCCGTCTACAGCTACGTCGGGCCCGTCATCACCAAGGTCACGATGCAGGGCGACGGCTTCATCCCCGTAGCGCTCGTCGTGATCGGACTCGGCATGACCGTGGGCAACCTCGCGGGCGGGCGTGCGGCCGACCACAACGTGATGGGCACGATCTTCGTCTGCTTCGGGCTGTTCGCGATCTCCCTCGCAGGGTTCGCTCTCTTCGCCCAGACGACCGCCGGCCTGCTGGTCTCGCTGTTCGTCGTCGGCGGCGCAGCATCCGCCCTGTCGCCCGCCGTGCAATCCCGGCTGATGGACGTCGCCGGAGACAGCCAGACGCTCGCCGCCGCGGCGAACCATGCGGCGCTCAACATCGGCAACAGCCTCGGCGCCTACCTCGGCGGCGTCACGATCGCGGCCGGCCTCGGCTACCTGTCGCCCACCTGGGTGGGGCTAGCGCTGTGTGTGCCCGGCGTCGCTCTCGCGCTCGCCAGCGTGTGGCTGCAGCGCAGGAGGCCGCTCACCTCGAACTCGATCTAGGCGGGTCGGGCTGAGGGTTAGAGCGCGCGGGGGAGGTCGGCTTCGATGAGGATTCCGTCTTCGATCGCGCGCTTGCGCAGTGCGACCTTCGTTCCCACGTCGAACCCGGCGACGCGGTACTTCTCGCGGATTCGCTTGAGGTACGACTTCGCGGTCTCCTCGCTGATGCTCAGCTGGAAGGCGACCGCCTTGACGGGCTCGCCTCCGCCGTAGAGCGCCATGACGCGACGCTCCTGGGCGCTCAGCTTGGGCGAGCCGCCCACCTCGCCGGCGTTGAGGGCGAGGTCGAGCTCGGCAGACACGAACGACTCGCCGACGGCGGCGGCGCGCAGTGCCTCGATGATCATGCTGGCGTCCTCGCTCTTGACGAGGTAGCCGAGGGCTCCGGCGGCCAGGGCCTCGCGAACCACGTTGGGTTCGGAGTACGTGCTCATGAGCACGACCTTCACGGCCATCGTCTTGAGGGTGGAGATCTTCAGCGAGATCGGGATGTTGTCTTTGAGGTCGAGGTCGAGCAGGACGACGTCGACGGGGAAGGCGGGGCTGGTGAGCAGCTCGGGCCAGCTGGCGACCGCGGCCACCATGTCGATGTCCTGCGCGCTGCGGATCCACTCGGTGAGGGCCCCCAACAGCATCCGGTGATCGTCGACGATGGCGACGCGGATACGGTTTTCTGGCTCGGTCACGTGGGTCCCTATCTGTAGTGCGGTCGTAGGCGTCGGATCACAGGTCGGCGGGGTTGTCGACGAAACACTCGATCTCGACCCGCAGGCTCGCGTTCTGACTTGAGTCACTGTAGCGTCCCACCCGTCGAATGGCGTCCCATGTTGATGGATCGACACGATTTCGTGGAACACCCGTCGTCGTGATGACGATGGGCACTCTCAGCTTATGGGCGTGGGCGACAGGTGTGGTCGCGACGATCGGACCGACGTTCACCTGCACGGTGCGCGCCAGGTTCTTCTTGGCGTTGTCGTTGACCAGCAGCCAGACCGCCGCGAGCAGTCCGTCGCGCTGGTTCGCGTCGAGCAGACCGGCGAGGCTGCCCTTGTCGGTGAGGGTGACCGAGCGGCCGAGCAGCTCGGACTCCGTGATGGCGTGGTACAGCCACGTCTCGCGGCGGCCCTCGATGAGGTGCAGGCGCAGCTCGGTCGCGAGTGAGGCCGCGACCGATGCCGTCTTCGGGCGCAACGGCAGCGCGATGCGGCCGGTCGCGACCGAGTCGAGCAGCTCCTCCGCGGCGAGGTCGAGCCGGGCGAGCTCCTCCGAGGCGAGCATGCCGACCGCGAAGCGCGGCGCGGAGACGGTGCTCTGCACGAGGACGCGGTCGAGCTCGATCTGCACCATGCTGCGGAAGCCGCGCACGATGAGCACGCCGAGCACCACGGGCAGCACGGCGAATGCGAGCGAGGTCAGCTGGATGGTCACGTTGTCGGTGGTCAGCGGGGTGTTGACGAGGATCACCGCGAGCAGGCCGACGCCGATCGCGCCGCTCGCGACGAGGATCTCCGACGGCCTCCGGAGGGTGATCACGAGCAGCAGGGCCATCGCGGCGGTGAGCGACGCGGTCGCGTACCGGCCGACGTCGTGCAGATCCCAGATGGCGACGACGTCGAGGACGATCACCGCGGCGAGGAGCGCGAGAAAGAGCGCGAACATCCAGTCGGGCAGCCGGTCGCCCACGACGCTCGCGGTGACGAAGGCTGTCGCCAGCACGACGATGAGCAGCACCCAGGCGATCAGGGCGGGAACGGGGTTCGGGTAGGTCGACCAGTAGGAGACGAACCAGCTGAAGCCGTAGATGGCGCGGATGCCGCAGACCAGCGAGGCGCCGATGCCGATGAAGGCGGTGCCCAGGCTGGCCCGGTGCGGAGTGTCGGAACGCACGAGGCGGCGGGCGCCGCCGACGAGGCTGCGGCTCGCGCGCACCTCGGCGAGCAGGCCGAGCGTGTTCTCGCTCACAGGGGGGAAGCTCACCGCGGGACCTCCAGTACTACCGTCGTTCCCGATCCGGGCTCGGAGAACAGTCGCGCGTGGCCGCCGACTTCCTTCAGCCGTGCGACGACCGACTCCTTGAAGCCGAGCCGGGCGGAGTCGACGTCGTCGAGGATGAACCCGACGCCGGCGTCGGTGATCATGGCGCGCACGGTGGTCGCGTCGTCGACGATCGTCACGTGCGCCTCGCGCACTCCGGAGTGCCGGCGCACGTTCTCCAGGCACTCGGCGAGGGCGAGGAGGAACGCGTCGAGCACGTCGCTCGGCAGCAGCACCTGCCCTGTGCCGTGCCAGCTGACCTCGAGCCCCATCCGCCCGAACCGCTGCTTCACCGACTCGAGGGTCGTTCCGAGCACGGTCTCCTCGACGGGCTCGAGGTTGTAGCCGCCGGACGAGAGGGGCGTGGGCGTCGCGCCGAGGCGCAGCTGGCGCAGCAGCTTCGCATCGTCGGCCGACTGCTGCTGCAGCGCGGCGGGGGCGACACCGACGCCGGAGTGCGCGAGGAGGGTGAGGGTGGCGAGCACGGTGTCGTGCAGCAGGCGTGCCGACTGGCGACGCTGCGCCTCGATCTCGCTCGCCTGGCGTTCTGCCCGGTGCGCGCGCCCGATGCTCGCGATGCGCCGCGCGGCCTGGGGTACACCGGCGCCGATCCAGATGCCGATCATCGACGCGATCGCCCAGCCGAGAACGAGCAGCGCGCCGGTCGCGAGCGGCGAATGGTAGGGCGTCGTGAGGGCGACGGTGGTGACGGCGACGACGGCGAACACGAGGGCGAGCAGGGCGAGGCGGATGCGGTCGGTGGAGAGCACGAGGGCCACGGAGGGGAGCGAGGCGGCGGTGAGCTGGGTGATGGCGGACAGCGCGGCGGGGGAGATGCCCTGGGGGTTGATCGCGGCGATCGCGACGACGATCCCGAGGCCGGCGATCACCTGGAGCAGCACCCAGACGAGGGATCTGCTGGTGCCGACACGGTACTGGCTGAAGCCGAGGACGAGAAAGAGGGGAATCACGGTGAGGTAGGTGTCGCCCACGACCGCGCCGGGCACGCAGATGCAGATCAGGGCGATAGCGGTGAAGCTCAGGCCGTAGATTCTCGCCGTGCGCTGCAGAAGGCGATCGCGCTCTTTGAGAATGTGATCCATCCAGCCCCCCACGTCTGATCGCCACACGGCTGGCGCACAACCAGTATGTGATAGCCAGTCTGCCACCACAAATGGGGGTGCCCCGCCACTCGATGGCGGAAGACCATCGGGGTACAGTCACACGTAGAGGGACAGAAACACCGGGGGATGCTGGGGCCGCAGGGAAACCTGCGGCCCCTGCGCGGTTAAAGCGGCGTGCGCGCGGCCTCAGGCCTCCAGCAGGCGCCTGAGGTGCGTGCCCACGAGCGCGTCCTCGATCAGGAATCCGTCGTGGCCGAAGTCGGAGCCGATCACGACCGCGTCCGTCCCGTCGATGTTCCCCGGCAGGTGCCTCGCGATGAGCCGCTGGTTCTCCACGGGGAAGAGCCGGTCGCTGTCGATGCCGAGCACCAGCGCCTTCGCGGTGGCGCGTCCCAGAGCCGATGCGACCCCGCCACGGCCGCGGCCGATGTCGTGCGAGTTCATGGCCTCGAGGAGCGTGATGTAGCTGTTGGCGTCGAAACGCCTCGTGAACTTGTTGCCGTGGAAGTCGAGGTAGCTCTCCACCGCGTACCTGCCGCCCCCGCCGAGGGGGCTGAGTCCGCTCTGCCAGCTGCGCTCGAACCTGTCGTTGAGCTCGCCGGGGGAGCGGTAGTTGAGCAGCGCCATCCGCCGGGCAAGGGCGAGTCCGCGGTGCGGGCCGTCGCCGTCGGCGGCCTCGTAGTATTCGCCGTCGGCGAAGGCGGGGTCCATGCGCACCGCCTCGATCTGCACGGAGTTCAGGGCGATCTGGTCGGCACGGCTCGTCGGCGGCGCGGCCAGAACGGCCACGCGTTCGACGCGGTCGGGATGGCCGACGGCCCATTCCAGGGCCTGCATGCCGCCCATCGACCCGCCGACCACGGCTGCCCAGCGTTCGATCCCGATCGCCTGCGAGAAGACCGCCTGCGCGGCGACCTGGTCGCGGATAGTGACGAACGGGAAGTCTGCCCCCCACTCGCGGCCGAGCGGCGAGTGCGACGCCGGGCCGGTGCTGCCCTGACAACCGCCGAGCATGTTGGGTGCGACCACGAACCACTCGTCGGTGTCGATGGCCTTTCCCGGTCCGACGTTGCCCGACCACCAGCCCGCCGTCGCGTGGCCGTTTCCGGGCGGACCGGTCACGTGGCTGTCGCCGGTGAGGGCGTGCAGCACGAGGATCGCGTTGGACGACGTCGCGTCTAGGGTGCCCCAGGTCTCGTACGCGATGCGCACCGACGGCAGCCGGCCGCCGCGCTCGAGCTCGAGCGCGCCGATGGTGGCGAACCGGCGGTCGCCCGCCGGATCGCCCTCACGCCAGGCCCCGGTGGCCGACGGCTTGCCGACGACCCAGCGCGTGTCGGCATCGGTGATGAATGCCGAGGGCACGGTGTCTTCGGGTGTCTGCCAGTCCATGATCTAGCCAGTATCGCCAATCCGCGCGCGACGGGTCGCTTTGTTACGCGCGCGGTGTGACGGTCGCGCTACGCGTTCGCGTTCGCCGCCACGGCCGCACGCGCCGCGGTGAAGCCGGCCTGCAGGTCGGCGAGGATGTCGTCGATGCTCTCGAGCCCCACCGAGAGCCGAACGAGTCCCGGGGTGACGCCCGAGGTCAGCTGCTGCTCGGGCGTGAGCTGCGAATGCGTCGTGGACGCGGGGTGGATGATGAGGCTGCGCACGTCGCCGATGTTGGCCACGTGGCTGAACAGGGAGACGCTGTCGACCAGCGCGCGGCCGGCATCCACCCCGCCCTTGAGCTCGAACGAGAGCACCCCGCCGACACCCTTGGGCGCGTACTTGCCCGCCGCCTCGAACCACGGGCTCGACGGCAGCCCGGAGTAGTTCACGGATGCGACGTCGTCGTGGTCGTCGAGCCACTCGGCGACCGCCTGGGCGTTCGCGACGTGGCGCTCCACCCGCAGGCTCAGGGTCTCGATGCCCTGGATGAGGCTGAACGCGCTGTCGGGGGAGATCGACGAGCCCAGATCGCGCAGCAGCTGTACCCGCGCCTTGATGATGTAGGCGATGCCGTCGCCGACCGCGGCCGTGTAGCTCGCCCCGTGGTAGCTCGGGTCCGGCTCTGTGAGGCCGGGGAACTTCTCCACGTTCTTGCTCCACTCGAACGTGCCGCCGTCGACGATGACTCCGCCGATCACCGTCCCGTGGCCGCCGAGGTACTTCGTCGCGGAGTGCACGACGATGTCGGCGCCGAATTCGAACGGGCGGATCAGGTAGGGCGTCGCGATCGTATTGTCGACGATGAGCGGGACGCCGTGCTCGTGGGCGACATCGGCGACGAGAGCGATGTCGAGGATGTTGATCTTCGGGTTGCCGATCGTCTCGGCGTAGAACAGCTTGGTGTTCGGGCGCACGGCGTCGGCCCAGGCCTGCGCGTCGTCCTGGTCTTCGACGAACGTCGTCTCGATGCCGAGCTTGGCGAGCGTGTACTTGAACAGGTTGTAGGTGCCGCCGTAGATCGACGACGACGACACGATGTGGTCGCCGGCCTGCGCGATGTTCAGGACGGCGAAGGTCTCTGCCGCCTGCCCGGATGCGACGAGCAGGGCGGCGGTGCCGCCCTCGAGCGCGGCGACGCGTTCTTCGACGACGGCCTGGGTGGGGTTCTGGATGCGCGTGTAGATGTTGCCGAATTCGGCGAGCGCGAACAGGTTCTTGGCGTGCTCCGCGCTGTTGAAGACGTACGACGTCGTCTTGTAGATCGGAGTGGCGCGGGCGTTGGTGACGGGGTCGGGTGCCGCGCCCGAATGGATCTGCTTGGTTTCAAACTTCCAGTCGCTCATGGCAACCCTTCCTCGGTGAATGGTTCTGCGAGGTGACGCCTCGCCGTTGGCAGCGAGCCTATGAACCCCGCGCTGCGGAGGCAATCGCGCTCGACACACGGCGTAACCGGGCGGTTGCATCGCGCGACTACTCATGCGAGAGTAGTCAGTATGTCCTCCGTGCGCCTCTACGTCCTCGGCGCGCTCGCCGTCGAGGGCCCGATGCACGGACACCAGTTGCGACTCCTCGCCGAGAGGGAGCACGTGCACTACTGGACCGACATCTCCGTCGGCTCGCTCTACGGCGTCATCAAACGGCTCGCGGCCGAGGGACTCATCTCCGAGCTGCGGGTGGAACGCGAGGGCAACTACCCCGAGCGCCAGGTCTACGAGATCTCGCCAGCCGGCAGGGCAGCGCTCGCCGGGCTGCGTCGCGAGGCGCTGAGCACCGTCGTGTTCAGGCCCGACCCCTTCGACCTCGCCATGTCCCGCCTCGACCCGGACACGCTCGACGGCGTCGCCGAAACCCTGGAGACCCGCATCGCGACCCTCGAGCGCATGCTCGCCGAGAGCGAGGCCCAGAGGGCCAGGGCCGACCGGTACCTCACCGTCAACGAGCGCTTCATGCTGTCGCACAAGTCGGCGAGGCTTCGCGCCGACCTCGACTGGCACCACGCGCTCGTCTCCGAACTTCCCGCCATCATCGCCGACGAGTCGGCACAAGAGAAAGCCACTTCATGACCGAGACCGCCGCCGCACGCCCCGTCGCGCCGCCCATTCCCCGCCGCGCCTGGCAGGCGCTCATCGTGCTGCTCGCCGGCATGTTCATCGCCCTGCTCGACACCACCATCGTGAATGTCGCGCTTCCCAGCATCCGCACCTCCCTCGACGCGTCGGAGGCCACCCTCTCCTGGATCATCTCCGGCTACGCCCTCGCCTTCGGACTCGTGCTGATCCCGGCCGGCCGGCTCGGCGACCGCATCGGCCACAAGTGGGTGTTCTTCACCGGCCTCGCCCTGTTCACCGCGGCCAGCGTCGCCTGCGGCCTCGCACAGAACGACCTGCAGCTCATCATCGCGCGCGTCGTGCAGGGCTTCGCGGGCGGCATCTTCGTGCCGGCGGTGACGGCTTTCATCCAACTGCTCTTCCCCGCCCAGTCGCGCGGCAAGGCGTTCGCGATCATGGGCGCCGTCATCGGCGTCTCGACGGCGCTCGGCCCGATCATCGGCGGTCTCATCATCGAGGCGTTCGGCGAGGAGAGCGGCTGGCGTCTCGTCTTCGGCGTCAACCTGCCGATCGGTATCGTCGCGCTGATCGCCGCCGCGATCCTGCTGCCCAACGGCGCAGACGTGAAGGCCGCCAAGGGCGCCAAGTCGGGCATCGACGTCATCGGCCTCGTGCTGCTGTCTGCCGCGCTCATCGCCCTGCTGGTGCCGCTGATCGAGGGCGAAGACCAGGGCTGGCCGCTCTGGACGTTCGTGACGCTCGTCGCCGGCGCCGTGCTCGTCGTCGCATTCGCCTTCTGGGAGGTCGCCTACACCAAGCGCGGCAACAGCGCGCTCGTGCCCCCGCACCTGTTCAGCCACCCCGCGTTCACGGGCGGCACCATTCTCGCGCTCGTCTACTTCGCCGCGTTCACGAGCATCTTCTTCGTGATCTCCCTGCTCTGGCAGTCGGGCCTCGGCCACACCGCGCTCGAGTCGGGGCTCGTGTCGATCCCGTTCGCGATCGGCTCTATCATCGGCTCGTCGCAGAGCAACCGGCTCACCGCACGGCTCGGCCGCAACGTGCTGGTCGTGGGTGTCGGCCTGCTCGCAATCGGCCTCGTCGCCGTGTTCGTGCTGCTGCTCACCGTGGCGGGGGAGGACCTCACCAGCTGGATGCTCCTGCTGCCCCTGCTCGTCGCCGGACTCGGCAACGGACTCTTCATCGCCCCGAACGCGCAGTTCATCGTGGCGACGGTCGACCGCTCCGAGGCGGGCGGCGCCAGCGGCGTCATCGGCGTGATGCAGCGCATCGGCAGCGCGGTCGGCATCGCCGTGGTCGGCAGCGTGCTGTTCGCCGGCATCGCGAACGCCAACATCACCGGACCCGACGACGTGGCCCAGGCCTTCACCGACGCGGCGGCCTGGGCGATCGGGCTGAGCGCGGCGCTGAGCATCGTGGCGTTCGTGCTCGTCTTCGCCCTGCCCAAGCGGGTCGAGAGCGGTCACGCTCCCGCGGCACCGGTCGAGTAGTCAGCGGCTCCGTCGGGAGCCGGTGGGGTCGGTGCGCGTCTCGCGCATCGGCCCCTCTTTCTGTTTCACGAAGAGCCAGCGCGGCTTCGGCTCGATGATGGGCCGGAAGACCCGTCGCACGAGCGGCGACGACAGCGCGATCGAGATGGCGATGCAGGCGAGGATCATGCTCAGCAGCCACACCGCCGAGGTGCGCTCGTCGGAGATCACGCCCGTCTCGCGCAGCGGGTAGAGGATGAAACTGTGCAGGAGGTACACGTACATCGTCGACGTGCCGAAGTCGGTGATCCAGGTCTCGCCGCGGGGGATGAGCACGAAGAACGCGGCGGTGAGCACCACCGCGAGCGCTATGAGCCCGAGCCGCACGAGGCCCGCCCACCACTCCTCCTCGCCGAGGCCGCTGTAGGAGTCGTCGTAGAAGAACCAGAAGCGCAGGTCGATGGCCCGCCACACCTGGATGTTGCCTGCCACGACGGCGAGCCAGCCGAGCAGCACGGCGATCGCGACCCCGCGCACCCACCAGCCGCCGCCGTCGGCGACCCGGCGCCAGCGGTCGACGATCCCCCACTCGTTCGCCTTCCAGCCGAGCACGAAGAACGGCAGGATGCCGATGGCCCTCGATAGCGAGAAGGTGCTGTCGACGTTGCCGAAGTAGCCGACGCCCACAGAGGCGATGACGGCGATCAGCAGCGGGAACTTGAGCAGCGCCAGATACGGCAGAATCAGCCGGAAGATGCCGAGCGCGAGCAGAAACCAGAGGGTCCAGCTGGGCTGCGTGATGTTGAACTGCTGCTTGCCCTCGACGACGAACTGCACGAAAGTCCAGATCGTCTCCATGATCACGTACGGCACGAGGATGTCGGTGATCACCTTCGTCATCTGCCGGTTGTTCGGCGCGCCCGGCCTCGAGAAGTAGCCGCTGATGATCGCGAACGCCGGCATGTGGAAGGCGTAGATGAACAGGTAGACGATGAGCGCGTTGTCGGACTCGGCGATGAGCCGCTGAATGCCGTGGCCGATCACGACGAGGGTCACGCAGAGGAACCGCGCGTTGTCCCAGAACGGAACGCGCACCTTCGGCGCCGCTGGGGTGGTCGGCGGCGGCGGGGTCACGACTGTCATCGAAGCCAGTGTACCGACGGTACTTTTGTTCCTATGACTTCTCGACGCGTTGTAGTGACCGGTGCCAGCTCGGGGATCGGTGCCGCCACGGTGCGGCTGTTCCGTCAGCGCGGCTGGGACGTCGTCGGCGTCGCCCGCCGCGCCGACCGGCTGGAGGCGCTCGCCGCCGAGACCGGCGCCGACGTGTTCGTCGCCGACGTGACCGTGCAGGCCGACGTCGAAGCGCTGCGAGACTACGTCTCAGGGCTCGGGCCGGTGCACGCCCTCGTGAACAACGCGGGCGGCGCGTTCGGCATGGCGAGCGTCGAAGACAGCGATGCGGATGACTGGACGCGGATGTTCGACGTCAACGTCGTCGCGGTGAAGCGCGTCACGTCCGCTCTGCTTCCCCTGCTGCGTCGGGCCGCGGCCGACGGAGGTGGCGCGGACATCCTCACGGTCACGTCCATCGCCGGGCACGTCGCCTACGAGGGCGGCGGCGGGTACAACGCCGCGAAGTTCGCCGCGCACGCGCTGATGGCGGTGCTTCGGCTCGAACTCGCCGGCGAGCCGATCCGCGTCATCGAGGTCGCCCCCGGCATGGTCAAGACCGAGGAGTTCTCGCTGGTGCGGTTCGGCGGCGACCAGGCGCTCGCCGACGCCGTGTACAACGACGTGACGGACCCGCTGGTCGCGGAGGACATCGCGGAGTCGATCGTGCACGCGATCGAGCTGCCGTTCTACGTGAACCTCGACCTGATCACGATCAAGCCCGTGGCGCAGGCCGCGCCGCACAAAGTCGTCCGCGGCGAGCTCGCCCCCCGCTAGAGCGTCGTCGTCGGCACCGCCTCCCGGGCGACGTCGGCGTCGGCGAACGCCAGTTTTGGCACCAGGAACAGCAGCACGGCCGCCACGAGTGCCCCGCCGGCGCAGATCGAGAACACCGTGAGGTAGCCGAACAGGCTCGACGCGGTGCTGCCGACGAGCTGCGTCGCACCCACCGCCAGCAGTACCGCGAACACCGACGACGCGAACGATCCGCCGATCGTCTTGGTCGTGTTGGTCATCGCGGTCGCGATGCCCGTCTGACCGCGTGGTGCCGCCGCCGCGGCGGCCGCGGGAAGCGCTCCGACGAGGGCCCCGGCCCCGAGGCCCGCCACGATCATGTTGGTGAACACGTGCACGACGGTGTCGTGGAACGGCAGGAACAACGCGTACCCGATGGCCACGGCGAACGCGGCGACGATGAGAGCGACGCGGGGCGTGGTGAGCCGCGACAGCAGCGGGAACAGCAGCGCGCCCACGATGAGCGAGACGAGGTAGGCGCCGATGAGGTACGAGATGTCGGTCGCATCGAGCGACAGGCCGTAGCCGACCTCCTCGCGGTCTGTTCCCGCGAAGGTCGCCAACGGCGCCTGAGCGCCGAGGAGGCTGATGCCGATGAGCGCCGCCGTCAGCTGAACAGGCCACATGTTCGGCTGGCGCATGACGCGCAGGTCGATCGCCGGGTCGTCCTTGCGCAGCTCGTACCTGGCCCACGGCACGAACACCAGCACGCCGGCGACCATCAGCGCGTAGACCCACCAGCTCTCCGGGCCGGTGATGCGCAGGAAGGTGAGCCCGGCCGTGATCAGCAGCAGGCCGAGGCTCAACAGCCCGAAGCCCACGGCGTCGAGCGAGCGGCCGGGAAGCGGCTGCGACTCCGGCACCCCGAACAGGATCGCGAAGAACACGAGGGTCACCGCGACCGCCGGCACCATGAGGGTGAGCGTCACGTTCTCGCCGAACGCCGCGAAGATGCGTCCGCCGAGCAGGGCCCCGACGATAGCCCCGCTCTGCAGTGCGACCACCAGGAAGCCGGCGGCCTTGCGCGTCGCCGACGCGGCCGTGCCGGTGCGGCGGCCACGGTCGAAGATGAGCGCGATCTCGAGCGGCAGCCACACCGTGTAGAACGCCTGCAGCGACCAGGCCACGAGGAAGCTCGTGAAGTCCCCCGCGAACGCCAGCCACCAGGTCGCGCCCGCCGTCAGCACCGTCGAGACGAGCAGGATGCGCTTGTGGCCGTACATGTCGCCGAGCTTGGCGAGAATCGGAACCGACAGGGCCGCGACGAGCAGCTGAGCCGCCTCGAACCAGTTGAAGTCGGCGTCGCGGATGCCGAGATGCTCGACCAGGTCGGGGATGAGCGGCACGTAGAACCCTTGAAGGATCCCACTCACGATCTCGACGAGAAAGAGGTACCCGATCAGGCCGAAGGTGACCGCGCCAGCACTGCCTCGAAGAAGTGTCATGAACGGATGCTAGCGGCACCGACACCCGCGCGGTTCGGCGGCGGGATAGCGTGTCTCTATGACTTCTCTCGCCTCCGACATCCCGCCAGCGCCCGAACTCACCCCCGACCGCGAGGTGCTCACCTGGGACCAGTTCGGCGTCGCCTCGCGCGAGCTCGGCCGCGACGTCCTCGGCAGCGGATTCGTGCCGGACGTCGTCGTCGCGATCGCCCGCGGAGGCCTGCTCCTGGCCGGCTCGATCGCGTACGCCATCGGGGCGAAGAGCTGCGGTGCCATGAACATCGAGTTCTACACCGGGGTGGGGGAGCGGCTCCCCGAACCGATCATGCTCCCGCCGATGTTCGACGACTCCACCCTCGACGGCAAGAAGGTGCTGCTCGTCGACGACGTCTCCGACTCCGGCCGCACGCTCGCCATGGTCGACCAGCTGCTCAAGGCGAGCGGCGCCACCGTGCGCACCGTCGTGCTGTACACCAAGCCGGGCACCGTGCACGTTCCCGACTACACGTGGAAGAACACCGACCGCTGGATCAACTTCCCCTGGTCGGTTCTCCCGGTCGTCGAGGTCGACGGATTCGTGCCGACCCGGGGAGCAGACGCGTGAGCATCCATCTCGTCGGCGGCGGCTGGGCAGACGACTACGACGGCGAGGTCTACGTCGACTTCCTCGCCGAGGTCGCGGTGCGCGCGTCCGCCAGCGGGCGTGCCCTCCCGCGCGTCGCCGTCCTCCTCGTCAGTGACGGGGACGCCCCCGACCGCGCCGCGCAGTACCGCGAGCAACTGCTGCGCGTCGCAGTCGTCGAACCGGTCGTGACCTCCGTCGCCGAGGGCGAGCTGTTCACCTCGGCAGTGCTCACCGACATCGACGGGCTGTTGATCGGGGGCGGGCTCACTCCCGCGTACCTCGACGGCGTCGCGCCGATCGTCGAGGAGATCCGGATGCTCGTCGCCGACGGACTGCCCTACCTCGGATTCTCCGCCGGGGCCGCGATCGCCGCCGACACCGCGCTCATCGGCGGGTGGATGATCGGCGAGATCCCCGTCTGCGCGGAGTCCGCGAGCGAAGACCTCGAAGACGTCACCGTCGCT
>Ga0247803_1000615_pt1 | contig 19097 bp, 14 predicted proteins | sample UWRJL014104B1_FD_180928 | JGI IMG/M metagenome (GOLD analysis project Ga0247803, IMG submission 180928) | Plant litter microbial communities from Arlington Agricultural Research Station in Wisconsin, United States - UWRJ-L014-104B-1 | ecosystem: Environmental > Terrestrial > Plant litter >...
CATTATCCTCGGAAGGAAGCTCTTCAACTTCTTCGAGCGCCAGATTCTTTTTGCCAAATTTCTCCAGCTCAGTCCTGACCGTTTTCGTTTTCTCTTTCTCCGCTTTGTTTTCCTTGATCTCGCGAATCGTATTTTCAATCAGCTGGTTTGCGTCGGCAAGCAGATTTTTTGCCTTCTGTTTGGCTTCGTTTACAAGTTTTTTCTCGTTGTTTTCAAGATTTGATTTTAGCTTGGTATACTCTGAAAGCTGTTGAGTAAGTTTTCTTTCTTTGATGCCAACTTCAATATTTTTCTCGGCAAAGACTTTCCGCTCAATATCGAGTTCTTTCAAAAGCTTTTCAAAACTAACCTGTTGTTTTCCCAGTTTATCTTTTGCACGATTAATTACTGTATTTGGCAAACCGATTTTGGATGCAATTTCAAAAGCAAATGAACTTCCGGGCCTTCCAATTTCCAGCTGATAAATTGGTTCGAGATGCTCTCCGTCAAATCGCATCGCACCATTAACCAAACCCTCCGTTTTATCTGCCAGGACCTTCAAATTTGTGTAGTGCGTATTGATGACGCCATAAGCGCCCGACTTTGTCAGATCTTCCAGAATAGCTTCTGCAATGGCACCGCCAAGCCCGGGTTCGGTTCCTGTTCCAAATTCATCAATTAAAAACAACGTCCGCTTGTTGGCCAGCGTCAGAAAATAACGCATGTTAGTGAGGTGAGAGCTGTATGTACTCAAATCATTTTCCAGCGATTGTTCATCACCAATATCAATGAAAATATTTTGGAAAAAACCGATTGCTGAACCATCAGCCATCGGTACCAGAAGTCCGCATTGATGCATATACTGGATCAATCCTACCGTTTTTAGCGACACAGATTTTCCTCCTGCATTTGGTCCTGAAACGATTAATATGCGATTTTTGTCCTGCAACTCAATATTGAGCGGAACAACTTTCTTTCCTTGTTTTTGAAAAGATAAATGAAGCAACGGATGCCGTGCATCTTTCCAGTCGATGAATTGCTTGTTGACAAAAGTCGGATTAGTTGCATTCATTTGAATGGCAATTTTAGCTTTTGCACGAAGGAAATCCATAAGTCCCAGAAATGCATATGCTTTCTGCAAATCAGGAACGAAAGGGCGCAGTTGATCTGTCAGATGCATCAGAATACGATTGATCTCGCGTCGCTCCTCATATTCAAGCTCACGGATTTCGTTGTTTGATTCAAAAACATCCGTCGGTTCTATAAAAACAGTTTGTCCTGTAGATGATTCATCATGAATAAAACCTTTCAGTTTCCGTTTGTGCTCGGCAGCTAATGGAATTACCATACGGCCATTACGAACCGTTAAGGAAACGTCTTCGCTGATCCATCCGCTGTTTTTCGCTGAACGCAACATGTTGTCAAGTTTTTTCCTGATACCGGCCTGTTCTGAAATTAGTTTTCTCCTGATACGTGCCAGTTCGGGAGAAGCCGTATCGCGTATCTGTCCACGGTCGTCAATAATCTTATCGATCGCATCCGTTATCGCCCGATCGACACGTACGGTTTTTGCAAATTCACTTAATAATGGAAACGATTCGGGCTCCTGATTTTCGAAAAAACGGAGGCAAAGACGGATCGTTTGCAGAGAAGCCTTGAGATCTGAAAATTCTTCCAGTGTTAACAGCATTCCTTCGATCGCTGCACGTTTCAAAAACGGAGTTGCGTCCAGATAATTCTGCGATGGAAAATCTTCCCCGATTTCCATTACCTTTTTCATTTCGGCGGTCTGGCTGACAAGCTTTTCAACCATTCCGAAATTGTCGGAAAAGCGTATTTTTTCAACATAGCTACGGCCCAGGGGACTTATACAAGCCTCTTTTAAAAGCTCGCGCAGTTTGTCAAAACCTAACTTTTGTTCAATTGTATTGGGGTATAACATTTCTTGTATTTCAAATTTGAAGCCGATAGCAGCCACAGGCTACCTGTCCGGATTACATTATTTAAATACGCCCTGTATCTCCTGTTTCAGAAACGTAAGCGCGTGCGTTGTTGGTTGAATTTCTTTTCCGATAACCTGTGCGAAAATCTTTTTTGCAAGTTCAGAGGCGGGAGATTCAGATTCCACTTCTGCGGCAGACTGGTTGACCACAGAAACAATTTCATTCATGGCATTGACAATATGCGACCAGGCTTCGTTGCTGATATAAATTTGCTGAGCAAGATTGTGGTTGAATTCCTCACGTATCTCATTTAAAAGAATATGCTGTAATTCAAGTGAATTCGATGCGGCCGGTACTACCCTTAGCAACAAATTATTGGGTGTAATTCGTTCTAGAAAAAGGCACATACGCTCGTATGCCTGCAAGCGGAGCGGTAATGTAATCTCTGTATTTTTATTGTGCAGGTCAAATCTCTGTTTTTCAAAAACTTTTTCAGCAACTTTGGTGATCGTCATGTAAACACCATATGTGACAATGGCACCTACGATGATGATACTGAGCAAAAAATAAAATTCCATAGCTTGGTACAAGGTAATTTGGTAGCGGATGAGACGCAAAATTACAAGATAAACGAAAATTAGAAGGAAGAAAGTGAATTAAATCCGAATTCAAACAGGCGATTTGCTGTTAGAGTCTAGCAAACCTCTATATCAGCTGTTTTAAAAGGGGATAAAGGTCTGCCTACGTTAATTTTTGTCTTTTAATACAGATAATACAGATTGTTACCAATACAATCGGGAATTTTTGAAGAAATATTACTATTGAGTGAATTCATGGAGAATCCGATTCAGATTACAGACAAGGCAAAGCTTGAAATTGTGACAACATTAGAAGCCAATAAAATTCCTGACACCTACGGACTTCGGGTGGGTTTACGCGGAGGCGGGTGCAGCGGAACTTTTTTACTTGGCTTTGATACAGCCTCGGATGCCGACCAGGTTTATAAGATTGACGGTATAAAAGTGATCATTGACAAACGACATTTGATGTATGTACTCGGCGTTTTGGTCGATTATGAAGAGGGTATGAACGGGAGCGGTTATACGGTTTCTTCTCTGGAGAAGAAATGAAAAATCGCTTGAAAATTATTATACTCTAGTCTTCAATGGTTACATGTTTCCAGTTCTCTCCTGAACGAATCCTGTTCAACTGGGTATGTGTAATACCAAACTGCTTTGCGATCATTTTCAAGCGGTTATTGTCATTTTTCAGCAACTTTTTGATAATTCTTACTTTGCTCTCAGTCAGTTTATAGTTTTTAGTTCTACGTGGAATAACGCGGTTGATAAAAGCAGGATTTTCACGATTGTGATCGATCATTTCTGTCTTCGTTACCCACCTTAGATTCTCGTAATAGTTGTTTTGTTTCTCAAAATCGCTATGAATAACGAACCCGTGATCATCGCTTGCTTTATCTACAAAATGTTCAGCAACCAATTTATGTACGTAGCGATTGATCGTTTTGCCACCTGCTGCACGAATATTCAAAGAACGATATCCCTGGATAACTGATCCTTTGATAATGGCACCATCTTTCGGATTGTTTTGAAAACTCTTTAATCTTCCATAATTAGACACTTCATAGTGAGGGGCATTTTCGATTTCGTCGAATTTAATCTTAGCCCATTTCTCATTCCAAAAACTCCGGCTTATCGTTGGCTCATTCATTGTTTGACATTCGATTATTGAATTGGAAACTTTTTAAAATATTGTTAAGGTCAAGTAATACTATACTGTTGAAGACTTAATACTAGTAACGAACGTTTTAAAAACAAAAGTTTTATATACTTCTTTATACATTAAAGCTTACAATGAAACAAACACTTATCATCGGCGCATCTGAAAATCCAACCAGATATTCTTTTCTGGCAGCCCAAAAATTAAAAGCAAAGGGATATTCCGTTTTACTACTTGGCCGTAGAAAGGGGTCTGTAGCGGGGCAGGAAATCCATATTCAGCCTTTACCATGGGAAAATATTGACACTGTTACTTTATATATCAATCCGGGTATTCAAACTGCTTATTATGATTATATCATTTCTCTGAATCCAAAACGCGTTATTTTCAATCCTGGTACAGAAAACCGCGAGTTTGAAGATATTTTGGTCGCTAAAAATATCGTACCAGTCAGAGCGTGTACTTTAGTCATGCTTACAACGGGGCAATACTGATAAAAAAAAGCAGAGTTTAAGCGGAGAAATATATTGTTCATGCAACGAATTTCTCCGCTGCATATTTACTTTTCTCGTTCCTGAATTTGATTTAAATCCTGTTTTTAAAGTCAATACACCGTTTTTACCATTTGATCAATGCTGATGCCCAGGTAAATCCGCTTCCAAATGCTGCAAGACAAACCAGATCACCTTCTTTGATTCTCCCTTCTTCCCAGGCTTCTGCAAGCGCGATTGGAATGGATGCCGCAGTGGTGTTTCCGAAACGCTGAATATTGTTGATTACCTGTTCCTCAGAAAGCCCCATCTGTTGCCTTACATACTCACTGATGCGAATGTTTGCCTGGTGTGGGACCAAGACGTTTACATCTGACGACTGAAATCCGTTTGCATCAAGCGCCTCATTGATTACTTCTCCAAACCGAACAATGGCATGCTTAAAAACCGTGTTACCATTCATATGCACGTTGAATCCGCCGTCGTCAATCATTTCTGTTGTTGCGGTTCGTCCCGGACGGCTGCTGCCAGGTTCTTTTACAAAAAGGTCCTCAGCGAACCTGCCGTCTGCGTGTAAATGCGTTGACAGAATTCGATGGCTTTCGTCGGTAGTTGCCTGCAGCACCGCAGCGCCGGCTCCATCACCGAAAATCACAGCGGTGTTTCTACCTGCCGTGCTCTTATCAATCCAGGAAGACTGAATTTCCGAACCGACGACAAGCGCCGTTTTGTACATTCCTGATTTTATGAACTGATCTGCGATCGAGAGCGCATATACAAATCCGGAACACTGCTGACGGATGTCGATCACAGGTATACCGTCCATGCCCAATTCCCTTTGCATCAAAAAAGCAGAGCCCGGGAAAAAATAGTCAGGTGTTATTGTTGCATATACGATCACATCAACCTGGTCCGGCGCAATGTCAGCCCTTTCCAGCGCTTGCCTGGAAGCAGCGGCTGCCATGCTGTAATTTGTATCTTTTCCGTATTCAAAATAACGGCGCTCTTTTATACCTGTTCTTTCCTGAATCCATTCGTCGGATGTGTCCATCCATTTCGTCAGATCGTTATTCGTAATAATGTTGTCAGGAACATAGTAGCCAAGGCCGGTAATACGTGAAAATGTCATGCGGAAATTAATTTGTGTACTAAGAGCGATTCCGTTGAATCAGGCTATGGTAGCCAACAAATGGATACTTACTCACTATTTGTCAGATACTTAAATACCCGTATAATTTAATTCAACGCAAATTTGCAACAAAAAGTCTTTGTTACCAATTCATGCACTTTTTTTCGTGAGATTAGCTGCAACCGATAAAATGATATAGATAACCAAAATCAACGGAATCGCTAGAATTTTAAAAAAGACAAGAAGTAAAACAGTCAGGACAAGAAATGAATAGCGGAACTCATTTCCCTGCCAGCCGAAAGATTTAAATTTTAGCGCGATAAGTTTTATTTCGGCAATAAGAAGATAACACATCACAACGGTCAGGAGCAATAAATTATTTGTGTTGACGATGAGTGTTTTCCAGTATTCGTCCTGAGTCAGCACTATAACAGGCAAAGAGGCGATAAGCAAAGCATTAGCAGGTGTCGGAACGCCAATGAAAGAATCGCTCTGGCGTGGATCGTTATTAAATTTAGCCAAGCGTATGGCAGAAAAAATCGCAATCAAAAAGGCCGGATATGCTTTCCAGATTCCCATCAGATCAGGAATGCTTTGCATTAATAACTGGTAAATAATGATAGAAGGTAAAAGGCCGAAGGTCACCATATCAGCCAGGGAATCCAGGTCGCGGCCGATGGGTGAACTTACTTTTAGAAGTCGCGCAGCAAAACCGTCAAAGAAATCGAAAATGAGAGCAATTCCTATTAGCCCGCAGGATATAATGATATTATTATGAAACGCCTCCACGACGCCTATACATCCGCAAAGCAGATTCAGGCAGGTAAGGACGTTTGGTATGTGTCGAAGCAACATTTTTAATTTTCAGTACAGGGTGAAGCTGCGGGCAAAAAAACGACAAATTAACTTTTGGAAGTTCCGTGAAAATTACTTCAAAAATGGGTTGTTTTTCTTTTCAAATCCAATTGTTGTCGGCTGCATATGCCCCGCGTAAACAGTGTAACCATCGCCCAGCGTAAAAAGTTTGGTCCTGATGCTATCAATTAATGTATCAAAATCTCCCCCCGGAAGATCTGTCCGTCCAATACTTTGTCTGAAAAGAACATCACCTCCGATCACAAACTGTTGTTCATCGTTTACAAACGCGACGTGACCGGGGGCATGACCAGGTACGAAAAGCAGGCGAAGGGAGGAATTTCCAAAGCTTACTACGTCGCCTTCATCAAAATAAGAATCAATTTCTGGTTCGTCAAAACCTGAAAATCCATAATTCGACGCATAGGTTTTTACAGCTTTCAGCAATTGCTCATCAATTTTATGAAGCGAAAACGGAATATTATATTTTGCTTTTACCGCAGCTACACCAAGTACATGGTCAATATGCGCGTGCGTATTGATGATACGGACAGGTTTAAGCGAATTGGTTTCTATAAAATCGTAAAGTTGTTTGTACTCGGCTTTGTCATAACATCCCGGATCGATAATGACGGCTTCGTTGGTTTCATCATACAACAAATACGTATTTTCGGAGAAGGGATTAAAGACAAAAGATTTAATCTGTATCATTATTTGAATGGTAAAAATAGGGAAAGGCCCTGGCGATATGCCCGTGCTAAGTTACAAAACGGAACGGAAAATGCGCCTAGTATGCCTGTTTTTCACTAACGGCCGCGTAAATGCGGTCAAAGAAGAGCAGGATTTGTCCCTTATAGGTAGTTTCTGTTCCAACACACAGCCAAATTTCACCGGCCGCGTTGGGTTTTACTTCCACTGCAAGATTGGCATTATCCCTTACAATACTTCGATAAGCGATAGAATCTATTTTGTTCCCCACATTGCCCAAGACCAACATTTCAGTTCCGCTTTTTCCGATTGCACCCTTTAAAACGGATGTGTCATAAAATCCGGCGGATAATATTTTTTTGGGCTCCTCCGTAGTCGCACCTGCCTTAATGTAGGTAATTCTTCCCGAGCTGCCGATGGTATCCGGATAGCTCGTTGTTAAATTTATTCTATAAGCTACCTTGTAGGTTAGGGTAGGATCGAGACCTGTTATTTTTCGTTTGATAAACCAGAAAAGGCTGTCACCAGTATTTGTGCCTGCCACCCGCAGGCCACGTAAAGTACTATCGGTTCTAAAAGGAATATCGGCAAGACTGACATTAAACTTTACCGCGGAATCTTGTCCTGATTTGTAATAAGCATAATCGCCTGTCCAGTCATCTGTGCCTTCCTGAAACGTACTGTCAAAAAATGTTATGGGCAGCGGATCTGTAGCGTTTTTACACGCAACAAAATAAATAGCCATGATCAAACTTGCTGATGCGATCCACTTTTTCATGCTTTGCAATCTACTTTTAAATTGGTTATTGCTCTCTGACGGTAACTTTTATCATATCATAATAAAGAACGGTTCTTCCTTTAAAACGAGTATCTTCCCCGATGCAAACCCAGATTTTTCCATCGCTGCCGGGCTTTACGGAAATGTTTTTTGAACTGCTGTTTCGGTTGACAATCTGGTAGACAGCTCTGGCTGAATTATTCACCACGTCGCCGATGATTGACATTTCGGCTCCGTCCTGATTCCATAATCCTTTTTTTATCGAAATGTTATAGTATCCGTTTGACAATTCTTTTGTTGGCTCGGCAGCAGAAGCGCCGGCTTTCAGGCTGATATTTTTTCCGGTGGCACCTGGAAGATCCGGATAGTTCGTTGCAAGATTTATATCAAAGGAAACATTGTAGGTTTTTTCCGGATTAAGGCCGGCGATTTCCTTTTTTAAAAACAGAAAAATGCTGTCGCCAACATTTGTACCTTCCAGACGCAGGCTCCATCTTAAAGAATCGATGTCACTTGGCAATGAGTCGCGCTCCATCGCAAACGCAACTTTTGTAGTATCGGCAAGATTGTATAACGCATAATCGCCTGTCCATCCTTCAACGCCGGTCTGAAATTCCGAGGTCATTGTCCTGACAGGATCGACATTATTTCTTTCTTCACTGTTGCAAGCAGACAGGCTTAATAATAAGACTAGTTTTGCCCACGTCAAATATTTCTTCATCAAATTAATTTTCTTTGAGTAGACAAAACTAGTCGAATTATGGAGACGACTGACTAATTAATTACCTTTTCAGTAATTGTAGTTCTGATTTTGTCGTAATAAAGTCTTGTTAAACCTTCATATCCCGAATCGGTGCCCACACAAAGCCAGATTTCTCCGTTCGCATCGGCTTTCACTTCAACAGGTTTAGCTGCGTTGTCACGCTGAACGATTTTGTAATCTTCCTTATCCAGGCCATTTGAGATATTGCCTAGTACGAAAAGATCTTTTCCTTCCTGCGACTGCGCTCCTTTGTCGAGATTGAAATGATAAAATCCATCTTCCAGCTTTTTAGCAGGCTCGATGGTTGATGCACCCGCTTTCAGATATACAGAACTTCCGGGCGAACCACCTGCGCCAATTCCGCCGGCAGGATACTTTGTTCCCAATTCAACGTTGAAAACGACGGTATAAGTCTGATTCGCTTTCAAACCATTTACTTTTCTTTTCAGAAACATAAACATATCGTCGCTTCGGTTGTGGCTTTGCAGCATGAACGCCGTCCGTTTTTTATCAAGAGGCTCAGGAAGCGATGTTCTGCCCGATCTGAATTCGATAATTGACGTGTCGGTTGCTGTGCTGTATTCTGCCAGATCAGCGGTCCAGTTGTTGTTATTTTGTTCAAAATCAGAATCAATAACAATTCCTGAACGAATTATTTCCTCATTGTCATCACAGGCGGACATACTCACTGCCAAGGCCAGGCCTCCTAAAATCATCCACTTTTTCATAGCTCAAATTGCATTTTAATAAATAAAAATTAACTAACTGTCGCTAGTCAAGATTCAGAATGCAGACTGTTGGTTGGAAAAATGTCGGAAGTTTTTTGTTTGCTTTTTCTTTAACGCTGAGGCTAAGCGGGTTTGTATAAAAATTAACCGATCAGGAATATGGTTGGCTGCTTATGCAGGTCCGGCTTGTTTTTTCGCCAGTATTTTACCGGATGCGTTTCTATAAATTGTTCATCCGATGTGATATTTGCAGCGATACATAACAAAGTATCGATTTGGCAGGAGTCCAGTAAAGCATCCAAAAATGAATTGTTCCGGAATGGTGTTTCCATAAAAATCTGCGTCTGATTTTTTTCTAGAACATCAAATTCCAGCTGCTTCACTGCTTTCTTCCTTTCCGTTTTATCAATCGGCAAATAGCCGTGAAATACAAAAGATTGTCCGCTCATACCGGACGCCATAAGTGCCAGCAATATAGACGAAGGGCCAACCAGCGGGACAACCCTGATACCAACCTGATGCGCAAAGTCGACTGCGACCGAGCCAGGATCAGCCACACCAGGACAGCCGGCTTCAGAAATAATCCCAGCATTTTGTGTCAGACTTCTTATCTGTTCTCTTGTTTCTCCGCGCGGTGTGTCCTTTGTGAGTTCAAAAAAAGTAATGTTATCGATCACTTTTCCAAGTTTTAAACTGCTGATAAACCGGCGGGCTGTACGAATATTTTCAACGAAAAAAACATCAACATTTGCGATGACATCTTTGATCTGGGGGCTTAATACGTTATCGCTCGTTCCTTCTGCCAGAACGGTCGGGATTAAATATAAAGTTATTTCTGACTTACTCATTTTCTGAATTTTTGATTCCTGCCTGAATAATTGTCCATACAGTGAATCTGTAAATAAAACGCAAAGCTATAAAACGCCGCTTTACTTTTTGCTATTCTAACTGTTTTGCTCTCATATGGACACGAGACCTGGCAGATACCGAAACTTGCTTATTAGTTTTTTCTTCCTGCACGGTTGTAAATTGATTAGGATCTTTTAAGAACTGCGCTGCTGTGATCAATCGGGTATCTATAAAAATAACGTGATTGCTTTGACTTTTAACGGTTTATTGAAAAAATATGGGTTTGTTTTTTTAATCAGATTCCAACCAATTGAAAGGAAACAGCATCTGTTAAGAAAAAGAAACCTATGAAACGATTATTTTATATCCCTCTGTTTTTAATAATTGCCTTTGCATGCTCAGAGGATAAAGACGCAGTACAGGCAGATTCATTTATCCCAAATTCTGATACAAAATGGCTTCTGACAGAAACGGAACAAACCGTTAACGGGAAAAAAGTCTGGACGACTGTTAATACATTACAGCCTGAGTATATTATTTTCAGGTATGACGGAGTTATTTTAAACGGCGACGGAAAAGCAAATTGCTGTTCTCCCAAAAGTTTGCTAATCAACAATAAAAACTTTGAAATTAAACCGCAGGCTGAGATTTCATATAGCGCCGATTGTGCGGGAGTCTTCTGTGCACCATGTCCGGTTTGGGATGTTGAAATGAATGGTAATGAAATGATTATCGCGCAATGCCAGAATCCAAGAAATAAATATATCAGGCAGTAAGTAGTTTAAGCGAGGACATTTCAAATAAAATCAAAGTATCGAAACGTTTCAATTTGAGCTGCGACGAATCGATACTTTGATTTTTTCGTTATTAATGACAGAGATCCTTCTGTTGCCGGTGTTAGTTTTGAGATGGATGTTATTTGTTAACTATTCAGGTAGTTCAACAAATGTTCAACAAAAACTTTTGGCTGCTCTGCCTGAACCCAGTGCCCCGCATTTTCGATAGTATTCAATTGCGCATTAGGGAAAATTTTCAAAATATTATCCCAATCTTCGTCCAGTATGTAATCCGATTTTGCTCCGCGGATGAAAAGTGTCGAAGTTTCGACGGGTTTCGAAGCTGTAATTTCCGCCCCGACTTTTCCCATATCGGAAGTTAACACAGGCAAATTAAACCGCCAGTCGAAACCGCCTTCCTCTTTTCTGTAAAGATTTTTTAGCAGGAATTGTCTGACAGCAAGGATTGGCTCATACGTACTCAAAAAGTCATCAGCCTGCTGGCGGGTTTCAATTTCTTCAACCGGCAAGGCGTTTAAACCTTTCAGAAGTTTAGTATGGTGAATCGGGTATTGCTTTGGCGCGATATCCACAACCACCAGCTTTTCTAAAGTATCCGGATTATTGACAGCATATTCCATCACCGTTTTTCCGCCCATCGAATGTCCGAGCAAAATCGGATTGTTAAGATTTTGCTGACTTAAAAATTCTTTCAGGTCTGCCGCAAGGGTAGGGAAGTCCAGCGAACCGTCATGCGGAGAACGGCCGTGATGTCTCTGATCAACCAGATAAACAATAAAGCCTTGCTCCGAAATTGTCTTACCGATTGTAAGCCAATTGTCTAAAAAACCGAAAACTCCGTGAAGTATCACAAGCGGTTTTCCGGTTTCACCTATTTTTTTATAATTAAGCTGCATTTTTTTTCAAAAATTAAAAAAATCTATTTTTTAAGAATTTTGGGCAAGGTTGCACATTCAAAGACATTTAATATAGTAACCGAATGTGACATTTTCTTCCTTATTCAATTGACATTGCAAAGATCGTCAGGATTTCTTGGACAGAAAAAAATAAATGGCCAGAAATGTTAACAATATCTTAATATTGAAAATGTTTTAATTTTTAGTTGTTAACGTGCATGTTTTCAACAAATCAGGCAGTTGCGGGAATAAGTATAGTATTTTAGTAGGATTACAAATATTGTTTTAGAACTAAAAAAACTTTTATTTTACGGCTAATATCAGCTATCACTTTTTAGTGAACCTACTAATAAATCTCATCAAATCCCCCAATTCCATGAACAGGAAAAGTTTACTTTTCCGAGCAGCAAGTCTTATGCTGTTCGTATTCTCATTGTCTTTCCTAAACGGAAAAGTACAAGCGCAGGTTACTTCGTCTACAATTAATGGGCAGGTAACCGATTCCAAAGGTGAGACTCTCCCGGGTGCTACGGTAGTAGCAATTCACGTTCCTTCAGGTACAAAATATGGAACCTCAACAAATGAAAATGGCCGTTTTAATTTTCCTGTGGTACGTATAGGAGGACCATATACAGTTTCTGTCTCATTCGTGGGTTTTAATCAACAATCAAAGGATAACATATCGGCGGATTTGGGATCGACAGCTGTTGTTAATTTTAAATTGACTGATGAAGGTACTCAGTTAAGCGAAGTAGTGGTTAGTACTGGTCGCGGAGATGTTTTCAATAACGAAAGGACCGGTGCTGCCACCAATATTAACGCAAGACAATTGACGACACTTCCTAGCATCAGCCGGAGTTTGACAGACTTTACGCGACTAACTCCCCAAGCAAATGGAACAAATTTTGGAGGGCGCGATGGACGTTTAAATAGCGTACGGGTCGATGGAGCAGTTCTTAACAATGGATTTGGTTTAAGCAGTGACTTATTACCTGGTGGCGAAGCTCAACCAATATCTCTGGACGCGATCCAGGAAGTTCAGGTTAACATAGCACCATATGATGTTCGCCAGACTGGTTTTACAGGTGCAGGTGTAAATGCAGTTACACGAAGTGGTACCAACGAATTAACAGGATCTGTATATGGTTTTTACCGCGATCAAAGTTTTAATGGCAAAAAAGTGGATGGCAGAGAGCTTAGCGTTGCAGAGTCATCTAACAAAATATTTGGAGCTCGATTGGGCGGGGCTATTGTTAAAAATAAATTGTTTTTCTTCGGGAATTTTGAACGAGAAAAATATGTGTATCCAGGAAATATCTGGGTCGCCAACCGCGGAAATAACGCTGGTCAACCAGGTGTTGCAAGAACAACCGTTGAGGATCTTGAAGCTGTAAGTTCGCTGTTAAAAAGTAGGTACGGATATGATCCTGGGGCCTATGAAAATTATGCTAACAAATATACCAACGAGAGTACCAAATTTCTTGCTCGTTTAGATTGGAACATCAATGATAAGAATAAATTCACTATTCGGTATAATCAGGTTGTAGGGACAAGTGATCAGGCAACTAATGGAAACTCTGGTCCAAACCCTCGTTCAGGCGTAAACCGGATCAGTAATGAATCAATGGCATTTGAAAATGCTAACTATGCTCAGAAAAATATCGTAAGGTCCTTAACTGCTGAATTAAACACAAGTTTCAGTTCGAAATTATCAAATCAGTTTTTAGCAACTTATTCATATATAGAGTCTACACGGTCGACTCCCGGATCGCTTTTCCCATTCGTTGATATTTGGGAAGGTGGTAAAAACTATATGAGTTTTGGTACTGAATTGTTTTCTTATAATAACGGTGTTAAAAATAACAACTATACGTTTCTGGACAATGTAACTTACCAGGCAGGAAAACATACTTTGACTGGTGGTGCCAGCTTTGAGATAATGAAGTTTTCGAATAGTTATGTACGTCTTGGAACTTCTTATTACCGCTTTAATTCGGTACAGGACTTTTTGAATGACAGAGCTCCTTCTGCATATGGGGTAACGTATCCTTTGCAAAGCGACACATGGGCAAATATCAATTTTGGAATGGCTGGGCTTTATGCTCAGGACAAATTTGCAGTAACTGATCGATTGAATCTTACATTAGGTCTTCGTGCAGATCTTCCAATTTTTATGGATGATCCATTGTATAATCCAGCAATAGATAACCTGAAATTGTTGGATAAGGATGGCAACGAAACCTCCTATTCAACGAAGACATGGCCTAAATCAAGAGTATTGCTTTCTCCGCGATTAGGTGTTAATTATGATGTTTTTGGGGATCGTTCATTGCAGCTTCGTGGAGGTACTGGTATTTTTACAGGACTTATACCTTTTGTATACTTTACTAACCAGCCTTCTAATTCTGGTGTTCTTCAAAATACGTTGGAGCCTGTCAACGCGGCTACGCTTGCAGAGATTAAAAACTTTAACGCAGATCCTTTGTATTGGGTAAATGCCCTTCCAAACCGTTTCCCAAAAACGGCCGGAACTACGGCTCCGGGAACAGTGGCACTAATTGACAAAGATTTCAAAATGCCTCAGGTATGGAGATCAAATATCGGGGCAGATTACAAGATACCGGGAACTCCACTGGTAGCAAGTTTTGATTTCCTTTATACAAAAGATATTCAGGCTACCTACCAGTTTAATTCCAACCGTAAACCGGCAACTGCAACAATGGACTACGCAGGTGACGACCGCGATTTCTGGGGTGGAGCTGCAAACGCAACTTACAACACAAGCACAGGAGCAATCGTGCCAGTTTTGAGCAATACAAATAAGGGGCGCTCGATGGCTATAACAGCGGGTCTTTCCCTTCCTGCAAGAAAAGGATTTTACGGGTCTTTGTTCTATAATTATACAAATGCCAGGGATATTAGTGGAAATCCTGGTTCTGCTGCAAACTCTGCATGGTCTAACAATTACTCAATCAACGATCCAAACGAACAATTGCTTGGGCAATCACAATTTGGTATTCCTCACCGTGTGGTTGGTAACGTTTCGTATAGAATTGCCTATGCAAATCACTTGGCAACAACGGTGTCTCTTTTTTACCAGGGACAAAACGCAGGTCGTTTTGCTTTCACAACAAATGGTGATTTAAACCGCGACGGTGTCTCTCTTGATCTGCTTTATATCCCTGAAAGTGCTTCGGAATTAAACTTTGATCCGATCAGAAATTCTGCGGGAGAAGTATTGTTCACGGCTGATCAGCAGCGTGAGGCATTTGATAAGATCGTCAACGAGACAAAAGAGCTTAAAAATGCCAAAGGCGGCTATATCGAGCGGAATGCCGGATTACTTCCTTGGCTGAATCGCTTTGACTTTAAATTGGTACAAGATATTTTTACGAATATCGGTAAAAAACAAAATAGCCTTCAGATCAGTCTTGACATCATGAATGTCGGGAATTTGTTAAATTCTGCATGGGGGGTGAGACAAGAACTTGATGCGGGATCGCAATTTAATTATGCGCTTCTTGATGTAGCCAGCGTCACATCTGCAGGTGTTCCTACCTTTAAGATGCTGACTGTAAGTGGTGCTGAAAATTCTGTAAAATTGCCTACGACTCTCTATAGAAACACATTTAATGCGGCGAACACTTGGAATATGCAGCTTGGTCTTCGTTATAGTTTCTAGTTTGATCTGATATATTTGAAACCCATGCTGAAAGGCATGGGTTTTTTTTATATTTGGCTGAATAACACAAACGCTGTCTCCTAAATTCTTCCAGGCTTAAAGTTTAAGATTCTAAGAAATCTTTCAAAAATCTAATTCACAAATATGGGAGCCTTTCAATTTTAATTTTCCGTTGTTTCTTTCAATTTATTTTGAAAACAAAATTAACACAGATAAAACATATTTGGCTATTTATATAATTATTAAAATTTTATTCGTCATTATTTAAATAATTCGAGAGGTTGTATACGTAAGTATACTATTTTGGTATTAAATTTGACATTGTTTTAGAAGTAAAAAAACTTTTATTTTACGGAAATATTCATTCACAGAAACTGAATGATGCATCTAACTCCATTACCAAAATCCCCGAAAATTTATGAATTTGAAAAGTCTACTTTTCAGGGCGGCGTGTTGCACGCTGTTCGCAATTTTATTGTCCCTTGTGAGCGGGCAGGTACAAGCTCAGGTAACATCGTCGGCTATTACCGGTAGGGTAACGGACAACAAAGGAGAAGTTCTTCCTGGCGCAACCGTCGTGGCGGTACACACTCCTTCCGGAACACGTTACGGATCTATCACCAATGAAAAAGGGATTTACACAATTCCAGCTGTGCGGGTTGGCGGGCCTTACACCGTCTCGGTTTCATTCGTTGGGTTTAAAGATCAAGTTCGAGAAAACATTGCAGCCGATCTTGGAACCAGCGCTGATGTTAGTTTCAGCATGATTGATGAAGGTACAGAATTACAGGAAGTTGTAATTTCCACGGGCCGCAGCGATATTTTTAGCTCAGATCGTACAGGGGCATCTTCTTCATTCAACCGGAACGCGCTTAACTCTACGCCAACGATCGGACGTACAATCAATGATATCACGAAATACAATCCTTACGGGAATGGTCAATCCTTTGCTGGTCAGGATGCTCGTTTTAACAATATCACAATTGACGGATCAGTATTCAACAACGGTTTCGGTTTAGGATCTTCTGCGCAGGCAGGTGGTCGTACCGGAACTTCGGCGGTCTCTTTGGACGCTCTTGATCAGGTTCAGGTAAATGTTGCTCCCTTTGATGTACGCCAGTCGGGTTTTACAGGAGCTGGTATCAACGCAGTTACGCGTTCAGGAACAAATGAATTTTCAGGTTCCGCTTACACGCTTTTCCGTAATTCTGACCTGGTTGCCAAAAAAGCAAACGGAGGCTTAGATATCACGCCTAAGCCAAACCTTAAAGAAAATACATACGGTATCCGCCTGGGTGGCCCGATCATTAAGGATAAACTTTTCTTCTTTATTAACGCAGAAAGATTTACCAGCAGCACGCCAGCACTGACATGGTCTTTGAACCGCGGACAGTCAGGTACCAACATTTCCCGCGTACTTGCTTCGGATCTTGAAGATCTGAGCTCATTTATGAAAACCAATTTCAATTATGACATGGGTGCTCTGGATGGCTTCAATAATGAGATTAAAAGTACGAAAGGTTTGATTCGTCTTGATTATAACATTAATGACAAACATAAATTGTCTGTTCGTTATTCGCATCACGATTCAGAATCTGATCAGCTGATTAGTGGAAGTAATAGTAGTAACACGGCTGGTAATGGTAGCAGAACAAACATTGCAAATGCTATATCATCGCAGAACACGGGTTATATCATTGCTGATAACACACGCTCTGTTGCTGCGGAGTTAACATCTACTTTTGGAAGTAAATTTGCCAATGATCTTATCGTAACATATAATAAGCAGATTGAAGACAGAACATACAGAACAGCTCTTTTCCCGACTGTGGATATTTTAAAAGATGGTAATACTTACACAACCATCGGATTTGATCCATTTACGCCAAATAACAAACTGAACTATTCAACATTCAATGTGACGAATAATCTTAGTTATTTTGCCGGGAAGCATACTTTCACTGCTGGTATAGTCTACGAGCATTTTACATCAAATAACGTTTTCTTCCCGTCATCTAACGGGGTTTACGTGTATAATTCAATAGCTGATTTCAAAACAGCTGCTTTGGCATCGATCACGAATCCATCTGCGACAACGTCACCAGTATCCGTAGCGCGTTATAACCTCCGTTATTCTTTGGTACCAGGTGGTGCTGAGCCGTTGCAAACGCTTAAAAGAGATCTGTACAGTGCCTATGTACAAGATGAATTCCAGGCTGCTCCGAATTTTAAAGTTACAGCGGGTATCCGTGGAGATGTTTTTGCTTATGACAATTCTACCGCTTCTGGTTTCTTCAACCAACGCGTGGCTGACCTGACATTTGCAGATGAAAACGGATCTCCATATAAAGTTACAACGGGGACTTTCCCAAAAACGCGTTTGTTGCTTTCTCCTCGTGTAGGTTTCAACTGGGATGTGAAAAGTGATAAAACAACTCAGCTTCGCGGAGGAACAGGTATTTTTGTATCTCGTATCCCTGAGGTTTTAATCTCTAATCAGTTGGGTAACAATGGTATTAATACAGGAGTTGTCAATGTGACAAACACGACTGCTTATGCATTCACAACAGATCCATCCCGTTACCTTCCAACAAATACTGATCCAAGTTCATTTCTACCTTACGCTATTAATGCATCAGATCAGAACCTGAAATATCCTCAGATCTGGAAATCAAACATTGCGGTTGATCAGAAATTACCATTAGGATTGGTAGGAACTGTTGAATTTATTTACAACAAAACAATCAATGGACTTCGGTACATTGATGCTAACCTAAAAGCTCCGGATCGTCAATTTGTTGGTGATGATAATCGTCCTCGTTTCCCTGCATCAGGTGTAACAAATTCGGGTTCTGGTGCTACAAATACAGTGGCAGTAGCGCGTTTCATCAATCCAACTGTGTCCAACGTTTTTGTATTGAAAAATACGAAAAAGGGTAATTCTTACATCGCAACAGTTAAGCTTGAAAAACCAACTACGAAAGGATTTGGTGGATTTGTTTCCTATACGTACGGAGAGGCGAAAGATATTGCTTTTGTAGGAAGTACAGTACAAGCAAACGTGCCGACAATGACCGGTCAGAATTATTTGCCATTGACATACTCGGATAATGATTTACGTCACCGTATTGTTGGTTTGCTGAACTATCGTCTTAACTACGGCGGCAAATTTGGTGGGTCAACTACATTTACCTTGGGTGCTGTTTCAAGCAGTGGGGCCAAAATTTCCTACACACTTAATCAGGATTTAAATGGTGACGGTCAGACTACTAATGACCTGATCTATGTACCAAATTCTGCTTCTGAACTGAGGTTCTCACCACTTACTTTAACAAATGGAACTGCTCCGAACGTTGTCTCAACTGTCTATTCACCTGAGCAGCAACAAGCGGCGTTCGATGCTTATATCAACGGAAACGACTATCTTAAAAGCCGTCGTGGGAAATATGCTGAGCGTAACGGTGGTGCTTTCCCATGGTTATCTCGCTTTGATTTTACTGTAATTCAGGAATTTTATATTACTACGGGTAAAAAGAATAAGAAAAATACAATCCAGCTTCGTGGTGATATTCTTAACGTGGGCAACTTGATCCACGACAAATGGGGACTTGGTAATCAGTCTACAACATTTAACCCATTGGCACTGCAAAGTGTCGGGGCGGATGGGATACCTGTATATAGAATTGCCTCACAAGTAATTGATGGTCAAAATGTATTGCTGAAAGATTCGTTTACTCCAAACGTTTCGGTAAACAGTGTTTG
>Ga0247803_1000616_pt1 | contig 19089 bp, 15 predicted proteins | sample UWRJL014104B1_FD_180928 | JGI IMG/M metagenome (GOLD analysis project Ga0247803, IMG submission 180928) | Plant litter microbial communities from Arlington Agricultural Research Station in Wisconsin, United States - UWRJ-L014-104B-1 | ecosystem: Environmental > Terrestrial > Plant litter >...
TAAATTTCCGGCACCACGGATATCAAGATCGCGCATGGCAACTTTAAAACCATCGCCAAGCTCCGAGAACTCCTCCAGCGTCTGAAGGCGTTTTCTGGAATCACTGGCTAAGGTAGACGCGGACGGTGTCAATAAGTAACAAAAGGCTTTCCTGTTCGAACGACCTACCCGGCCACGCATCTGGTGCAGATCCGAAAGTCCGAACATATGCGCTGAATTAATAATGATCGTATTTGCATTGGCAATATCAATTCCTGACTCGATAATATTCGTTGAAACGAGAATGTCATATTCGCCTTCAATAAAATCAACCATCACTTTTTCAAGCTTGTCGCCGTCCATTTGTCCATGCGCCACGCCGATCCTTACCTCCGGAACCAGACGCATGATAATATTGGCGATCGATTCGATGTCGTTCACACGGTTATGCACAAAGAAAACCTGCCCGCCGCGCTGCACTTCAAAACTGATTGCATCACGGATGAATTCTTCACTGAATGAATGAACTTCGGTTGTAACCGGCTGGCGGTTCGGTGGCGGTGTTGCGATCACGGAAAGATCCCGCGCACCCATTAATGAGAAATGTAGGGTTCGCGGAATTGGTGTTGCTGTTAATGTCAAAACATCCACATTCACACGCATCTCCTTCAATCTGTCTTTCGCCTTTACACCAAATTTTTGTTCTTCATCCACGATCAAAAGGCCAAGATCTTTGAAATGTACGTCTTTATTTAAAATACGGTGTGTGCCAATCAAAATATCAATTTTGCCTTCTGCGGCTTCTTTTAATGTTTCTTTGATTTGCTTTGGTGATTTAAAGCGGTTGATATAACCCACTTTTGCCGGAAAATCAGACAAACGTTCGCTGAAGGTCTTAAAGTGCTGCATCGCCAAAATTGTGGTTGGCACCAGCACAGCTACTTGTTTACTATCACAAACCGCTTTAAAAGCAGCGCGAATCGCAACTTCCGTTTTTCCGAAACCAACATCACCACAAACCAGACGATCCATTGGATGGCCTTTTTCCATATCATCTTTTACGCTGGCAATAGCGGTTGCCTGGTCAGGCGTATCTTCATAAAGGAAAGAAGATTCTAGTTCAGCCTGCATGTAATTGTCAGGAGAAAACTGGAAACCCGGAGCCTGACGACGTTTTGCATAAAGCGCAATCAGCTCGTGGGCGATATCTTTAAGTTGCTTTTTAACTCTTGATTTTTTCGCTTCCCATTCTCCCGAGCCTAATTTGCTCATGGCAGGCGGCGTTCCTTCTTTGCCGGTATATTTGGCAATTTTGTGCAGGTTATGCACACTTACATAAAGCAAATCGTTATCACGGTAAATCAGCCGGATTGCCTCCTGTTCTTTTCCGTTCACATCTTTGCGCTCCATTCCGGCGAACCGGCCTATGCCATAATCTACGTGCGTAACAAAATCACCGACGTGCAGCGATTTCAATTCTTTCAACGTTATCGCTTTCGACTTGCTGAATTTTTCTTTCAGCCTGTATTTATGAAAACGGGCAAAGATCTGGTGATCCGTGTAACAGGCCACTTTCAGATTTTCATCAATAAAACCTTCCCGCAGCGAAATATTCGGCATGGGCTGAAACTTCACAAACGGGTCAAGATCTTCGAAAATCCTTTCCAGACGGTCCAGCTGCTTTGGCTGTTCGGCCACGATGATATTAACAAAACCTTTCGATTGATTTTCAGAAAGATCGTCCAACAAACGCTTAAAGTCCTTATTAAAAGACGGTTGTGGCTTGGCAGAATAGGGGAGTTTGTTTTCAGTTTTAAAATAAAACCGACGTCCGAATTCTACCGTTTTGAATTTTTTGACCTGATTTAAAAAACCACGTCTTGTTTCAAACAAGTCAGCAGGGTTTGAAACGATCTGAACGCCGCCGCTGGTTACTTCCTGCAACGCTTTTTCTGCTTTTTCAAAACAATTTTCAATTACTTCAAGTGTCAGCTCAGCATCTTTGAACCACAAGACTGTGTCTTCATCGAGAAAATCCATAAACGACTCTCTCGTTTCGTGAACAAGTTTTTGCTGAATATCCGGTACAATATTGATTTGTCTGGCAGATTCGATAGAAAGCTGCGTATCCGGGTCAAACGAACGGATACTTTCCACTTCGTCTCCAAAAAGTTCGATACGAAACGGATGTTCGCTCGCAAATGAGAATACATCCAGAATACCTCCACGAACGGAAAACTGTCCGGCTTCGAAAACAAAGTCGGTAATTTCAAATCCATAACTATTAAGAAACTCTGTCAAAAACGATGGATCCAGCTTCTCGCCCACCTTCACGGAAAAAGTATTGGCAATCAACGATCTTTTGTTGATAACTTTTTCAAAAAGTGCCTCGGGATATGTAACGATCTGAAACGGTCCGGGTTTGGCCACGTTCAGTTTGTTCAGGATTTCTCCGCGCATCAGAACGTTGGCATTATCAACTTCTTCGTAATGGTACGGGCGTTTGTAGGACGTAGGATAATATAAGACCTCCGTTTTGCCCAGCAAATTCTGCAAGTCATTTTGAAAATAGGCAGCCTCTTCCCGATCGCTTAAAATATACAAAGCCGGACTTTTCTTTTTTTGCTGAATAGCCGCCGCAATTACCGCATCTACACTGCCTACAAGTCCTTTGATCTGAACATGCGCGGCATCCTGTTTTTTCGAGGCAATTTGTGAAATGAACAGATCCAGATAACTGTCACCTCCGTATAGCGTCAATAAATCTTTTACTTCCAAAAGTATCTTATTAATAGAGGAAATTTCCCCGGTTTTATAATCTTTATCAAACACAAAAAGCCGTTCCAGGAAATTCTCCCGTCGGCTTAATAGGTAACAACAGTTTTTCTACTTTTGTTGGTACCAGTAATTATTTTTCAAAAATAACAGGTAAATAGGTAGCATTTGTAATGAATACGTTAATTTGATAAAATGATCGACTGGCTTAATCAATCCATAACTTTTGCAGGCATAGCTACAACGGTTCTTGAAATACTTGGTTTTCTGACAGGCGCAATCTGCGTCTATCTTAATACCCGGCAGAATGTTTTGGGCTGGTTTTTCGGAATTATCAATGCCGTACTTTATGTGATCGTTTTCTGGCAGGTTAAGCTGTATGCCGATATGAGCTTGCAGGGTTACTATTTTTTCACCAGCATTTATGGCTGGTGGATGTGGTTATATGGCGGAAAAAGTCATGATGGGATTTCGGTCAGCAATACGCCGACGAAACTCTATGGAATTTTTGCTATCATTTTTGTGGCCGGAACATTATGCTGGGGTTTTCTTCTGGGGCGTTTCACCAACGCAAGCCTGACTTACATAGATTCTGCTTTGACCATAGCAAGTTTGATCGGACAATGGATGATGGTTCGGAAATATCTTCAAAACTGGATCATCTGGATCGTTGCTGACGCTTGTTATACTGTCATGTATTTTTACAAGGACTTATACCTCACAGGCATTTTATATGCTGTTTTCCTGGTTTTGGCGGCTATGGGTTATGTGCAGTGGAAAAGAGATTTACAAAAATCGGAAAGCCCAGGAATATAAAATTAACAGTCACCAAAAGGAATTTCCTGTTCTTCCAGAATAGTCCGGATTCTTGGGGAATCTTCAAAAATAATCCGAAGCTCTTTTCTGGCGACGTCTTCCTCCTCATCCATCCATTTCCAGTCTTCCGCAGTTGCATCGAAAATATCGATAAGTGCGAGAATTTTATCGTCGTTTTTTTCCTTTGAAAGCCAGTCGGTAGAATTTGTGATATAGATAATTACCTTTTCTTCGGCGATCCATTCCAGATCGTTCAGCATTTCATCCAGTGCGTCCAGATTTTTACCGGAATAATCAGGGAAATTCAGAGCCTGCCCGATTTGTTCGTGGAAATCCTTAATTGAAGTTGATTTGTTACCGTCGATTGTACCAATAAAAGCCCCCAAAAATGATTTGCGAAGATCTGTGCCCTTTTTAGCAAGAAGAAAATGTGTGTTTTTCATAGGATATAAAATTTTTACTCTATTTCGGTAAATGAATTATAATGATCTCGGGTATACCAGGCGTGTTTGTTATCACTTGTTACCAAACGTTCAGCACCTCGATTTTTTCCTTTCCTTTTAGGATTTACATCCCATTCCTGGTATTTCATCGGTTTCCCGGTTTCATCTCTTAAAGGCAAATGTTTCTCGTAATTTCCAAATTTTCTGCCTCCCTGATAACCTTCCGGTGCCCGCCCATTTTCTTTCACATAAGCCAGCACCTTGTAAACCTTTTGAGGAATATCGTTTCGCTGACTTTTTCCAACTCCTTCATAGGCTGCTTTCCCGGACTTCTTTTCAGTCCCTTGCTCCTGCTCTTTTTTTTGTTTCGCCTGGGAAATATCCCGGTTATTATTTCCTGAACAAGCAACAGCCAAAAAAGTTGCAAAAACAAAAACGGTTTGTTTCACAAGCTTTAAAAAGGTACCCGATGTATTTTTCGTAAACATTGGAGCGCTAAAAATATGAAAGTCGGAAAATTAAACATAAAAGAACCTCATTGTGCTGACAATGAGGTTCCTGAAAAGTTATTTTTTTGTTAATTAAGCGAGAACATAGGCAATCTGAGAGCAACGACATTATTAAACATAAGCTTGCAGATTGTTGGATCCATGTAATCGATCAGCGGGAATTCTGACACAAGCGACATCACTTCAAACTCACTTTCCGCTCTTACCACGCACCAAAGTTTCATACGATCTTCAGATAAGGCATACGACATCAGCCGTCCCTGCTCCATCATTTCGTTGATTTTCTTTCTCTGCGCCGGTATTTTCTCTGTGTATTCTTCCGTCATAACAGCCGGAAGTTGGATTTCAACCATATATTGACTCATGAGCGAAAGAGGTTAGGTACGTAAAAAGTCCAATTTAATTCAACACTTATAAAAGGATATGCAGGTCGTAATAGTTCCTGTGGCGTATTTCAGACAGCCGATTTAGATTATTTTAACATATGGATTGAAACTCTTGAACTTAGGTAAGTTAAAAAAAGTTTTTAATAATCAAACGTCCGTTCCAACCCTTTTATAAATAATAGTGTCTATAAGTTATTGAGCGAACTTTTAGGTTGATTGAGCGATAACAGATGGCGGATGTTTAATGAAAAAAGCAGTCTCTTATTGTATACGAAGAGCGAAAAAACAAAATAAATAAACCGGAAGTAGCACCCCTTAGGCTTCGGATGACTTTTAACGAACAGGAATTGGTGATTGGCTGTCAACAGCGTAACCGCGTCGCCCAGAAACAGCTATATGATGTTTTCGGGGGGAAGCTGTTTGCTATATGCCTGCGTTATACCAAAAACCGCACAGATGCGGAAGATGTTTTACAAGATGCTTTTATAAAAATTTATGAGAATATAGTTACGTTCCGAAACGACAGCCCGGTTGAGTATTGGCTCCGGTCAATTGTAGTTAATACAGCATTAAATCATTTGAGACAGCAGAAACATCTGAAGCAGCTGGACGATATTGACGGACATGAAAACGTGCTGGCGGGGAAGGAATTAGTTCTGGCGGATTTTCAGTGGCAGCAGCTGATGGAGTTTATAAAAGAACTGCCCATTGGTTGCCAGACTATTTTTAATCTATACGCCATTGAAGGTTACCAGCATAATGAAATAGCCCAGAAATTAGGTATATCTGAGGGGACATCGAAGTCGCAGTATTCGCGGGCTCGAACGCTTCTTCAGGAAAAATTGAACAAAGAAACAAGATTCGATGATGGATCCGTCCGAAACAAATAGCTTTGAAGAGCAATGGAAAAAGGTATTTCAGGAAGCTTCTGAAACACCTCCTCTATCTACCTGGGAAGGCATAGAGGCTCGCCTCGACAAGGAGGAAAGAAAAGTGGTGCCGCTCTGGTGGCAGACACCACGGCTTTGGTATGCAGCTGCATCCGTGGCCGCTTTATTAATGGTAGGTATAGGTTTGTGGAATGGCTCGTTCAGCTCAGAAGAGAAAAAAGATGCACACCTGGCGGCCGGCAAAACGGAATTGGTCAGCCCGGATGCAGATATTAACACGAGCTCGGAAAGTTCCGTAGAAGGTAAAACAGCGCAACAGAAAGAGGCGGTTGAAGTTCCTTCGATCCAGCCGGAAACTAGTATTGCGCAGGTGGAATCTGAGAGACGGAGAAAAAATAGTGCAGAAAATCCTGCTATCATCAAGCAGGATGAGTCTCTGGCTTCGGCTGATACGGAAAAACAAGTAGAAGAAGATAGGGCTGCGGTTTCCTCTTTTAACAATAAAGTGGCAGTACGTAAGCAGGAAAATAATCCTGTTTCAGCGGAAGCTGTTGCTGGCAATAAGGATCTTACAAATACTGATAAGTTTGCCGCTGCCCAAAGCAATAACGTATCAGTTGAGCCTTTAAATCCTGCTAATCTTGATGCTGCAAGTCGCATTGTAGCCGAGGCACTTACGCCGATTGGATATAAAGATCTGGATGTTTATGTTCAGAAAAGGTATGTATTTTTCAAACCTGGTACGATTACGGAAAAACCAGTTGAAAAGGTATCTAAGAACCGTGAGTATTATGCTGCTGTTGGTTTGATGCCTGCGACTTTTAATCCGGATGTTAAGGTTACTTCCCCACCGGCTGCTTTTGCCAATGCCAATGCGTCCAGACAATCCCTGAGTGGCAATAGCCAGGCAGGGACATCCTACGCCGTTCAAACACAGGGCGGAAAGCGACTTTCGAAACATTGGTCTGTCGAAACAGGTATGAGTTATCTGCAGGGAAATTCAACCTACGAGGGCGGATATTTGCTGGATGTTGCAACAAGCAGATCGCAAAATGTTCTGCAAAGCGCATTGATGGATAAATCAGGGCAGAATAGTGGCGTTAACACGCCCACATCGAGTCCTCCTGCCAACGCGTTCTATATTGATGTGACGAAAGAAGTCCGTAATGACTACCGCTATCTTCAGGTACCGGTACAAGCAGGATATACTTTGAACCCGGATAAAAAACTTAGTTATTCTGTCCTGGGCGGAATGATGGCAAACTTTTTCATGAATAATGAAATTGAGTCAGCTTCCGGAACGGTGATCACGACCAAAGCGAGCGACGATGTTTATCGCAGTCTCAACTGGGCGGCAACTACAGGGCTTCGTTTTAATTACCGGTTGTCTTCGCAATGGAAAGCTACGTTGACAGGATCATATCAAAAATCGATCACATCAGGATTTAAGAGTAATGAAACATTGGAATCGCGCCCTTATCTGTACGGCGTTTCCTGGGGTGTCAGATATTCTTTTTAAAAAAACATGAAACTGGTTCCAACCATTTCAACCCTGGAAGACTCATAGTAACAGAAGCACATACTAGCAGTCTAATCAGGTGCATGTTATACGCACATTTTATTTATTAGCCATGAATAAAATTCTTAAAATCAGCAAGTTGTTCATTGTATCCGTAGGCCTGATGGCGTTCGGATGCAATGATGACAGCGTTGACTCCCGACCAGATCCGGTTCGTCCTGTTGTTATTCCTGAAAGAATTTCGGCAGGAACCAATGATTTCGCCTTCGATTTTTTCAAAAACTTACAGCAGGTTGAGAATTCTGACAAAAATTTATTTGTCTCGCCGCTGAGCCTTCATATCGCTTTGGGAATGCTGCTGAACGGAGCAGAAAATGAAACCGCTTCTGAAATTTTGAAGACGCTGAAAATGGAAGGCGTTTCGCAGGCAGACTTGAATAACGCTTACAAAACATTATTAAATGATATGCCGGCAGCGGATTCAAAAGTCACGCTGGGCCTGGCAAATTCGGTTTGGTACCGGAATACCGTTCAGGTAGAAACTGATTTCAAAAATGTTTTGAATCAATCATTTAACGCAGAAATTACCGGGCTGGAATTTAATAAGGCTGCATTAGACAAGATCAACCAGTGGGCAAGTGATAAGACTAATGGAAAGATCAAGAAAGTGCTTGACGAGATAAAAGAAGACGAGGTTATGTTTTTGTTGAACACGTTGCATTTCAAAGGTGATTGGACAACAAAATTCGATGCAAAAAACACTCTTGATCAGACATTTCATCTTCAGACCGGAACTGACAAAAAAGTAAAAATGATGTATGCAAAATCTGATTTTGCACTATCAGGTTCCGAGAAATACACAGCTGTAAAATTGCCTTATGGCAACGGACAGTTTGAGATGACAGTTCTGCTGCCAAGAGACCAAAATTCGATCACTGAAATTTTAAATTCCTTCACGTCGGCACAATGGAGTAAAATTAAGTCGGATACAGCGAAAATTGGGATTAACCTGGGTCTACCAAGATTTACGCTGGAATACTCTAAACGACTAAATGATGCCTTGAAATCAATGGGAATGCCAAAAGCGTTTTCCGATTTAGCGGAATTTGGCAAGATGATTAAAACGATGCCTATCAAGGTTGGTTTTGTAAAGCAGGATACTTATCTGGGAATTGATGAAAAAGGCACTGAGGCGGCCGCCGTTACAACCATAGCAATGGTTGAATTATCATCAAATCCAAAAGAGCCGCAAAATGTCATTTTCGACCGCCCATTTGGAATAATCATCAGTGAAAAAACATCAAATACAATTCTATTTATGGGAAGGATCATGAATCCGGATAGTAAATAGGCAATTTGGCTTTCGGCAATCGGCTGTCAGGTTTCAAATGGTAAGAAATTGCGACTTGGTTATGTGAAAGCCGATCGCCGACGGCCGAAGTGATATTAAAGAAAACAAACGTTGGTGTCAATCGACGTTTTCGGGGTGCGTTATCGTCCGTTGGCTTTGCTTCCGGACGATTTTGTTTTAGGGGGTTCATGCTTTTGCTCAGATTAAGAACGGACTCTATTAATTTGAGATCAGCGACCCGAAAGATTTAAAATATTGTTAAGCCGAATCCCGGTAATGAAATCTGAGCTTTAAGAGCTATCCCATTCATTTTCAGACAAATTTGTTAAAAAAGGTTACAACCTTTTTATGGTATGCTGTGTCTTAGGATTATACCGAGAAATAATATAATCTCAGCTTGCCTAACGAAAAACTCTCTGATCATGAAAACACAACTACTTCCACTGATTATCGCCGTCTTTTCTTTTGGATTATTTTCCTGTAATGACCAGTGTAAAGAGACGCGCATAACACGCAGGCTCACTCCCTTTACCCGATCACTCGCTGAAATCAGAAGCAGTGTAAAAGCGGAATCAAAACGGGAATTGGTCCGGCCAGGTAAAATTTATACCAAAGGTAATTATCTGTTTATCAATGAAATAAAAGAAGGTATTCATGTGGTTGATAATAGCGATCCAACCAATCCTAAATTTATTTCCTTTATTAATATTCCTGGCAATGGCGATATCGCTGTTCGTAACAATATTCTGTATGCAGACAGTTATTCTGATTTGGTTTCCCTGGACATTACAGATCCTGCTAATGCCAAGGAGGTGGGACGGGTGCAAAATGTTTTTCAGTTTGGGCAATTTGATGGTGTAAGCTGGTCTTTAATGGGTCAGAATAGTGCTGCCGGAATGATCTCAATTCAGGATTTTACAGTTGATTTTGTAACGGAAACTGTGACGACAAGCTGTGAGGAAAATGTTTCGCCTATGCTATTATCGTGGCTTGACTCTGGGTTCTTGTCGTCTGCTTCATTCAATTCTGCCGGATCCGCTTCTTCTGCTCAGCCTAATGGCCAGGCAGGATCGATGGCGCGTTTTGCCTTGTATGACAAATTTTTATATACCGTCCAGCAAAACAGGCTGCACTTATTCAATATATCAAATCCGTCGCAGCCAACTGATTTCACAACGGTCAACACAAATTTCATTATCGAAACGATTTTTCCCTATCAGAATAAACTCTTTCTTGGTACAACAACCGGTATGATCATTTTTGATAATTCGGACCCTGCTTCTCCAACGCAGATTTCAGTATTCCAGCATGGGCGGGCCTGCGATCCTGTAGTTGTACATAACGACATCGCTTACGTAACGCTGCGAACGGGAACAGCCTGTCAGGGCACTCAAAATCAATTGGATCTGGTGGATGTCAGTAATCCCGCCAACCCCAAATTGATCAAAACCTACCAGATGGAAAACCCGCATGGTTTAAGTATCGATTTCCCGACATTGTATTTATGTGAAGGTGACAAAGGTTTGAAAGTTTTTGACGTGACTGATAAAATGGAAATCGATAAACATATGATTTCGCATTTTAAAGATATTGATGCATACGATGTTATTTCGCTTGGCAAGACGTTGATGCTGATTGGTAAGGATGGTTTTTACCAGTTCGATGTTACTGATCCGAGGAATATTCGTGAGCTGAGTAAAATTCCGGTGAATAAGGCCATTCCATGAATTGCTGTGACCTGTTAAACTATTTACTCACCTCCAACTCACATAAACACAATGAAAATTCTTTTTTCTTTATTCATATCAATACTTATTTTAAGTTCTGTTAACGCTCAGGATGTCGAGGTTAAAAACAAATTTATTAACCACACAGAATTTGGCGGATTGTTTGGCCGGGTCAAATATTCAAACGGCTCGCAGCAAAATACAGTCGACAGCAGAACCAGCCTGACACTTCAGACTTTTAACGGAATACAAGTGAGCAGAAAACTTGGTGCCGGAATAATACTTGGCGCTGATTGGTATAAAAGTGCGCTGATCAACCCCGTTGCTGCCGGAATCCGGTATGACCTTTCAGGCAGACCCAATGCCCGTTTCTTTGTCATCGCTGACGCTGGTTATGGTTTTACGTGGCTTCATCAGGATTCAGATGGATATAAAACCAAGGGCGGCTGGATGATAAATCCTGGTATCGGGCTCAGAATTGGGAATGTAAATACATCTTCTTTCACACTTTCACTTACCTACAAAAGACAGGAAGTTTTTGCTGAAAAACCACTGCTTTGGAACCAGACTGAGCGCCGTGAAGAACGTGTATACAACCGGATTGCAGCGAGAATCGGAATCAGTTTTTAATGAAATTGTGATGAGAAAATTTACTTCACTCGTATTGATCGTCATTTTTTTAGGGCTTTCAGCGGCTGGCTGTGAGAAAGAAAGTTGCTGTAAAGCGAAACATCCAGTTTTAAACGGAACCTGGCAACTAGAAGGATATCTGAATCGTAAAACTAATATTTTGAAAGAAATTCCTGCTAATGATGGAAGAAATGTCGTTTATACGTTTCTGGACGATGGTCAGAAAGGTACGATATCGGGTAAGACTTATTCAAATACTGTTGGAGGTTCCTATGAAATTTTGGGAAGTTCAAAATTGAAGGTTACTAATTTCGGCGGATCAAAAGTTGGGGAACCGGAGTGGAGTGGAAAAGCATGGTTTCGGTATGGCGAATATCTTTACGAAATACAAGACAATTCCTTGTCTGTTTTTCAGGAAACGGATTCAGAAAAGATGATTTTCAGGAAAAAGTAAATGTTTCGGTATAAGGTTTTTTTGATGGATGCTTATCAAAAACCTCAACATTTTTTACAAACATCGCATTTCCGCGATGGTACCAGTGCCTGAATTTCTGTGACTGGTCAACATGATGTGGAAGATAATCCAGCAAGACAGAGAGATTAAATGTTTTGGAGGTAACGCCGGCGCCGGAAATTACGCCGTCCAAGGCATTACATTCCTGTTCATAATGGTTGGAAACTGGAACCATCATTACAGGTTTTCCAAGATACATTGCCTCACAAACAGATTCAAAACCAGCTGTGGTAACAAGCGCCCGACAGCTTGCCAGCTTTGCCAGATATTTTTGACTATTGATGCGGTGAAAGCTTAGTGACTTATCATAAATTAATTCATCCGGAGCGTCGGCTTTGTCCCAAAAACAATGCAGACGGATCTCCGGATGAGTAAGGTGCCACGAAATAATCTGCTCGCTGAGGCTGTGATGAGTCATGTACACCAGGAAGAAATCATCGGTGACAGGATGAAGATCCTGAATTTCCTGTCTTAAAAGCGGTGGGACTACAATCAGTTTTTCATCAGGCTTGGATTCCATTTCCCGGAACGACAAGGCGAGCCGTTGACTTGCTTTCCAGGAAGCAGCTTTGGAATTAAGATTGATGAGTGCACGGTTGAGCCGGCTGTTTTTGGGAGAAGTGAAATCCGGATGGAGAATAAGGTATTGATGAGCGACACAGATCATTGGTATTTTATTACCAAAAATAATGTTGTAAAGCCCGCTATATGTTTCGTAAAAACTGATGATGAGATCCGGCTGAATTTCCCGGATCGTTTTGTGTATATAGTGCAGGCTTTTGATATAGGTCGGAAGATTTGTTACCAGACTCAGAATTGTCTTTTTAGTATTCATCCCTCCGCCATTGTAAGCAATACTGGGCGCGCTAAAATAGTGAACAGGAGCTTTGATTTGTTCTGTGAAAAAGGATGGAATCTCACGTCCGACGGCACTGCCGACCATCACGCCGGAAATTTCATGGCCGGCATTTCGTAAAATCTGCCCCATTGAAATTGCCTGTGTAAGGTGCCCGCGACCTTCTCCCTGTACCAAAAACAATATTCTCATACGTCTTTAAATAATCCGTCTTTTATCCTGACCCAGGATCATCCCTGTGAAAGCGACTTGTTTATCTACTGTTGGAAAATTTTCAACAACTGTTTTTTTAACTGCCTTCTGCCCGTTTGGTTTTTCTTCAAAATCCTGCTGATTATAATAAACCAGATTCCAGTTTCCGTCGAAATCTTCGACAAGCGCACTTAAAGTTTCAACCCAGTCGCCGGAGTTCATATAGCTGATTCCATCGATTTCGCGAATCGAAGGGTGATGAATATGGCCGCAAATGACGCCGTCGCAATCACGGGAACGGGCGAGTTCTGTCAGTTTTTCTTCAAAATCCGACATATAATTTACCGCCAGCTTAACCGATTGTTTTATTTTTTGAGACAAAGAGAAGTAAGGCAGTCCTCTCCATTCACGGTATTTATTATAAAATTTATTTATCCAAAGCAAAAATGTGTAACCAATATCGCCGAGATAGGCAAGCCATTTCAGATTTGTTGTGATCGAATCAAAGACATCGCCATGTGTCACATAGAAGCGTTTGCTTCCGGAGTTAAGAATATAATCTTTTCTGATCTGGAAATGTTTGCCTAAACGCAAAGGAATGATTTGATCCAGAAAATCATCGTGATTTCCGCGTATATAAATCACCTTTGTCTTGTTCTCCTCAATCATTTTAAGGACGCGTTTAAAGAACATGGTATGTTTCCGTTTCCAGACACCATATTTTTTCAACTGCCAGGCATCAATAATATCACCATTTAAAATAAGCTTTTTACAAGAATAGCTTTTTAGAAAATTGGTAACTTCTTCTGCCTTCGAACCACCTGCTCCGAGGTGTAAGTCAGAAATGATAATTGTTCGAAAATGAGTTGTTTCTCCCATGTTACAAATATTCTCATTTCATGTTACCTGGATATTACTAACAGGTTATCAGTAAGTTAAGATTTCTTGTAAAACTAGTACGACGAAAGATTTTAATTTATTTATTTTTAAATAATAAGTATAATTAAGGTAAATAAGAGATTCTTTATATTTGGCAACAGCAAACTCACCCGACGCATGAAAAAAATACTATTAATCCTGTTACTTACTGGTTATCAGTCTATAAGTCAGAATGTTTATCAGCCGCATGAGGTGGAAACGCAGGCAATTCCAAAGGGTGGTGTTACGATATTAAAAGAATTTCTCCAATCCAATATTCAGGTTCCATTGAAGTCTTCGATCAAGGGAATTAATGCAAAAGTTTTTGTAAAAGGGATAGTCGAGACGGATGGTTCGATGACAGGCCTTGGCATTGTCAGGGGAATTGATTCCCTATGTAATCAGGAAGCGATTCGTGTGCTCGGCTTGTATAAAGCGTGGCAGCCAGCTGTCGTAAAAGATCAGAAAGTCAGACAGGCAGTTGTATATCATGTCGCTTTTGTGTCGAATCACAAGGAAAACTTTGATACGACTTTATGGAGTTATGTAAACTACTACGATGCCAAATATCAGCCAACAAAAGTCCTGAAAGATTACAAATACAGGAGTGTCACGCCTGTGGATGAGCAGGGTTATTTGAAAGGTGATATTTCTTACGAAGGCCTGGAATGGGGAAAGTGGAAACAAATCAATGCGATTCCTTTCAAGCGGAAAGAGTTGTGGTATAAAGTAAGCGAGGAGCCCGGCGTGGATTCGGTTCAGGCATATCAATTATCGGCAGAGGATAATCATGAGAGTAATTATGCACCTTTTGTAACATTTCAAAAAGATGGGAAATTACTGGCTTACAGGCAAAACGGCATTTCTGGCAAGCCGCAGATTACCAAAGAATACTACCTCAGTGGAATGCTGAAAAACGTAGAAACTTTTGAGGACAGCAGCAGCACGCGCGTCACCTGGTATGGCAACGGGCAGATTAGCAATGTCCTCAAGATGCATATAAACAAAGAGCGTTATGAAGCAAATAAGGTAATTGGCGCATGGGAAGCCAATGGAAAACAGACGGTCAAAGATGGAAACGGCTGGTGGACGTACAGCAGTTACGCAGATGACAAGTTGGTGATAGAGTCGGGTGCTGTAAATTCCGGATCACAAGACGGGAAATGGGTTGGTAAGTTTAAAGATAGTACCGTTTATTATATCGAAGAATACGAGAAGGGAAAACTGAAAGAGGGAACGCGTTTTGTCAACGGCGAAAAAATCAGTTATAAGAACAAGATAATCCAGCCAAAATTTCACGGCGGGACGAGCGCATTTTATCAATTTCTTGGACAAAATATCAGATATCCATCGGATGCGGCCCGAAAAGGAGTATCCGGTAAAGTGCTGCTTTCTTTCACGGTTTGCGAAGATGGAAGCCTTTGTGATTATAATGTGGAAAAAAGCGTAACAAAAGATATTGATGAAGAAGCGCTCAGAGTTGTCAAAAAAATGAGCGGGAAATGGGAACCGGGAGAAATGCGTGGACAGAAAGTACGGGTCAAGTATAATCTGCCGGTTAATTTTCAATTGCAGTAAAATTAGTGAGCCATGAAATTTCTTTTAGTAATTCTTATCATCTGTAGCGGTCAGGTTTTTGCACAGGAGGTTTTTCAGGTTCACGAAGTGGAAAAAGCTGCCGAGCCTGCCGGTGGTATCACCTTTCTGAATCAATTCATTAACGCAAATCTTCAAATTCCAATTAAATCTGCTGCAAAGGGCATGAATGCGCGCGTTTTTGTGAAAGGTGTTATTGAAATAGATGGAAGTATGTCCAGACTCGAAGTGATCAGGTCAGTAGACAGTCTAATCGATCAAGAAGCTTTGCGTGTCTTAGGGTTGTACAAAGCGTGGAAACCTGCTTTAATTAAGGAAAAACCGGTTAGGCAGGTTTCTGTTTTTCCTGTGATATTTCGAACAGCGCCAATTCCTGAATTTGATAGTACAGAAAATGCTTTGATTGAATATTTTGATAAAAATCACACATCGGTTTCGGATCCGAATAAATATAGATTTCGAAACATGATACCGGTTGATGAACGTGGATTTGTAAGAGCCGATATCTCTTATCAGGAACTGGTTTCTGGCAAATGGAAAACACTAAAAAATATTCCCTACCAGAAAACTGAGTTTTGGGCACCTTATGTTGGTCCATCCGGCCAGGATTCTATAAAAGCCTTTAAAATATTTGCAAAAACAGATAACTGGGACAATGCCTACGAAGAGGTGATTTTGCAAGCTGATGGAAAACTGCTGTCGCACAGGACTTATCCTGGTTCCGGCCGGCCACCTTCTTCCGGCAAATTTTACTTTATAACTGGCGTGCTTCAGGAAAGTCAGCAAACGAATGATGGACTTGTAAAAACAACTGATTGGTATGATAACGGGCAGATCAGAAGTGTTTTAGAATTGGGGGGTGGTAAAGGAACTATTGTTAAAAATGTCTGGGAGCGAGACGGTACACAGATAGTGAAAGATGGAAACGGCTGGGCAAAAATAAAGGGCAACTCATACAGAGGAAAAATAGTTTTTGAGGAAGGACAGGTTGTTGAGGGCAATAGGTCTGGAAAATGGCTTGGAAAATTTGCAGATAGCACCGTCGTCTACGAAGAATTTTATAATGCCGGCAAACTCGAAAAAGGGCAGTCAAATTTTGGTAAACAGTCCGTAACATATGATACTGGTGATATCAGTCAGCCACAATTTAAAGGCGGATTAAATAAGATGTACCAATTTTTGGGAGAAAATATCAGTTATCCACGCGATGCTTCGGCATCAAAAATCACCGGCAGAGTAGTCGTCTCGTTTGTGGTTCAGGAAGATGGAACGCTGAACGACTATCTGATTGAACAGAGTGTTATGAAAAGCCTTGATAACGAAGCACTGCGTGTAATAAAAAAAATGAGCGGACTATGGGAGCCTGCAACTGAAAAGGGTGAGAAAATCCGGGTTCGCTATAAACTTCCAATAAATTTCGATACAAACTGAGGAATTCTTCCATTCATCCAATCCCAAAGCCAGTCAAAAGCTTTGGGATTTTTTTATACCTATTTTTGAAAATATTCTACTCATTTTTGATAACATTGTGATATCATTTTACTATCACTTTAAAGCTATGAATGAAAAAGAATTACGTTCGATGTCAGGCTTTTTGCTGTTTGCAATTGGTCTGATCATGTTGTTTGGCGGATTTGGTTTTTCAATCTATGAAGGCCGCCCTAATGTTGGTATTCTGGTTTCGATAATCGGATTTATTATTCTGATCGGGCTTACCGTTATTAATCCGAATGAAGCAGTGGTGACAACATTTTTTGGCGATTACATGGGCACGATGAAACAAAGCGGTTTGCGTTGGGTGAATCCGTTGTTTCGCAGAAAAAAGATCAGTCTGCGTGCGAGAAATCTGAATGGCCAGAAATTAAAGGTTAACGACAAACTCGGTAATCCGATCGAAATTGCCGCGGTGGTTGTGTGGCGCGTTGGAGATACCGCCAAGGCTTCTTTCGAAGTCGATGATTATACCAAATATGTGGAAATCCAGTCGGAAGCAGCTGTGCGACATTTGGCGGGTGTTTATGCATATGATACGATGGAGGCTGAGGAAGTGGAAGTGCCGGAATTTACATTACGAGACGGAAGCGGAAAAATCAATGAAATGCTTGAAGCTGAGCTGACTGAGCGGTTGAGTAGGGCTGGAGTGGATGTTCTCGAAGCACGGATCAGTCACCTTGCCTATGCGCCGGAAATTGCCGGAGCGATGCTGCAGCGCCAGCAGGCCTCTGCCGTTGTAGCGGCGCGTCGTCAGATTGTAAATGGAGCTGTTGGAATGGTGGATATGGCTTTGGCAATGCTTTCGGACAAGGGAATTGTAGAATTGGATGAAGAACGAAAAGCGGCGATGGTTTGTAATTTGTTAGTCGTTTTGTGTGGGGAAAAATCAGTTACACCAGTGTTAAACGCCGGAACTTTGTATCCTTGATATGGCAGAAAAAAAAGCGTTCGTTTTACGGATCAATCCTGATATGCTCAAAGAATTGGAAGCCTGGGCACAGCAGGATTTCAGGAGTTTGAACGGACAAATTGAATTTTTACTGAGTGAATCGTTGAAAAAGCAGCGGCGCTCGAAAATAAAGGGTATAAAATCAGACCCTGAGGAAAAAGAAGATTAGCGACGACAGGCGATTTTTGGTAGATCTTCTTTACCAAAAATCGCCTGTTATTAAGCTATTATGACCTGTGCATGGGATTTGTAATTCAAAGTGTTAAAATTGCATTAGCAATTGTTTGTATAAATATTAATTCATATCCATTTTCAGATGAAGCATTTGATCAAAGCACTAGTCTTTGTTATTATTTCTTCTCCTCTATTCGCTCAAATACCTGATAATTTCCAGTGGTTGGCAGATGGCAGTGGTTACAGAGATGTGGCAGAAGGAGAAATTGTTGAAATAAAATTACCAGGGGAACAGCCGAAAACCATCGTTTCGAAACAGCAGCTTACACCGCAAGGTGCGAGTCAGCCGCTGGGGGTTCGCAGTTATTCATTTAATCAGGCGGGGAATAAAGTGTTGATCTACACCAATTCGAAAAGAGTTTGGAGATATGACACAAAGGGCGATTACTGGCTTTTAGATTTGACTTCAAATACCTTAAAACAACTGGGAAAAGGCCGCCCGGAATCTTCTCTGATGTTTGCAAAATTTTCTCCAGATGGAAAAAAAGTGGCTTACGTAAGTCAGCATAATATTTTTTCGGAAGACCTTCAATCAGGTCAGATCAAGCAAGTTACATTAGACGGAACGGACCGTGTGATCAATGGTACATTTGATTGGGTATATGAAGAAGAATTCGATTGTCGCGATGGTTTCCGGTGGAGCCCGGACAGCAAAACAATTGCTTACTGGCAGCTGGATGCCAGGAAAATCCGAAATTTTTTGATGATTAACACGACGGATTCTATTTATTCTTATACGATTCCGGTTGAGTATCCAAAGGTTGGACAAACGCCTTCTCCATATAAAATCGGTATTGTAGATGTTGTTTCAGCAAAAACCAAATGGATGAACATTCCAGGTGACCCGCAGAATACTTATGTGCCGCGTATGGAGTGGGCAGGCACTGCAAATGAACTGGTTATTCAGCAATTGAACAGGAAGCAAAATGTCAGCACTTTGCTATATATCGACGCAAAAACAGGTGCTTCAAAGTCTTTTTACTCGGAAACAGACGAAGCCTGGATTGATATCAAAAGCCGTTGGGAGAGTAGCCCGGCTGGCTGGGACTGGCTTAATGATGGAAAAGAATTCGTTTGGGTAAGTGAAAAAGATGGCTGGCGACATGCATATCGCGTAAGCCGTGATGGCAAAAAGGAAACTCTGATCACAACAGGAAAATACGATTTGATCAGCCCGGTTCTGATTGATGAAAAAAGTAATTCTTATTATTTCACAGCGTCTCCGGAAAATGCGACCCAGGAATATTTGTATCGCGCTCCGCTGGACGGAAAGGGTGAAGCACAGCGATTATCCCCAGCTGATCAGTCAGG